>ERZ650308.264-NODE-264-length-28118-cov-8.347041_pt1 | contig 28118 bp, 24 predicted proteins | sample MGYA00376244_ERZ650308 | MGnify/ENA primary metagenome ERZ650308 (study PRJEB26733, sample SAMN07839295) | wastewater metagenome | biome: small river; feature: stream; material: water | place: USA: North Carolina | collected 2016-04-26 ... | reverse complement strand
GCAATTTTAAAGATGAAGATGCAGGTAATGAAAGATGGGTAAGATTCATTTGGAATGAGTATAGAAATTTCTGACAAAGAAAGATTAGGTCGAAAAAAAATCGATGATCCTATAGATTTCAGCTATGGGCGCGATTCTCGTTACTGGAGCTAATGGCTTTGTTGGAAAAAGACTTATCTATAAACTTCTAGAAGAGGGCCATACTGTCTACGCACTTGTACGTAATGGAAGAGCCCAATTTATTTTTTCAAAACATGAACGAATTCATATAATTGTTGGCGATTTAGCAAATAAAGAAACCTTACCCCTCTTTCCTGAAAATTTAGATGCTGCCTATTATTTTGTCCATTCTATGGCAGAAACTTACGAAAATTTGAAAAAAAAAGAGAATCAGGTTGCAAAAAACTTTCTCACCGCAATTGAAACAACAAGTTGTAAACAAGTAATTTACTTAAGCGGAATTGTTGAAGATGAGAAAAAACTATCACCCCATCTCAAAGCCCGACTTCAGGTAGAAAAGCTGTTACAAAAGGGAAAAATTCCGTGCACGGTACTTAGAGCAAGCATTATAATTGGTGCAGGAAGCGCCTCCTTTGAAATTATAAGAGATTTAACGGAAAAGCTTCCTATTATGGTGGCTCCAAAATGGGTAAAAAATGAGTGTCAACCGATTTGGATTACTGATGTTTTGTTTTATTTATCAGGCGTTTTATTAAACAAAGATACTTTCGGAAACACCTACGATATTGGGGGACCGGAGGTGATGTCTTTTAGAGAAGTCTTGTTACGGTATGCCCAATTTCGTGACTTAAGAAGATATATCATCAATGTACCCTTCCTCACCCCAAGACTCTCTAGCTATTGGCTTGTATTTATTACTTCGGTTAAATTTTCAATTTGCAGCTATCTTGTTGAGAGCATGAAACAAAACACACGAAAGCTCAATATGGCTATCGACACCATTTTACCTCATAAATGCGCCCGTTATGAAGGGGCTCTGAGCTACGCTTTTCAAAGAATTGCACAAAATGAAGTAGTCTCCTCTTGGATGGATGCTTGGGATTTAAAAACCCACATTAATGGGGTAGATGTACCTCAAGAGGGTTGCCTAAAAGATATTAAAATCGTACCTATTACAAGATCGCTCGGAGAGGTGAGAGAAAAAATTTGGTCGATTGGCGGGGATCGAGGCTGGTATTCTATGAATTGGGCTTGGAAAATCCGAGGCTTTCTTGATAAACTTGTAGGGGGAGCCGGATTCAATAGGGGTAGACCTCACCCTACACAACTAGAAATTGGGGATTCTTTAGATTTTTGGAGGGTCATTTTAGCCGACAAAAAAGAGGTTCATCTGATTTTATACGCTCAAATGAAAATGCCTGGGGAGGCCTGGTTAGAATTTAAACTTTCTGAAGACAAAACCAAACTCATACAAACAGCAACCTTTCGTCCTAAGGGGCTCTTTGGCTACCTCTACTGGTACACTCTTGTCCCTTTTCATTGTATTATTTTTCGCCACATGGCTAAAGCGATCGCTTGAAACCCCGTTAGATATGGTTAAGAAATGAATCGTTTTTCTTTTCAGCTTTATACGCTGCAATATGAGCTTTGATAGTAGGGAGTTTTTCGTACATATTCATGATAGTTTTCTTAAGAAGCTCTGGAGAGATCTCTGATTGCTTTATATGATACGCCCCTTTCACAATATCTTTCATGTAATTTGCATTATACGTTTGGTGATCGTCTTTTGCATTGGGATAGGGAATAAGAATTGCTGGCTTTTCATAAATAAGAATTTCACGCATAGCCCCTGCCCCTGAACGGCAAATAGCAAAATCAGAAGCTGTCCATGCAAGATCCATCCGATTGCAAAAGGGAGTTCCGGAAAAGTGCAGAAATTGAAATTGATCTGTTAATTGATCCCTTACTTCGTTGATTGCTTCGTTAATAGCTCTAGCCCCTTGGGAACCACCAAAGACGAGAATTGTCTTTTTTTCAGCCTCCAATCCAAAATGAATTCTTGCACTTTGCTGAGAAACTAAAGAATGATCTTCAAAAGCAAAATCAATCGGAATTAAATTTCCTCGAAGCCTTTTTTTCTGAGGTTGAAAATGAATAAACACTTTTTTTGCCCCTTTTGAAAAAAGACGATTCACTCTCCCTGGAATGACATTAAATTCAAATAGATCGTAGGAAATCCCTAAATAAGCAGCTGCAGCTAACACAGGAAAACTGTGATAACTGCCAAATCCAATTACTTTTTCAGGTTTAATTTCGTGCAAAAACTTCCTAGCCTCAAGGATCCCTTTAATATTGTTTAGGATGCATTTGAAAAACCCAAGCGATTTACCCCCTCCTTCCACATCTTTGAAGGGACCAACTTCTTTATCAAAAAACTCATTTTTAGATAGACCTACCCCCATATAAACAAGATCAAATTTGTCTGAAAGTCTCTTTCCGATTTTCATTGCGGGAAGCACATGCCCCCCTGTTCCACCAACAGCTATGACAATTTTTTTACGCACTCGACCCCTTGTCTTTGTACATTCATAATAATTGCAATCATAAAAATATTTGCGAGAAGGGAAGAGCCCCCTTGGCTAAAAAAAGGCAAGTTAGTCCCCTTACTCGGAAGAAGACCTGAGACCACTCCCAAATTTAAAAATGCCTGCAACGAAATCATAAACGTGTAAATAGTGGCAAGATAATACCCTTCTTGATCTTTTGCAAACGCTCCAATTCTGAATCCAAACACAGCAATTCCCATATATAACACTATCAAGATTAGCATCCCTAAAAATCCAAATTCTTCCGCATAAATAGCTGCAATATAATCGCTTCTAGCTTCAGGCAAGTAGTTGTATTTTTGTAAACTCTCCCCCAGTCCTTTCCCTAGAAGTCCCCCAGAACCCGTGGCAATTTTTGCCTGATAGGGCTGGTGGCCTTTCCCTAAAAGATCGGCCTCTGGATGGAGATAAATATGGATTCGATCGGCTACGTGTTTCATGCTTAAAGCCAACGTCACCGCCATGCCTGTAACAATTATAATAGGAACTACCCAATAGAGCCATCTCACCTCTGTGATAAAATACAAAACTACAATCGTTGTTAATAAAATTGCAGCCGTTCCATTATCAGGCTCAATCATTATGAGTAAAATAGGGGCCAAAAGTAAAAATTGCCAGAAAAAAAAGATTCTAAACGTGAGTTTTTGTTTGAGGGAAGATAGCAACTTTAAATAAAAAAGAGGGAGTACGATTTTCACAAATTCAGAGGGTTGCAAGGAAATGCCAAAGCAGTTAATCCACCTTCTAGCCCCATTGATCTGCATCCCAATTTTAGGGATAAATACTAAAATTAAAAGGACAACCGATAGCCCCAGAAGTAGATAAGCATTATTTATCAGATTTTTATATCCAAAAAGATATATTAAGTACCCGATAAAAGCGCCAAAAAGACAAAAAGCAATCTGCTTTCCCATTGATACATAGGGCTGAGTTGCCAAATGTTTATCAATCACCTCTGCAGAAGTGGTATTGTATACCATAATCACACCCATTAAAAAGATTGCGACTATAGTGACAAATAACCAAAATCTTGTCTTCATTGGATTCTGAGCTTATCGCCAGGCTTAAGTTTTTTTGCTTTACTCTCATCTAGATTATTTAGCTTTAAGAGCTCTTCTACTTTAATCCCATTTTTAATGGCTATCGTCCAAGGATTATCTCCATGCTTAACGATATAGTACTTTAAATTAGAATTGGTCGACGGAGAGGCAGGCACTGGCTTTGACTCTACAATTTGTTCGACTTCAGGAACATACAAAATTTGTCCGATATGCAACCTACTATCGACTAATCGATTGATCTTCATAAGTTCGCTGACAGAGGTTCGATAATTTTTTGCAATTTTATCAAGACTATCCCCTTGTTTTACGATAATTTCTAGCGTATTTGTCCGCTCAACTTGTGGTTTTTCTGCAGGGACTATTTGGGCATCCACCTGAGCCTTCACCTCTTCAGCAACAAATTTACTCAATAAATTATCGACTTGGTCTAGGGTTGCTTTTTCATGAATTACTGGAATTTTTTCAGGCCGTTTTTCTGGGGTCAAATTAACTTTAGCTACTTCTTGAAGTGTTGCCGGCTTTACAGCAAAGACAAACAGCACTACAAGTAATGCCATGTTAACAAGCACTGAAATCAGGATCGTATCTCTTCGATTCACTTTCTAACCCTTTTTTATACGCCTCACCCCGTTTTTCAAAGTTAAGAAACATGTCATAACTACTACATCCCGGAGATAAAATCAGATTATCACCTTGGCTTGCTACTTGCAACCCTTTTTCAATTGCTTTTTCTAAAGTTTCTACAAAATAAATAGGAATTTGTAAAGAAATTTGACTCGCAATCAGCTCCTTTGCCTCACCTAGCAAAATAAGAGTTTTGACTCTCCCTTCAAAGCTCTCATTCCAAACAGAAAAACTCCCCCCTTTATGACGTCCTCCTGCAATCAAAACAACATTCCTCTCTAAGTTTCTAACCGCGTAAGAAACTGCCTCCATAGTAGTCGCTTTGCTATCATTATAACAACGAACTCCCTTGATCTCCCGAACAAACTCGAGCCTATGGGGCAAAGATTTAAATGAGTGTATCCCTGCTAAAATCTCCTCTTCTCCCAAACCAAAATATTTACAGGTAAATTTAACAAATTCAAGCAAATCCCACTGCAATTCAACACCATTGAGAAATATACCCCCCTCTTTTGCACAAAGAGCTATCCGCTTTTTAGCAGCATAATAGTTCTCCATCGTCCCATGCCGGTCTAAATGATTGGGGCTCAAATTTAAAATCATCGCCAAATCAAATACTTTCGAACTCATGGTTTCGAGCTGAAAAGAACTCAATTCTGCAATCACAATCCCATCAAAATCGGTCTGAGAAATGAGAGGTATTCCAATATTGCCTAGCGCTTTTGCCTTCAACCCCGCTTGACTCAAAACATGGGCAATCCTAGCAACCTGAGTACTCTTTCCGTTCGATCCCGTAACTCCTACAATCGGTCCGCGCATCTGTTTTAAAGCAAATTCCGCTTCACCTATAACTTCGATTCCCGCACCTTTAGCCCTCTGAACAAGCGGGTGTTGAAGAGCGACTCCAGGAGAAATTAGCACCAAATCAAAATCAAAGGGATCAAACTCATGATCGTCTGGGTAGACAAGAAATACCTCTTTAGTAGGAACTCTATCAACCCCAACAACCTCAATCCCCCTCTCTAAAAAATATTTAGCTGCCGCTCTTCCAGAGAGTCCTAACCCAATTACCAAAACTTTTTTCATCTCATTAATCCCTATCCGAAGCGCCACTCTGTTGAAGAATTCTAATAACTGCTATCCGGTTTTCTAAAGTCGCGTAATACAAAGCAGAGCGTCGCAGACGATCTAGATGATTAACTCCGACACCCTTTTCAATTAGAAGTGAGACAATTTCTGTAAATCCTTTTTCAGATGCAATGCACAAAGGTAACGAACCGTCGGTATTTGGAACATTTGGATCAATCCGAGGTTGCTCTAAAAGAACTTTGACCATTTCAACGCGACCGTCCTCGCATGCTCTGTAAAGAGGTGTTTTCCCGACTTGCGATACTCGATTTATATCGCTCACGCGAGGGGCAAAAAGCTTTACAAGGCCTAAACAATTTATCGTAATCGCTGGAAAAATAGGAGATTGAAGACCTAACCTTGTTTCATTCACATTTGCTCCCTTTGAGATAAGATAGGCTGCAATATCTACATAATCTCCCCTATCAGCTACGTAAAACAGGGGAGAACCTTTTTTGGGATGCTCCCCTTGTAAAAATAAATTGACATCCGCGCCCGCTTCAACAAGAACTTTTACACTCTCAAAATGATTCCGATCACAAGCGCAATGCAATCCTGGCATGTACTGATCACTATAATGATCGATATGCCTTCTGTCAATTTTTCCAATTAATAATTTTAGCACTTCCAAGTATCCATGATAAGCCGCAAGTTGATGTGCCATTATTTGTTTGCCGCAACGCGATTGTATACTCGGATCTGCCCCCCACATCAAAAGAAGTCTAGTAAGCTCACTTCTCTCTTTTACTTCCGTATAAACACAGGGTAAAAGCAAAAACGGCGTATTTCCATTAAATCTGAATCGTACAGTTAGTGTTGGACTAATCTTAAGAAAATCAGCTGGATGATTAGGATAGTGATTCGGATTACCTCCACAAGTTAGAGCAAGCTGCAAAAGTTTAACCCCACTCATAATTTCGCTATCAAAAACGATTGCATACAGCATTATTTTACTCAAGAGAGTCTCTTTAATCTCCTGATCAATTTGAGATATCTGACGTTGCAATTCCTCCAAGGTAGCTACGTTAACAAACTCTTCCACATTCTCTCTAAACGTTTGTTTAATAAGATCGAATTCTTTTCTATACAAAAGGGGGAATTCAAATGGTTTTAAATATTCAAGGGCCTCTTTTAAATCACTTCCCCTATACCCTAACCCCTGAGCCTTTGCTATTTTCAGTCGTCCTTCCGGGATTGCAGCATGAGTCTCCCTATTCACCTCACTGCATCGAACTAAATCTTCTATCGATAAAAAATCGGCGACGCCTCTTACAAAAAGAGGTGGCAGTAACGGAAGCTCGGGTAATCGCGCCTGCAAATTTGATTCTCTATGGGCAAGAATCCTGCCAAATACCTCATCAACCTCCCTCTCCTTTTTAGCAACCCTTCCAAAAAATCTCCGAATCCAGGAAACTTTTGAGCTTTTCTGAAAAAATCGGTCACGAATCGAAGTAGCTAACTCCTTTATTAAGGAATCGCTATAAATGCATTTTTTTGCTTTTAAAAGGGCCTCCATTTTCCTTAACGTGGAAAGAGCTGATTCGGACCGAGGTTTTAATTGGCAAGACCGAATTTGATCCACCTCATTACCATTACGAATTGCAATATAATTGTTGAGACAAGCAATATTATTCATATCATCCTTATTTCGAATCAAAAACAATTATTTAAAATCGATCTAATCTATCATCCGAGAAATTTTATTACAACCAAAGAAGCTTGAGGGTCAGACGTGAAATACTGAAAAAATCTTAATATTTCGAAATTTTAGGTGGGATCCTTGAGTCTATTTGTTAAGATTTTTTCAGTATTTCACGTCTGACCCTCAAGCTCCGTTCATCCACACTCCACCAACACCAAAAAACTTCTAAAAACTTGATTTTAATGAAATTCTCAATATAATTTCTCCTACTAAAACCTTATAAATTCTTAAAAAATGGAAAGAGTAAAGTGGATAGCCTTGGATTAGATGTAACAGGAATTTTATATGATGCAATCCAAAAGGACTGGGCAAGAACCTCTACAGATCGTGTAAAAGTTTTGGATAGCAACCTACGAGTTGCCTGTGATTTATTCTCCCATGTCGCACTAAGTACTATCCATAACAAACAATTGGCTAAAGAGGCTAAAGGAACAGTAACGGCTGGTATTTCCACAACGACTCTTATAGCAGGCGCTTCAGATGGCTCCGACAAAGAAGATAATGAGGGAGTCTCTGTAAAGCATGTGAAAGTGGAAATCGATCCTTCTGAAAGACTTGCTAAAAAACTTGCAAAATTTGCCTCCAAAAATTCCTATCGCTTTAAAAATGTTTGTGAGTCTGGATTTCCGTTTTCAAAAATTGCAGGCCCTGAAGTAAAAACTACATTTGAGACTGTAATCAAAAGTTATAGCCCCTTTTTTTTTCAATATTTAATGCACTCTAATGAAGAGTGGATGGATGAGATTACATTAAATGCTAAATTTTCAGAATTGGTTCAAGAAATTGAGTTAAAAGAGATTCAAGAGACTTTACGAGCACTTAAAAAGGAGTATGCAACGAACCTTAAAGCAGGGTATTATTTTCTTTGGCTTTTAAAAACTAAAGCAGACCTCAACTACGAAATTCCCGCCAAAGAGAGCTTTAATCAAGAGAGCCTTAAAGAAGTTCTCTCCACGTTTTTAAAAGGAGACATTGAAGTTCGAGTTGGAGTTATGCTCGTGGAACTGTTACACTTTAGAGACTCAAGGCTTGATACCACTCTATTTATGAACATCTTAGACGACATTGCAACAAATAGATTTATAGACTGCTTAGTTTTTCTTGTAAAAGAAATTCCATTCACTTCATGGCCCAATAAAATTCACCACCTTCAGCAACTATTTGAATCTATTCGTGAAGAATCAAAATCGTTGATTGCAGATGCGATACGCAGCAGTTCAGATCCAAAAACATCTGAGCTAGGAAGTTATTTCTACAGTGCTGTTACTGAAAAACCGCTCAGAAATGCAATCCCCTATTTTTATCTTTTACAAGAGAATTTCCCCGATCAAATTGATTTGTATCAGCTTACATATGTCTTTGGATGCCCTATTCCCAACCTTCAAAGAGGCATATCTTTAGATCCTGAATTTGTTAAAAGACTCTCTTTTAATGCTTCGAAAAAGGTCTTTGTCCATGGCTCACTCATCATCGGCGCCCATGATACAAAATTTGTAGGAGCTGGAAAAAAAGTTCCTGCACATCTATTAGCTTATGATTTGCATACAGAAAGACTTGTATGGGCGATTCCCTTAATGCCAACACCTACGAAAGATCCGTTTATAAGAGGACCTATGGGAGTATGCATCAGCGGATTTTCTGGAATGGATGGAACAACCTATACCTTGGATGAGAAGGGTGAGTTCATTACCTTGAAATTTAAAGAGAGCGCCCAGACTTTATTCATTGACCCTAAAACAGGCGATATTCACCACGAATTTTTAAGTCTGAAACAGCCTCATCACACTGACAAAGCTTTGCAATTTTGTGACTCAGGGTTTTCCTATCATAAACGTGAAACAGCTGATGAATCTTTACTTATTGGCGGAACCATCGACTCTGGTAATTTAATTGAGTCCTTTAGAATCCCCTATCCTAAAGGACGTCCTGATCTGTATGACACTCATATAGGATTTGGATTGATGCTTTCAAGACATCCCTTATTGTTAATTAGTCCGACAGGGGGAACTCTCACAATTGAGGGGGCAATCAGCGCCAAGGGAATCAAAGGTAAATTATGCCTAATCAAACCTGATCCAGCGAATACACAAGGTTCAATTTTTACCATGCAGTCACTACTTTGTACAAATGAGGTCGTCTCTCCAGTTGAAAAAATCATCCCATTAACCAAAGAAGCAGATAGCATAGATTGCATTACGGAAAATGGATACTGCGTTCTTTTTGATGGCAGTTACTCTACAGGACGGGCAATTTATATCAACCTTCTAGACGATTCAGTTACTTATGCAGACCATAATATTCAATGCTTCGGAATTAGTTATGTTGATAAAAAAACAGCTACTATCTGGAGCTGGGACTGCTCATCCAAGGAAATCTGGAAAACCACCCCCCTAGAATCAATCTCTGTGGGCAAATTCGATAGCGGTAGAGATACTCAGATTGTTTACGTAGATGAGCTTGATCACCTCTATTTTATATAAAAAAATGAGAAATGCTGATAAAATAAATTTTATGAGGTATTTTCTCCAGATATTTGTTATTTCAGTGGCGTTAGCAGGGTGCTCTAAAGATACTAAGGAGCGTCACGGCCATTTGCCAAAAAGGCCAAATATTGTTGTGATTTTGACCGATCAGGAAAGGTATCCAGCACATTGGCCAGAGGGGTGGCACGAGAAAAATCTTGTAGCCATGAATCGTTTGAAGAAACATGGAATGACCTTTCACAAAGCCTACACAGCAGCATGCGAGTGTTCTCCAAGCAGGGCTGTTCTAATAAGTAGTGAATTTTCTGGGATCAATCAGATTCCAACAACGCCTACTAAGAGAAATTTACCTTCAGAGAAAGAGTTAATGGATATTGGCGCTCTCCTTTCAGAGCGTGCAGATTATGATGTGGCTTGGAAAGGGAAGTGGCATTTAAGTCATGCCCTTAATGGGGGCAGAAATTGGACAGAGGCAGATATTGCAAATCTTCAAGAGCAGTATGGTTTGAGTGGCTGGAATCCACCCGATGCTGGTAATGCCCTTTCAGATCATGACAAAGGGTTAACAACTCTCGGTGGTGGTTACGCAGATAATGATAGTAGATACATAAAAGGGGTAACACCAGGCAATACAAAACAGACGCAAGGATTTGGCGAAAGTATTATAGACTACCTGGAAAAAGCATCTAAATCAGATAAACCCTTCTGCCTTTTTATCTCTCTTGTCAATCCACATGATGTTTGGGTCTATCCAACAGATTTAGAGGCTTCTGGCTATAAAAAAGAAGACTTTATCCACCTCAATATCGATTTACCAAAAAACTATGCTGATGATCTATTGACTAAACCGTCTGTCCAATTAAAGGCAAAGCAAGCATATGACCAGGCTTCCCCTCTTCCTGACAAACAATCAGAAGAAGAGTATGTCAAATTTTACGCCTATCTGAATAAAAAAATAGACGATCAAATCAATACAATCTTAGACACTCTTGATCACTTAAAATTAACAGACAAGACTCTTATTATTCGGACAGCAGACCATGGAGAGTTAGGTCTCTCTCACGGGATGCGCGAAAAATCGTACACAGTATATGAAGAGATGATTCATATTCCCCTCGTCATCTCAAATCCAAAGCTTTTTCCTCACCCGCATTCCACTGACGCTTTTTATTCACACCTTGATCTAATGCCTACACTAGCCGAATTAGCTGGTATGGTCAATTTCACTCATTATGGAAAAGGGGTCAGCATTGTGCCCATCCTTAAAAACCCACACACCACCGTCCAAGACTCAATTCTCTTCGCCTACGATGACGTCTTTATGCTTCCTCAAAATGTCTCAGCCGGACATATCCGCGCCATCCGTGAAGGCGATCTCACTTACGCAGTCTACTTTTCCGAAGATGGGAGCTCCTTTGAATACGAACTCTATGACCTTAAAAATGACCCAGGCCAGCTTCACAACCTCCTCTTTCAAAACACATCTCCCGAAATACAAAAAGAGGCCCTCCGCCTTCACCGCAAACTGAAAGAAAAAATCGATATAACAAATGCCCTCCCCGCAAATTTTCCTTGGCCTGCTTTGTAACAATAAAATTTAGGGGTCAGCCGCTCAATCTTTTCAATCTTTTTATTGGATTTTTAGAGAGGCAAGACCTATAAGGGCTAGGAGAAGACCGATCATCCAAAATCTAATAACAACTTTCATCTCGTGCCAACCCTTCATTTGAAAGTGGTGATGGATCGGGGCGCAAAGAAATATACGCTTGCCCCTTCGATATTTAAAACTCGCCACCTGAAGGATAACTGAAAGCGTTTCCATTACAAAGACGCCTCCAACAAGAGCATACAGAAATTCCCTTCGGAGGAGCACGGCAGAGACTCCTAAAACAGCCCCTATCGCAAGAGAGCCGGTATCCCCCATAAAAATTTGCGCAGGATAGCCGTTATACCATAAAAAGCCTAGCAACGCCCCCATAAGAGTACAAAGAAAGACTGCTATTTCTGCACTCCCTTCAATGTACAAAATATTGAGATAATTAGAAATTTCTACGTTATTTGAAAGAAACGCAACAATTGCAAGGACCATTGCTACAAATAGTGCAAGACCTGCAGCTAAGCCATCCAGACCATCACTCAAGTTAACGGCGTTTGTCGATCCTGTAATGACAAAAATTGTTAATAAGGCAGCGCAAACAATCCCTATTCCTCCACTCACAATGATCGGTTTTTTAAAAAATGGAATATAGTACTGCGCTGCATAGTCTACTGCAGGGGGGTGTAGGTCAAGAGAGGAAAACATATAGACACTTAACAACAAAGAAAAGAGAACCTGCAAAACAAATTTAGTTCTACCAGGAATCCCAAACGACTTCCCTTTTCTAATTTTTGCCAAATCATCCACAAAGCCAATGGCTCCCATCCAAACCATAGAGAGAATTAAAATCCAGGAGAATGGGGAGGCAAAGTCCATCCAAAGTAAACTAGAGAGAAGAATGGAAGTGATAAACAAAATGCCCCCCATAGAAGGGACTGTTACACTTTTTTGGTATTGCTCAGACAAGGCAGGAACGTCTGAGACTCTAACTGTATGACCTATCTTTAATTCATACAATTTTCTTATAAAAAATTTTCCTAAAAAAATGGTCAATCCCAGTCCAAAAATTTGTCCAAAAATCATCCGAGTCGAAACATAAAAGAACAGTTTTGGGACATGCAGACCGATGCTAGTAAGAGCGTGAAGCAAGAGCAAAATCACTCAATCACCTTCCAAAGTTTATGATAATTAGAACCCTTTACAAGGACTACATCTCCATCCTCAGCTGTTTTATGAAGACTCTCTTTTAATTCCTCATAAGAGGTAAAAAATTGGACAAGTTTTTTATTCTTTTCAAAAATTTCCACCATCGGCCTAGCTTCCTCACCAATCACAAAAAGAACGTCAACTTTAGTTAAAGCCTCCTGGGCTACCTCTGTGTGAGAAGAGTGACTATATTTTCCAAGCTCACCCATTGACCCTAGTACTGCAACTGTTTTCTTCCCCTCTTTTGGTTTAGGGATATTTTGAAGTGCAGCCACCATCGAAGCTGCATTTGCATTATAGGTATCATCTATAAAAGTGATCCCACGATACACCTTCTTTTCAAATCTGTGTTCAAACGGCTTTAATCTCTTCGACACAAGTTCAATTTCATGTAACGTTAATCCTAAATATTTTGCCACTTCAACTGCAGCAGAGACATTTTCATTGACATGACTCTCTACAAAGGGGGATTGAAATTCAAGATCCGTAGGATAAATTACATTTTCACAGGTACACCCCTCTTGAATTGCCTCAAATCGAGCCGCCTTCTCATGGATCGCAGCAAATTCTGCCCGGGCTGTAAAAATTTCAGCTTTTGCTTCAGCTATCCCTTCCACACTTTGAAAATTTTTTGCATGACAAGCGACAATAGGAGTAATCACAACAATCTCAGGGGGCGCCATTTCAACAAGCTTTCGAATGTTCCCTTTTTCTGTCATGCTCATCTCAAGAATCAAATAGTCCTCATCCCCATTAGCATCTAAAATTGCTAAAGGCAAGGTTCTCTGCGTGTTTCTATTCCCAAGAGTTTTCCCCACACGAAATTTTTGACGGAGAATTTCATACAAAAACTCCTTTGTAGTCGTCTTGCCCATCGAACCGGTAATTCCGATAATTTTAGTCTTTCTCTCTAAAAGCGCCTTTCTCGCAATCTCATGCAAAGCCCAAAGCACATCTTCTACGTAAAGTAAATTTAGACCAAAATCAGGACCTTGATACCCCTTGGAAACCACAGCTCCAAAAGCGCCCTTTCTCGCCACCTCTTCAAGATACTCATGCCCATCCACCCTCTCACCCGCTAGAGCAAAAAAAAGGGAACCCTTTTGAACCTCTCTGCTATCAATAGCAAACGATGCAATCGGCAAATGCCTTTCACAAGCCTGCCCTAGCCATCCAGCAATTTTCCTCAGCGAATACATCCCCCGATCTTAACAAACTCCCCCTTACTTTGCAAATTTCCATTTTTCGCCAGAAAGACCAAAACCGAAATTTTAACACGATTTCTTCAACACTGCCTGTTTCACTCGACTTTTTCTGAAAAAAACCAAAGCAAAATTTTAAACTTAACCGATTATACAAAAAGTTGGTGTTGACGGCTTTTCTGAGTTAAAGCATAATGTGAGGGAATTTTGGTGGCATAGCCAAGTGGTAAGGCAGAAGCCTGCAAAGCTTCCATCCCCGGTTCAAATCCGGGTGCCACCTTACTCTCTTTTTTTCTGGAGTCCCCTTTGTTATATATAGTTGCAACGCCGATTGGCAATCTCGAAGACATCTCCTTTAGAGCTATATCTACTTTAAAATTAGTTGATTACATTTTGTGTGAAGACACAAGAAGGACCTCAAAACTCCTCTTCCACTACGAAATTCAGACGAAAATTTATAGTTTTCATGGGTTTAATGAAAAAAACAAAGAGGAGATGATCGTTGGCCATTTACGAGAGGGGAAAAAAGTTGCCCTTGTCTCAGATGCGGGGATGCCGACGATTTCAGATCCAGGATCGATGCTCGTTCAACGGTGCATTCAAGAAAAAATCGGGGTTACCTGCATTCCTGGACCATCAGCAATCATCACAGCACTTGCTATTAGTGGGATGCCGACAGCCTCTTTTCAATTCCTGGGCTTCTTTCCTAAAAAAAATGGAGAAATTTTAAAAACTGTAGAAAGAGTGTTAGCATTTTCTGGGACCTCTATCTTTTTTGAATCTCCACACAGATTACTGAAAACATTAAAAAAGCTCCCCGACTCGATTGTCGTCTCAGTCGCTAAAGAGCTTACAAAAATTCATGAGTCTCTAATTCAAGACAAACCAAGCCTCCTCTATCAACTTTTAAAAGAGCAATCCATTAAAGGTGAGTACGTTCTTCTAATGCGAGCATCGCCGGCTTGAGAATATAGTTGAACCCGGTGTATAGTACTTCATATGGATCTGGAAAAAAGCATTTTTTTTGGCGATGAGGCAAAAGCTCTTTTGTTAGATGGAATGAGGATTGGCTTTGAATCTTTAGCCAACCTGGAATCTAATAATCCGATACTAGACACAGGCCTCTCTTTTGTTCGAGAGATTGTTCAAAAAATGGAGCGCGAGCATAACGATGGCGCCCATTTGGCTACTCAACTTTTATACAAATTAACAGAGCAGCCGTTTGAGGGAGATTTACCACAATTCATTTCTCAGTTGGAAAAGGAAATTTCCTTTATTAAAGAGGGAGACTTAATCAATTATTTAACTCTATCAAAGGGGTTTCCAAGTGGAGTCGTCGATTGTATTTTAGATGCCATTAATCTGGCAGGCAAACATGGTATCCTTATCGAAGAGAGTCTAAACTCGGACACGATGATCAAAAAAACAAGCGGCCTTCAATTTCAAACCTCCTCTTCATTCCCTCAGTTTGAAGGATCTCTAAGCAATCCCCACATTTTGATTCTCCAAGACCCTATCTCCGCTTCTGTAGACATTCTCCCGATCCTAGAACAATTTACTAAATCGGAAGAGCCCCTTGTAATCATTGCCGATGAAATCGATGGGGATGCACTTTCTACCCTCCTGTTTTATAAACTTGAGGGGAAAATTAACGTCGTAGTTTCGAAAATGCCTGGCTTTGGTGAAGCTCGAAAAAAACACCTCGAAGAGATCTACCATCTTACAGGGGGAGGCCCCTCTTTCTTAGGTAAAGCGAGCTCAGTCCACGTCAAAAATTCTACCCTCACTATCGTTGAAGGGGAGAACCATCCCCTCTATTCGATTCAAGTCGCTGCAGGGGCCTCTGTAAAAATGTATGAAGAGTGCTTAGCCAAGGCTAAATCGGTCCTAGCTCACGGAGTGTTTCTAGACCTCTCAACAACTCTCTCCGCTAGGAAGGGTTTTCCTAATTTTCCAAAAACACCTATTATTGATGCTCATATCGCCCTATCCGCTCTGAAATATGCGATGGAACTTTCAAACACAATCAATTGCTCTGGAGCCCTAATCGTGGAATCAAAAAGATGATGCATATCAAGCAAGTAGCAATCCTTTGTTCGGAAACGATCAGCGATGGACTGATGATGATGGTTGCAAGCCACAGACTGTGTTGCGAAGGGGCCCATGTTGTAACCTATCATGATAAACTTCACGAACTTACAGATTGGTTTAAGGAGAGTGCATTCTCTCCAAGAATCCCGCTAGAGCGGATTGAGGCAGAGCTTTCTAAATTCGACCTTGTTATTCTACAATACGATGGATCTCCTTACACAAAAGCCGTTGCAAAAACCCTCTCACTAAATTGCAAACCCGCTCTTTCCATTTTTTATCCTACCTACTCCAAATACACCCACCCACCTCTGACACCGGCAGATCGGGTATTTAACAAACAAATCCCGATGGTTGACAATGTTGCACTAGCTATTTCCTCTCTCCTTCGCGTAAGAGACCACTCTAAAAATAACGGTCTCACCCCCCCCTCTCACCTCCTCCACAGAAAATATAAAAAACGAGTGGCGATCCTCCCCTCACCACACATTCCTAAAAAATATGAAAAAATTGCTCGAGAAGTCCAAAAGGCAGGCTTTGACCCCATTTTTATTGACAGCAACAATATCTCTGCAGGAGCCAGCATCATCTATGAATCCGGATTTTTTATTGGACCAGAATCAGACCTCTGTCATCTTGCCTCCAATCTTCACATTCCCACACTCGTTGTTTCAGGACCAAAAAAACCGATCAGCCTTCTTAAGCCAGGTTGGCTTAAAAGCTCCTTTATTACATTTCCCAGATGGCTTCCCAGAATTTTTCTAGAACGATTTGTTCTTGTCTCAAAAGTTGTTTACGGCTTTAAAAAACTTGCCCTTAAATAAGACTATCTCTATTGATACAATTATGAATAAATTGTTTTTCCTCTCTATCTGCGTCAGCATTATTTATTCATCTGATGCGGAAAAATTTGTAACAGAAATGGCCCAAATCGCTGATGTGCAGATTGGGGGTAAGAGACCTTGGGACATACAAGTTCACGACCCACGATTTTTTGAAAGGGTTCTAAAAGACCACTCTTTGGGATTTGGAGAGACCTATATGGAAGGGATGTGGGACTCTGAAGCTCTTGATGATTGCGTTTACCGACTTTTAAGATCTAATATTGAAGAGCAGTTTAAGCCCACTTTTGCCTTTTACTGGGCCGTACTTAAAGCTAAATTATTCAATCCGCAAGATCGAAAAGGGAGCATGAAGGTGATCGATGCTCACTACCAACTTGGCAACGACCTCTACCGAGGCATGTTAGACCCTACTATGGCCTATAGTTGTGCCTATTGGAAAGATGGTTCAACTCTAGAAGAGGCACAACTTGCTAAATACGATCTTATTGCAAGAAAGCTCTATCTTAAACCAGGAATGGTCCTTTTAGATATTGGATGTGGATGGGGGGGATTTGCCAGGTACGTAGCTAAAAACTATGGTGTAACAGTGATAGCCATCACACTTTCTGAAAAGCAAGCGGAGATCGCAAGAGGTGTTTGCAAAGGACTTAATGTAGAAGTACGGATCCAAGACTATCGCGATATCAAGGAAAAATTCGACAGAATTGTTGAAATCGGAATGTTTGAACATGTAGGGCCAAAAAACTACCGCACATTTATGGAAATTTGCCACAACGCTTTAACCGAAGACGGAATGCTTATGTTGCACACCATCGGCAGCAATTCCACCAATGCCACAGGCGATCCCTGGATAGATAAATTTATTTTTCCGGGAGGACACCTCCCCTCTATTTCCGAAATAGGGAGCTCCATCGAACATCTTTTTATTATGGAGGACTGGCATAATTTTGGCCCTAACTACGACAAAACTTTAATGGCTTGGTTTTCAAATTTTGATGCAAGCTGGCCCACTCTCAAGGAGAACTATCCTCCAACCTTTTATCGAATGTGGAAATATTATCTACTCTCTTGCGCAGGGGCATTTAGAGCACGTGAAATCCAACTCTGGCAAGTAGTTCTTTCTAAATCAGGGGTTTTGGGTGGTTATCAAACTGTCAGATGATCTCCACTCATAGACATCAGAATCATAAATGTATCTAGAGTAAAGATTCTTAAACGCTTCAAAAAATCCCTCCTCCTCAAGTTTCACCCTCTCTCGGTTCCCATACTCTTCTTGAAGTTCCGGGGGAATAACGATTCCCGTCTCTTTCATACTCTCTTCTAAAATTGGGTCGTGAAAAATAATTTTTCCTTCTTTTTGCTCCATGACCACAAAGCCACTTTGCTGGTTCACAAACTGAAAATTTGTAGTCCCTATTGTTCCTATAAAAATAGCAGAAAAAATCAAAATATTCATACCACCTCAATATCTAATAATTAATTATACTAAACCATTTATAATTAATGAAGTAAAAATAATTATTGATTAATAACAGCATTTAACTATTATTGTAAATTGATAGTAATCAACAATAAGAGGTTTTTATGAAAAATTCACCTCATCATAGAAGACATATGCAACACAAAGCGATTCAGGCAGCTGTCCAGATTCAACCTAAAGGACAAAAAGCTCCCCTAAAAACTCCCCTCCCTATCAACGATTTTTTAAGACCTTTAAACATAAATAGATGCATAAACGCCCTCCATCTATATAAAAAACATTTAGAGCAAGCTAGCCTTTACAGACATCAAATCGATGTAACTCAAAAAAAATCTAATAGGTATGCAGCCCATACTCAATCCTCAGATCTTGAAAGAAGCAAACGAATTGCAAGAAAAATGTTGAAAGAGAGCCATCAATACTATAAAAAAGCTGCCTAAAAAAGGGTCGTCGGGGTAGAATAAAGACCTCATGGCGTTAAAAGTTGCACACATCTCTGATATTCATTTTTTCCATCTAAACAAGAGTCCCTTACAATTTTTTTGTAAAAGATTTTTGGCAAATTTCCACGCCCTTTTTGCAAGAAAAGCGACCTTTAACCCTAATTTAGCTTACAAGGTTCTCCCTTTACTAAAAAAAGAGGGGGTTACCCACATCATTATTAGCGGCGATTTTACCTCTTCTTCCTCTAAAAAAGAGTTTGAGTTGATGCAAACCTATATAAAAGCTGTAAAAGCTTCAGGCTTTGAAGTTTTTACCCTCCCTGGAAACCATGATGCCTACACAAAACAAGCTCATCGAAACCAATCCTTTTTCTCGTATCTTGAAAGTCTTGTAAATTTTTCAGGGGAAACAGGACACAATCTTATGAATGACTTTACAGCCGCCTATAAACTTACAGAGTCGTGGTGGGCTGTTCTTATCAATTGTAGCTGCCCCACTCCGTGGCATAAATCAACGGGTGTTTTTTCTAAAGAAGTTGAAAATTCTCTGCTAGCAACGTTAGAGTCCCTTCCTAAAAATGGGAAAATCACCGTAATCTGTCACTACCCTTTTGAAAAATTTCGCTACCCAAAGGCTCATCTTGAAAGGGGGGAAAAGCTAGAATCGATCCTAAAAAATGATAAGCGAATTAGACTCTACCTTCATGGGCACAGACACTTACAAAGAGTTGAACAAATTGGAGATCTCACAGTTGCCGATAGCGGATCTATCTCTTTTAAAAAAAGAAGCACTTTCAACATCCTAAATTTTGATGGGGATGGATGCGAAATCACACAGTATAAATACCAAAACGACACATGGAGCCCTGTAGGTGAGCGAGAAAAAATCGAATCTCTGGTATGAATCGGGGCTCTCTTTTAAGTGCACAGGTTGTGGAGGTTGCTGTGGCAAAGAGCCTGGATATGTGTGGCTTTTGGAAGAAGACATCACCAGGGGGGCTCTACATTTTAAACTCTCTAGAGAGTCCTTTTTAAAAAAATATGCAAGATTGATTCATGGTAGATACAGCCTTATTGAAAAGCCCAACTACGACTGCATCTTTTTAACAGAAAACAGGTGCTCTATCTACACCTCTAGACCTAAACAGTGCCGCCAGTTTCCCTTTTGGAAATCAAACCTCACCTCAAAATCAGACTGGGAAGAGGCCGCTGAATCGTGCGAAGGGATAAACCACCCTGAAGCTCCCCTTCTCTCTCTCGAGCAAATCCAAGAGTGGCAAGAGTCGTAATTTCTAGGACAACTCCTAATCTAAAAGAGCTTTGACAGGATTGCAAGGAAGGGGCTATTGTAAAGGCATATGGGAAAAGAGACGATTAAATTTGGGACTGCAGGATTGAGGGAAATCATGGGACCTCTCCCTGGACAAATGAATATAGAGACAATTGATGCTGTTACTCAAGGTCTTGCAAACTATATTAAAAGATTCCCTGAAGAAACTTGGAAACATGGCGTTGTAGTTTGTCACGATTCTCGAATCAACTCTAGAACTTTTGCAGAAGAAACTGCCAGAGTACTTGCAGGCAATGGGATTATCTGTCACTTAACAGCCGATTTAAGACCAACTCCGTTCGCCTCATTTGCGATCAGGTATTATAAGTGCATCGCAGGGGTAAATATCACCGCCTCTCACAATCCCAAGGAGTACAATGGCTACAAAGTCTACTGGGCAGATGGGGCTCAGGTCATTCACCCTCATGATGATGAGATTGTAAAAGAGGTAGATGCGGTATCAGAGATTAAAAAAGCCCCACTTTCAAGCCCCCTAATTCAGATCATAGACTCTACAGCCGAACAAGCCTATTTAACAGCAATTGTCAACTTACAAATCCTCAAACCGAAACAATCTGATTTAGCTATTATTTATTCCCCTTTAAACGGCGCTGGAAGCACAATGATCCCCCAAGCCCTTAAACTTTGGGGGTTTTCAAACGTATCTCTAGTAGAAGAGCAAAAAAAACCCGATGGAAACTTCCCTACAACACCCTACCCTAACCCAGAGACAGAGGCAGCTTTAGCTCTTGGTATACGGGATCTTAAAAACAAAAAGGGTGATATCCTCCTTGTTTCTGACCCAGATTCAGACAGGCTTTCCGCTTCAATTGTTTACAAAGGAAGTCCCAGAAGACTGACAGGGAATGAACTTGGATCTATCATGCTCAATTACTTAATCAAAACCCTTAAGCCAAAGGGAAATTGGGCTACAGTTACTACTATTGTTTCAACCCCCCTCATCAAAGTGATGACTGAAAAGGCGGGAGGCCACCCGTTTGAAGTGCTCACCGGCTTTAAATACATAGGAGAAAAAATTCACATCTGGGAATTGGAAAAAAGCTACCAATTTCTTTTTGGAATGGAAGAATCTCTAGGATTTCTCTATGGAACGCATGCTAGAGATAAAGATGCAACCATTGCAGCTTGCCTAACAGCGGAAATTACCCAATTTCTAAAAGAGAAGAATCAAACTTTAATTGATTATTTGTATGAAATTTATACAGAATTTGGCATCTACCGGGAATCGCAGATCACCCTCTCCTCTTCAAAAGGGCTTGATTTCCTGATTGGAGAACTAAATAGAATCAGAAAATCCCCCCCAAAAACTATTCTTAACAGCCCGGTTATTTCCATCGAAGACTATCTTAACGGAAATAAAACCGGCCTCCCCCCCTCTGATGTCCTAGCCTTCACCCTTGCAAATAAAAGCAAATACCTCCTCAGACCCTCGGGCACCGAACCTAAACTTAAAATTTACGGACATATTTTTTCAAAGAGCGCCTCTTTTCCCTCCATCCAGGAGGGCGTTACCTTCTTAGACGAAGAGATAAAAGGGAATCTGCTCAAAATTAAAGCAGAACTATTCCCCACCCTTGGGTAATGGACTAACTCCACTAAATAAAGTCGGACTAGTATTTGATCTGCTATAAACAGAAATCGTATCGGCTCCAGGAGAAATAGACCCTGTTAATAAATGCCTTGCAGCCTCTGCACAAATTCTATCTCTTTCTAAAGATGCAGCTCTTATTTCCGCTGGTGTTCCTCTAGCAACATCAAATCCCCTCTCAGTCACTACGAAAGAAAATTTAGATACTTTCTGCGTACGATGTACATAACCAACAAATTTAGCTGCAAAAGGGGTTGTAACAGGTTCCATTATTATTATTCCTCCGTTTTATGATTTTGCAAAAAGTATAACCGAAGACATATTTATTTAGTCAAAAATTATAATAAAAAATGATAATAGTCGATATGCCGCTTGTGATTCAAAACTTGAGGATTTCTGAATGGAAAATTCCCAAGTTTTGAACCCCTCTCAGCATAACAGGGAACCCAATGGCGGGTTAAATTTGATTGCAACCGTGATACTAAAAAAAGTAGCGAGGGAGGTTTTAAATTTAGCTAAGAGAGGATTGATCAGACCAATCCCGCAGTTAGGATAAAAGATCGTTTTGGATGTTTTCAGCGATCACGGCTGCGAAGCACGATTTTTTTACAGGGCCGATCCAGGCAAAAAAAGAGTAGTTTCTACAAACCAAAAGAACTAAGGGGAGACTTCTCGTCTAAGCTTTTTCCTGCATCTTGAAAGGCGGCTAAAATAAGATCCTGAAGACCTTCGATATCGTCTCGATCGACGCACTCAGGTTTTATAGTAATAGACTTTAACACCCTTTCTCCGTTTAGAACTACTTCAACAAGGCCATTCCCAGCAACACCTCTATGCTCTGCTTGCTGCATCTCTTGCTGCAGTTTTGCAAATTGCTCTTCTAGCTCTCTTCTCTGTTTTTTCATTTTAGAAAATCCACTACCCATATACCACCTATTTATTATATTTTTTTAACAGTTCCACCCAGCTCTACTTGGGCAAATCGTAAAATAGTATCATTTCGAACGGAAGGAGGAGCTTTTTTCTCAAAAACAGGCTCGGCAACAACCTCTTTCTCAACTACCTTTTCAACAACTTGTTCTACAATTTTTTCTATCTCAGGCTTACTAGTTTGTGCTAGAGGGGGATTTCCCTCAAGATCAGATAATTTTTTAATAATGCTTTCTAAGGAAATTCTTTTTCTTGCTTGTAAAATATGGAGAAGGATCATTTCTAAATGAACTCTCTTATAAGTAGGTCTTGAGGCTTGATGAATAAGATCTGATAAGTAGTCTAGAATATGGAGTAGTTGTGATTTTCCATAGATCCCAAGACTTGCTCGGTATCCCTGTTTCTCTTCCTCTGTCAAAAAAGCATCCTCTATTTGAAGGTGCTTTAGATGAATCAATAAAATGTTTCTATAATGCTCAAGCAAATTTTCTAAAAAGTAGGTAATGTCTTTTCCTGAGGAAAATAATTTTCCTGCAAAGGTAAAAGCAAACGTCAAATCCTCTGATTGAAATGCCTGATCTAAGGCAAAAAAGTCAGATTTTCCGATAAAACCCAGAGCCTCTAAGACTAAGTCTGCTGTGATCGGACCTTGGCTCATGCAACTGATCTGGTCAAAAAGCGATTCTGCATCTCTTAAAGAGCCCTCACCCGACCTTGCAATAATTGCAAGCGCCTCATCGGCAACTTGAATTTCTAGTTCTTTTGCAATTGATCTCAATTTCTTTATAATCATTGCATTAGAAATTCTAGTTAGATCAAATCTTTGACATCGTGAGATAATTGTCGGCAAAACTTTATTTGGCTCTGTTGTTGCAAAAAAGAATTTTACATTTTCGGGAGGCTCTTCGAGCGATTTTAAAAGAGCATTGAACGCCTCTTTTGTAAGCATATGCACTTCATCAATCAAATAAATTTTATATCTTCCTTTAACAGCTCTGTAGCCTAAGGTCTCATTAATATTCCGAATGTCGTCTATACCTCGGTTAGAGGCGCCGTCAATTTCAATGAAATCAAGAGACTTTCCCTCCATAATTTCTAAACAAGAAGGACAGTTATTACAGGGCTCTCCACCTTCCGTAACACTTTGGCAATTAAGAGCTTTTGCAAAAATTCTTGCAAGCGTTGTCTTACCTGTACCTCGAATTCCTGTAAATAAATAGGCGTGCGACGCCTTTTTTTGGAGAACCGCATTTTTCAAAGTGGTAACAATCGCCTCTTGTCCCGTTACTTCGGAAAAAGTCTTTGGTCTAAATCTCCTAGCAATTGCCTTGTAATCCATAATTGGTTATTCTACAATAAAGGCCTTTCAGGTATCAAGAAAGAATGTCGATGAAATTTACAAAACGCTTAAAAGAGTTCTCTTACGAAAGCAAATTTAGCTCTAGACTGATTTTAGGGATTTTATTTGTCACCGCTTTTTCCATCTTCCTCCATTTTAGAGAAGTGTTAGTGGAAATCCCAGAGGTTAACTCTAAAGCTCCCGGCTATGTTGTTGCTCAGCTCGATTTTGAATTTCCAGATCCTGATGCGACAATGATTATCAGGCAAGAGGCGATTCGGGACATCGGGAAAATCTATAAAATCCCCGAAAATGAAGTTATTGATGCAAAGCACCATATCGAGACCGAGCTTTTAGGTCATCCCTATTGGAGAAAGGAGTCAAATTCGACCTTTAATGAACTCTACCAAGCATTAGAGGCGGCCTCCACCGTTTTAACAAGCGCCCGGCTGGCTGATGCCAGAACCCTCAAAAAGCAAAAGGAGCTAAATCTTTCTGATGAAAATTTCTATCTATTAGATAGCAACTCGATTGAACTGCCTAAAACCTTTTGGCAGAGCATAAAACACGTTGTTGAAATTCATTATACAGAAATTACCCCTACAGCCCTCTCCTTTATTTTACAACATTTTGAAAGCTTAAAATGGACCCTAGCAAGTGACATTGACGCTCAAAAGGGATTTACCGAAATCATCGAGGAGACTATCCCTCAACGTTACACCCCAGTTAAAGCTGGCTCCAGAATCTTAGATCAAGGGGAGAAAGTCTCCCCTAAGCATATTGCCATGATTAAATCGATGAAAGCCGAACTGAAGCGATCTCGCAATCTTTGGACGGTTCAGACAATTATGGGCTCCCTTATTTTCTCCCTGATTATAACCACATGTGCTGTTCTCTATCTTCAATCCCGGCATAAATCTTTGTTTTCATCGATGCGCAAACTCAGCATTTACATCACAATTATTATTTTAGGACTTGCTTTTGGTAAGGCGGGCGAGTGGGTTTTACTTAACTCCTCTACCCAGTGGATTGACTTTGTTCGGTATCCAATTTTTGTCCCTTTTACCTCTATCCTTGTCTGTATTTTGATTAATGAAGAAATAGCCCTTTTTACAACCGCCTACTTAAGCGTTGTCATGGGAATCACACTAGCTGTAGATCCTGCCTCTTTTCTCCTTATTAATTTACTCACAGGGACAATTGGAGCCCTTTCCTCTACCCATTTAAAGAAGAGAAAGGAAGTTTTTATTGTCTGCACAAAGATGTGGCTTGCTTCTACAATTCTAATCCTGGGCTTTAGTCTTTTTCTAAACACAATTCTACGTGGGACTATTCTAGTCGATTTTGCAACAACTGCCTTGAATCTTTTTATAATTGCCCTTTTACTTGTAGGTCTCACCCCCATTTTCGAATCCTTTTTTAATATTATGACCGACATGACCCTTATGGAATTCATGGATCCCACAAACATCCTTTTAAAGAGACTGAGCCTAGAAGCTCCAGGAACCTATCAACACAGCCTTGCCCTAGGATTTATTTCTGAACAGGTTGCAAATGAAATTGGTGCAAACGGCCTATTTTGTAGAGTAACAACCCTCTATCACGATATTGGAAAACTCAACACACCTCACTACTACATCGAAAACCAAATGCTTATGGGAGGGAATCAATTTGATATCCACCAACTTCTAACTCCGATTGAATCTGCCTATATTATACGAGCACACGTTGCGGAGGGAGCTACCCTTGCTAGACAACACAATTTACCTCAATGTTTTATAGACATCATTTTTGAACACCACGGGACCACTCTAATCAAGTACTTTTACACAAAACAATTAGCCGAAGTAGGAGGCAATCCCAATGATGTTGATGAGAATGCATTCCGCTATCCCGGACCTAAGCCCCAAAGCAAAGAGGCTGCAATCATTATGCTTGCAGACTCCATTGAAGCAGCCTCCAGAACTCTTGAAGACAATTCTGAGGAGACCATCCGGAAAATGGTTAATCGAATTGCTGCAGACAAGACCTCAGACAACCAATTCGATGAGTGCTCTCTTACCTTCCATGAACTCTCCCTAATTAAGCTTAAGTTCATAGAAATTCTGAAAGCGACTTACCACAATCGTATTAAATATCCCGAGCAACTTTCGCGCAAATAACTATACTCATGACAGTTGAAAGACCCAGATTTTTCGCATCAAAATCGTTTTAGTTCAATTTGGCGAAGCCGTCCGCTGAAGAGCGCTCTGTTTGAAACCAGGCCCGATGAAGCGGAATTGAAATAAAAAGATTTTGCAAAGAAAAATAGGGTGTTTCAATTGAAACCAGTATAGTTTTAAACAGGCCCTTCTAATTTTGCGAAAATAATTCCACACATTTCATGAACACGTTCTACAACATCAGTAAAACCGAGAGCTACTTGTTCATTAACAACACAAACACTCCTATGTAGCGATTCAAATAGCCAAGAAGTAACTGCATGGGTTTTGTTAATCTCCTGAATTGATCCAACTCTTTCACAATCAAAACTTTTAAGAGGAACTCCGGCCTCACACGTAAAAACTGGAATATTTTTATAACTGCTTCCTGAGCCTAATTCCCCCTTTAAAGCAGCCTGAAGATGGGCCGATACAACACTCGTTTTTAGTTTTTGACATGCATACCGCTTCGATCCTTTCTTCCCTTTTCTTTTAATAAGTCTATATTTACCACAATCCACCTCTTCCCCAACAAAATCAGAAGAAAGGCCAATTCGTATTTTAAAATCTTCTGATTGAAAAAAATCTACTAAATCTTCCGGGCAAGGGTGTATCCAAAGATAATCGGCAAACCTTTTTTCTAAAAGACAGTGAGTTCCCTCTACCAAGTGTCCCTCTCTAGCTAAATCTTCTAAATCCGTAATTGTACAAATTTTCATTCTTGGATCAATATCTAAATCATAATTAATACCAACTCCGTATAGAGTTTTGTTAACACTCTCCCCTGAAGCCAATACTAATCCTCCAAGAACAGCTCCCCATAACTGCCTACCTATTTGCATAACACCACCCCTTCTTAATTCACAAAGAAATAGTAAAGATAGTGAATTTATAAAACAACTACTTTGCATTTTTATACTAGAGTTCTTTGGAAACTCAAATAGTTGAAAAGATTGCATCTTTCGGATCGTATTTCTTGATTTTAAACCCGGGTTGGCTACTTATTTCATTTTGTAGAAGTTCTCACGGAAGATGATATTTAATCAATCGTTTTGAAGCCAAGGTTCTTTAACCCTTATTGAAATGCTCTTTAACAATCTCCTTTATCTCTTTTACGAGCCTTTGATTAGCTTGATCGAGTTGTTTAACACTATCGATAAGTGTAATTCTCCTCGTCTCTTGCTCCTTTTTTATTACTTTTAATCTATTTACTAAAGAGGGGAGGAATTGAGCTGCTTTCTCTATAGCTAGATTGTCAACATGAACACGCTGTGAAGATAGGCCTAACAAATAATCAACCATTAACTCATATTTATTTTGAATTGCTAAACTTAATACAGAAAATCCAGTCGATTCCTTTTGATTTACATCAACTTTTTTTGAGATGAAAAATTGCAAACACTTTAATTTACTTGGTTCAAGCTGCCTTTGACGAACTTCATAATCAATATCGCTCTCAAGGGGCTTTCTATTAATCTGAGGAATTGCTGCTGCAAAATGAAGAGTTGTACATTTAAAATCATCTACTCCCTTCGCTAAATTAAATCGTTTACACAAACCATCTATTTTTTCAAGCAGTTCAAAATGTCCATTCATCGCAAGATACATGTATATATTTCTTCCGTCAGTATCAACAATCCCAAAAAAGCCAAAAAACTGCTCTAATAAAACCCCTTTTCCTTGCCTTGCAAGTAATCCGATATAATCTCCAATCGGCATTTTTATTAACTCATTGATATCGATTTTTTTTAAACGTATTAAAGCCATCTCAGAAGAATAATGATACGATCTAACCACTGGATTTGCCTTACAATTTTCTAAATATGCAACAATTTTTTCTAAACCGCACTCTTTTGCATAATCAAGAGCTGTCTTTCCATGACAATCCCTTTTAGCCAAATCGGCCCCTTGCTCTACAAAAAATTTGACAATAGATATATCATCTTGCTCCACCTCTACATCAGCATATTTTACGCAAGCAAGCATCAACGGAGTCATAGAACTAACAACGGTCGGTTTATCAATATGAAATCTTCCCACACAAACCTTGCGAGCCCAATTCAAAACTCCAATTATTCTATACACTGCAGCAATATGCAAAATATTTTCACCATCCCTAGTTATCTCATGAATGTTTCCTCCCGCCCTCTTAAACAGTTCAAGCCCCTCAATATCACCACTCAAAACTAACTGAATCAATCTTCCATAGGATATGTCAACATCTCTTTCTCCTGCTCCTCCTGCTCCTCCTGCTCCTCCTGCTCCTCCTGCTCCTCCTGCTCC
>ERZ650308.263-NODE-263-length-28210-cov-19.254839_pt1 | contig 28210 bp, 34 predicted proteins | sample MGYA00376244_ERZ650308 | MGnify/ENA primary metagenome ERZ650308 (study PRJEB26733, sample SAMN07839295) | wastewater metagenome | biome: small river; feature: stream; material: water | place: USA: North Carolina | collected 2016-04-26 ... | reverse complement strand
GGGCATTGCCGTAGACCTGGGCATTGCCGTAGACCTGGGCATTGCCGTAGACCTGGGCATTGCCGTAGACCTGGGCTTCGCCGAAGACCCGGGCTTCGCCACTGACCCGGGCTTCGCCACTGACCCGGGCATTGCCGCAGACCCAGGCATTGCCGCAGACCCGGGCATTGCCGTAGACCTGGGCTTCGCCACTGACCCGGGCTTCGCCACTGACCCGGGCATTGCCGTAGACCTGGGCTGTATCAGCCACACGAGCAGAGTCAGCAACCCAGCCACCGCCGTTTGCATGTTGATGCGCAGGGACCGGACCGTAGCCGAAATCGAACGTCGTCTTTTCCATCGTTGCCTCCGAGCAAGCACACTAGGTCAAACCCTGGTGTAGTGTCAAGATTTATCTGCGAGCGTGTCGCGGTTTGTGCTTGGGCGGGCGTCGTGCTCGACCGCCGATCACTTCGTGGTGTACGTGTGCATATGAGTAGACCCGTGCCGATCCTGCGACAAAAGCCGAACCGCTCACAGTCGCGTGATCACAGACCAGCGCGTCGCCGCAGATCTGGGCTTCGCCACAAATCTGCACTTCGTCGCAGACCCAAGCGTGCTCAAACACACGAGCCTTACCTGTGATTGACACATTGCCACGAACGTGTGCGTATCCGTACACCAGCGCGTCAGGACCGACAAACACGGACTCTGCGACATAGGCCGTGTTCGCAACCCAGCCACCACCGTTCCTGTGTCGGTGTGCTGGGACGCCCCCTAAAACACCGACACCTTCATCCCCGACTCGTATACGACCACCACCTGGCGGAAAGCTGAAGTACGTATCTGAATAGAGCCCGTGATCAGGCTCTGCTGCCACCTCAACTACCGAACGTCGAAGACTCATTTTTCAACTACCTCCGAGCGAGCACACTAGGACAAACCCTGATGTAGTGTCAAGATCTATTTTCGGCTCGGTCTGCTGGGCCACACCCTGATCGCCGGAACGTCCGCCGGGTAGCCCCAGACAAACCAGCAGCACGACACCGAATCACTACCGCCTCCGTCGAAGCTCCAGCGCGGCAGGTACAGCATGTGCTGGGGCGGTTGCTCTAAGAGGAAGTCGCGCCGGGCCTCGGTCGGCTCAAGCCAGGTAGCGCGCATCAGCAGTGCGACCTGAGGCGATACCGCGAGCGCGCAGCGCGCGACCTCAAGCGCGTGTTTGAACGGTGGGTTTGTAATCGTCCAGATTCCCGGCGGAAAGCCTGATCGGTGCATGAGATCTGACATCGCCCGAACGTCGGTGATCTGCCGCGTTATGAAGTCGGGCGAAGTCAGGTCAGCTTGAGCAATCCGACGAGTCACGAACCTGTTTCGCGTCCAATCACGAGCGGCTTGAACATCCTCGGCATCGATGTCACTGGCGATCAGGCCATCGAACCGGGGAGCAAGCGTCATAGCCATTCGTCCGTCACCGCAGCACGGATCGCAAAGCACACTGCCCTTGATCGCCGGGAAGCTCGACACGAGCGCTTCGATCATCCAATCCGGTGTGCGGTACTTATCGAGGTCGGCACGCACGCGCGCGATCGTGGTCATGACACCATTGCCTCCGTTGTATCTGCAAACTCGACCGACCAGCATGCGTCACATAACTCGGGGCGGTCGTCTGACCCGTTTGTGTGGTCAGCAATCTTTCCGCACCGAGCACACACGTAATGTAGACACTTGCCACAACCTACCGAGTTGATGAACTTTCCGCAGAGACAACGTTTCCTCATGACACCATGACAGCACTAACCCTAGTCCGGTGTCAAGTCATCTCTGCCTTCGGTCGCGCGCTCGGTCAGCTCCAGCAGCTTGCGCAGATCATCCTCGGATAGCTTGGACAGGTCGACCGACTGCTCGGTCTTGATCAGCTGCTCGGTCTTGATCGTTTGCTGCCAGGTCAGCTCCTGATCAACCAGCCGACCGCCAGGGCCGCGTAGCAGCCACTTGCCAGGATCAGACACAAAGACAGCGGACTCGGCCAGCGCGCGGGCTTTGGCGCACGCCTGCAGTATCCGGTGCTGGTACTCCGAGCTTTCGCGCAGCAGTGCATGGTGTTCGCTCTCGGTGAGAAACTGACAGGCCGCGACCTTGGGTGTCGAGCCTCGCATGATCGCGTCGCAGATCTCGTCTATCAGCTCAGGCTCTATCACCCTACCCTTTGAATACACCGACCTCGCCACCCGCCCAAGCGGCACGTCTTCCTGATCCCAATATCCGCCCACAAGCGGCGGTGTCTCGTCGGTGAATAGACCCATTTGTAAACGATACACTGAGGCGCGCGCTCAAGCAACAAGACGTTCAGGTGATCCGCGCCGTGATTTGTATCATAACTTACATCCAAGCTAGCGCGCCGACAGCCTGATTATTTTCAGATTTTTCCCGGATTTTTGGATTTTCTGGAGCTGCTGAAATTCGATGAACGCATGGCGCGAGCCTCTTTTATTGGTCGAACCAATCCCTTTGTCTAGGTATCTCGGATGCATATTAACGACCTCACCGACGACAGGTGTTTACAATTGTTGAGCTAGACAGACAGACAGAGGCTAGATCGAGATCTCCGAATCGGTGTGAAAACAGCGATCGGGAATTTTTTGAATATTCGGAAAAATCAAAAATCGGAATATTCGAAAAAATCAAAACAGGCCGATCTGTAAGATCTATAAAACCCTTTGTCTGTCTGTCTATCTATCTAATTGGTAACAACTCCCCGTCGCTGAGGGGGTATATTACGCATCTAGAATACCTAGACAGAGTAGACATTAGACGACCAGTCTAGTCTACTTTCAACACCGCTTGCCTAGCTAGACACTCAGAAACCTTGACATCGCCTGGGAAATAGTAAACACTTCCGCCCATGAAACTTTCGATTTTCGATAGCCTCACCGACGGGGCGGCAACTCGTGTCGCGCTTGAGTGGTCGGATTTGGTCGAACTGCTCACGCACTTCGTTCCGACGGAGTGCGCTCCTTGTAAGGGGAAACGCTGTAAATCGAAGCAAGGTAAGTCATGGTCCCCTGCCACCTTCGCGGGGGACCTGCGCGGTAACGCGAACGCCGAAGAATTGTGCGCGCTCGTGTTCGATCTTGACAACCTCGCGCCGGGCTGGGAATCGAGCGAGTGGTTCGCCCGAGTAGGTAGCTACCGGGCCGTAGTCCACAGCAGCCACAGCCACACGCCCGAGGCACCTCGGCTGCGGATCGTGCTGCCGCTCGAACACCCGTACCCGGCCAAGCAGTGGCGCAAGGCGTGGCTTACCGCAGCGCTTGACCTGGGCGTGCAGGCCGATGAGTCATGCAAAGACCCTGCCCGGCTCTACTTCTTGCCGACCTGTCCGGTGGGCGGACTTGAGCCGATCGCGCTTGTTTCGGAGGGGCCTTACTACTCCTTTCCAAAAGCAGCCGCCCAGGTCAAACCTACGCCCGTGCTACATCGAGCTGAGCCCGAGACCGATGTAACCGAGTCCGAACCGATCGATCCGAGCGCGCTGCTAGGCCGTCTGGCCGAGCTGCGGACAGCAAAGTCGAGGAAGGGCAACACCGAGCACGCCGAGTTGCTGAACGCGATCGTGCGCGGCACAGCGATCGCAAGGCTCGGTAACAGGTCGGTGCGAATCAACCAGGCCGCAAGCCTCTGTGCTTTTGCGCTGCCGACGGATGTCAGCGTGGACACGTTCGCAGAAATCATCACACCGGCACTTGCTCGCACCGAGCTGGGTGATGAGGGGCTGACTCACTGGCTCGGTGTGGCGATGGATAGCTTCCGGCGCGCGCAGGTCCGGCGCGCAGACGCGGACGCAGCGCGCAAGGCGCACGATGACGCAATCAGGGAGCGGCTGTGTAAGATCGTGGTGAGGCCGGACAAGCTAGCTGAGGTTGACCCGGACACAGACCCGTTTGAGCAATGGCAGGATCTACTGCTCAAGAGCCCGAAAGACACCCTGATCTCGTGCGGCGAGAATGCCTTTGTGACCCTCCTTTTTTCCGAGGAGACGCGGAACACGATCAAGTTCGACCTTGTATCAAAAAAGGCTGTGGTCTGCGGTGGCCCGTTTGAAGGCGCAAGCGAGGGCATCCTCGAAGTCGAGGTGTGTGACTGGCTCCAAAGGCATCACGGGATCGGACTCAAACCGCACGATGTCGGTTTGCGCATCGCGCGCGTGGCCTGGGCCAACAGGTTCGACCCGCTCGCCGACTACCTGAACGGCCTACAGTGGGACGGAGTTGATCGCCTGTCGGTGCTCTTTGAGGACTACGCCAGGGTCAGCAGGCGTAGTCCGAGCGGCGAGAACGTCAGCAAGCTGGCGGACGTGTGTGGCCACAAATGGGCACGGTCGGCAGTGGCCCGCGCGCTGTCACCGGGCTGCAAGGTGGACACCGTCCTGATCCTTGAGGGTGCAGGAGGGCTCGGCAAATCCACGTTTTTCGAAATCCTGGCGGGTGACTGGTTCTGCCAGGAGAAGATTGTGATCGGTGACAAGGACTCCAAGCAGCTCGCGGCAACACACTGGATCTGCGAGCTGGGGGAGCTGGAATCGTTCAAGCGCGCCGAGGACAGCGCGAAGAAGCTGTTTTTTGCCCAGCGGATCGACAAGTTCCGACCGCCCTACGGCAAGGCTCCCCAGGATTTTCCGCGCCGCGCCGTCTTTGTGGGCACTACCAACGATCGGCAGTACCTCACCGACCGCACAGGCAATCGGCGGTACTGGCCTTTTGCGAGCACTGCCGATTTCGACCGGGCCAAGATCCGGCGCGATCGTGATCAGATCTGGGCGCAAGCTGTAGCCGAGTTTCGTGCCTGGCAAAGCGCGGGCGGCGGGGAGAACGGCCACCACTGGTGGCTGACGCCGAGCGAACAGACCGCCATGGATTGCGAGACGGAGGCACGCCTGAAGGACGCTCAGTATGACGGGCGTCTTATTGAATGGTGGTTTGATCAAACACCTAACCGGCGACCTCTTTTTTTCACAGCGGCGGAAGCCGCAACAAAAGCTTTACAATTCCCACCGGATCGGTTATCCCCTTCCTTGCTTGCTGAGGTTGGGTTCGCGCTTGAGAAGTTGGGCTTTGAACGAAAGCGGACTTCGGTGCTCGGTCGTCAGGTGCGCGGTTTCGCTCCGACCGAGGAGCTGAAGAACATCCCGAGACGCGGACACGCTGCGCTACAAGAGGTGACAGATGATCGACTTGCTGACCAAAACCCCGCACAGGTATGACCTTGACCCTTTGACGGGGCAGCTTCGGGACAAGGCTGTTGAGCTTGGCAGGAAGGCGCGCGCTGAAAACAGGTCGCGCCACAGTTTCACGTTCTGCTTGGCGTGGCTTGATCACAGAGGTGATGAGCACTTGACTGAATACGTATGCCGTGCTCGCGGGTATCAATCTAAGTGCAAGCGCTGGGGGATCTGGTTTGAGGTGCGGCTGTCTGCGCCGGGGAGTGAACCGATCGACATCGGCCCCCCGCCAGCTTGCCCGACATGCACTTGGCGGGACGCCTGGGAACAGACCTTCAAAACGATCGCGCTGGCCTGCTTGTCCGAGCCGTTCGTCAATCTGATCAGTCGGGTCGAGCGTGTTGTTCGTGCCGGTCAGGATCTCGACTACTCGGCCAAGTACTGGACTGACCTATGACTTTAGAAAAAGTATCAGTCAGTCAGATCGCTTCGTTCGATCCGACGCAACCAGCGGGCTGCCCGCGCAGGTGGTGGTTTCGGTATGTCGCGGGCAGACCGGAGCCGGAGACAAAAGCCAAGGGTAAGGGTAAGGACTTTCACACCTCAATCGAGTACTACCTTAAAACCGGCGAGGACGTGCTCTCGCCTGAAGTGCGGGCTGGCAAGCACCTCATCCGGCGCGGGGATCAGCAGCACATCGAGGTCCAAGTTCCTGATGAGGTGTTTCACCTGAAGCTCGACTTTGCTGGCGTGTACCTGTCGGGAAGGATCGACCTTCTTGACTGCGGCACCATACACCTGGACGGCGAAGGCACAGAAGTCAGCGAGGACGTTATCGAAGTGCTCGACTGGAAAACTACGTCGAGCATCGCCGCATACGGGAAGTCAGGCGCGGCGCTACTCACCGATCCGCAGATGGTGGGCTACGGGCTGGCCGTGCTCAACGCAGACAGACACGCGGATCGTGTCCGGCTATCCCACGTCTACTTCCAGACGCGAGGGCAGAAGCTTGCTGCCAAACGCACGATCGTCGCTACACGCGACCATTTGGAGGGTGAGCACAGACGCTTGACCGCTGTCGTAAACGACATGCGAGCCATCGCCCAGGTCAGCGATGTGTCTGAAGTACCGAAAAACCTGCTTGCGTGTTCGGCCTACGGAGGTTGTCCCCACGCAAGCTACTGTCCGAAAACTGAAGCCGAACGCCTGAAGAACATTTGGAGAACCCCCATGAGCCTACGCCGAGCAACACCAGCACCTCAGACGCAAGTGACGCCAGCACAGCAGCCAGCACCCGCCGCACCGTCGGAACAAGCCGTACACATGGCCCCGGTGCAACCCGCCGCAACACACCGCCCAGTCCGCGCAGAGGTTGCGGCAAAGCTGCGTGAGGAGATCGAACGCTCCGACGACGAAGAGGGGTGCGCCGACTGCGGCGAGGAGCTGACGATCCGGAACGTGTCGCGACTTGTTGACGGTACAATCAGGCACATCGGTTGCAAAGGAGCGGCAGCACAAGTCGCACCGCCGGATCAGCCAGTGATCACGCTGGCGCAGAGCTTTGAGCCGGTGCCGCCTGAGTCGATCCAGACCCTGCCACCGCAAGCGCGTGAGCTGGCTGCGCAGAACGTCGAGCCTCGCAGAGAAGTGGCGAAGTCGGAAGCACAGGCAAGTGCAAGCGAGGCACCTAGGCGTGGCCGTGGTCGCCCGCGCAAGACAGTCGGACCTGAGCCACAGCCCGGATCGTTGCCAGCGGTCGAGCCCGAGCAGCGCGTCGCTGTGCAAGAAGTCGAGCAGCAGCGTACTGACATTCGACCAGCACCTCAGGCGCACGAGTCTGCTGATCCAGATCCACAGCTTCCCGCCAACCCTGTGCCCGAGAACACGATCCTGATCGTGGACGCGCTGGTCGAGACGTGCGAGCTGGTTTATGACCTGGGGCCGGAAGTCGATGCACTGGCTGAGCAGCTTGCCCGCCAGCACAACGCGGCTGATCTTCGGTGCGCGCCGAGCGACAGCCCGCTCTCGTTCGGCAAGTGGAAGGGTGCACTTGCCGCCGTGCTGCGTGCCGAGTTTACCCCGCGTACTTCCCTGTGCGGACTGCGCTGCCTTGGTGATGAGGTTCGCGAAGTCGCGGCGCAGGCGATCGCAAGCAAGTTCACGACCGTGATCTGGGGACGGCGCTAGTCATGCGTTCGTACGCCTTGCAGATCGAAGACCTGCCCAGCACCGAGCAAGGCGTACGGCGCATCCGGCTGCGCGCGCACGTCGCAAGCTTGGGCATAAGCGACTCGAAGCTGCCGCGTATCAGCGGGCGGATCTTTTGGATCACGCTGTCAGCACTGGGGGAGCTGCTCGATCTGCGCAAACTCGTGTCCGACCTCAAACAGTACGGGCTGGCGTGTGAGGAGTACTACTGGACACCGCCAGGGCTGTACGAGTTTGTCGGCGACGAACTGCAAGCGCAGACGGTAGACCCTGAAGAGGTCGAGCAAGTCGCGGTACTTGAGACACTGGCTCGGGAAGTGACTGTGGGAAAAAGCGCATGGCCTCAGTAAGACCGCCGTTCAATCCGAACGCCTCGCACGTCCCGGCGCTCAGGACCGTCACTCGATCACAAGATCTGGATCGTGTGCTGTCGCTACCGAGGCGTCCGGTGCTTAACCTTAACTCGCCCGAAGCCGAGCAGCTTGTCGACAAGTGGACGGCTAGGCTTGCGCGCAAGACTACAAAATGTGAGTGTGCTGCGCTTGGCTGGCCTTGTATCACGAGGCTTCGCCCGGCGCAAGCCTGGGCGCTCGAAGAAGCTGAGCAAGTCGGTGGCGTGCTTGGCCCGATCGGTGTAGGTCACGGCAAGACCGGGCTTGATCTGCTGGTGCCGCTGGCCGTGCGGGGCTGCAAGCTGGCCGTACTGCTGGTGCCGCCTGAGTTGCGCGGGCAGATCGTCACAGCTTACAAGCTGTGGAGCCAGCACTTCCGCGTGCCCTCGATCCGAGTGGGCAGCAAGTTTGGCTGCATCCAGCCCGGCCAGCCGAGTTTGCACGTAATCGCGTACTCGGAGTTGAGCAGAGCCGAGAGTACGACTCTACTTGAGAGCTTGCGCCCCGACGTGATCATCGCCGATGAGGGTCACAAGTTACGCAACAAAGACACCGCGCGCACCGGGCGGTTTTTGCGGTATCTCGCGCAGCACAACGCCCGGTTTTTCACGTGGTCCGGCACCCTCTTCGGTAGCTCGGTCAAGCACGGCGCACACCTGTCCGCGTTCGCACTTCGCGAAGGCAGCCCCTTCCCGCTCGATCCCGACGTGGTCGATGAGTGGTCGGCTGTGATTGATCCGAGTGACAGCCCCGCGCCGCTTGGTCCGCTTCAGCGACTGCTTGTGGCCACAGGTGAGGGTGAGATCGAGCGCGCGCTACACGTTCGGATCGTCGAATCACCGGGCGTCGTGAGCACGAAAGAGGGTGCGATCGATGCTTCGATCTTGATCGATGAGCGATCTGTGACAGTGCCGGTAGGAATCAACGAAGCGCTCGCGAACCTGCGGAAAACCTGGGTGAGGCCGGACGGGGAAGAACTTGTAGACGCGCTGGAGCTGGCGCGCGTTGCGCGTGAGATGGCCGCAGGTTTCTATTACCGCTGGATCTTTCCGAAAGGTGAGCCGGACACGCTTATCGAAGCGTGGTTTCAGGCGCGGAAGGCGTGGCATAAGGAGGTGCGTGAAAAGCTCAAGCGACGAGAGCCGCACCTTGATAGCCCGCTACTGCTTGCGAAAGCCGCAGCGCGTTATCACCTAGGTGAGCCGAGCGATCTGCCGACCTGGGCAAGCGATAGCTACCTCGACTGGATCGAGATCAGAGACTCGGTCTATCATGAAAGTGAAGCCGTGTGGATTGACGATTACCTTGCACGAGACGCGGCCAAGTGGGCGTGCGAAAACCGGGGCATCGTCTGGTATCAGCACGGGGCTTTCGGCCAGCGCGTTGCCGAGCTTGCAGAGATACCGCTGCACGGCGGGGGGGTTGGTGCAGAGGATCGGATTCTGGCCGAGCGTGGCGATAGATCGATCGTCGCCAGCATCAAAAGCCACGGCACGGGACGCGACGGGCTCCAGCGGTTTTTCTGCGAGCAGCTTGTCGCAAACCCGCCGTCAAGCGGATTGGACTGGGAGCAGCTACTTGGACGGCTGCACCGGATAGGGCAGCCGCGCGACGAGGTTGTCACGCTCGCGTACAGACACACACCAGAGTACACAGACGCAATCGACAACGCGATCAAGCAAGCCCGATGGGTGCAAGGCGTCGGCGGCAACTTACAAAAACTTTGCACTGCCAGCGTGATTTTCTTGACACCGTAAGTGAAGGAATTGTAAACAGTAGGTCATCTGGTGCCCGTCCGCTTGTAGTCAATCCGAGCAGTCAGCGGGTGAGGCGGCGGGCACTGGATGGCAGGCAAACACGAGCAAGAAGGGAAGTGAGCAGATGGCATTTCGATCAGTAGCAGCGAAGCCGAGCAGCAAGAAAGAACCGAGCGTTTGGCAGAAAATCGCGGAGGCCAAGGAGTTCAAGAGCGGCGTACACGTCACGCCCGGTAAATACAAATTCGAGGTACAGCGTATGATCATGCAGGCCGGGCATCGAGGGGTCTGCTTTATTGCGGAACTCCTCACACTCGAGTCCACAAAGACCGAGGCAGCGTACGAGCCGAACGCAAAGGGATCGGTAGCTTCCTTCGTCGTCAACCTGACCAAGAACGAATACGGAGCCAGCAACGTCAAGAGTTTCGTGAAGGCCGTCGCCGGTCTTAACGATGCTGCGTTCGATCCTGATCTCACCTACGGGGAGTACTGCGCCCAAGGTTTTGAAGACGGCGAGCCCCGTAAAGACATTGACCCGAAAACCTCGATGCTTGAGGTTTTCGAGAACGACATGGAGTGGGCGACTGGCGAGAGTCAGCCCTTCGGTCCGCAGAAGAACGCAGACGGGACGATGTCCCCGGGTCGGATCGTTCTGTGCAACGCGCACAGTCAGTCAAAGAAGGATAAGCCGACCGAGATCTACACTCGGTGTAACTGGTCGCAAGCGGAGTAGTACGAGGGGGCTTCGGCCCCTTTCGAGCACGGCAGCGAACGTCCGGGATCACGGGTCTGGTTGGATACGCAATCTGCTCCTTTGGGTGGTCTGTGATCAGGGCTGTAGCGGCGCTTGGGTTCGAGTCCCGACGTGCTCACAAGAGGTGTCTTTATCGTGATCATCTACGCAATGGACACAGAGACGGGCCTTACGATACCCGCGAATCAGACTCCTGACATGGTCTGCTGGACAGGTTCGGACGGCACGACAGCCGACGGCCCGTTCACACCGGACACGCTGGCCGGGAAGCTTGAAGAGTGCTTGCGCCGGAAGGTTGTCACGGCGTGGGCCAACGGCGTGTTTGACTTCGGCTGTCTTGTAAAAGCAAGCCCTGAATCGATCAGCACGATCTTCGCCCTCTATCGTGAGGGTCTTGTGTACGACGTGCTGATTGCCGAGCAGCTTGCAGCGATCGGTGAGGGGACGCTGGGCCGCGACCCTCGCACCGGACAGCCAATCCGGTCTGAACAAGGTAAGCAGACGAGCGCCTACTCTCTACATTTCGTCTCATCGCTACACCTTGGACAGGATGAGGCCAAGCACTCAGGATTCTGGCGCAAACGATACAGGCTGCTTCGGGATGTTCCGATTGCGAAGTGGCTACCGGACGCAGTCGAGTACCCGCGCGAGGACGCGCTTAAGACAGCCCAGACAACACTTGCCCAGCTGGAGCTGTTCGCGTCTGGCCGGTACGCGAACTTCCACGACCTAGCCGCTCAGGCTGAAACAGCGTGGTGCCTGCACCTGGGGTCAATCTGGGGGCTTCGTACAGATCCCGAGAGGGTTTCGATCCTTGAGGGCTACGTAAAGGACGCGAGGGCCGAAGTAGACAGACGACTGCAAGCCCTCGGGTTTCTCCGCACGGATGGAACGCAGGATCAGGCGGCGATCAAACGTGCAGTGGTCCGGGCATACGCGCCGGACGCTGGTCGATGCGAGGTGTGCCGGGGCACGGGCAAAACCCCGACCGGGAAAAACGGGAACGCTGTCACCTGCGTAGACTGCGACGGGACGGGGCTGGAACTAACACCGGACGTACCGCGAACAGAGACGGGCAAGGTGTCCAAGGATCGGGACACGCTGCTTGAATCTGACCATCAGGATCTAATCGACCTGTCGGAGTCCGAGGTGGTGAAGGTGGACGATACCTACTTGCCTGAGCTGCGCAGGGGTGTTCGTGATCCGATCTGCCCTCGACCGAACGTACTCGTAGAGTCGGGCCGGGTTTCCTACTCCGGGCTTGTCCAGCTTATGCCCCGGCGGATCACTTGGCCGAAGGGTTTTGAGCCCCCGAAGGAACACGACTTCGGCGTGCGAGGATGTTTCAAAGCGCGTCCGGGCTACTACTACGTGAGTGTGGATTACGCGGCGCTGGAGCTTTGTACGCTGGCGCAGGTGTGTCTTTGGGTCGTGGGTCACAGCGAGATGGCGCAGGCCATTAACGAGTCGGGCGATCCTGGTCTGCTGCACACGCGATTCGCCGCGTCGCTCGTCGGCAAGTCTGTTGATGAAGTGCTGGCTCTCCTTGCGAAGAAAGACCCTGCAGCAAAGGGCTGGAGGCAAGCTGCGAAGGCTGCAAACTTCGGCTTCCCCGGTGGGATGGGCAGTGCGAAGCTTGTGCTTGCGAAGCGCAAGCGCAGTGAGGGTGAGACGATCGGACGCTCGGGACGGGTCTATACTGGTATCCGTTTTTGTATCGCGCTGGGCGGCGACCCAGAGTGCGGCACTCAGCTCGTTACCAAGTGGCGCGGGCGTGACTACCCACCACTGTGTAAGCGGTGCGTCGAGATCGTCGATAACGATCTTCGTCCGGGCTACTTCAGGCAGTGGTCGGAGATAAAGCCCTACTTTTCATGGGTGTCCTCGTGCGTAGAGACACAGGGCGGGATCGCGTGCCTGTCACCGAGCGACTACGTGGACGGCGCTCCACTCGTAGACAGGTACAGAGGCGGGGTTGACTTTTGCTCAGCCGCAAACAATGGGTTCTCGGCCCTCGCGTCAGACCTCGCGAAAGCCAGCTATCGAGCAGCTACCCGCGAGGCATACCTCGATCGCGAGTCGGCGCTGTGGGGTTCGCGATTTCCGGTCTTTGCGCACGATGAGATCTTCGGTGAGGTGCCCCAGAGCCGCGCGCACGAGGCCGCGCACCGGCTGGCTAACCTGATGATTTCCGAGGGCGGACGATACACGCCAGATGTGAGGCTCGATGCGAAGCCCGCGCTCTCGATCTACTGGCTCAAAGAAGCTGAGGCCCGGTATGACGAGGGCGGGAGGCTGATCCCGTGGGATCTGTAGGCTGCGGCTGCGTGCCTTACACGCTCGTGAAAAACCGTTTCAACCTCACCGACTTACGTCGGTGGTATGAGGAGCAACATGCGGAAAAAGAAGCTGATCTACATTGCGATGCCCTACACAGCAGAGACACCGGAAGGAATCGCGCGGAACATCGAGAACGCGCGCCGATTCGTGCGCGAGAACTTCCCCTCTGACTCGGAGTTTTTCCCGGTGATCCCGCACAATACCGGGATCGGTGTCGAGGGGCTGGGCGGTGAGTCGTACTGGTACGATGCGACCGAGTCGCTCATGCTGGCGTGCAGTGCGGTAGTGCTCGGTCCTGGTTGGCGTTCTAGCCGGGGAGCGCGGAATGAGCTTCTAGCTGCGAGGCGTGCAGGTATCCCCGTCGTTGAAGCACAACTTGTCGGTGTTGGACTTGTCGAGCGTTTGCGCATCATAACGGATCGCAAGCTCGGTGATATGACCCTGACCGCGATCCTCGACAATCAGCAGCTACGAGAGCGTGCGCTACGCCGGATGATCCCGGTGTTTCACATGCAGATCACTGAGCGCTGCCCGAGCGTCGTGCTACCCGCTAACACTCGGGATCTCGCGTGGCCTCTTCTGCACGCGATCTCAAGTGTGCAGCAGCTGCGCGAAGTGAGCACCGACACGCTCGACGCTAAGCAGCTGCACACCGAGTGCTTGGATTATCTGCAAGGGCCAGCTCGATCGGAGGTGTCCGAGTGACAACCACGCAAACCCATCCTGTTATTGTCTACACTCTGGATCGTGAGATCATCGGCGAGCGAATGCAGCACACGCTGCTCCTAACTGATCCGAAGTTCTATGAGCGCCTTGTAGATCACGACTGGGCAGGAACCGAGTTCTCATCAGGTGTTGACGAAAGTGAGAACGGAAGCTTGCCCGACGCCGCTGGCTTGTGGGTTGCCGAGTTCCGTATTGCTGGTGACGCGGATCTGTATCCCGAGTTCCAGCTTGTCCAGGAATCGCCGTGGCGCTCACTCACCGACGATGAAGCAAAGCGCTTTGCGCAAGGCTGCTCAATCACGGATGTATCCGACACTCTGGATCGTGAGATTATCGGCGACCCGTGTCCGGGGTGCTGCAGCTGCGGACCCTGTTTTGGACCAAAGCCCTGCCGTCGTGTCTGCGACGGTAGCGGAGTCCTACCAGCGCACAAGATAGGGAGCAAGCGATGAGACGGACAAAACAGCACTGGACAGACAGGCACGGGATCGCACTGTCGCTTGCGGTATGGGGGCTGCTGCTTATGATTCTGTCGAGCGTGTACGCTTCCGCGCGGTATCCATCGTGCAGCAAAGACGAGGACTGCGAGGCGGGCGAAATCTGCGTAAAGCACGAATGTAGGAAGCACGGCCCATGAGGCTAGCAATCGCGCTTGATCCCGGTCTGCGTGCAAGCGGCCTTGCTGTATTCGAGGGCGCTGTACTCAAGCACGCCGCGATTATCCGTCCCGAGATCCATCACCGGGAAACGCTCCCGGCTGTTGTGGCGATGTGCGAGGAGGTAATCGCCACGATCGACACAGCCCGCGCGCAGTACAAGCACGAGGCTCTTGATCTGATCATCGAGTACCCACAGGTCTATCAGCGAGTAGGCGGCAAGACCAAAGGCGATCCGAATGACTTGCTACCGCTGGCCAGTATCTGCGGTGGTGTAGCAGCTGGCGTGGTCGCCGACCTCAAGCGAGCGGTACACCCCTCCGACTGGAAAGGGTCCGTTGACGGTGATGTGTTCACCGAGCGGATCAAGCAGCGCTTGACGAAAAACGAACTTGTGCGACTGCCTGTCGGGTCGCTTGCTCACAACGCGATCGACGCCGTGGGGCTCGGACTTTGGTATCTGAACAGACTTGAACGAAGGCGTGTTTACGCGAAAGGAGCTACCTGATTTGAAGCACACAACCTGACGAAAAAACCACCGCAAGAGGAGGGCCGCGCAAGCGGCCTTTTTGATATGAGACGAACACTACTGCTATCCCTCGCACTGACCGCAGGCTGCGGTCAGAACCTGATCAAGACAGCCCGTCAAGCAGACGAGCAAGCCGCGCTCGCGTACCGAGCGTGCGAGCGTGAACCCAACACTTGTGCAAAAGCTGGCACTTGCGTCGAGCGAGCGCTCGCACTGATCGGCGCTATCAAGCGCCAGCTCGCCAAACCACCGGCACAGCGTATCGGTGACACGACCGTGCCCAAGCTCAAGCAGGAAACGGAGCAAACATGCAAGCTGTAGCCGCACTGCTGAGTGCCCTCGAAGCGCTGATCGATGAGATTGAAAAACGACAAGCTGAGCAAGACGCACTTGCACGGGTTGAAGTCGAAGCGATCGAGCAGCGCGTCTCTGCGATTCAGGCTCGCGTCAAGAGCTTGACTCGGGAGACGTTTACAAATACTGTCGAACCCGATGAGGTGTTACCACAATAGAAACCCGATCGAGTGTGATCTGTGCGCAAGGCCGGACAGGGCCAGAGCTATCAGCGCTGTGATGAGGCTGTTGCGACGACGACCCTGCACAGCTTCGGATGTGGCCCGACTGCTCAACGTGTCGAGGGTCACGGCCTACAAGTGGATCGGCTATGCCCGTCGGGCCGCGCAGGTACAGACTCGCACCGAGGAGTATGGCGAGCGAGGGCGTGGCCCGAGAGCACTCGTCTACTTCCTCAAAACGGAACGTCAGAGCGGCACGCGGAGTGCGACGAAGCACAGCGCTTGTTGCAATCCGGGCAGCTGATCACGATATTCCCTCGGCGGTAGCTGCCGCCAGCATGCCCGCACACCGGGAACCTGTCGACTTCCCAAGCCCCAGCGCTTGCCCGCATGCGCCGTCCGCAGTGGTGACACACTACCCAAGTGACACGACCGCGCGCGTTACGTAGCCCGAAGGTGTTCACGAGCCAGGCCCGACGCCTTCGGCGGTCATAACTCGATCCCCGTTCGTTGGAATTACTACTTGACATGACTGGCATTATCACTGCCTAGTGTCAGGAACACAAGAAGGAAAATCACCATGAAGAAGCTGCTGACTCTTATCCCGTTCCTGTTCCTTGGATGCCAGCCCGATCTGGACATCGACACCGAACATCGAGCCGCGCTCGAAGTCGCACCAATCGGTGCGATCCCTGAGTATGAGGGCGGTCGCGTGCTGCATCCGTGGCACTTCAGGGCGCTGGCGAAGGATCGCTTTCCGGCTGTCGCAACCGGTAACGCCACCGACAGCCAGTGCTTTCTGGCGGACTCCTACTATCGCAAATGTTTGATTCTTCAGTGCGACGAGAACCTCGACTGTGATCCCGGGGCTCGGTGCGTTGACGTGGCGCTGGCTTTCGACCCTGACGGCAGCACCGAAGGTGTGACGCCGTCCGGCGCAACGATCTGGATCACGCCGAGCGGCACCGTTTACCCGGTGCTGCACCTCGCGGTGTGCCTCAAGAAGTGAGGGGCCCTGCTCCTGCTCGCGGTAGCTACCCTTGCTACCGCTTGTGATCACACACCGCCTTCGCGCTGCATACTTGATGGCGCGGAGTTTCTCGGGCCTGTCGAGCGCGGGCCTGAGTGTTCTGTGACTTTCAACGGATCAGGCTCGGTGACCGGAGCAATCGACCTGCACGGCGAGGGGCTGAAGCTGTTCTTTGCGGATGGCTGCCCGATTGGTGTACGTCGTGTGCTGAGGGTCGCGCCCGAGTGGTCCGAGGTTTTCACGCAACGTGAGAGTGACACGTCAGGCGAGCTTCTGTTCCCTCCGGCCACAGGGACAGGTTTACGGTTCGACCTGTCCGTCCAGACACCAACGCGCGTCCGGTGTCTAACCACCGCCTATGTCACTGTCTACCGAGGACAAGCAGGTACAGATTAAGGACCACGGTAGCTGGGTCGCTGACGCACGCGATTTCCACCGTGGTCGTGGTGTTGTTTGGTTGGTACACGTTAAACTTCGGCGTGCCTGTGGGGACCGAGCCGTCACACCCGGACACCAGCACCGCGTACTTGTTGTCCAAAAATGCATCGGTGAACGTCACCACGATCGCGGTCCCCGAGATCGCGGCGCTGGCGACCCCCACGCCGTCGAGCACGCTCACGTTACCAGCACCGTCGGTAACGATTGTAGCCCAAACGCGAGGCGTGTTGACGGGCCGGACTTGGTGCTTGATCGATGCGTTCGACGCCGGGTGCGTCACACCGTCAAACTCGACGCGGTTTGAGCGCACCGTGCAAGTCGAGCTGGTTCCCGCTCGCAGCACGACGTCAGCATAAACCGAATCGTTCGTCGAGATCGCGCCCGTGGCTTTGAGAGCGAGCCCACTGCCCGGAGCCACCGCCTCGATCGCGTTTCCGTTCGGCCCTCCCCCGGTCGCCAGTAGGCCGACGCCCGAAGTTCCGCCGCCCGTGACAGTGCAGCCCGTGCCGCTCGTCGTGCCACCTCGAAAATCACCGCCGTCACCAGTCACACCGCCGACGCCAGTAACTCCGACACCGCTGCCGCTGCCCTGTCCGGCAAGTCCGGCGGCATTCCCGGTGCCGCCAGCGGCTTGCAGGCCGATCCCGCCCGCCCCTCCCAGGAACGATCCGCCGGGCGAACCTGAGCCGCCCTCGCCGCGAACCCCTGTCACACCTGCGACCAGGCCGCGACCGAACACACCGTAAGTGCCCGCGCCCGTGCCTTCCCCGATACAGCCGTGTCCGCCCGTTGAGCCGCCCACGCACTTTGCACCCTCAGCTGTACCGTTACCCGTCGCGAGGATCGACCTCGTGTTCAGGGTCGTGTTCGATACAATGATGCCTTCGGTGAGAGTTTGCGTCCGGCTCCAGGTGTGAGGCTCTGACTCAAACGAGTCGAGCCACAAAAGCCAGGTGTAGACCTGAAGGCTCAGCCAGTTTTTCCACTGGGCAGGAGGCTTTTCCGCAACATCCCAACCCACATCCTTTTTACCGGACGGGGGCTCGACGACGCGAGCAGGATCGGCAGATACGGTACTTGCCCACCGGGGCAGTGTTGATGACGCTGGTTTGATCACGGCAGTCTCCCGATAGGTGATTGACGACGCTCGAAGTAGAGCGCCACGGTTGGCTTGAAACTCTCGGCCAGATCGACACAGGCACCGCGCCTGCACTTGGCCGGTGGTTCGCAGTCGCGATCTGCGCTGCACTCGCGGGCCGACGATGCGAGCTGCTGCTCGAACTTGACGAAGGCGAGCAGGCACGACACCAGCGCAGCCGCCGCAAGCAGCAGCACGAGCAGGCCGGACACAGGTGGTAGGTTCGCGATTTTTTCTCGCACTTCTTCGCTCGAAGCTGCGAGTAGAGCGCGTGTTTTCAGTCGGTTGTCAAGCAGGCGCAGCAGCGCGCCCGCGAACGCAAGCACCGACGCCACCACTTCCGGGTGGTCTTTGAGGTAGCCGAGCATTAGATAACTCCTACAAGCGCGCCGCCCGCGCTCGGGTTTGAGGTATCGCCCCAGCCCTTGCCTGCACTTCCGACCACACCCACCATCGCACCGGTGCTGTGTGCGAGGGTGGCCGGTGCCGTGAGTAGCTGAGTGCTGGTGCGTGAGGTGTACACAAGGGTTTCGGCTGCGGGCAGACCCTCGTCGATCGTGACGGTTCCGCTGGCGGGAAACGATGTTGCGTCAGCGACTGTGATCGTGATCGCGTTGACCGCGACTGGCGATGTGAGCGGTGAGGAAGTCGCGCACACAAAGGCGTCGGCGTCTGCGACGGTCTGATAGCCGAGCTGTGCGTCAATCGCCGCGCCTCGAATCTGGCGCAAAAACCGAGCAAAAATCACGATTTGCGCGAGGGTCAACGAGACACCGCCCACGCGCAAGACAAAGCCCGCCGGGAAGTACTCTTGCATGTGAAGCGTGCCAGTACCGCCAAGCAGCAGCTTGAACACCGCGAGCACGTCCTCGATTGTGCCGTCGCTCAGATTTGCGCGAATCCGCGCGCGAACCCGGATACGGTAATCAGCGTCCGGGCTTCCCTGCCTTCGCTCCCCGACAAGCTTACCGAGCACGTCGAGCACCCAGCCCTCGGCGGTGTCGACCGAGCGCAGCGTGTAAAGCTGCCACGCTGCGTCCTCAAGGGCCTGGTACTGAGCGCCGATGCCCCCGAACAGCTTACTGATCCGGGGCTTGCGGAACTCCTCGGCAAGCCTCGACAGAAGGAACGCAGCCACATCGGGACGGTAGGTGATCGAACTCACGGCGTTCCTCCTGTGGAGCTGATTGTGATTCGGCTGGAGTCGAATCGGGCAATCTCACGGATCGCGATCGGAAGGTCGGAGGTGCCGACCGGGGCCGGGGCAAATCCGAGCCGCACACCCGACACCTTGAGCACGCCGGGGACTTTGTAGAGAGAGGTTGATATGCCCCAGACGGTGGCGTCTTTGCCGAAGGTGTAGCCGTTTGCTGACGTGTGCCAATCGAGGATAGCTTGCTTACACTGAGCATCACCGTCGAGCGGGTAGCGCCCAACATCCTTGATCAAGTCAAGCTCAATCCATACCAGCTTCTCCGTCGGTCGCGTGAACTTGACGACGTGCGGAAATCCGGCGCTATCGTTTGAGCTGCCGACGGTGTTACCGTGCGACTCGATGCCCGTGTCTTTCGTCGCAAGGATCGTATCGAAGAGCGCCTGGTCGTCCCCGCCCAGCACGATCGCCTCGATCGACTTGGGTGGAAGTCCGTCGATGCTGACGACCATCGTCGTGTTCTCGAAGACAACACAGTCAAGCACGGGATTTGCGCCGCCTTGACCCACGCGCAGAAGCTTCGCGCGGATCGCGTCCAGCGTCCCGTTGGCATTGCCCGTGATCTCGTTCTCTCGACGAATACGCAGTGCGGCGTCCGTTTCGAGATAGGCCCCGACCTTGACATCAGATAGGTTTCGGACACTGAGCCAGCCGGTGACTGGTGTGTCGATCACGGTCAGCGTGCCGGTGGCAGCCGCGTACGGTCCGGCTTCCACAGACTCGACTGCAGAGACACCGCTCGCCGTCCCCTCACCGCAGTAGGTCCACGTCACAGACCCGTCGGCAATCACCGAGCCTGTACCGCTAGGTCCGCTACCGAGGGCGGCGCTTGTGCCCGCGACCGCGGCCTGATAGATCCGAGCAGGGCTTGCCCCGTTTGTCACACGATCGCCGACAGCGTAAGCTGTGGACGCGGCCCAGCTCGAATCAAGCGAGAGCGTGACAGCAGCGGTAGTCAAAAACCGCGCGCCGCTCGTAGCCTCTGACACACCACGCCCGACAGTCAGCACAGTAACAGGGTCGCCCGTCAGCACGACAGCCCCTGAGCTTTTACGCTCGGGGTTCGGCAGGGTGCCGGTGAGAGCGCACAGTGCCACAAGCGCTTTCCCGGTGGCGTTGTCAGGATCGAAGCTCGACGACAGAGCCTGCATCACTTCCCAGATCTCGGCCTCGCGATCCGCAAGCAGCCCGACAAGCTGCCCTGCTACTGAGTCGGGCGGGATCGAGCCGTCCGGCTCGCTGCCGAGGCTGACCCCAAAGGTGTTTTTGAAAAGCTCGTCGAGTTCAGCTTTCGACTGAGCAAGCGTCTTTACCTCGAACCCGGTGAGTGTAAGCCCCGCCATTTAGAGTGTGATCCTTTCCGTTGACGCAAGTTCGCCGAGGTCGGTAGACGCTCGCCAATCGATCCGAAACTCGCGGTTTTTTGCGTCGGTATAACTGCTTGCCAGGTAGGTCAGCTCACGCACTCCGCGAACGCTGAGGATCGCGTCGCGAAAGTAACCCTCGATTTCGACCACGTCGGGGTTTTTCACGAGGATACGCTGCCACCACGGCATGCCGCGCTCGTCGTCGAGAAACCACTCACCTTTGAAGAAGCGCAGCCGCAAGCTCGTCTGCTGAAGAACCCCCGGTGCGTCACCCGTGAGCACGAGCCCCAGATCATCGGCATACATATCACCGTCAGAATCAAGCCCGAAATCCGTTACTCGTTTCATCGCTTCACCTTGACGGCGGTAGACCTGAAGTCCGACGGGCTGGGCGGTGGTGTTCCCGGTGCGGACGAAGTGCCCGAGGGTGTAGGGTGTGTGTGCGTCGTGAGCCAGCCGTGCAGCACACTATTTAAGTGCGTCCACAGCGTGTCGGCGAGCGCTGCCGATTCAAGCTGCACGGGCAGGTTTGATCCCACACGGATCGCGTCTTTATCGATGTGGATCTGCACACCCTCGTCGTGACCGAGTGTGAGCCTGTCGAGCGGGGCACTCTTGAGCGGGTGCCCGAAGTCGCGCAGCCCCGGTATGAAAATCCCGTCCGATAGATCGAACCGTCTATCGTCCTCGGGATCAACAAGGCCACCACTCACAAGCCAGCGATCGAGGCTCGCTTGCGAGAAGATCAGTAAGCCCGTGGAACCCTCTTGGATCGGGAAGGTAAGACGCCAGGCACCAGCGCCTGGAAACACGACAGGCACGGCTGGGACCACAGGCAGGGTGTCTACAACGATCTCGGATTCCTCTGTCAACCTGCGCAGCTTCACGAGCGGCTGAACATCGGCACGCTGCCGAGTCTCGTCGTACCTTGTGATCCGGCCAGGTAGGCAGGTGTTGATCGACAAGCGGATCGTGTCCGCCAGCGCTGACAGCACTTCCTGTAGCGTTTGTGGTGTGTCGCTCATTTGGAGGGAAACCCTTCCGCTTGGGTGTACCAGTCCCCGCCCGCCGTGTCCCCGTTGTGCTCGACTTTCCAAATCCGTACTACACCGGTGTGACGCTCGGACTTGATCGTGACTCTACCGCCCGGCCTCAAGTCAGCGTCGAGTAGGCACTTAAAAGTGAGCAGTCGAGGGCCGCCCTTGACGACTGGCGATCCAAACTCGGGCGACCCTATAAGCCCGCTGTCCGGAGCCAGCTCAGGAATCTGCGGACCGATGCGTAGATCGTCGCGCTGAAATTGAATCTCACCATCCTGGATCGACCAGGTAAACCCGGTTTTGGCAAGTACCTTCGTCAGCTCACTTGACGCCGGGCCGTGAGTCACGACGCCTTGCTCGAATTTGCTGCTCGCGAGTTTGGTCGAAATCTGATCGAAGTTGCCGAGTCCCAGCCCGAGCGCGTCAGCGAGCTTGCGAACCACGTCACTTGCAGGTGCCCCCGGCGCGTGGCTCTCGCTCACACGAGCATGACGGAACGCTCGCTCGCCGTCACCACCTTTTAACCGCGTATGCCAGCTCGCACCGTCTCGGGAGTGATCGAGCGCGCGAACGTCACCCGAGAACACGCGCTTGATCCCGGTCCCCTCATAACCCGCCTCAAGTTGGAACTTGACACCCTTTTCTTGGAGCGCGGATCGCGTGGTACGACTCAAGTTTGTGACGGTGACTTCGGCGGTGTTCGGTTCTTTGGCCGAGGACTTGCGCACCTTGAACGCTACACGCAAGTCCGTAATCTCAATCACGTCAACGGACAGCGTTCGATAATCTTTCGCGACCTGCCTTGCGATAAGCAGACGGCACCGTCGACCGTAGAGGTTGGCCACGTCCTACCCTCTCACCGGAAGTTCGGCGCTCTCGAAGTAGTCGAGAATCACACGATCGCCGAGATCACTACGCTGTAGATCGTTCGACCACACGGGATCGAGTCGAGCACCTGAAGTGTCGGTCATAATCAGACAGCCCGGCGGCATCTTCGGCAACTTATAGCGGAAGCCCAGCGGCTGATCGATTACCGCTTTCACACTGAGTAGCACAGGCTCTTGATTGTTATCGAAGATATTCATGTAGAAACACGCCTCGCGCGTATTCCAGTAAAATTCCAGGGTGTAGTTAAACCCTTCAAGTTCTACACTGATGTCAAAGTGAGGCAGATCGCTGCGCAACGGTATTGTGAAAGGCATTACTTGACCCCCAACTTATCAAGAAGTCCGAGTTTTTCTACCAAACTGTAGGCGATTGACTTCTTCGTCGTGTTCTCTGTCGGAAGTTGCTTCCCGGCCTTCTGCTTGTTCTGCGCTTTTGACTCTCTTTTAGCGACAACTCGACGAGTCGTTTTGTTCTGGACAATACGCACACGTTTAAACGTCGCTTGAAAAGTAAGTGCGTCACCTGTCTTACCGTCGCGAGGCGTGACCAGCTCGGTCAGCATCATATCGGTGTAGACACGCTTGCTTGTGGTCACAGTCACGAGCTGCCTGGCTTCGAGGAGCTTGCGCAGATCTGCCGCCGCACGCTCGGCAAAACCGACAGCACCGCCGACACGCTCGGCGGACACCGACGTAAAAGTCACGCCCCCGCCGAGGCTCACCACACGCTGCGACTGCACCGCGCCGACGGGCGTATTCGAGATGATCCCGGTGATTTGAAGTGTCACCGGCTTGAGCCGCGCATGATCCGAAACGTCAAACCCCTGCTCGACAGGGTGATCGGTAGTCTCTGCCGAGTCGGTGCTCGACTCCGTCAGCACGACATCGATCTCGATATCGCCGATCTTTGTACGGCTAGGGCGGTGTACGGTTTCTAATCCCATGACATCACCTCGGGATCGCAGCGGTCGCGCCGCTCAGCTCGTCTTGCCACCACTTAGACAGCGCGTCGGCGGAACTCTGCCCCGTGTCCGATGCACTCTGCCCGACACTTGCCACGATCGTCTGATCGACCTTGAGCCCTCCGAGATTTACCACACGCTGGTTTGTGGTGTTCGCGACTGACGCCGTCGGGCCGGAAGCTCCGCCGCTGACCGGCGAGATCCCGAAGAAAGATCGGACCGATCCGAAGCCGGACTTGATCCGGTTCGTCACCGATCCGACGATTCGATCAAACGAGCTTATGATCCAATCACCGAGATCGATGAAGACTTGCTTAGCTGTGTCCTTGAACTGATCCCAGATCACATCAAAGTGAAGTAGCAGCGCCGCAAAACCTTTAAGCATTGTGAGCCACCACGGATCATCATCAGATGACGTGTTTATGAAGTCCTCTAAGAATTGCTTCCACTTAGGCCAGAGCTTATCCATCAGAGTTACCCCACCTTGCTGCTTAGTTAGTAACTCGTCGAATAGTAGTATGATAAGCGCTATTGCCCCTGCTATCAAAGCGATCGGCGCAGCCGCAGCAGCCCACGCAGCCGCAGAGCGGATCGCCGCAAGCACAGCAGCCGCGCCAAGTCGAACATACTGCCCGATCATCAAACCCGTTTGCGCTATGTTCCAGATAATCGCGGCACCTACAACACTGTAGATGATTACCGCGAATAAACGCCACTGATCAATGACAAATCCGATTGCCTTATAGAGCAACCCGAACACTGAAGACAGCAGTTTCACCACCGAGATAAAACCGCGAAACACTACACCGAGGCGCTGCGCGAGCAGGGTACGATTCGCTTTGACCCATTCGACAACGGAGGTAGCGATCGCGTTCATCTCCGAGATGAGCGGCCCCGCAATCGCATAGCTGAGTCCTCGCACCGCAGCCTTGACCCGATCAACCGAGTCACCGAGGTTGTCGCCTGCCTCGATCGTCTGCTTGTCCAGCACGATCCCCAGGTCGCGAGCTTCAGTCCGCAACTCGCCCAGTGCATCGCGGCCACCGTTCAGGGTCGGTATCAGGCTTGCCCCCGACTTACCGAAAACCTGAATGGCGAGAGCCGTCTTCTCGGCCCCGTCGGGCAGCGTTTTAAACCGCTCGGCGATGTCCCCGATTACTTCATCGGCAGACCGCAGCGAACCGTCGGAGTTTCTGATCCGCGCTCCAACAGCCGCGAAGCTCTGCGCCAGCTCCGCGTTACCCTCAGCCGCTTGCGTGAGGTGGACGTTGAGTTTGCGCATAGCACCGACCACCGTCTCAAAGTCAGCGCCGGACAGAGATGCAGCGTACGCCAGCTCTTGTAGCGCATCGGTGTTGACGCCGACTGCTTGGCTCAGGTCGTTTAGCTGACCTGTGACCTCGACGAGGTCGGAAATACTCTTTGCGACAAAAGCACCGGCAGCCCCGGCCATTGCAAGGAAGCCTTGGCTGACACGAGCTATCGCGTTGTCCGCTTTGTTAAAAGCGGCATCATCCAGCTTCAGCCCGAGTAGTACTGCCAGCTCTCGAATGATCATCGTCTAGCCACCGATCGCGCTTCCGCTGCCGCCATCGCGTCAAGTGCTTGGTTGAGCAGCACGCACTCGACGAGCGACATCGTGGTTGTTACTTCCTGCATCGTTGCCACGCGCTCTGTCACAAGCCTGAGCGCTGGCCACCTGTCGATCAGGTGGTCGATGCCGGTGAGCTGTTCCCCTTTAGCTTCCCGGCGAGGGCCGGGAGGAAGTCGAAAAAATCGGCGAAGTTCACCTCGATGGCGAACGCGATCGCCCGCATCATCAGGACCGGACGGCCTGCGAGCACATGGTTTGCCTGCTTGTCAAACTGCCCCGCGAGGATCTTGCCTTCCTCGCTCAGCCACGAGATCGAGCACCCTTCTCCGCCGAGTAGCTGCCGCGCGACTTTGGTAAGCAGGTCTGGCGGGATCGATTCCGCGAGCGATTCGATAGCCTTGCCCACTTGCTCAACGCTGAGATCACTGACCGAGCCCTTTAGGTCGAGCTGTTTGATCGCCGCGCCCACAGCCTTCGCAAGCGTGGGGTAGAGCGGCAGCAAGTCCCAGGCCGGGAGTGCTGTCACAGAGATCTTGATCTGAGAGCGGGGGTCGAGGACAAGCTCGCGCGTGGAAATCATACCCTCGATGATGACACGATCACGAGGGTGTATGTCAAGCGGGAGTGTTTACGATTACGTGGCGACGATGCCGCCGATCGTGCCGATCAGGCGATCGACACGGATCGTCCACATCCGGCCAGAGATCTCGTCGCTGAACTCTGGATCGGGAATCTTGCTCACCCAGGCGTTCGGCGCGGTCAGCAGCGTGGTGCCGTTCAAGTCTTTAACCTGGAACACACCGACGCCGGTCCCGGTCCTGTCGTCGAGATCGGCCAGGCTTGACAGAAGGTCGTTCGATCGAGACGACTGCGAGAGCGTCAGCTCGATCGATGCCCTGCGGTCAAGCTTCTTGACGCGGGTGACGATCCCGTCGGTCCCGGCTTCATCGCCGAAGTTCTCAGCATCCCGTTTGACGCTCAGGAATTGACCCTTTGCGTAGCCGGTGAGCCGGTTCCCTCCGAGAGTGATCACGATCTGGCTTGGGTCGTAAGTGGGTACGCTCATTCTCTACCTCAGACCGTCAGGGTTCCGACGATGTAGATCTTCTGGATTGCCCCAGCGAGTGGGGCCGTGAACTTGACGTTGCGCAAAATTCTGTTTGCGCGGTCGGTGGGGTTCGCGCTCGCGGCCTTCGGAACCGTGACGGTGAACGGCAGACTTAGCCCTCCGACATCCACACCGTCTTGAAGCTGCGCACGCACTTGCCCCTCGACACGAGCGATACCCGCGTCGGAGTAAGGTGTTTTCTCGTCGGTCCCAGTGAACAGTGCAACCAGCCGTTCCTGCATTCGGATCTGGAGCCAGTCCCGAAAGCGGATCGTGTCGATAAACTCGTTGCCCGAGACGACACCACCGTTGTTATGGCCGAGCATGACGTTACGACCGGCGACGGTGCTGTAGTAGTTGCCGTACTTGTTCGCGATGTTCGTCTTGTGCGTGTCGGTGAGAGTCGACACGGGGACACCGGCCAGCGTCTTAAACGCCCACGTTTCCGACCCTGGGGCCAGCGGCAGACACCGACCGAGCCATCCAGCGTCAGCGAATGCGATCGGGCTGCCGTGGTAGATCGCGCCGGTCCGAAAGTAGGCCGCGTTTTTGAGCTGCTTCAGGATGTCGGTCGCGATCGACTCGCTGACCGTTGCGCAGTCGCTATCGCAGACCTCGACGACGTAAAGCTTTTTGTTCGCTTCGACCCAGGCGGCGGCTGCAAACACCATCGCCGACGAATTGAAGCTCGTGTGGACGCCATACCAATCGTCATTTTCCAGACGGATCGCGTCAAGGTCCGCCGCAATACCGGGATCGGCGTGGTCTTGCACAAGCTTCAGGTAGGCAACGTCACCGACGCTGATCGAGATCCAGTTACCGGCAGCGTTACCGACGATCTCCAGATACTGCGATCCGACAGCACCGACCACAGACGCGGTGGCCCCGCCTGCTGTGCAGGCCGGATCGATCGCCGCTTCCAGCGCCGCGATGATCTCATCGTTCGTGGCCGTGCCGTCCGACGTGATCGCGTACTCGGTGCCGTTCACACTCACGGCGTAGCGTTTGGAGTTCGCCACCGACGAAACGTAAACGCGGTAACGCTGCGTCGGCTTGTTCGATCCGCGACCGATCACGACTTTCTCGGGTCGCGGATTCTGTCCGAACAGCACGAGGGCTGCGCGGTACTCGACGGCGGTCGTCGCAAAGTCCGCCGCCACACCGTCGATATCGGTGTAGGTGCGCGAACGCTCGACCCAAGTCGGCGTGTAGCCGAGGATCAGAGGCACGCCGAAACCCACCTGCGAGAGCCCGCTCGACGCAAGTGAGATCTGGATATTGGCAACCTGGTCTAGTGTGGACATCGGTCCTCTCTCAGGGAGCTGTGAAGGTTTCGCCCGTCGTCAGGTTTGTGAGTTCGGCGGACTCTATCAGGCCGATACGCTCTTGCGCAACGTCTCGCAGGTACAGCCGCATGTCGACAAACGCACGTCCCTGAAAACCGACCTCCTGTACCGACGGTGCGTACTCGACACGACCGAGATCGAACAAGCTGAGCCCAGCTGCACGAAGGATCTCGCGCTTTGTGGGGAGCTGGCACGCCGTGACAAAGCTCCCTGCGCGTGCCATGGCATCCGTGCCGGAGGCTGTGGCGACCGTGAAAAACTCGACACGTAGGCCCACCTCACGATCGCCCTCGACACCCAGTAGCACCTCACCACCGGGAGGTCCCAGCTCGTCGTAAGTCTCGCTCTGCGAATCCTGCCCGAGCACAAACGGCCCGGTGAGGTGCAGCACGATGAAGTCAACTACGGGCGCTGGATCGTCCTGATCACGCCACAGGATCAAGCCGTCGGCAAAACCGCTTGCGGCCTTGGTCCAGTCGAAGATTGCGTCTTGAACAGCGGCCAAGTTCACGACGTCACCGCCCGGCAGATTGCTTTGTAGTACACCGACCCAAGGTGCGGCCAGGTTTCGAGGTGCTCGACCTCGCACTGCTTGCCGTCGATCTGGAGTAGATCGGGCTGATAGCCAGCTTCGGCCCCGGCCTCGGTGCAGCCGAGGTAGAGCTGCTGCCGTGTGTACACGGTCCAAACGTCGCCCGTGATACGACCGTCAGGCAGCCGTTTGAGATCGCGGCCCGAGGTCGCCTGCACCGACGCCGTGATCGCGAAGGTGGTGACGACCGACGGCTGAGCACGCCCCTTGACCCGGCTTGTCACCTGCCGTCGTGTCACCGTCACGGTTCGATTGGCAAGGCTCGTGATTGAGTCTGCGTAACTCACAAGCTCAGGATAGCAAGACCGCAGACGGCAATGTCGATTTTTGAAAATTTGTTTTGACACTACGCCGGGCTTTCGACTAGTGTCTCGATTCACAAGGAGCCCGAAACAAATGAGCGCAGTTGAGATGTTCG
>ERZ650308.260-NODE-260-length-28325-cov-7.384047_pt1 | contig 28325 bp, 28 predicted proteins | sample MGYA00376244_ERZ650308 | MGnify/ENA primary metagenome ERZ650308 (study PRJEB26733, sample SAMN07839295) | wastewater metagenome | biome: small river; feature: stream; material: water | place: USA: North Carolina | collected 2016-04-26 ... | reverse complement strand
AAGCTCATCGAAATGCAGATGGAAGGGGCTGTCGGCTAGTGACAACCTCAAACGCAACCGTTCCGGCACAGCACGGAATGGCAGAACACAGTCATGGCGCAGGAGTGCCACTTCAGATTCGAAGCGCTCGTCTGCGCTCGGCCAACGTTGCCGACTTTGGCCCGGTTAGCCGCGTCGAAGAGCAGTACCGCTACATCACCAGCGAACGTCTAGCCGGTCTAGACGCCGACAGCTTGGATGAGTACATCGGCGACATCTCGATCAAGCACCCTGAGGGCGTAACCACCGCCTGGGTTGGCGCAGAACACCCTGCATTCGGTGGCGCTGGTCTTCCTGAAGACCGTCCAAGCGCTGCAGCCTGGGGTTCGGCCGAGCAGGCCTACCTGGTGACCATTCCAGGTGATGCAAAGCCAGACTGCGAAATCCAGATCGGAATCAACTCTGAGGCAACCGCTCCGAGCGCGCTGCACGTCATCATCGACGCCAAGCCGTTCTCACGCGGAACCGTCATCCTTGACCACAAGGGTTCAGCGGTGCTCGGCGAAAACGTCGAAATCATCGTGGGCGACGAGGCCGAGATCACCGTTATCTCGATTCAAGACTGGGATACCGAAGCCGTTCACAACTCGGCACAGTTCGCCAAGCTTGGTCGAAACTCAAAGCTTCGCCACATGGTGGTTAGCCTGGGCGGTAAGACTCTGCGCGTTTCAACCTCGGCCGAGTTCACTCAGCCTGGTGGCGATGTTGAACTTCTCGGCATGTACTTCGCCGACGCCGGTCAGTACATCGAGAACCGTCTATACGTTGACCACGCGGTGCCAAACTGCAAGTCTCGCGTCACCTACAAGGGTGCGCTTCAGGGCGACAAGGCTCACACCGTTTGGGTGGGCGACGTCTTGATTCGCATGGCAGCCGAAGGCACCGACACCTACGAGCTAAACCGCAACCTGCTACTAACCGATGGGGCTCGCGCCGACTCGGTTCCAAACCTAGAGATCGAAACCGGAAAGATCGAGGGAGCCGGCCACGCCAGCGCCAGCGGTCGTTTCGATGACGAACAGCTCTTCTACTTACAGGCTCGCGGAATCAACGAGCGCGAGGCACGTCGCCTCGTGGTTCGCGGATTCTTGAACGAAATCATTCAAAAGATCGGAAATGAAGAGATCGAAAGCCGCCTTTCGGCTTCGATTGAGGCAGAACTTGAAAGGAGCGGCTCCTAATGGCAGTTCGCATTTGTGCAGTAGAAGACATCAAAAAGGGCAAGGCCATCCGTGTCAAGATCGGTGACGACGCAATCGCCATCATTCGCACCAAAGCCGACCAGGTATACGCACTGGACGACAAGTGCTCTCACGGTGAGATCTCACTGAGCGAGGGTTTTGTCGACAACGAAACCATCGAGTGCTGGGCACACGGTGCCAAGTTCTCACTCGAGACCGGTGAGGCGCTAACCCTTCCTGCCTACGAGCCAGTGGCTAAGTACGAGGTAATCATCGACAACGGTGACATCTTCCTCGAAATCGACGCCGACTAATCCAAGACTTAGAAAAGAAAACGAGCTAAAAAATGGCAATTCTTCAGATCAAGAACCTGCACGTAACCGTTGAGACCGAACAGGGCACCAAAGAGATCCTCAAGGGAGTCGACCTGACCATCCGCAGCGGTGAGTCACACGCGATCATGGGCCCTAACGGTTCAGGCAAGTCAACCCTGGCCTACACAATCGCCGGCCACCCAAAGTACACCGTCACCGAGGGTGAAATTCTGCTCGATGGCGAAGACGTGCTCGAGATGTCGGTTGACGAGCGCGCTCGTGCCGGCGTGTTCTTGGCCATGCAGTACCCGGTCGAGATCCCTGGCGTTTCGGTGTCAAACTTCTTGCGAACAGCCAAGACCGCAATCTCGGGCGAGGCTCCTGCACTTCGCACCTGGATCAAAGATGTTCGCGGCGCCATGGATGCGCTAAAGATGGATTCAACCTTCACCGAGCGAAACGTGAACGAGGGATTCTCGGGTGGCGAGAAGAAGCGCCACGAGATTCTTCAGCTAGAGCTTTTGAAGCCGAAGTTTGCCGTTCTTGACGAGACCGACTCAGGTCTTGACGTTGACGCTCTCAAGGTTGTCTCAGTAGGCGTTAACCGCGCCAAAGAGGCAAACGACTTTGGCTTGCTGCTGATTACCCACTACACCCGCATCCTGAAGTACATCAAGCCAGACTTCGTGCACGTGTTCGTTGCCGGCAAGATCGCCGAACAGGGCGGCCCAGAACTAGCCGAGCGTCTCGAAGCCGAGGGCTACGACCGCTACGTGAAGGCCTAAGAACTTGGCTGAAACCGAACTAGAGCCGGCGCTATACGACGCCGTCATCGAAGCGCTCAAAGATGTTATCGACCCAGAAATCGGCGTGAACATTGTCGACCTCGGTCTGATCTACGGTTTGCAGAAGTCTGAAGACGGAAACCTGCTTATCAACATGACGCTGACCTCTGCCGGCTGCCCGTTGACTGACGTTCTCGAAGAGCAAACCGCAGAATCGCTTGACGGAGTGGTCGAGGCTTTCAGGATCAACTGGGTCTGGATGCCACCCTGGGGACCAGAAAAGATCACCGAAGACGGCCGCGAGCAAATGCGCGCAATCGGTTTCTCGATCTAAACTGCCTCGGTTGATTTCTGCGTTGATTCTTTCAACTCAGTAGAAATTTAGATCAAAAGAAAACCCCCGACCGAAGTCGGGGGTTTTCTAATTCTTTGGCGACTAGCCCTTGATCTTCTTGACCAACGCCCAAGCCGAAGGAAGCAGCGCTCCGGCTGCAACAGCCTTGACGACATCCCAGATCATGAATGGAACCATGAAGCCGGTGGTTGCGGCTAGGTCACCAGCGAAGGCCACCGCAGCTAGAACCGGAATTCCAACGGCGTAGATAACGACCGAACCGGCTGCATAGCTGGCAAACATCTTGAGGGCGTTAGAGCTCCAGTTTTTCTCAGCCAGGTAACCAACCAGTGCAGCGGCAACGATGAAACCAAAGATGAAGCCACCGGTGGCACCGAATAGCACTGAGACGCCGTGAGAGGCATCAGAGAAGACCGGCAGACCAAGTGCACCAATTAGAGCGTAAAGAGCCATCGAGAGAGCGCCACGGGTCGAACCCAGGGTTGCGCCAACCAAAAGCACTGCAAGGGTCTGAAAGGTGAATGGAACCGGGCTGGTTGGAATTGCAAGCTGAGCTGCTACCGCGGTGAATGCGGTGCCTGAAACCACTAGGGCGATGTCAGCAGCAAGGCTGCGTGGAACAACGCGGTCGATGATGGTTGGGCGGGTGGCTAGCAATAGTGACATGTGAACTCCATTGGGGATAAAAAAGTCTTGTCTCGATTGTAGACTGGGACTTTTGTGGGTCGTCTACTATTTGCGACTAAATTCCACACCAATTTTTGGAGAATTGCATGCTTGCCGTAAGCGACCTAGAGATTCGCATTGGCGCACGCACGCTCATGTCGGGAGTCAACTTCAAGGTTGACAAGGGGGACAAGATCGGTCTCGTTGGCCGCAACGGTGCCGGCAAAACCACACTCACCAAAATTCTTGCCGGTGACGGACAACCAGATCAGGGCAAGGTTTCACGCGGGGGAGAGATTGGCTATTTGCCACAGGACCCGAGAACCGGCGACCCAGAGGAACTGGCACGCACCCGCATTCTGAACGCCCGCGGTTTGGGAGATCTGCTTGCTCAGATGAATGCAGCTACGGAAGACATGGGCAGCATCGATGAGAAGATTTACGACTCAGCCATGGAGCGCTACTCGAAGCTCGAGGAGCGCTTTCAGGCAGGTGGAGGTTACTCGGCCGAAGCCGAAGCCGCAGCAATCGCCAGCAACCTGGGCATCAAAGAACACATTCTGGAACAGCCTCTGAAGACCCTATCGGGCGGTCAGCGTCGTCGCATCGAACTGGCTCGCATCCTGTTCTCTAACGCCGAAACAATGATTCTCGACGAGCCGACAAACCACCTCGATGCCGACTCGGTCATGTGGCTTCGTGATTTTTTGAAGAGCTACCAGGGCGGCCTAATCGTAATCAGCCACGACGTCGATCTGGTCGAAGAAACCGTGAACCGCGTCTTTTACCTAGATGCGATGCGCTGCGTTATCGACATCTACAACATGGGCTGGCGCGCCTACCAGAAGGCTCGAGAGACCGACGAAGAGCGTCGCAAGCGCGAGCGTTCGATTGCCGAAAAGAAGGCGAGCACGCTGCAACTTCAGGCGGCAAAGTTTGGTGCCAAGGCGAGCAAGGCATCAGCAGCCCATCAAATGGTTCGTCGAGCCGAAAAGCTTCTTAGCGGCCTAGACGATGTTCGCGAAGTCGATCGCGTCGCCAAGATCAAGTTTCCAGACCCTGCGCCTTGCGGTCGAACCCCGCTGATGGCCAACAACCTGAGCAAGAGCTATGGCTCACTCGAAATCTTCACCGCCGTCGACCTTGCCATCGATAAGGGTTCAAAGGTCGTCATCATAGGTCTAAACGGTGCAGGCAAGACAACCATGTTGCGCATGTTGGCAGGCCTCGACAAGCCAGACACCGGTGAAATCGTGCCGGGCCACGGCCTCAAGATTGGCTACTTCGCCCAAGAACACGAGACCCTAGATGTTTCGAAGAGCGTGCTCGAAAACATGCAGCGGGCCGCGCCGCAATTGGCCGACACGGATGCCCGCAAGGTTTTGGGTTCATTCCTATTCACCGGCGACGATGTCAACAAGCCGGCTGGCGTGCTCAGCGGCGGCGAAAAGACTCGTCTGGCATTGGCTTCGCTTGTGGTCTCTTCGGCAAACGTGCTTTTGCTCGATGAACCAACCAACAACCTTGACCCGGCCAGCCGTGAGGAAATTCTGCGCGCCCTGAGCACCTTCACCGGCGCAGTTGTGCTGGTTTCCCACGACGTGGGTGCCGTACTTGCGCTGAATCCAGAGCGTGTGTTGATTTTGCCTGACGGCGATGAAGACCATTGGAACGAAGGCTACGCCGAGCTCATTTCGCTGAGCTAATCGACCGAGCCTGATGGCGGAGCTTGGCGGACGAGCCTACCGGCGCTAACCGATGAGCGTTAGAAATCCGTCTTCGGCATTTTTATCGTCGTCGCCGATTTTTTTTCTGGTCTTTGGTCGATAGTTTGGGTCGGCAGCCATTCGTCGAATCCGAAGCTCTTGCCTGACGGCCCACCAAAGCGCACCAAAAGCCATTAGAGCGAACAGTATCCACTGCATCGCGTAGCTGAGGTGATTGCCCTCGTTCAGGTCGGGTTTGCCCAACACCTTGGGTAAAGCCTCACCCGGGCGATAGCTCTCGCCAAGTCGGACGTAAACCGAATCAAGGGTTTGCCCGCTGAGCCCGGCTTTTTCAAAAAGCGTTGAAGAATTCACACTCGCCAGTTGACCGGCCGGAGCGTCTTTTGAGGACTTTGGTTCGGTGGGGCGTAGTCGGCCCCAAATTTTCACGGACTCTTCGGTCGGAACCGGAACCAGATCTGGTTCATCTTGTTCGTTTCCAGATGGTAACCAACCGGTTTCGACCGCCACCAGCGTTCCATCCTTGGTTTCGAAGGGAATGAACTGCAAGAAACCTGCCGTGCCATTGAAGGGTCGGTTGCGAACCAGATAGGCATTTTCGACCAAGAATCGACCTTCGAGCTCGACTGGGCGCCACTCATTTTTTGAATCAAAGGGCGTGGTTAGCGAATCAATTGGCGCGAGCGCCTGGTCGAAATTATTTTGAACCAATTCAATGCGAGCAACCGCCTCGGCTCTGCGAGAAAACTGCCATTGCGACAAGAAAACACAGGCTACGGCGAAGAGACTCGCCAATACGAGCCAGGCAAGCCAACGCTTCCAAGACTCCTTCAACCAACTGGCTGAAAACGAACTCATCAAATCACCTTCGAGTCGAGGAAGAAGCCTCGAACCTCTAAATAGTCAATCAGAAAGTCGAGATGCTCGGCACAGGCGAGCCAGGTTTTGGTTCTGCCATCCTGGTGAATCTTTGGATTGCGCCAGATCAATTGATGCGTCGCGTGCGACAGGCAACCTGCTCGGGAGCACTTTTGGTAGGAGGGCGAAGCAGAAAGCATTACTTAGATTCTGAGGCGTTTTTCTGGCTGAAGGCCTCAGCAGGAATTGTGATCGTCGGTGCAACAACCTGAGGCAATGAGGACTTCGCCTGACCGCCACCTTGTGCATTTGCCAAGACGACCGCGAAGTATGGCAGCAAGATTGCTCCAGCAAAGAAGACCCACATCCACCACCCCTGAACCACCATGGCCAGGATCAGGCAAGCAACACGAATTGACATCGCCAGGGTGTAGCGAAGCATGCGCTGCTTGCGCTCTTGCTCGGGTGAGATCCCGATCGATGTGACGCTCTGCGGTTTGTTAATCTCTACCTCCGGCTAAGAAAATTGTGTCTAGCCAACCCATTCAAGAATAAGTCAAAGGCTAGACTTCACTTGTCCCAAGCGCCTGCGCACGAGTTGTATTCCCTGGAAAGCGAGCATCGAAATGACCGAAGCAAGAACCGTTCTAGTGACCGGCGGAAACCGCGGTATTGGCCGTTCAATCGCCGAGGAATTTGTGCGTCTCGGTCACCGCGTTGCAGTAACGGTGAGAAGCGGCGAGGGACCTTCCGGAACCCTGAGCGTGGTTGCCGATGTAACCGACCCAACTTCGCTAGACAAGGCATTCGCCGAAGTCGAAGAGAAGCTTGGTGCAATCGAGATTTTGGTTGCAAATGCGGGCATTACGCGCGACACCTTGCTGATGCGCATGACTGACGAAGAGTTTGAAGAGGTAGTCAACACCAACCTGAACGGTGTCTTCCGCGTGCTACGCAGGGCAACCAAGGGAATGATTAAGGCTCGCTTTGGCCGAGTAATTTTGATCGGAAGTGTCGTTGGACTACTGGGCTCTGCCGGCCAGGTGAACTATTCGGCGACCAAGTCAGCTTTGGTTGGTATGGCTCGTTCGGTTACCCGGGAACTGGGTGCCCGCGGAATCACCGCAAACGTAGTTGCGCCAGGATTCATCGACACTGACATGACGGCAGCATTGCCAGAGGCTCAGCAAGACGAATACAAGAAGAAGATTCCTGCCGGTCGCTTTGCTCAGCCTGAAGAGGTTGCCAAGGTTGTCACCTGGTTGGCTAGCGAAGAGGCGGCTTACATTTCGGGTGCCGTTATTCCGGTAGACGGCGGTCTAGGAATGGGCCACTAAAGCCCAAGCACTGCAATCAGAGCCGACAAATCGTGCTCTTCGATCACTAGATCGGCTTTTTCTCGCACAATCGGCTTGGCGTTGAAGGCAACGCCCAGATTTGCCAGCGCAAGCATTTCAAGATCATTCGCTCCGTCGCCGACGGCAACGGTATTTTCTAGGGCTATGCCCGACTCTGCTGACCATTCGCGCAATGCATCGGCCTTGGCAGTTCGATCAATAATCTTGCCAATTACCTTGCCGGTTAGTTTCCCGTCGATAACTTCGAGTTCGTTGGCACGGGCAAAATCGAGATTTAGCTGGGAGGCCAGGGGAGCGAGCACCTGGTTGAAACCGCCCGAAACGGCTCCGACTTTGCCTCCGCCTGCGTGAACGGCATCAATTAGAGCCTGAGCACCGCGAGTAATGGTCACGCGGTCGAAGACATCCTTGAAAACAGATTCGGGCAACCCGGCAAGGGCCTTGACTCGCTCAATCAGGCTTTCGGCAAAATCGAGTTCGCCGGCCATGGCGCGTTCGGTAACGGCGGCAACTTCGGCGCGCTTGCCTGCAACGTCTGCGAGTAGCTCAATAACTTCATCTTCGATGAGGGTTGAATCAACATCAAAGATCACAAAAAACTTGGTCACGGAGTAACTAAGACACCCTTTCCGACTACGGTGATACCCGAGTCGGTGACGTGGAAACCACGGTCAAGGTCGCGCTGCTTATCGACACCGATCGAGGCGCCATCGGCAACGATAACGCTCTTATCGAGGATAGCCTTTCGAATGGTGCAATCACGGCCAACTTGCACGCCGTCTAGCAAAATCGAGTCGGTAATGAGTGCGCGTGAATGAACTCGTACATGTGGCGATAGAACGCTTCGCTCAACGATTCCGCCAGAAACAACGGTACCAAGCGAAACGATAGAGTCTGTGGTTCGACCCTGGTTGCCTTCGCCATCGTGCACAAACTTTGCCGGTGGAAGGTTTACTTGCTGGGTGTGAACCGGCCACTCCGAGTTGTAAAGGTTGAAGACCGGCATGACCGAAATCAAGTCCATGTGGGCATCGTAATAAGAATCCATGGTTCCGACATCGCGCCAGTATGAGTGGTCGCGCTCGGTTGAACCAGGAATCTCGTTGTAGGTGAAGTCATAGACACCAGCGTCATCGCGACCAACCATGTATGGAACGATGTCGCCACCCATGTCGTGGTTTGAGTTTTCGAGGGTGCCATCGTGCTCGATTGCATCAATGAGCGCCTGGGCGCTAAACACGTAGTTACCCATCGAAGCTAGAACCTCACCAGGTGAATCTGGCAGCCCCTTTGGGTCGCTCGGCTTTTCGAGGAACGCCGAAATTTTAGTTGGGTCGGAATCATCGATCTCGATGACACCGAACTGGTTGGCGAGCGAAAGTGGCTGTCGAATGGCGGCAACGGTAACGCCTCGCCCTGATTCGATGTGTGCCTGAATCATCTGGTCGAAGTCCATGCGATAAACGTGGTCTGCACCAACGACGACAACGATGTCTGGTCGCTCGTCGCTAAGAAGGTTCATGCTCTGCAAAATCGCGTCGGCCGAACCCGAGAACCAACGCTTGCCAAGACGCTGCTGTGCTGGCACCGAGGCAACGTATGAGCCCAAGAGTGGCGACATGCGCCAGGTCTGCGAGATGTGTCGGTCGAGTGAGTGTGATTTGTACTGAGTTAAAACAACGATTCGACGCAAACCCGAGTTGATCAGATTAGACAGCGCGAAGTCGATGAGTCGATAGCTGCCACCGAAAGGAACCGCCGGCTTTGCACGATCGGCCGTCAGCGGCATTAGACGCTTGCCCTCGCCACCGGCGAGAACCATTCCAAAAATACGTGGAGCACTCATATCCAGAATGTTATTGGTCTTTTATTTCCGACCAGTAACATGGCGACATGAGAATTGACCTGATCACCAAGGAATATCCACCTCACATTTACGGTGGCGCGGGCGTACATGTCGCTGAATTAGTGAAAGTACTGCGCAATCAGATCGAGGTCAAGGTTCGCTGCTTCGGCGAAGACCGTAATGAAACCGATACATTCGCATATCGTCACAATCCTGAGTTTGAATCGGTGAATGGTGCTCTGCAAACAATGTCGGTGGATTTGAACATGGTGAACGACATCGCCGGCGCCGATTTAGTTCACAGCCACACCTGGTATGCCAACTTCGCGGGTCAGGTTGCTGGCACGCTTCACGGAATTCCTCACTTGATCACCGCCCACAGCCTCGAGCCACTGCGCCCTTGGAAGGAACAGCAGCTCGGCGGGGGATACCGATTGTCATCCTGGGTCGAGCGAACCGCGTACGAGGGCGCCACGGGCATCATCGCGGTCTCTGACGGCATGCGCAAAGACATCTTGCGCGCTTATCCGCAGCTTGACCCGAACAAGGTCAGCGTGGTTCACAACGGCATTGACCTCGATGCTTTCCAGGCAGCAGACAACCCAGACTTAGTTCGCGCCAACGGCGTAAACCCAGATCAGCGAAGCGTGGTCTTTGTTGGTCGCATCACCATGCAAAAGGGACTTCCATACCTTTTGAAAGCCGCCAAAGAGCTGCCAAGTGACGTTCAGCTGGTGTTGTGCGCAGGCGCACCCGACACCCCACAGATACATCAAGAGGTCACCGACTTGGTTGAAGAGTTGCGCAAGGTTCGCGATAACGTGATTTGGGTTGAAAAACACCTAAGCCGCGCAGAGTTGATTGCCATGCTTTCGGCTGCCACCGTGTTTGCCTGCCCTTCAATCTACGAACCACTTGGCATCGTCAACCTCGAGGCAATGGCCTGTGGCACACCGGTTGTGGCCACCGCAACCGGCGGCATTCCCGAGGTCGTGGCTGACGGTGAAACCGGCCTATTGGTACCGATTGAGCAATTGCTTGATGGCAGCGGAAAACCTCTCGATGAGGCAAAGTTCGTAGCCGACTTTGCAGCAGCGCTAAACCGCATGCTTGAGCACCCGCAACTAGCCGAATTTGGTGCAGCGGGCCGCAAGCGAGTCGAGAATTTGTTCAGCTGGGACAGCATCGCCGAACAAACTATTCGTGTTTATCAAAGGGCAATCAACACAATCGCATAGGCTCGAATCATGTCCCGCGTTATTGATCTAAACAATGTCACTGTCGTTCGCGACCAGCGACCAATCCTGAACAACATTGACTGGCAGGTCGAAGACGACCAACGCTGGGTCATTGTTGGCCCAAATGGAGCCGGCAAGACTACTTTGTTGCGCGTTGCAGCCGCTCAGATTCACCCGACTCACGGTCAAGCGACGGTTTTGGGGGAGCGCCTCGGCGAGATTAACGTGTTTGAGCTTCGAACCCGCATCGGCTTTGCATCGAGCGCACAAGCTGCTCACATTCCAAACTCTGAGACCGTACTTAATTCGGTAATGACCGCCAGCTATGCCGTAACCGGCCGTTGGAACGAGTCGTACGACGACATCGATGAGCGCCGCGCGCGTCGAGTTTTGAACGAGTGGCATCTCGAGAACTTTGCTGATCGAGCCTTTGGCACCCTGAGCGATGGTGAACGCAAGCGCACCCAAATCGCACGTGCGGTCATGCCAGACCCAGAATTATTGCTTCTAGACGAGCCGGTGGCCAGCCTCGACTTGGCGGCTCGCGAACAAACCATCAACATCATCGGCCAGTACGCCTCAGCGCCGATGGCACCGGCAATGGTCATGGTCACCCACCACCTCGAAGAAATCCCGGCAGGATTCACTCACGCATTGTTGATTCGAGGCGGTGAGATCTTTGCTGCCGGCGAGATTCACAGCACGCTCACCTCAGACAAAATCAGCGAGGCATTCGGCTTTGGTCTTCACGTCGAATACGTTGAGGGCAGATTCCGAGCTCGCGCCAAATAAGTTCCAAAAGCGCTGGCGAGGGCAAAACCAATCTGGTATGCTTTTCCTTTAGTGCCTAGTGCACTCAACCCCACAGTTTTCAATCTACAAACGGAGTTTTCCTATGAAGGCAGACATTCACCCAAAGTACGAGCCAGTTGTTTTCCGCGACTTGGCCTCGGGTGTAGCGTTCCTTACTCGCTCAACCGCGACCTCAAACAAGACCATTGAGTGGGAAGACGGCAACAGCTACCCAGTGTTCGACGTTGAAATCTCGTCAGAGTCACACCCGTTCTACACCGGCAAGCAGCGCATCATGGACACCGCTGGTCGTGTCGAGCGCTTCAACGCACGTTACAAGAACTTCGGCGCATAAGTCGCAGAGAATTCAAAAAAGCCCCGCTTCGGCGGGGCTTTTTTTACGACCGGTTTAGTTTGAAAGCTTCAGAGGCCAACCGCGCGTAATCGTGAAATCAGGGTTTTGCCTGCGCATGAAGTCTTCGAAGCTGGCATCGTTGGCATCACTCCACTTGATTTGCAGTTCGTGAAGTTCGGCAGCGGTTGCCGGAAGTTCATCGGCCCAGCGTTTAGCTATTGCCTGGGCAACCCGACCGGCTGCAATCGCATCGGCGGTTGCATTGTGGGCATCGTCGAGTCGAACCTGGTAAAACTCGGCAGCATTCTCGAGACGGCGCTTGCCCTTGCGGTAGCGGTCTTTAAATTTGTCGATTACCAGCGGGTCAATGATCGGGCCGGGGTTGCTCAACGGCTCGAGCCCATGGCGAACCGCTTCAAAATGCAAAATTGTGAAGTCGTATGGGGCGTTGTAGGCCACCACGGGCATACCGCGATCAAAAAAACCGCGTAGGGTAACCAGAAGCTCTTCGACGACCTCGGCGGCCGGCCTGCCGTCACGACGGGCTATTTCGGTGGTCACGCCGTGCACATCGCTTGCCTGGGTCGGAATTTCAATTACCGGGTCGGCTAGCCACTCAACGTTGTTGCCAACTACCTCGCCTGCTTCATCTAGCTCTACTGCACAAGCAGTAACAATGCGGGCATCGGTTAGGTCAAGGCCGGTGGTTTCGAGATCGAAAACGCCAATGCTCTTTGCCCAATCGGGCAAGGCTGGCGAAAAGTCGAAGGCTAGTTGATCGTCATTCACGGGTTCAGACTAATCCCGACTAGCGACAAAGCCCCGCACCACGGGCCACTTCAAGTGCCGCCTTGGCTAGGTTCAAAGAGAAAATGTGCAAACCGGGGGCACCCGCGGCAACCAGGTCGGCAGCCAATTTAATCGAATAGTCCATGCCGATGATTCGCGCCTGGGCTTCATCTGCGGTTTCGAACTTCTTCAACAGCTCGGTCGGCAGTTTCGCGCCGCTCATCTCGGCCATGCGAACAATGCGGTCGGCGTTCGAAATCGGCATCAAACCGGGGATGATCGGCATCGTTGCGCCGGCCTGCTTCGACGTTTCAACCAAGTCGGTGTATGCCTCGACCGTGAAGAACAGCTGCGTCATTGCGTAGCTTGCGCCGGCAGATTGCTTGAGGCTCAACACCTTTGCGTCGTGCGCCAAGTCGGGGGACTCGGGGTGCTTCTCTGGGAAAGCTGCGACTCCCACTTCGAGGTTGGTATCGCGAGCAACTAGCTCAACTAGCTCAAGCGCGGTTTTCAATTCGCCTTCGGCGAGCGCATTGGGGTTGTCGCGTGGTGAATCACCGCGCAGAGCAAGAATTGAGCTCACTCCGGCAGCTTCAAAGCGGTCGATCACTTCACGCGTTGAAGCACGGGTGGCGCCGACACAGGTCAGGTGACCGATGGTGAGTACCTGCTTGGCCATGCGGTCAACGACAGATAGCGAAGTTTCGCGGTTCGAACCGCCGGCGCCATAGGTAACCGAAACGAAATCCGGGTTTACCTCAAGAAGCTTGTCGAACGAACGCCAAAGCGTCGCGGCACCGTCTTCATCCTTGGGTGGAAAGAATTCAAACGAAAGAGTTGGCTCTGAGTTTGCGGCCCTTGCGGCCAAAACGTCGGTGACCCGCTTTGCGCCAACCGAGGGGCGCAGTTCATCGCGTAGCAAAGGGAAATCAGGCATCACATAAGTATATTCGGCAAACCCCTCTGGTTTAGACTTGTAACGTATGTTTACCCCTAAATCTCAAGCCCTCATCGAGGCCGTTCGTTCACGTGTCGTTGTCGCCGATGGCGCGATGGGCACGATGATTCAGGAAGCCAATCCCACTCTCGATGAGTTCGAGGGCTATGAGGGCTGTAACGAGATTCTGAACGTCACCCGCCCCGACATCATCGCTGGCATTCATGCGCAGTACCTAAAGGCCGGCGCAGAGGCGATTGAGACCAACACCTTTGGCGCAAACTTCGCCAACCTTGCCGAGTACGGCATCGAGAACCGCATCGAGGAGCTGGCTTTTGCCGGCGCTAAATTGGCACGCGAGATTGCCGACGACTTCAGCACCGAAGAAAAACCACGTTGGGTTTTGGGCTCGGTTGGCCCAGGCACCAAGCTGCCTAGCCTTGGACACGAGAAATTCTCTGTACTACGCGACGCCTACCAACTCGAGGCGCTCGGCCTAATCCGCGGTGGCGTCGATGCCATCCTGATCGAAACCGCCCAAGACCTGCTACAGGCCAAGAGCGCAGTCATTGGTTCAAAGAGGGCCATGAAGGCCCTAGACATATACGTGCCGATCTTGGTTTCGGTAACCGTTGAGACCACCGGCACCATGTTGCTCGGTTCTGAAATCGGTGCCGCCCTTACTGCTCTCAGCGCCTTGGGCATCGACGCAATCGGCATGAACTGCGCCACCGGCCCAACCGAGATGAGCGAGCACCTTCGCTACCTGTCCAAGTTCTCTGAACTACCGCTCGTAGTCATGCCCAACGCTGGTCTACCGATTTTGGGTCCTCACGGCGCTCACTACCCGCTAACCGGCAGCGAGTTGGCAACAGCTCAGCTTCAGTTCGTCAAAGAGTATGGCGCCGGTCTAGTCGGAGGTTGCTGCGGCACCACACCGGCTCACATCGCAGAGATTGCCAAGGCGGTTGCCGGTCAGTCTCCAGCGCGCCCGGTCTACATCGACGAGCCTGGCCTAGCGAGCCTTTACCAGCACCAGCCGTTCGACCAGACCATGACCTATCTATCAATCGGCGAGCGCACCAATGCCAACGGTTCAAAGGCATTCCGCGAGGCCATGCTTGCCGAAAACTGGGAAGAGTGCATCGAGATTGCCAGGTCTCAGACCCGTGAGGGAGCCCACCTTCTAGATGTCTGCGTCGACTATGTCGGCCGCAACGGTGTCAATGATGCCCGCGAGCTGGTAAGTCGCCTGGCCACAGCAACAACGCTTCCTTTGGTCTTGGACTCTACCGAGCCAGCCGTGCTCGAGGCAGGCCTCGAGTGCATGGGCGGTCGCGCCATGATCAACTCGGTCAACTACGAGGATGGCGACGGCCCCACCTCGCGCTTCGCCCGAATCATGCCCCTGGTTGTCGAACACGGTGCAGCCGTAGTTGCTCTAACCATCGACGAAGAGGGTCAGGCAAGAACCGCAGACACAAAATTTGCGATTGCAAAGCGTTTGATCGAAGACCTCACCGCCAACTGGGGAATGCGCCTGGTTGACATCACGGTCGACACTCTGACCTTCCCGATTGCTACCGGTCAAGACGAAACCCGTCGCGATGGAATCGAAACCATCGAGGCGATTCGCCGACTCAATGCGGCTTTCCCCGGCGTTCAAACCACCCTGGGAATTTCAAACATCTCGTTTGGTCTGAGTCCGGCCGCTAGACATGTCTTGAACTCGGTGTTCTTGCACGAATGTGTGCAGGCCGGTTTGACCAGCGCAATCGTGCATGCCGCCCGAATCATGCCGCTCAATCAGATTCCAGCCGAGCAGCTCGATGCTGCCATGGGTCTGATTTACGACAAGCGCGAATACGATGCCGACGGAAACGTTAGCTATGACCCGCTTACTCACTTCTTGGATGTCTTCAGCGGAGTTGACTCTAAGGCTGCGCGCCAGTCACGCGCCGACGAGCTGGCAGCGATGCCACTCAAGGAGCGCCTCGAGCGCCGAATCATCGATGGCGAGAAAAAGGGCCTTGAGCCCGACCTTGACGAGGCCTTGGCCAGCGGCATGACCGCGCTGGGCATCATCAATGACCACCTGCTAGCCGGCATGCAGGTCGTTGGTGAACTTTTTGGCAAGGGCGAAATGCAGTTGCCGTTCGTGCTTCAGTCGGCCGAGGTCATGAAGACCGCGGTAGCGCACCTTGAACCGTTCATCGAAAAAACCGATGACGCCGGCAAGGGCCGCATTTTGCTGGCTACAGTTCGCGGCGACGTGCACGACATCGGCAAGAACCTGGTCGACATCATTCTTAGCAACAACGGTTTCGAAACCGTGAACATCGGCATCAAGCAGCCAATCAACGAGATTTTGAACGCGGCCGAAGAGCACAACGTTGACGTGATTGGCCTCAGCGGCCTGTTGGTCAAGTCAACCCAGATCATGCGCGAAAACCTTGAAGAGATGAACCAGCGTGGCTTGGCGGCCCGCTGGCCGGTGATTCTCGGCGGCGCCGCACTAACCAGAAGCTTTGTCGAGCAAGACCTTGCCGAAATCTATGAGGGCGAGGTTCGCTACGCGCGTGATGCTTTCGAAGGTCTGCGCCTCATGGATGCACTCGTCAAAATCAAACGCGGCGATACCTCGGTCGAACTACCGGCACTAAAAAAGCGCGTCGTGAAGCCGGTGAGCAAATTGGTGCACACGGTTCCAGACATGATGCCTGACCGCTCAGATGTGGCCAGCGACAACGAGATTCCAACGCCACCTTTCTGGGGCACCCGCATCATCAAGGGCATTCCGCTGCGCGACTATTCAACATTCTTGGATGAACGAGCAACGTTTATGGGCCAGTGGGGCTTGAAGCCTTCGCGCGCCGAAGACGGCGCAAGCTATGAAGAGCTAGTTGAAACCGAAGGACGCCCAAGGCTTCGTGCCTGGCTCGAGCGCATTCAGACCGAGAGCCTTCTAGAGGCCGCGGTTGTCTACGGTTACTTCCCAGCTGTTTCTGACGGTGATGACCTTGTGATCCTGCACCACGGGCCAGAGGGCGCAACCGATGGTGGCTCTGGGGGAGTCCCCGGCACCGAACGCATGCGATTTGCCTTCCCTCGTCAAGCGCGTGATCGACACCTTTGCCTAAGCGACTTCGTTGCCTCTAAGGAAAGCGGCAAGATCGACGTGGTTCCGTTCCAATTGGTAACCATGGGAAATCGAGTTTCAGAGGCGGCCAACGAACTCTACGCGGCCAATGACTATCGCAACTACCTAGAACTTCACGGCCTGTCGGTTCAGCTAACCGAGGCCTTGGCCGAGTTCTGGCACGCTCGTGTTCGCGAGGAACTCGGTTTCGCCGGGCAAGACCCGAAAGAGATTGAGGGCATGTTCAAGCTCGATTATCGCGGGGCTCGCTACTCGTTTGGCTACCCGGCTTGCCCAGAACTCGAGGATCGAATCAAGCTTGTCGAGCTCTTGAAGCCAGAGGCCATCGGTGTGACCCTGTCAGAAGAGTTGCAGTTGCACCCGGAGCAATCCACCGATGCGATGGTCTTGCACCACCCAGAAGCCAAGTACTTCTCGGTCTAGTCAACGACAAAGTTAGACTCAAGCCATGTCACAGTCGCCAATCGACCTAATGAGGGTCGGTCGAGAGCGCTCTATCGCCGGCCAGGTGCAGACTGGTGACACCGTTACCCGTTACTGGAAGTATCCAGCGAGCCAAGCGGGGGCAAAGGCTCTGGTTTTCATCCATGGCTATCGAGGAAACCACCATGGTCTAGAGGCAATCGCCGGCGCGCTGCCGGAGTTTGAGATTTACATTCCCGACCTTCCCGGTTTTGGCAAAAGCACGCCATTTGCCGGGCAACACAACATCGATGAGTATCAGGGCTGGGTCGGCAAATTCATTGCGGCGTTGAAACTCGAGAATAAGCCGACGCTTCTTGGCCATAGTTTTGGCACTATCGTTTGCGCGGCTCACGCGGCCTGCTCAGATGACTTCAGCGAGCTGATTCTGGTTAACCCAGTATCGGCACCTGCCCTGAGTGGTCCAAAAGCGGCCATGACCCGAGTTGCCAAGGCCTTCTTTAGCCTGGCGGCAACTCTGCCGGCAAAAACCGGAGAGTCGATTCTGAAAAGTTGGCCGATGGTTCGGGGAATGAGCATTGTGATGACCAAGTCTCGCAATCGCACACTGCGAGCCTGGGTGCACGCACAGCACGACGAAAACTTCAACGACTTCGCCAGCCGCAAGGTAGCCATCGAGGGCTACACCGCCTCAATTTCACACAACGTCGGTGACTATTCTCGAGACTTCAAGAAACCAACCCTGCTGATTGCGGGTGAGCTAGACGACATCACCACACCGGCACAACAGCGAACCATGATGCAGACCATCCCGGTCGAGAACGTGCTAAAAATGCACGCAGGAGTTGGGCACCTGACCCACTATGAAATCCCTGCAATGGTCGCTGCGGACATCCGTGATTTTTTGGGTGGGCGCCCATGACCAATCTTTCGAAAGAACGAATCTTCTTTGATGCCCGGTTCATTCGATACGACCATCACGATGGCATCAGCCGCTTTTCGGCCGGACTTTTCGCGTCGCTTCACCGACGCACCAAGGTGACTGCAATCATTTGTGACACTAGGCAACTGCTCAAATTGCCACGCGGCTGTGACTATATTTTGGCCAACGACCCGACCTCGCTGAAAGAGCTCTTTGTCGCACTGCGACTCAATAAAGCTGGCGCGAAGGTGGTCTTTTCTCCCATGCAAACGATGGGCTCGTGGTTTCGTCGCTACAAGTTGATTCTTACCCTGCACGACCTGATTTACTACCGTCACCCGGCGCCGCCACCTGGCTTCAACCTGACCATCCGTCTCATCTGGCGCCTGTACCACCTGGTCTACTGGCCGCAGCGCGTGTTGCTTAATCGAGCGGATGCGGTTGCCACGGTGTCAAAGACCACCAAAAGATTGATGCTCCAACACCGTCTAACCAAGCGCCCCATCGACGTGATTTACAACGCGGCGGGCACCTTCGTGAGCGACTATGAGCACCGAAACCCAAAGTCGAGGCCACGCGACAAGCAGAATCTTGTCTACATGGGCAGTTTCATGGACTACAAAAACGTTGAGGTTCTAATCGCTGGCATGCGCCTACTGCCTGGCTATAACCTTCAGCTACTTAGCCGCATCACCCCTGAACGACAGGCCGAATTAGCAGCGCAAGTTTCTGCCGAGGGCGGCACAGTCGAGTTTTTCAACGGGGTGAGCGAAGCTGAATATCACGAACGCCTAGATCAAGCCGTTGCGCTGGTTACGGGTTCACGTGATGAGGGGTTTGGGATTCCGCTGGTCGAGTCGATGAATCGCGGAGTGCCGGTGGTGGTCTCAAATATCGAAATTTTCAAGGAGATTGGCGGCGATGCCGCAATCTTCTTTGAGGCAGACGACGCGCAAGACTTTGCTAACGCGGTAAAGAAATTGGAATCCAACCCAGAGTGGATTGCCGCTTCGAAGAAATCGATTCGCCAGGCAGAAAAATTCAACTGGGATCGTTCAGCCGGTGACCTAATCGAAATGGTCGGGCGACTCTAGTTATCTGGGTGAAGGGTTCTTGGCTCGTAGCTCAAAACTTTCCAGCCATCGGCGGAATGCTCGAAAACACTCAGGCAGGCGTTACCAAGACGTTCGCCCTCACGAGGAAATTCGCCCTTGCTCACCAATTTCAAAAGCTTACGAATGAGCGCTCCGTGCGAAACCGTGAGCACTCGTTGACCGGCGTAATCGGTGGCCAATCGGTCAAGCAATTGCCACGCACGAGCACTGAGCTGTTCCAGTGTTTCGCATCCCGGAACAAGATTCTGGTCGGGAAATGCCTGCTTCCACTCCTCGTGACGCATCCCTTCGGCTTCACCAAATGACCGTTCGAGCAGAAGAGGCTCGATTGCCACGGGGCCGAGGGCATTAGTTTCGGCAACGATCTCGGCAGTCACCAACGCGCGAGACAGGGGAGAGCTCACAATTGCATCCCAAGAGCCGCGACCGAGCATCGATGCGGCGACTCGCGCCTGACTGAGGCCCGTTTCATTCAGGGGAATGTCGGTGACTCCCTGAAGTCGAAAATCGATGTTCCAGTCGGTTTGACCGTGGCGCAGTAAGCCCACAATGGTATTAGTCAATTAGAAGCCTTTCTAAAGCCAGCGATGTAGAAACTTCGATCTTGGCGATCGCCAGTTCGTCGACCTTGGTGGGACCTAAATTCACAATCACTATTGGTTTTCCTGCACGCGCGGCCCGACGAGCAAACCTGAGGCCAGAGTTGACCGTAAGCGACGTGCCGGCAACGAGAAGCGCATCGGCCTTGTCCAAAAGGTTCAAGGCAAGTTCGGCTCGCTCCGATGGAACGCTCTCGCCGAAGAAGACAACATCCGGCTTCAAAATGCCGCCACATTTGGCACATGCCGGCACCTTGAAATCTGCAGCGACTTCAACTTCGGCATCGCCATCTGGAGTAAATTCAATGTTTTGATCCTTGGTTACCTGCGGATTCAATTCTCGAAGTCGCGAATCGAGTTCAAGTCGAGTTGTTATGTCGCCGCAGCCCATGCAGCGAACCCGATCGAGGCGGCCGTGCAAGTCGATTACAGACTTAGAACCGGCCTGCTGATGAAGACCATCAACGTTTTGAGTGACCAGTTGAGTGATTCGGCCGAGGCTCTCTGCGTGAGCCAGGGCAAAGTGCCCGGCGTTGGGGTTTGCCTGCTCGATTCGACTCCAACCCACATAGCTTCGAGCCCAATACCTAGTGCGCGCTTGCTCCGAGCCCATAAAAACATCGAAAGTCATCGGATGCCTGGCTACTCGCCCCTCACCGCGATAGTCGGGGATTCCTGAATCGGTGCTGATGCCGGCACCGGTCAAGGCGAAAATGCTCTTGTTTGCCAGATGAGTTCGCGCAAAATCCAGGCCATAGCTGGCGGCGGCACTCAATTCAGCAGACATCGGTCCAAGTCTACTTTTTGATTCACAGGGGCACAGTCGTGGCATGATGAACAGGTCTGCGAAGGAGGTGTCTTTGATCAAATACTTGGGGTCAAAGCGCACCCTCATACCGGTTTTGACGCAGTTGATTGCCTCTTCGGGCGCACAAACCGCAATCGACCTGTTTACGGGCACCACGCGAGTCGCCAGGGCCATGAAGGCGCTGGGCATCGAAACGACCGCTAGCGACGTTGCCTCGTATTCAGAGGTGTTTGCGAAAACTTGGATCGAATTAGATTCGAGCGCAGTGAATCTGAAGCAACTCGAAAAGGCCATCGATGAACTGAATCACCTGCCCGGTCAGCATGGCTACTTCACCGAGAATTTCTGCTTGCAGGCACGCTATTTTCAGCCCGAGAACGGCGAACGAGTCGATGCCATGCGAGAGCGGATCGAGACCGACTACAAGGGAACCTGGCTTTATAACCCGCTGCTAACTTCGCTGATTCTGGCTGCCGATCGGGTCGACAGCACCACCGGCGTCCAGATGGCTTTTCTCAAGTCTTGGTCACGCAGATCCAGAAACACCCTAGAACTGAGGGACCCCGACCTTTTGCCCGGTATCGGCCATGCAATCAGGGGAGACGCCACCGAGCTGGCCTCTAGCCTGCCGGTTTCGGATCTGGTTTATCTCGACCCGCCTTATAACCAGCATCGTTATTTCGGCAACTATCACGTGTGGGAGTCCCTGGTGAGATGGGACAAACCCGAAACCTACGGCATCGCCAATAAGCGCGTAGACACTCGATTTGCCGAGAACAAGTCGGCGTTCAACACTCGTAAGACAATGCCCGACGCCCTAGCCAAGATTGTGAATGAGCTTCGATGCGAAACGATCATGCTCAGCTACAACAACGAATCTTGGCTGTCGCGCGAAGAGTTGCTCGAGATTGCTTCAGCCAAGGGGCACGTTGAGATTCTTGACTTCGATTTCAAGCGGTACGTCGGGTCGCAGATTGGTGTCTACAACAAAGCTGGCGAGAAGGTTGGCTTGCCAGCGCATAAAAACAACATTGAACACATTGTGATTGCCGGCGATCGACAAACCGTCAGACGCATGGTTAGCCAACTAGACGGCTGATTACGAGATGACAACGGTTCATTAGTTTCGAAGGTCTGGTGGGGCGCCTTTGCCTAGAATTTTGACACCGAGCGAGGAGTCATGATGGCAGCAAGAACCACTCTCACCGCCTTGAAAAAGGCGCGCACTGCTCTCGCGAAACGCCTCGATTCAAGTATTCGTGGCGACCTCGAACTCCTCGACCGATTCGATCGATGGGGGGAGGAGCTAATCTCGGCTCTGGGCGAGGTTTATGACCTCGACAAAACGATTCCTGCACTGATCGATGTGCTTGCGAGCCGCCACCTGCAGCGCGACGAACCGCTTAGGCAACGAGACCGTCAACGAATCCTTGAGCCGGATTGGTTTCAAAAGCCAGACACAATTGGCTACGTTGCCTACACCGACCTGTTCGCTAAGAATTTGAGCGGTTTGGCTGACCGAATCGACTATCTGAAAAAATTGAAGGTTTCTTATCTTCACCTGATGCCGATTCTCGAGCCGCGACCAGGGGCAAACGATGGCGGTTATGCGGTCATGAATTACGGCGCACTTCGCAAAGATCTTGGCACCATGGAACAACTGCGTGAAGTTGCCGACCGGCTTCACGAAAGCGGGATTTCGCTGACCCTCGACCTGGTTCTCAACCACGTTGCGATGGAACATGAGTGGGCGCTGAAGGCCAAATCCGGCGAAGCCAAATACCGCGACTACTTCTACGTTTACCCGGACCGAACCGTTCCCGACGAATTCGAAAAAACACTTCCCGAGGTTTTTCCGGACTTTGCCCCCGGCAATTTCACCTTCGACAAGGAACTAAACGGATGGGTTTGGACAACTTTCAACGACTACCAGTGGGACGTCAATTGGTCTAATCCCGAGGTATTTTGTGAATACGCCGACGTAATCGGCAACTTGGCAAACCACGGCGTGGACTGCCTGCGACTAGACGCAATCGCATTCATCTGGAAGCGTCTTGGAACCCAGAGCCAAGGTGAGCCTGAGGTGCACGCTATCACTCAAGCGATTCGAGCCTTTTCCCGAATTCTTGCCCCTTCACTGATATTCAAGGCCGAGGCCATTGTTGGACCAGCTCAGGTTGGCGCCTATCTGGGCGAGGGTGAGCGTGCCGGCAAACTTTCGGATCTGGCTTACCACAACAGCCTGATGGTGCAGATTTGGTCTTCAATTGCGGCCAAAGATGCCCGGCTTCTTGAGCTTGCTCTTTCAAGGTTCAAGGCCATTCCGACCAACACTGCTTGGGGCGTATACCTCCGATGCCACGACGACATCGGCTGGGCAATCGATGACACCGATGCCTACCACCTCGGTTTCAATGGCCACGAGCACAGGCTCTTCCTCGCCGATTACTACACCGGTAAGTTCTATGGGTCTGAGGCCAGGGGAGCGGATTTCCAGATTGACCCCGTCAGTAAAGAGCGTCGTACCTGTGGTTCGGCGGCAAGCCTGAGCGGCATCGAAGCGACCGAAGCCAGGAAAGATAAGCAGGCACTGCAGCAGGCGATTAATCGTTACCTCTGCGCCTATGCGATGGTCTTTGGCTTCGGCGGAATCCCGTTGCTGTACATGGGTGACGAGATCGGTCTTTTGAATGACTCGTCATATAAAAAAGACAAAAACAAAAAGGATGACAGCCGCTGGATTCACCGGCAGCAAATGAATTGGGCCAGCGCCGACGCGGCTGCCAGCGGAAAACAACCAACCTCCGCGGCTACGAGGATCAGGAAGGGTATCGACAACCTGATTTCGGCGCGAACTCGAATCAGTTCGCTGCACGCAGGCGTTGCCACCAAGGCGGTAGCGGGTCGCGGCCAAGGAGTAGTCATCTTCGAGAGGCTGCACCCCGCGGGGAACCTAACCCAGATCTATAACCTCGGCGATGGCAACCGCTGGATCGGCAGAGACGAATTACCAAATCTGGGAAACACGGTAACCGATCACTTGACCGGCAGGGTTTTCGATTTGAACGAGGGCTTTCAAGTGGCCCAGTACGAATCGCTCTGGTTGACCTGACAATGAAAAAACCCTGGCCGTGGAGGGCCAGGGTTTTAGTGTCCGAAAGGGGACTTGAACCCCTACCCTCATAAGAGGACTAGCACCTCAAGCTAGCGCGTCTGCCATTCCGCCACCCGGACGAGTGTGCGTTTTCAAAGCTTTTCACTTCGGCAACGAGCCTCAACATTACCAGATAACTCGTTGGTCGCCTAAACCGCGTTTGTCTTCCAAGTTGCCAATTTTCGGGGTAGTTTAGGGCTATGGCTATCGACCCTCGCATCGCACTTCAGCAGTTCATCGCTTCCTTGGAGCGTCACTTTGAGGCGGCGTCTACTCGCCGCGGAGATGACTTCACTGCCGTCGAGCAGGCCTACGACCACTTGAAAGAAGCCTTCCTCGATTACGAAGAAGCGCTCGGCGAAAAATACGAAGAGTATCTTCCGATTGAGCTGGCCGAAGACAACTAGTGAATGTCTTTGATGCGGTAGTCCTTGGTCTCATCCAGGGGCTCACCGAATTCCTGCCAATCTCGTCAAGCGCGCACGTTCAAATTGCTGAGCAGCTCTTGGGCCTCAGTGACATGTCAAAGCCAGAACTGACTGCTTTCATTGCCACAATTCAACTCGGCACCGAACTAGCGGTGTTGATCTACTTCTTCAAAGACATTTCTAGAATCCTCACAGCCTGGTTCGCCGATTTGGCGAAGCTGCCAAAACGCGTGCTGGTGAGGAAAATTGGCGCAAAGGCGCCAATCCACCAAGACGCCAAGCTTGGCTGGCTGATCATCGTGGGCAGCCTGCCGGTGGTTGTGATCGGATTAGCCTTCAAAGACCTAATCGAAAACGATCTGCGCAATCTTTGGGTCATCGCCGTGATGCTGATCGTTTTTGGTGTCATCCTTGGCTTTGCCGACCGATATGGAAAGCGAAACAAGTCGATCGAGTCACTCTCAACTAAGCACGGACTGTTGTTTGGTTTGGGTCAGGCTCTCGCCGTAATCCCTGGTGTATCAAGATCGGGTGGCACTATTTCGGTTGGCCTGGCTCTTGGCTACAGCCGACAAGCCGCGGCTAGATACAGTTTCCTGCTTGCGATTCCCGCGGTTTTGGCCAGTGGCGGCTACGAATTTTTGAAGACCTACCAAGACTTGTCGCAGGCCGATTTAGTGGCAACCGTAATCGCCGCCATCGTCGCCTTTGCGACCGGCTTTTCTGTGATTGTGGTTTTGCTGCGCTACCTGAACCGAGGTTCGTTTATGCCGTTTGTGGTTTGGCGAATCGTGGTTGGCATTGCGCTACTCGCCATGCTCAGCAACGGGGTAGTAACCGCTTAGTCCTTTTCGCCAGGTTCATCGCCGGGTTTTGACTCTGACGCGCGAAGGAACTTTTCAAATTCCATCGCCAAAGCGTCTCCGGTCGCAGCCTGAGACTCGGCCTCATCACGAGATTTCTCTAACTGCTCGATATAGCCGGCCATTTCCTCGTCGGCCTCTGCAACCTCGTCTATGCCGCGCTCCCAGGTGAATGCTTCTTCGGCCAGTGTTCCGTGGTCAAAGCTAATGCCCAATAGATTTTCAATCTCGATTAGCAGCGCCAGGGTTGCCTTAGGTGATGGTGTGTTGTGAACGTAGTGAGGAACCGATGCCCAAAGCGCGATGCTAGGAATGTTGGCCTTTTCGAGTGCGATTCCCAGAACGCTCAAAATGCCGACAGGGCCTTCATACTGGCTTCGCTCGGCGTTTAACTCGGCACGCACACGCTCGTTCTGACTCGTGCTTGAAACGCTGATTGGTCGAGAATGTGGCACGTCCGCCAACATGGCTCCCAAGAAAACAACCGCATCAATCTCGCGATCGTCAATCATCTCCATGACTTCGGCCGTGAATGACTGCCAACGTCTCGAGGGCTCGGTGCCGATTAGAACATTGAGGTTCGAATACTCAGGATGTTCGACAAGCGCTTCAGCGCCTGGCACACAAAAATCGGCACTCGGCCAGGTAATCTCGCGTTTTCCATCCTTGTCGAATGAGACGGTCGGGCGGGTGAATTGGAAATCGTAATAATCTTCGGAATCGACGGTTGCGACGACGTCGGCAGAGATCTTCTCGCAAATGAACTTTGCAACGTTGCTGGCAGAATCGGCGGCATCGTTCCATCCTTCGAACGCAACGACTAACGTTCGCCCCCCAAAGATGCGACTGGATTCGTTCAAGTGCTTTCCTTCTTCAACAATTTGTCTTCTAAAACTCTAAGCCAAACCGGCGCGGGTAAACTCGAGTCTTATGTTTGGTAAAAAGCTTCCGGCCGCTGTCCTTTGGGACATGGATGGAACTCTGGTCGACTCTGAAGAGTATTGGCTGACCAGCGAACAGAGCCTCGCAATCGAGCACTCGGGTAACTGGAGCGAGCAAGATGGCCTCGATCTAATCGGCATGAGCCTCTACGAGTCCACAAAGATCATGAAGGCGAAAATCGGAATCGACCTTGAGCCGGAACAAATCATCGAGAAACTGACCGACTCGGTCTCTGCCAAACTTGCCGTGGCAATTCCATGGCGACCGGGCGCCCAAGAGCTGTTGCGTGAACTTAGAGCTAAAGGCATCAAGACCGCACTGGTAACCATGTCGATGCACCGTATGGCGCAGCAGGTTGCCGATCAGATTCCCTTTGATGCCTTTGACGTTGTCGTTGCGGGCGACGATGTGACCCACGGCAAACCGCATCCTGAGCCATATTTGCGGGCGTGCGAATTGCTTGGAGTGCGGCCGCAGGATTGTGTGGCGTTCGAGGATTCGCTAACTGGATTGCTCTCTGCAGAAGCTGCCGGAACCAAAGCCGTGGGTGTGACAAACATCGTTCCGCTTCCACGTGCCGACGGGCGCATCATCTGGCCAACTCTCGCCGGCGTGCGAGTCAAAGACCTCAAGAAGCTTTTCAAATAAGGAAACCATGTCAGAAAACTTGCTAGACAACATGCCTCGCTTGCCTCGCGGCCCATTTCGTGCCGGCGACCGAGTTCAACTCACCGGACCAAAGGGGCGCCTGAACACGATCACCCTTATCGAGGGTCAGCGCTACGGTACCCACCGTGGCGATCTCATGCACGATGACATCATCGGGCAACCCGAGGGCTCGGTCATCAAGAACCAGTTCGGTGTTGAGTACCTCGCGTTTAGACCGCTGCTGAGCGACTTTGTGCTTTCGATGCCTCGCGGAGCAAACATCATCTACCCGAAGGATTCGGCTCAGATTGTGACCATGGGCGACATCTTCCCAGGCGCAAAAGTAGTCGAGGCAGGCGTTGGCTCTGGCGGTTTGTCAATGTACCTGTTGCGCGCCATCGGGCTAACCGGTCACCTCACTTCGTTTGAGCGTCGCGGCGAGTTTGCCGACATCGCTAAAGCAAACGTGGCAACCAACTACGGGCTTGTTCCATCAAACTGGGATGTCTTCATCGGAGACCTGCAGGATGAGTTGCCGAAGAAGTGCGAACCCGGCTCGATTGACCGAATTGTTTTGGACATGCTGGCGCCATGGGAGTGCATCGAGGAGTGTGCCGAGGCATTGGTTCCCGGTGGTCTCATCATCGGCTACGTTGCCACGGTAACCCAACTTTCAAGGTTCACCGAGGCTCTTCGCGACAGCGAACACTTTGCCGAGCCCGAGGGGTGGGAATCAATGGTGCGTGGCTGGCACCTGCAGGGCCTAGCCGTTCGACCAGAACATCGAATGATTGGTCACACCGGTTTCTTGGTAACCGCCAGAAGAATGGCTCCGGGAACCGTTATGCCTTACTTCAAGACCAAGGCAAAGCCAGAGTTCGACGATGCAGACATCGCGGTTTGGAACCCAGACCACATGGGTGAGCGAAAAGTTAGCGACAAGAAACTTCGAAAGACCATTCGCAACGCAGAAGCAGCGGCAGAAGCCAGAGCCGAGCAGTAAAAACCTCGGTAAACTTGAACCACTCAACGATCGAAAGAAATCACTTGCGTAAAATCATTGCCTTGACCGCAGCAGCCCTACTAACTGCGTCTCTAGCCGGATGTGCTCCGACGAACCCCGCCGATGCCCAGTTCGCTGGCATTACGCCAACCTGTGATTCCTTCACAACCGGTGCAGCTGCCGACAACATTAAGGTTGACACCGACATGAGCAAGGTTCCGACCGTTGATTTCGCAACCCCGCTAACCGCGGATGAGATTCAAACCAAGATCGTGGTCGAGGGCGATGGCCCTAAGTTCACCGGCAACGAACTCGTTGACCTAGAGTATGTCGGCGTAAACGGCGGCACTGGCAAAGTTTTCCAGAGCTCAAAGTTTGACGGCACCGATTTTGCGTCGCAGTTCATGGCGGCCGGAGGAACCCCCGACTTCTGTCACGCGCTTTCTGGCGTGCGTGAAGGTTCACGCGTTGCAATCCTGTTCCCAGCTGCCCAGGCGCACGCCGGTCAGGGAGTTGCTGATCTTGGTATCGGAACCGACGAGTCAATCGTCTTTGTATTTGACCTCTTGAAGGTATTTCTGCCTCGCGCGGTCGGCGACGACAAGGGCAATGGCGTCGGATTCCCTGCTGTGGTTCGCGACCCGAAGACCGGTCAGCCAGGTTTGACCACCACCGGCGGAACCGCACCAACCGAGTTCAAAGTTCACACCCTGATCAAGGGTCGTGGCGACATTGTGAAGAAGGGCCAGATTGTCACTCTGCACTACTCGGGCTTCCTTTACGAAAGCGGCAACGTCTTTGATTCCTCATGGGACAAAGGCCAGCCAACCCAGTTTGCGCTTGCCGACGGTCAGTTGATTCCAGGCTTCATCAAAGCCCTTGAAGGCCAAACCGTTGGTTCTCAGGTAATCGCCATCGTTCCACCATCAGATGGTTATGGAAACCAGGAGCAGGGCAGCATCCCAGCTAATTCGACTTTGATCTTCGTAGTAGACATTCTCGGTACCAACAACAAAACTA
>ERZ650308.259-NODE-259-length-28369-cov-5.434061_pt1 | contig 28369 bp, 29 predicted proteins | sample MGYA00376244_ERZ650308 | MGnify/ENA primary metagenome ERZ650308 (study PRJEB26733, sample SAMN07839295) | wastewater metagenome | biome: small river; feature: stream; material: water | place: USA: North Carolina | collected 2016-04-26 ... | reverse complement strand
GATCGGCATCGATGATGCGATCTTCGAATATTTGGTCAAAATCTGCAAATGGCTCTCGTTGTGTGACATTACTCAAACGCAAACGATAGACCTTCTTCTCTCCCGCTGGAATTTTGTCGGTATATTTTACGGAAGCCTTCGTCCCTATGTGGTTCGGATTTACCGCGTGCTTGTTTTTATTGACGATGTACTCGTTAATCCCATCCTTAGTAAAATGAGAAATATTATCTGAATTGTGTAAGCGGTTAAAGTTTGTCTCATTATCGCAGAAAAGAAACTCATCCGCGTCCTCCGCATATAATTTAAAACGCCCCACCACGCGGTGATCTACTTCGATGAAGGAATTACCCACTCCAGTAAGAAGTGGTCTATAATTATACTTTTCATAGCCCCAGCACCAGGTATTTCGATACCAAATAGTAGGCAAAACCGTGATAGGTGCCGCCACTTTCGAGCGATTCTCTACCGTTACTTTAATTAAAATATCCTGTTCATCCGCCTTCGCATATTCAATCGAAATATCGAAGTATTCATTATTGTCAAAAATCCCGGTATCTAAAAGCTCATATTCAGGTTCTAATCGATTGCGCTTTTTCGACTCATCAATCAGCTTTTGGTAGGGGAATGTCTGCTGAGGATACTTGTATAGCATCTTTTGATACGAATGCGTCGGAGTCGAATCTTGGTAATAATAGAGTTCTTTTACATCCTCTCCGTGATTTGATTCTGCACCCGTTAACCCAAAGAAACGCTCTTTCAGTATATGGTCTCGGTGATTCCAAAAAGCAAAAGCAAAGCAAACGTGTTGTTTATTATCCGAAATACCTGCAATCCCCTCTTCACCCCAACGGTATGCTTTAGAACGCGCCATATCATGCGTAATCGTTCCCCAAGCATTCCCATGGGCAGAATAATCCTCTCTCACGGTACCCCACTGACGCTCCGTCAAATAAGGACCCCACTTTTTCCAACCTTTATTATCGTTTCGTAATTGTAAACGCGCGCGCTCCGCTCCCATTCCTGACATACTAATTAATTTTAAAAGTTACGGTTGCTGATAGCAGAATTAATATACGGTAAATATAAGAAACTGCTGTCATTTCCTTTATAAGTTAGTTTAATTATTATATAAACACCCTTCAACACATCCCCTTCATTTAATGCCTGTAACTGATCGGGCATACTATTGGCATCTCTTAATAAATTTGCATGATACCTCCCTTCCTGTATTTGAAAACACCAATCTTTTATTGCACTTATTTGTGATAATGCTGTTTGATCGTTAGGCTGACTGGTAATTACATCTCCTATTTCTTCGGCAGTCCAAAGCTGGTTAGCTTCATACCCTAAAGATAAAAATGTTTTTGTAAAAGCATCTTTATCATTAAACACAAGTGTTATGGATGGATAATATTGTGTGCCTAAAAAATTACAATATTTACTATTATTATCCCAAACGTGCAACATGCCATTTTTAAAGACAATAATTTTATCTTCAGCACTTGTTATCCAATCCATATTCACTAAATCAAAAAACGTGCAATAAGAATTTCTCTTTTCATTCCATGAAAAAGTATACGGATTAATAACATCAATCCCCAATGAACCTGATTGCAAAACTACAATAGCTTCTTCTTCATAAAAATTATATGCACCTAATATTTTTGAAAAACCGCCATCGGCTCTAATAAAATCTTTGTTATAAGGAGAGAATAAAGGCTGTATATAAAATTGACCTTTATTGATTTCAGATATAGGTGTTAATCCGTCCGCAGATAACCTTACATGATAGGCTCTTATTGGATCAACAAAATAAAAACAATTTCTCCCTTTTGTAAGTGAACAATATTCCTTACCCATTCCATAATTACCTTCATAATATTGAATGTTATTTTGGGTAAGAATCTCATCAGTAGTTGTTAATTGGGTAGAATTACTTTGTATATACCTATTATAAACACCGTAACGACCTACAGCTAATTCCTGAAAAATAATTAATTGTCTTGCCCATGCAGCAAACCTTTGGATTGTTCCTTTTGCTCTATCTACTTCATCAAAATTTAGTGGGAAAAATCTGTTTATCTGATTGATATTTGTGTTTTGCTGATACGCTAATCCCCACCTTAATAAAGTTTGAAAGAAAATAGTTTTTTCATCTGGATTAACTACCCATGACCTTCCGTTTTCATTTATTTTACTATCATAAAAATCAGAAAAATTCTGGTCTACTACTCCAATTATAAAACTTTTATTTGGTTCTGTATATGAAATAGCACCAGATAAAACATCACAAACAAAAGCGTTATCTGAAGATGCTATATGCAAAAATGATTTACTATGCGCTGGCCATGTTATAGGTAAAGAATACGTAAATCCAAATTCTTCCCCATTGGTAAGTCCTGTTTTAGAACCTAAAACATAATATGTAATAGTACCACCGCTATCCGCTATTCCTATTTGCACTCTTACTTGTGATGCTGTAGCTGCTCTTGCTACTAATGCGATTGTTCCTTTTGCTGTAAAAATATAACTTGGTGTATTTACACTAATTGTCCATCCGGCGTTATTATAAAGTCCACCTGTTGTTATTAATTGCTGATAAGGAACATCTGGTGCAACTTCATATTCAGGGTTTAATATTATCTCACTCTTTATTCTTTGCGGAATAATATAACCCGGTTGTACTGAATTTTCAGGTAATAAATCATAGCTAATTATATTACCAACATTTATTTCTCTGTATCTAAAATAAGCATCCCCTCTATCAAATAAAAAAGTAGCTGGTGTTACTAAATCCGTAGATTGATTTTGAATCATCCCCTGATGGAATCTTGTATCTGTTCCCGGATTACCTATTTCATAACGCTGAACAAACTCGTAATAAGTATCAAGTTTTGCTCCGGCAGACTTAGCGGGAGTATATAATTCAATGTAATAATAAAAATATGTTCTGGTAACACCATCCCCAAAATTAAAAAAAGCATCCAAATCATCTGGTAATACAATTTTTAAAAATTGTCCATTTCTTACAATACCATTTATTTCAGGGTTTAAGACTTGTGAATAAATTTCATAATCTCTATATAAAACAGGTGCGCCAACGCTTCCGTCTGCATTATATAAAATCATAAATCTAATCCTATCTCCTGAAGCAAAATCATAACTTATTATAGAATTAGGATTTAATATTTTGTAAGATTGAATGCTTTCAACTGATATATACCCATACTTATCATCTTTATAGGTTCGATCTGAAACCCAGTAAAGATATTTTTGTTTTGTAAGGTTGTTTGTTCTTAAAACATGAAAATATTTAGCCCAGATTGGGGGGCGATGATTTATAGATAAAGAAATGGTTGGTATTTTATACAATAACGTACCTAAACCACCGCCAACATCAAATGTTGTTGTCGCTGAAAATTCAGCACTTGTAGTACTCCCGTTTGTTTTCCCTTTTTCATCAAAATATGCTATAGCATAATTTTCTTTAGTATTCCAATCGTAAGCCTCTTGCGAAATATTTAGTGCTGAGAGAATATACACAGTTGCAGATACTACTGATTCTGTAACGGCTGGTGCAACTACAACATCAATAGCCAAATTAGTAACACTTATTATAGCCGTTTGTTTAACTGTAAACATAATTGTATTACCAGAATTAACTACGGGTGTTACATAAAAAAATGTTCCTTTTGGGAACAGACTTTGGTAAGCTGCGCCATTTATAAGAGTAATAACACCTGCACTATTTAAATTTACAGTTCCGGCAAATGTTTGAACTATACCTTGAAGCCTTGACTTTAATAATACCTGATTAGTCCTACTTATTACAAGTGTATTTGAATTTATACTTACCTGTGTAAACCCTTGACCTGTTGCACTTGTGGATAATCCTGCTAACACATCGGCTGGCGTATCTCCTATAGCTGCTGTATAAGTAATGGTATAAGTAGTTACACCAACTTGTATTTGTGCTGAATAAATATCATTTATACGAATATTTCCTAAAACTACAAACGTTATATTACCTGTACCAAATCCATATAACCCATTTTGAGTAACAGAAAAAATGCTTGAACTATCTAATGCAGAAGCGTATTCTAAAGAGGTAGAAACGCTAACATCAGGAACTACCGGATCAAGCCCTTCCTGAATGCCACCATACACAATTACATTCCCATTCAATAATTCTTGTGTATTTGCAATATCAGGTACATAATCAAACCCTAAAATGTTTTCTTTTTCATCAACTGAAACGTATGCCTCATTATTGTAAAAATAATATACATACACATCGTTATCCGGTATACTTAATTCATCCTTGTCAAGTATTACTACAGAAAATGGTATCCCCCATTCATTACCTGAATTATCTCCTAATTCAGAAGCTAACGACATTGCTACTTCTAATTTTCTTACATCACTACCACCTGTTTGTAATACACATCCAATTCTGCAATTTTTTGTTGGGTTGGTATCTACTTGTGGAGAAACATAATTAAATGGTATAGCAACATTTCCTCTTGCACTCCATACTGATTTTAAATTATCACCATAAATGAATCGGTATTGTGGAAGAAATAACTGCTTACGCATGTTATTTATCAATGCAGTGTTATCATCTTCGTATGCGCATCTTATAGGAATAGATGGCGGTGCTTTTGCTACATCTAAATATTCTTCTAACCAATCAGAACCATAAATTCTGTTTTGTGCTGATAGTAAATTTAATATTTTAGGGCGTTTATTTCTGGCTGTCCATATTAATAAGTCACCATCTTGCTCTGTAGTATAAATTATATTAACTGAAGGAATTGGATAGTCTAAAGAAAAACCTAAAATATCAGTTTGAGAATCTGTAAAACACAATAATAATTTAGTTATCAACCCATTCTTTACATCGTATTGATAAATTCCATTTCTGCCATTACTATTGTAATTAAAAAATATAACCCTTTGTTTTAAAGAATCATAAAAAGAGCCAATACATTCATTATCTCCTACTGGTAAATTATCGTTTGTAACTACGTATGTTCCCGGAACGCCTTCTGCCCTTAAATTACCCGGATTGCCCCTAAACCTTACATTTTTTGACATAGCATGATCTCCCGGAGCAATAACATACCCTGAATCATCTGTATTTAATCTGCCATTAAAATGCTTCTGATCTATCATGATGGCACGTAAGGATTTTCTGCGTATAAAATATTTTTTTCAGGAACTATTGTATAATTTTTGTTGCCATAAGTAACCACCACGCAATCATCGCTATTAAAAAGTATGTATTGCCCAGTTGAAAACAAGGGAGTATTTAATGTTGTAATAGCATCAATAAGCCCTGTTTTGTACGGAAGTTTACTAATAATCTGATTAGGGCTTGTTTGTTCCGTAACACTATATTGATACTTTGACAATGCAATAGGTAAACTCATTAGTTAACTCTTTAAATATTGTCCTTGTGTTTCACGTATCCATTGAGAAATTCCCTGTAATGTAACTTTCTTCTTTCCTAATCTTCTTCTAGCTGATATTGCTTCAGCAAAAAAATCTTGCCTTGTACCTGTTTTCATTTTCCAAGAAATAAAAGCAATGATAGCCTCCTGAAGTGCTAATGGAACTAAAAAATCATCTGATCTTTTAGGATTAGGAATATATTCAAACATGATATTTTCATACTTGAAATTTACTGGCAGCACTATAATTCTATTACCTTCATCCACTCTACACTCTCCATATTCTATTAATCCACCAGCAGCACCAAATAAATTATAATAACCACCATCGTAATAGTAGTTAAAATAAAATGGTGTTGTTCCTAATGCTCCTATAGAATTATTTACATTGGGGAATAAATCTTCTATTCTATTTGGGCTTTCATCACGATAAGTGGTAAGTCCGGGATTTATTCTCAATGTAGTTATTTCATTGTTTGAGTTTAATAAACCTATTTTGCTCCAAGAAAGACAATCTTCAGGAAAGGGAACTGTTTTATTTGGCAAAACTGGCAATCTTACTGTTACTGGTTCGCCACTAAAATCCTGAATACAGGTTAAATAACCTCTCAATCCTAATAGCCAACACCTATCCTGATCGCCGCTTGATTTATCTACTTCATCTAAGTAGTAAGCAACAATAGATCGTAAAGAAACCCATGATCCTATAGCTGGTGTTTGTGACATTATTTTTTAAGTTCTTTAATTCTTTCATAAATTATATCATCCAAATGACGACCAAACCCACCAGTATGCTGAATGTGCAATATTCTTCTTAAAAAAAGTATTTCATCACTTTCTTTTTCTTCAATAGGATAGACTACTTGCGCAATCGGCAATTGTTCTTCCATTTGAGCAGGAATATCAGGCGTTGAAACTGGCGTTTCTATACCGGGTTGTTCTGTGATATTTTCGCTTTCTTTTTTAATTGCTTTAGCCATTTTATTTTATTTTAACTTGATTTATTACCTTGACTTAAATCATCCTGAATTATATCCTGTGGCATCATCATTCTGTCTTTTATTCTTGCCAAAACTTTTGTTACTATCATTTCCTGTGCATCGTCTGGTAAATTTATTGGATCATTTATATTTACCGCTCTTGTACTTGGCATTTCAGCATAAAAAACAATGTTATTCAAAGATATATTATTGCTTGCCCATAAACTTAAAGTACTTGCATAAATACTTCCATAGATACCAGATTGTAATGGCATATCCCTCCTTCTACCTATCCTTTTATTTTTTAAAAAAATAACATCTTGCCCTTCCCAATGTGAAGTGTCAGCCGGGTAAACCCTATTTATTGAATATCCCAATGGAAGTGAAAGCGGAGGCTGTGGTAAGGTAGTTTCCCATTTATTTGATACAGGATTTAAAGTAGCTGTAGCCAATTCAAATGTAACCATATAGGCCTCTGGCACATCAAAGCTGCCTATTACTTTAGCACCACCATATACCTGACCAATTAATCCACTCGACATTGCTTCATTAATATAAAGCAACATTTCATTATCGGATGGAGAAAAAGATTCATTAGGCCAATCGTTATTTACGTGGCGTTTAATCCTTTCTATTAATTGTAACCATGAATAACTTAATGCCATGTTATAATGATATTGATGCTACTATTACCTGTAAATCTACTGCTCCTGTATCGGCTTGTGCTGCTATCGCTGTTGCATCTACAAATGCTGAAAATGAGGCACCGTTAGCAACTGCACTTTCTTTTGCATTACACATAATAAAAGATTGCCCCGGATCAAGTTTTATATCGAAAGTTTCTGCGGATGCTTTTGTTACTCTTATTCTGCACCAATTAGAATTATCTAAATTGGTTATCTGAATATATTTTACATTAGAAGTAACAAATGTACCTGCTGATGAACCAGAAGAAAATTGAATAATATTTGCTTGTGGTGTTGTAAGTACATTGACTATTCTTTTATCATACAAAGCTATGTTTGGTATAATAATTTGATTAGTTGAACTTAATTCTTGTTTACCCAAAGTAATTGTACTTGATATGGTAACAGTTAAATTAGATGGTGTTACAGTAGTAGCCATATTTTATATTTTTAATCGCCGGTAGCGATATTTGAATTTCCAAAATTTACAAAATCGGCATCTTTAAATCTTACGCCGAGTGCTTTTAAAGTTCTTTTTGTTATTTCAATAATTGATAAATCATCCCATTCTGGTTGTACGCTCGTACCTGAATTATAAATTTGCTGCCCATTGGGAGCGATAATATATCCCCAAACAATATCATTAGGTTGCCTTACATAGTCTAACGTTAAATTAAAACTATCAACTAACAATAAGTTTTGAGGGAGTATTTTATAATAGTTTTCGTATTGAGTGTAATAATATGTTTGATCTGTTCTGCTTGGTGGATCAATAACACTTTTCACTACTGAGAAAATCTGTGATGGATTGACTTGATAAACTACCTCATTATTTATCCTTGCAGATAATTTATAAACAAAATCTTCTGGTAGTGTGGCAATAGGTGTACCTATTGTTATATTTTCAATAGGTATTGATGCGGATAAAATAAATGGAGATAATTTCTGCATGATAGTTTCATTCTGAATTAATCCTGTATTAACCCCTTCTTTTCCGTTGTTCCTATTTTGGAATCTACCAAGTAAATCCTGCATGTAAGACTTTTGTTCAGGATTCCACGCATAAAACAAATCTTTAGCGGAAATTCCACCAGCTAAATTTTTATTGGTTATAAATTTAGTAAACTCAAATATGTTATCTACAGACCATGCCATATATCAAAAAGATAGCTTACCTGTTAAAGTAAGCTATCATGTTTTATTTGTTTTTCATTCGTTAGTTATAAATTGCCTTTAATTGTATCAAGAAATCAGCCCCTTCTTCTGTTTGACTGAACTCAAACAATTTTTGTGAAATAGATTCAAAACTTTGTAATCCTGAAATATCGCAAATGACTGTGTTTTTAGAACCCCATGTTGCTTTATTCGGAATTGCTTTTGTTGATATGGTTCCTTTTTTCAAGCAATCATCAACATAATACTGAATTTCTATAGCCCTGTTTCCGTAAGTTTCAATAAACCTTTGCGGTTCTTTTGATGCTTGTTCACGATACTTAGCCCTTATTTCTGTTTCAGTCAAATCATTTCCTGAATCCCAATCTGCCAATGGAATACCTAAGAAGTTTGCATGTATCTTCATTTTTGTTTCTGTAGCTTCTCTTGCAAGTTTCAATGCTTTTTCAATCAAATCAATTTTAGACATTGTTTCATTTGCAATAACTTCAGTATCTAATGACTTAAATACATGATCTGCTGATGGTGTTCTAAATGGACTTAATGTATTCCAACTACAGATATTCAAATACAACAACAACATTCTTTCATATCCAAATGCACCAAATTTTCCTTCAAGAAACTTGTATTTATTTTTATGCGTTTGTGCAATTAATTGCTGGATGGTATCTTTATCCTGTGGTTGCTTATCTGCAAATATTGTTGTACATCCATCGTAATAACGTACTATCCTTCTTTGACCTTTCCAAATAATTTGAGAAGTTAAAATAATATTTCTTGATGCCGGAAATTTCCTTTGCGGCAAAGCAATATTTGATCTTCCTGAATTGGTAGTAAGAATTACCGGATGCGTTCTTTCAGGAACTACATCTGACAGTTCATACATATACCTTTTTTTAGGGTCAAATTCTTGTGAAAGAGCTAAATGTTCTGGACTTCCTTTTATTACAATTTCTTCTTCCCTTTCGTTCCCAAATTCAATTTTAACGGTAGAAGCCCCTTGTGTTTTTAATGGGGCATCCATTGTTGGTGCGTTTGCCATTTTATGTTTTTTAAAAAATTAAGGGGAAGGAATACCCTTCCCCTTTTTAAATATTCACTATGATTGAATACCTTTCAATATGCAGAATTGTTCTGCTGCCGTAACCCTTGAACCCACATAAGCAATCTGTTCGTATTTGTTAGATGCTTCTGTTGTCTTTGTTGGTTGGGTGTAACCTAAAGACCAACTGTAGATTCTTTGTCCTGATGGAATATCAGGGTTTTGCTGGTACACAAACTGAAGGTATGGGCGTGTAGCATCATCTTTTGCATCCTGTGTCATTCCTTGTGGAACAAACAAACCAAAGTATGCCCGGTAATCTCCCTGTGTAGGAACATAACCAAATAATGCTTCTGCACTCATTCCTTTGTAACGGTGGAAATGGAAATCAAAAGTATCGGTAGAGAAACCTCTGAAACCATAAGATGTAGCAGCTTCTTGGCTAAATCCTACAGATGCGTAACTAATTGCACCATTACGGTAGATACCAAACAACAGGTTGTTAATATCCTGACGTTGCGTTAATGCCTGTAAGCCATGATACTCTCTTGGGCCACCATTAGCATCAAACACGTTTGTCATATTTTGGAAATCTGCTACTGTAAATTGCTGTGCAATGTAATCCACTTCTGAACCTCTTGCCTGAACATCAGGAATAACACCTGTAGTTCCGTTTGTTCCTGAAATGTTAGAAGATGGTACACCTTCCATAACAATATCTTCTACGGAAGCCATCATCTGAACGTTCATTTCTTTAACGGCCAAATATGGTTCGTAGAAATTACCATTACCAAAATCAATCTGCGTTTTGTTCATAGAGGCTAAGTCTGTTGATTTAACAGAAGCCCTTGCAACTGTGGCAGTATTATCTAAACGATAAAGTTTTGCTTGTTGTGTACCTTGTGAATCAGATGCTTCACCTGCTAACTGATTACCGAAAGTTTCCAAACCTTCACCTGCTAATACTACTGTGCTTGAACTTGAACCAGAGTGAACAGTATAAGCACCGTTAGGAGTAAGTTCAAGAACAAAAGCACCAGTTGTACGGGTAATATTTGTTACTTTAAACTTCAAACCATTTGAACGGAATTTTACTGTTTGGTTTAACAGAAACGGTGATTGTGTACCTGTAGCACCATTGTTATAAGATTCAGGACTTTTAAGTGTTACACTTACTGGGGCACCAACGGCACCTGCATTTACTTGTGTAGCTACTAATCCAGAACCAAAAGGACGGCCTTTTTCAAAGTGAGAATAAGTATTGGTTGTAGTATTTACTTGTTCTACTACTGAACCTCCCAATAACTCATTAACCATCATGTACTGACTGTTGCCATATTTGGCAATCAATCCCGGAATATAATCTGGAATAACGAAGTTTAGATCGTTAAATATTGCTGTGGTTATGCCCGAAGGATATGCGACTGGCCCCGGTTGGCCTGTAGCACCACGAACTATTGTTGCTGGCATTTTCTTTTAAATTTTTGATTTTTAATTATGTTGTAATGGTTTAGGCATATACCTTCCCAATGACAACTCCATCTGCTTTTGTAATTCTGTCTTTTCTCCGGGTGTTTCTAATGGCACTCTGTTCATTCCTGAACCTGTGGAATTATCAGGTAACATTGATTTAATAGCTGCATTTTTGGCTTGCGTCATAGCTGCGGCTATAATTTTTTCAAAATTTTTGGAGATAAACTCATCTCTGAAAGATGCTTTAGAATCTATTGTTCCGTCTGGATTCCGGTAAGCATTTGATCTCAAAGGGTCGTTGCTAACAGCTTGTACAGTTTTTGAAAACGATTCCTGATCCGGTACGTACTGAAAATCAAATGCAATTTTATTGGCTTCATCAATAAATGGCATTTTAATCCCAAACGAATCAGGGGTAAACGATTTAACTGCTTGTTGAGATGCGGCAAACTCTTTGTCTAATAATTCCCATTCTTTTTGGAAATTATCATAATTAGGGTCGCCTTGTGGTTGTGATATAGAAGGTAATACTAACTCTTTTTTAAATGACAATAATTCAGGCTTTGCCAATTTCGCATCAATAGTCATAGATGTTTTAATATCTGTAACTTTTTCTTTCCATTCACTATGCCTTATTTGAAAATCATCCGGGTCTTCATCTGCTCCTATAACAGGTTCAGATGGGATGCCGTACATTTTATTAAACTTATAATTTATTTCAGATTGGGAAAGTTCTTTATACTTTAAGCCCATTTGAAGTTTAATTATATCGGGAGCGTTGCTTTCATTAATTTCCTGTGAGGTTAAAGCGTTTAACTTTTGTTGTTCACTAAGAAAATTATAAAGTGGTTCGTAGTTGCCTGTACGCAGGTTTTCAAAAATATTTTTACTTTCTTCTACATTATCCCCTTCCCACTTAATTTCAGCAACCGGAGGCTGTGCTTGTAAGTTTTTAAAATTACGGATGTCCTCTACAATTTGTTCAGGGTTTTCGTAATTAAACTCATTTTTAAAAATGTCAAATGAAAATGGATTTTCAGTAGGCGTAACTGGTGGTGTAACTGGTTCCACTGGTGTTTGGGCGGCTGCTGCTACTTCTGCATTTGCATTAGGGATATTACCCAATGAAATCTGCATTTGCTCATGCACTTCAGGTGGTATCCCTGCCGGGATAGAAGCTGTTTGCGCTTCTTGTGATGGTTGTTCAATAATGTCTGCCATAAAATTTAATGGGATTATTTTTTAATAACGTAAATATATAATTTACAGTTATGTGCTTTGAAAAGTTTATACATTGCACTACATTTGTATACATGAAAAGACAAAACAAAAGCACTCCATTTCCTGTTAGATTAGGAAATAAAAAAGCCTTCTTAATGCAAGAGGCTTCTGAAAAAGACAGATCATTGCATTATTTAATAAACAAAATTTTAGAAAAGCACTTAGATGAAAGTGGTAATATTAAATGGATGGAGCAAAAATTAAAAAATATTAAGCAGGGATTTTAATAGCATATTTAGGAAGAATTGATTTGGGTTTATATTTCACTTCTGCTGTTAAGTCATACGATCCCATCATTGGTAAAATAGCCATCATCAAGGAAATTACTTCGTCATAGGGTGTTCTTTCGCTATGGTTGTAGTCTATTAATTGTTGAAGTAGTGATGGGAAAACTATTTTGTGAACATGACCATTATAACCTCCGGGCAAATCACCATCAACATATTTTTTACAATATTCAAGCTGCGCTTGTAAAGCAAATGGATCAGCAGATTGCGTTCCGGGTTTTATTTTTCTTTCCCCTTTTTTTACTGGATCAATAGCAACTTTAGGTGTCCATTGTAAAAATCCATTACAACCTCTTTCAGAAAAATAATTATAATATTGGGTACCTGCATCAAGTTCAAAATTAGCTTTTGCCCCATACCACAAACAAGCTTTTAAAACTTCTTCATACAAATGAACTAATAATCTTGGCCTACCAACAAACATAGCTACAGGGTATAATCCAGTTTCTTCTCCATCTATTATTTTTGATCTTTTCATTACGCATATAGTTCCTTTAGAACCTGAAAAAGCAAATTCATCTTTAAAAGTATCAACACCAATAGTATATGCTAAATCATTTTTAGGATCAATGTAATTTGCTCCCAAATTAAATTTATTTTCTTCTACGGGTGGTTCCCACAATAACCAATCTCCTTTAGGATCATCAGCATATTTTATTTCTAATTTTCTTATTTTAGACTTACTACCTTCAATGCTTTTATAAGTTTCCTCCTTTATTAATCTAATCCTCCTTAATGGATATTGTGATTTATTTATTTCTAAATGTTCAATTTGTTCTCTTGTTCTTGTTTCATTAAATTCACACATTCCGGTTTCAAAAGCAAAGGCATCATGTACATCTAAAGGGTAATCACGGCGGTGTTCCATTAATTGTTCGCCTTCTAATCTTGATCTTTCTCTTAATATTTTTGTTTTTGCACCCTCGGTTATAAGATTCCCATCATTACCCATAACAGGTTCTAATGGATCATCTTCTATGCTTTTGCCAAACTTGCTAATACAACCAGCATAACATTTTGAGGCTGGCATGAAAAATTGAACTATTCGTGTAGGCGTACTTGTTCCGTATGGCTCTCCTGTATTGGGATCAATTTCATATTGGTTTGAATTTTTAAATAATTTTTTATACGTTTCACCGCCTTCCTTTTTTTGTCCTACTGTAGTAGGCAAATATGCAAAACCAACTTTATTAACGCCGACTACTAATGTTTTACTTAATCTTGACCAATAAGAATTAATATCTACCTTAACACCTCTTTTTGCACTTTCATCAGGGCAATTATAACTTTGTCTACCTCCATCATAGCTATTAATAGCATTGGATTTATAATCAACATAGCTATTTAGTCCTTCCCTTTTAATGGCTAAAATCCCTTTACGTTTTTTTTCTACTGGTTTTACAAAGCGCACAAAATTTTCTGAATCACTATCAAAATCAGCTTGGAAACAAGGCAGCATTGCTTTGAACCCAAACATAAACATCAACTGGAAATTGTCTTGTGCAATTTTATCATTATAGGATGTTGTACCGCATAATTTATGCTCTTGTCTACCAGCAATAAACCACATAAAAAACATGGCAGCAGATGTGGCTCCCTGACGGCGACCTTTCAACCTCGTTGCACCCAAACAATTTGTTTGTAATCTTAGATATTCATGGAATATAAAAAATAACCGATCATCTTCCCTGTACTCCGGTTTTTCTCCATGTTCAAGTGTCCAAAAATTAATGTAACACCAGTAAGCACCGGGAAGAAAAGTTAATTCCCCTTCAATCATTACATAACAGCCATTATCAAACAACCAGTTTTGTTTATCTACCCATTGTTTTTGTAAAGCTGTATATTGATATTCTTTATTAGCAATATCAACTAACTGATCGTCTGTAAAAGGATGTACTACAGGTTTAAAATATTGCTCATCTATTGGAAGGTCTTTATATAAAACTTCTTCATCAGGTAACAAATCCCGATGTTTACACAATATCCCTTGTATTAAAACTTCAGCCATTAAGAATGATGCAATACATTTTTAGCAAACCTAGCTTGAGATGCGGCTTTTTTACCATAAGTTCCCGCCAATGCAGCCCTGAATTTTGATGATGGTATTTTCTCTGAAGATGGAACATTTAAACTGCGATGCAAGCCCCCCTTTTCAAATGTTATAGGTTTTTCACCGGCCTTATGAATAGTTTGTGTTGCCATGATTAAACTGATTTATTATTTTTATTTTTATCGTAAACGGTAGATGTTTGTTCGTTTTCTCTCCTGTAAATGTTACTTGGATTATCTGATTGATCTGAACGATTATTTTTTAAATATCTTACATGATTGATTAATGCCTGTGTTTGAGTAAAGTTCCTGATTGTTTTACCTTTATCATCATCAATAGCTGAATATTTACCCATAGATTCATTTAATTGCGATTTGTCTTTTTTCTTTTTTGAAAAAACCGCAGCCACCGCTCTTACTAATTTTTCGTTTGGCATAAATTATTGCATTTGGGGTTGTAAATTTTGCATTTGGGGGTTCATCATTGGTTGCTCCTGACCAGCCATATCATTTACCATTTGCTGCTCTGCATGTTCTTCTGCCATAATTTCCTCTACCATTTTTTCATTTTCTTCTTTTAATGGAATGGTTATGTTTGGTACTAATTGCTGAATAGCTGGAATAAATTGCTTTATCAACATGCCGCTTTCATCTTTGGCAGCTACTTGTAAAATACCCTGTAGCAATAATTCTTCTTTTCTTTTTGTTGACCTAAATTGTTCAATATCTTTTTCAGACTTAATTTTTTCTCTTTGTATTTCTTTTTGAGATTCGGCTGCTTGTGCGGCTGATTCCTGTTGAACTTTTGCGTTTTGTGCTTGCAATCTTTCACTATCTTCCATTGATTTTTTTCTATTTTCAGCAATGGCAGCAACCATATAACTGTATGCTAATTTGAAATTATCTATTTCTCTTAGCATTTGTGCATCTTTTGGAGTAAGTGCTGGATTCCCGTAAGCATCAGTAACCTGACTGTACCTATCAATATCACGTTCCAATATTTCTCTTTGATAATCGGTAGATTTAGTTTCTACTGTAACCTGAAATCTTGTATTAAGCATATCTTCTTTGGATTCAGGTTCTTCTTTTACAATATCATTCCAATGAAGTAAACATAATTTGTAAAAAGTTTGTTCCCATAATGTTTTATTTGCAACCTGAATAAAATCAGTAACATTATAAGATGCGGAAACTTGTTGTTGTTGCAATACGCCTGAAGTTCTATCACCAACATCACTACCATCCCTGTATTGTGGTACGCCTATTAACTGACGTATTTCATTTACTATCCCGGATAATACATTTGTAAGTTCAAGTATTTTTTGAATGGTAGGATCATTTATAGCTGGCGAAATAGCTGGCGTTTCTTTACTCAAAGGATCAAGCCCTCTGCTACTCCAAACTTCAGTTCCTGTTTGATTGTATATCCTAAGTACTTCTTCCCAATCTATAATATTACCAGCCCCCAAATCAATATTTCTTGCACTTTCCACATCTATTCTTATACCTGTAGGACGAAGGGAAGATATTAACTGTTTCCTTTTTAATTTAGTAATGGTATATTCTTTCAATGGTTCCATTATCCTTTCAAAAAGAGAAGGAACATAATCACCATCATTATTAGGAATAATAGCTGTGTAAGATGAAAGTGGTTTGGATATATCGGTAAATGGATTAATAATTAAATCAGGTTCACCCCAATAAAGAATTACATTACCTCCGGGAGCATATACCCCACGCATCCACGTGTTTTTTTGCCTTTTAATTACTTCTACATTATCAGGCTTTGGTTGGGAAACAACCTCTCCGTTTTTCTTTATTTGTTGATACGGGATGCCAGTTTTTTGAGTAATATTATCTTTACCGTAAGCATCTTTTTTGGAAGTAAAATAAACATCAACAGGGCAATTTATTTCACAATCCATTACTAATATATTGGAATCATCATACGGCCTAACATAATAATAAATAGTTTGCGCCCATGCTTCATTCCACATATAATTAAAGGTGCCAATATTTTTATGTGCGGATAGTCTTGCTAATTCAAAAATTTGTTTTTCTGTTAACCCATCAGGCCGTTCAGGTGTTTTACCAAATCTTTCTCTTACATCTTTTACTTTTAAATTATAAAATTCACCAATCATTGTTATTTCAGCTTCCCCCAAGTCATTCATAAAAAAATTGTATACCATGTTGCTTGGTATACATTTACGAACGCTGTATTTTTTTTTCCCTAATTTTTCAATTTTTGTAAACGCTGCATTTAAAGTAACTAAATCATAAAGTGTTTTTCGGTTAGCGACTTCTTCAAAATGAATTTCATTCTTTACCAAATCGATCATTTTTTCAAACCTTATTTCTTTGGGAAGTCTATCTTCTATTTCAAAATGAATACGGGCAGATAATTCATCATCGGGAACATAGGCTAATTCAGGTTCTAGTTGTAATCCTGACGCTTGCTGCATCGAATCAATCATTTGGGCATCTTTCATTCTAAAAATAGCCTCAAATAATCTATTTTCTTTTTCTGTTAAAGAGCCATCATCAATAGCATTGACACAAGTGTACGTTTTAACTTTTGCCATTGATTCAACCAAAGTGCCAACATATTGCGCAGCAATACGCTGTGGCGTCATATCAATATTTAGGTATGCTTTATTCCCATCCGATACATTCATCAGATTTAGAAACTCCTTCATATTTTGCGAGCCTTTGGCGTAGAGCAATATTTCTATTTGCCGAGTATTTCTTGCCCTAAAAAAATTAAGATTATCCGAATCAGAAACTTGCTGCTGATAAAACTTTTTGATAATGGCTTGCCCATTTTCCTTTTTCATTAATTCCTGCGGAGATAGGAATAATCTATTTAAAAGAGGGTCTTGGAATGGCGTTTGGTTGGGGATATTAGAATCCATGAATTATTTTTGAAGTTAAAAATATAACTTTTTTTCAAAAACTATTCTTTTATATATCCAAGTATTTGCTCGGAATCTAATTTAGTAACCCTTATTTCTTTATTATTGAAGTTATAAACTATGTCATAAGGGGCATTTGGACGGCATAAAACAGTAGTTCCATTTTTGAAAGTAGTCCAACCTTTATCAGTTATTTTCAGCCTGTCGGTATAAGATTTTTTAAATTCAGGTGGAACATCAAAATTAGAAGGTATAATCACTCGTTCACCTAATACATTTCCACAAATAGCACTTAATCTGCCATTTTTTAAAACTTTGGCAAATACAGTACGGTTATTGAATTTAATAGAAAATATATCGTCCTGAATATGGTGCGGACTTGGTAAATAAAACATATTGTGATGGCATAGTAAAATATCACCTTTAGATATAAACTTATTACCTTGAACTACTTCTGCCATTACAGGTGATTTCTCCCGGTAATTAGTATCATACTTTAAAGCGGTGCTAAAAAGTACATCACCTATAAGCATTTTATTTTTTTGCTTTAGGTCAACTCGAACTAATATTTTATCATTCGCCGTTTTCATCAAACACACACATGATTTCTGATTCTTGTAATACTAAGTACTCTTTCCCATCAATATCCATGTTATACCCTATGCCCTGATGAAAACCTACTTTTTTACCTTTACTTTTTTTTATTTCAGGGTCGTTTACTTTACCGCCAATAGAAAATACTGTTCCTCTGTGTGGCTTAACCCTGCCCATACTTGGCAAAACTATTTCGCCAACCTTTTTTTCTACTGCATCTCTAACGATAAATACTGAAAAATTTGTAGCTATTGGAATTGCCATACTATGAAATTGTGATTATTGAACATTCAGAAGTTAAAAACATCTTGGTTACTGATACAGCGTTTATTAAAGCACATCTAAGTGCTTTTGTTGAATCAATAATACCAGCCTTTACCATATCCTCTACTTGACCCGTCAAAGCATTATACCCTTCATTGAAACCTTTAATAACGGGAGATGAATCTTTATCAATGCCAGCATTTTTGCATATTTGATTAAATGGTGCCGATAAAGAAGAATACACTAATTGTTCGCCTCTTTCAAAATCAGTAGTGGCTTCATTTGAATATAATTGTTGAATACTTAAAAAAGCACTTCCACCACCAGCTACAAACCCTTCTGATATAGCCGCTTTGGTAGCCCTTACCGCATCATCAACACGATCAATCTTCTCATTTAATTCCGTTTCCGTTGCTGCTCCAACATGAATAACAGCAACGCTGCTGGTAAGTCTTGCTATTCTTTTTTCAATCAAATATTTATCCTGCTCTGTTTTGGCTTGTGCCAAATTCATTTTAAGATCATTTAAAAATTCCTCAAACTTGTGAGCATCTTTATTGCCGCCAATGATTGTTGTTTCATTTTTTGATATAATGACTTTTTTAGCCTGACCAAAATGCTCTGCAATTAAATCTTCTTTTATGTCAATACCACGAATATCCCCAATATAAGTACCACCTGTAAGAAGTGCCATATCCTCCATTTCTTCATGCCTTGTTTCTCCAAAGGGGGATTTTACAGCACATACATTAAATACCTTTTTATTATTTATTGCCATATAAGCAAGCCCTTCATCTACACTATCTTCTGAAATAATTAAAAGTGGCCTTTTCATTTCAATAGAAAACATGATGGCTCTTTCTATTTGTGTGTGATGATTGATTTTGTTTTGATAAAAAAGAATAATAGGATTCTCAAATTCACAAGTTTCTTTTGATCGGTTGGTTATAAAATAAGGACTTACCCAGCCACGATCAAATTTATAACCATCTATTATTTTTATCTCTGTTTTTGTACTTTGATTGGCTTCAATATCTAAAACACCATCATCCCCAATTTTTTTAAATGCTTCAGCAATTAAATCACCTATTTCTGTATCATTATTGGCAGAAACGGTTGCAATTTGTTTTAGTCTTTCGTTATTCCCCCTAACTGGCGTTGATATTTCTTTTAATTTAAGCACTATTTTTTCCAAAGCACTATCCATTCCTTTTGCAATTTGATGGCAATTGGCTTTTTCATCAACTAATTTTATTCCCTCTGTAATCAAGTAATCCGCTACAACTGCTGTACAAGTGGTTGCATCCCCGGCTATTTCTACTGTTTTGGTACACGCTTCCCGAATTGCCATTGCACCCCTGTTTTCTATGTGATCGTCTAACTCAAAGTGTTTTGCTACAGTATAACCATCTTTTGTGCTTTTGTTGGGTAATGGCATCAGCCATCCATCATGATAAACTGATTCACCAATAATAACATTTCTACCAGCAGCACCCATTGTACTACCAATGGCTTTTGCGGCTGCTTGCGCTCCCTTCACTAACTTATCTCTTGATTCTTTACCGTATAATACCGATTTACTCATGGTTTTGGTTTAAAAAATTCGTTTAAAATATATCGTATAGTTGCCCTTATTGACGGAAAATCGTTTTCGTTTTTGTAACGGACTACCTTAGTGTATAATCCATAAGATAATGTCATTATAAATCTTTTCATAAAAACAGAGGTATCAATAAGATACTCTTTTGCAAGGTAACAATTTTTAATTAAATACTTTAGCTGTATTATTAATAATTAAAAAATTAATTGTCATGGCAAATGTATTTTCCATCATTCCTTACCAGCTTAACTCTGGCCCAGCTATCCCTGTAGGAAGCGCACAACAAATTGCATTACCCACAACTGGTGTAACCGTTGTTGACTGCACAAATTCATCTACAAGAAGTTTAAGCACAGGTGTAAACGTTTACACAGAAATCACGTTGCTTGCAACTGGTGTTAAGTATTATGTTAGTTCTACCTATGCAACTGTTATTGCTGCAATTGGGTAAAATAACATTTAATTATTTGGAGGAGCCGGTAATTGACCGGCTTCTTTTTTTGCCAATATTTCCTCTATAAAACTATTGTAAGTTCCGTTTAAACTATGAAAATGCGTCTGTAATGCCATGCTATCAAAAAAATCAAGCGCATTTTCTCCTACCGGAATAACATTGGGTGCCCATGAACATAATTCAACTATTCTTGGAACTTTTAAACCTTCAGCAATTTGAAATATCATGGTTTGGTTAGATATTAAAAAATTGCATTGCTGAACAGCTTGTGCTAATTCTAAAAAATCATTCACATTTAATTTTTCAATTTCTAAATCAAACTGCATACAAAAGTTATTCCACTCCCTTGTGGTTCCTGCAAACAACAAATTATCTTGATTGTTTTTTAGGAAAGAATAATCAATTGTTGAATTAAGATACCTTTCAGTTCTGCAAATAATAATTTTATCTTTTGCTAATTTCTTTTCTGTTTCGGGAACATGAATATATTGCTTAGATAAATCGCAAGTCAAATCAGGATATGGATAAAAATACCACCTTCTTATATCTCCGTATGGTATATTACAAAATGTATCTCTGATAAAACTTAAATTAATATGCCTTTTACCGTCTGTAGTTTCTGCATAATGTTGAGCAAAAACAATTTCGTTAATATCAAGGCTAATGGCATCTTCAATATAATCCTGACACTTTAATAAAGGAACCAACATTCTTATCATTTCTTCATTTAAAGAAACATTGTTGCCTTGATTATCTTTTACCGGGTGCGTTGCTCCATCATAATATTTTGCTGGATGATCTTTAACTAAATAAAGTATTGGTTTTATTCCTGTTTTTTTATAAAACTGACGAATAGCAGGTAAAGCAGCAATCACATCGCCACTATTCCCACAATGAACCATTGATTTTAATATTTCAGCCATTATATAATTTTTTTTGATTCAGGTAAACTATCGTACAATTTATTAGGGAGTTCCCTTTTTTCTTTAAAAACATCTTCTACTCCATCCGATACTCTTTCCGTATAAGAAGAAATACCCCACAAGTGCCTAATACCAGCTTCATTAATAGTGTATTCTTGTTGTTGACCAATTCTGTTTGGCATCCATTTTACTTCTATTGGTATATTAAAAACTTTTTTACCTGAAGCATTTAACCAATAAGAAAAATATTGCCCCGGCTCATAACCCACACGCTTAATTATTTTACTTTTTTCATCAAACAAAACATCAATCAATCCTGTTTCAAAATTTCTTGTACCATAATTCAAAACTTCTTCGTTTAAATTACCCATACCATTATGGAAAACGCACGTAGTAGGTTTATAATAATTAATTTTTTGTAATGCGGTATCTATTGAGTACGGTAGATAAGAATTTGATAAATCAAAAAAATCATCAGGATTTTTTAATACTTTATCTAGCCATTGATTATGAATCATGATGTGATAATCAAATCCCTGACGCTTATTCATGTTTGGGAAGTAGCTGTATGGTATAGACTTAACATATTCGCTACATTCTTTCCATGCTTTTTTACTGTATAATGCTCCGCACGGATGCCCATAAACCCCTCCTGATAATTTCAATATTGAGTAAGCAGCATCGTATTCTTTATCAATTATTGAAAAATAGTAATCAATCCATTCATTATTTTCCGGGAATGAATCTGATTCAAGAACCATAAAATAATCACAAGTAACAAGATTATTTTCAATAGCCCAATCAACGGATATGCCATGTGACTGTAATTTATCTTTTGGGTATTCAACATATTTCACAAATTGATTTGCACCAAACACACTATCAATTACTTTGTTAACTCTTTTTTCTGTTTCGGCATCAACTAAATAATTATTTACCAAAATAACTTCCACACTACCCAATGGAGAATGTTCAAGTATTTGTGCCAGCGAATACGCTGTCATTTTTGGAGTGTTGTAGCAAGGAACTATTATGCTAAATTGTTTTGTCATAAAATATCTTTTCTTGCCCCCTGAAAGTTTAAACCAAAAGAACTTTCCAGTTTTTTTTCTTTAAAATCGGGTGAATTTATAATAGCCCAAAGAAGTTTAAAATTTCCTGTTTTAAACGCTTCATAAAGTTCATGATTAATTGTTCTTTCTTTCATTACATCATATTGCCCTTTCACAAAATTAATCCACCCTTCATTTGTTGCTCCAATCAATTTTGGCTGATCTACTAATTTGAGGTAATTGCTGTCGTAGCAGATTTCTTTTATGCGATTAAACACATAGGCTTTTTTACTATCCTCCATATCTTTTTCTGTATCTGCCATCATAAATATTGGCTTGTGATATGGTTTTTCTACATCCACGATTGCTCTTGGTTCTTCGTGTATCACCCCGCTCCATAACATTTCTTTCCTGTCAAAACATCTAAACCATCTGTGTTTTTCTGTTCTGTGTGTAAAATAAAAACAATTACAATTTGTGTTTTTTTCTACTATCTCATTAATTCCGTAATCTTCATCTATTACTTCGGAAGTATTCATGTAAAGCACTAAATCATTGGAAGCATGAGATATTAAAAAATTCAATGTACTTGAAAAACCCATTTGAAATATATAATTAAAAGGCATTTTTACTACCCTTAAATTGTATATCATTTCATATTCCCTCAATAACTTTCTATCTTCTTCGTAAATCAATAAATCTCCGTAAACAAATTCATCAACTACGTTTTTAAAACTTTCAAATGTTCTTTTTAGGGCTACCATATTTCCCTGCCCCATTGTAATCAAACTTATTTTTCTACTCATTTGTGACACTCAAAATTTATTGGATTACCATTAGGGTCATAAAGCACTTTAGGTATACTATCGGTGCAAATTGTTTGAGAAGGATAAGTAACTCCATTTACCGTACCAATCATATCGCATTTCCAGCATCTGTTTTCTTTTTTACAAGAAACCAGTACACAAAAAATAAAGATTAAGGATAATACTTTTTTCATGGTTTTTTGATTGAAGGTAAAGTATCTGTTTTTTGTTTTTCGGTTTTTGTTTTAGCTGGTTGGTTTTGTTGGGTTATTTGTGTTGTGATTTTAGCTTTCACAGGGTCGGCTATTTTGCCTTGAAGTTCCATTAATCCAGCCCATATTACCTGTAATTCATCTTCATTGAATTGGAAAAAATAGTTTTTCTTAGGAGGTTGAACCTGACAATAACTTGTAGCAGAGATAAGCAATAGGGTTAGTACTATGATTGGTTTTTTCATTGTTTTTATTTGAGATTATTAAAGGGATGAGGCTTGTCGCTGAACAATAAACAACCCAAAGGGAAGTGAACCTCACCCCTTTTACAATCTGTTCTTATTAATTTTTGATTAGTCATTTTGGTTATTTATTATTCAGCTAGGATTCAAAGGTATAGAAGTTTTTAATTATTAACCAAATTTATTTTAAATATCTTTTTACAGCATCTTCAAACTCCCAATACTGAAGTCTTATTCTTTCATCTACATAGCATAAATTTTTAAGTGTTTTTACCGCATGGATAACGGTGGTGTGATCTCTTGAACCAAATAACTTTCCAGTTGATAACAATGAAACTCTAAGATTCTCCCGAATATACCTCATAGCACATTGCCTTGCAAAGGCTATTTCTCTTTGCCTACAGGAACTTATTAACTCCTCTCTGGATAGCTTAAAAAACAAACAGGCAACATTTATCACATCTTCAGGAGATTCAATTAATATTTTTCTATCCGGTAATTCAACTACGCATGGTGCGCAGTATCTACTTTTAACTATTAATTCCATAAATTATTTTTTTTGAAAATTTATTTACTCAATTCCTTCATCGCAGTTAAACTTATCATCTGAAACAAAAAACTGCATATCATCATTACCTCCCATTTCATCTATTCCTCTTTTAATTGATTTTTGTAGTGCTTCTCTTACGTTAGGTTTTAGGTTTCCTTGTTCATCAAAATAATCTCTCCCATTACCAAATTTCTTTCTCATTTTTTCTTTATACCATTCATCTGTATTTACTCCGAATAGAAAAAAGGTATCATTTGGGTCATTGGCTCTTTGACCAATTAAAATAGACTGGCTCATGTTTGTTGTGATTGTTTTAAAATTTTAAAAAAGTGGTTTAACATTCAGTATTGGAGTTTACCCTCGTTAGTTGTTAAAATGGCAGATCATCTGATGCGGGATGTTTGTCAGCAAGAGCAGTTTCATTTTTATTTGGATTTTCTTTTACTGGAACATGAGTATCCCAATCATCGCTAGGTATATCTTTTGCGCCTACTGGTTTTGTTGTTTCAAGTCTTTTAGCATTACCAATGTAAACTTTTTCTTCGCTATCTCTTTTATCTTTTGTAGATGAAAGTTGTAGTGATACATTGTTACCATATTTATCTTCATCATCATTTACCCAAACTAATATGTTTGCATAAACTTTCCCGTTTTTAGGTGATTTGCTAAATGCAGAATGTTGTTGTTTTAATGTTTCCATTAAATCAGTAATACAAATACTACCACCAAATAATTGACTTCTGTTCATTGTTTTTATTTTTTTAATTGTTAATGATTACAAAATTTTAAAGATAAAACGTTTATCATTTTCTCTATACATGGATTGTTTGAAATTAAAATAGTCATCTCCATGTTTATATTAAATACTTTTTTTGCAATATCAGGCTCTATAATCCCTTCTTTTAATGTTCTAAGATTTCTATATTTATTATTGCCTAAATATTTATAAAAATCATTTGTCTGAACATTTCTTACTATTGCAACGCTATAATCTGTCATAATTAAAAAGGTGCGTCTGTGTCAGAATATGGCAACCAGTTATCATATTCTTTCGGTGAATTATTGTTAATAGATGGCTCTCCTAATTTTAACCTTTGCGCTAATAATGGGTCACATGGAATCTCGTGTGTAATTGGATCGCAAAATCTTTTTTGTGACCAAAGTAATTGTAATGGGTATTCTCCGTTCTGGCCTCCGGTACGTTTTCTTTTTGTCTTTATTTGATGTATTTCAACATCTGGACTATTTTTATCTTCATGAAATTTTGGCCTATGATAAATTGTTATAGAATCCGCTTTGTTACCCCACATGGAACCGCCATGAAGATCATACATGCCAACAGGGGGTAACGCTTTATTTTTTTCGTATGTTGGATTTTTGGGATGACAAACAATGTTATAAACAACAGCATTTAATAACGCAAATCTCTTTATATCTTTCAATACCTCCGATAAATACTGATCGTCACGCTCATATGGTTTTTGATTTTTATCTAACTGATTAAATGGATCAATAACAACACCATCAACACCTTTTTTAAGAACTAAATATCTAAATTTTTCATGTATAGATTCTATGCTATGTTCATTATCAGGGTATACATAAAAAAAATGTTTATTTATAAATTCACAAGCATTTATGTATTCATCTTCGGACATTCGTGTTAGCCATTTTCCAACATACATTTCAACTATATCATCATAAAAATCATTGGCTGGATAATTTTCAGGAGAAAATATTGCCCATTTCCATCCGTCATAAATACTTTTAATTAGCATTAATTGAATAAGGAATGTAGTTTTACCATAGTTAGCATAACCACTAAATAAATTTATATCTCCTTTTTTCCACCTAAAATATTCATCAACAGCTTTAAATCTTGTAGATGGAGCTAATTGAATACCTTTTTTAAAGTTTTCCAACATGCTTTCAAAAATATCTTCCAAATAATAAATGCCATCTACAGGTATAGCCACTGATTGAGTAACTATTTCTATAAGTTTTTCTTTTCCTAAATAAATTAATACTTCGTTTAAATCTTTACATTTACGTTTACCGTTATCAGTTGGAACAACACAATCATTTGGATATGTTACATACCTACATTTTTCTACACCAAGCCTTCTTATCAACTCATCTTTTAAAGTTATGCCAGCTTCATCACCATCAGTAGCAATTATAAATTCATCAATTTCTTTTATCCAGTCACTACAATTATCTAAATATTCTAATCTTTGACTTCCTTTACTTGCTCCATTAGGAACAGATAATACAGCCCACATACCTAATGGGTGTTCTACAATTTCTCCATGTTCATCTGGCTCTAAAGCATACTCATTTGCAAAGCCAGCTTCATAAGCACTTAACGCATCCCATTCCCCTTCCGTTATTATTGCGGAATGTCTTCCTTGCAATGTTTGCATTCCAAAAAATATCAACTCTCCATCTTTTACCAACTTAAAATTTTTTGCACCATCCCTAAATTTAACATTAATTAATTCACTTTCTCTTATGTATGGAAAACAAACACACCTTTCTTTTTTTTGAGTTTGAGGCATATATTCTTCCTTTGCAAAAACCATAAACTTATCTAACGTTTGCTTAGTAATTTTTCTATTCGCCGCATAAGCAATAATCTTATCTGTAAGTTCAATCTGTTTTAATTGTTGCTGGTCTGGTTTTATGTACTTTTTAATTTCTTGTTTTTTTTCTGTAAACCGAACATTCCCTTTCCAGCCACAATTACCTGTAAGAATATTATCTTCTAATGCAAACGAATTGGTAGTATCAACTTCACAACAATAAACATTTTCTATTCTGTTTGTTTTTTCAACTGATTTAATAAGCCATCTTTTTCTTTCGTATTTTTTATTAAAATTTTCAAATCTTCTTTTATGTTCAGGTTGCAAAAAAAAGAAGGATGGTAAAGTAGAAGATAAAAAAGACAATCTATAAATATCGCTAATCCCGCCATATCCATTTCTGGAATATTTTTTTATAGAAAATGTTCCAATACCAAGTTTGTTACAAATATTTCTTATGTATTCAAGATTTTCCTTTTTTGAACTATTAATATGTGGCATACCGTTTTCGCAGACATCCCCATCAGCAGCAAAATATCCACTTAACCATCCAAATAAATAATTATCTTTTTCTTGTAAAGAAGGAAAACTTTTATACTCTTTAGGCAAGTTACCTATAATCACACGATCTGTGTACCGATATACCGGATTCAATTGTGGAAAATATTTTGATAAATGCAGGTCTTTTTCCCCACAAAAATATGCCCTTGTATTTCTCTTATTATTTTCAAAAGCACCATCTCCAAATACAAAACCATGTTGAATAGATTCGTCACTTATGTTTGAAATTAAAACCCTATCAGGGTAAACACTTATTAGCCGTTGACCTTTTAATAAATCTTTTGTATAAAGTTCCTTTACTTTACCCCTTGCAAACCACCTGTGATTAGCGGTAGAGTAAATATCTTTTTCAATACCATTCCTTGTAATAGTAATTTTCATTAATTCCTGAACTCCATAAGATTTATATACTGTTTCCACCCAATTACCTTTACCATCAAGAACTTTTACTACTTTACCAAGTATATCCTTAATTTCAAAAACTCCATCGTAAGTTATTACCCTTGTTTCTCCCGAAAAACAATTATGGCAATTAAATTCACCGTTTGTAATGTTTACCGATAAACACGGGTCTTTCTTATTTCTCCTGCTTTCACTACATTTTGGACAAGTAGTTTTTTCACTACCGCTTCTTCTTCTTAACCGAATACCTAAATTGGAAAGTTGATCGTAATACATAATTAATAAATTGAACCTTTAATTATCGTAAATGGTTTTATATCACCTGATTTAGCCAATATTTTTTGCTCATTCCCTAATGGCTGCGAACTGCCATCGTGAAAAAATACATTATCAAAATTTTCATCAAATTTTACTCCTTTTTGGTTTCCTCCCAAACCCTCCTTCCTTTCCTTATCCTTATCCATAACCTTATCCTTATCCTTATCCTTAACCCTTTTAGAAGGGTTGCCATAAGCTATATTTAGGGTATCTATATCCTTTGAATAGGCTATTTCTTTTAGTTGTTGAATATCAATTACTTGCAAATTACCTATTCCGTCTGTAAGAACTTCTTTTATGTGTACTCCATTTTGAACTAAAGTTTTTAATGCGCCCTTATGGACTTGTGATGTAGGAGAAAATTTATCACCATATTGAAAAACAAAAAATTCTTTTATAAACCATCTGCCAGAAGGCAATACAACTATTCTTGTTTTACAAGCATTTGTAAAAGATAAAAAATCATC
>ERZ650308.258-NODE-258-length-28410-cov-36.488803_pt1 | contig 28410 bp, 25 predicted proteins | sample MGYA00376244_ERZ650308 | MGnify/ENA primary metagenome ERZ650308 (study PRJEB26733, sample SAMN07839295) | wastewater metagenome | biome: small river; feature: stream; material: water | place: USA: North Carolina | collected 2016-04-26 ... | reverse complement strand
TAATGACGTTTCATTTCAGCAATTCCTAATTTCTCGCCTTTCCAACGAATACTCATTAATAAATGGTCGCGCGTTGCTGTAACACGTTCTTCGATACCTGGTGCAGCTAAATGAGTTCCGGTAGCCATGAAATGCTTGATTTCATTAAAAACCCACGGATAACCAATACTTGCACGTCCAACCATAATTCCGTCAACACCATAGCGATTGCGGTATTCAACAGCTTTTTCCGGTGAATCGATATCTCCGTTTCCAAAAACAGGAATTTTCATCCGCGGATTGTTTTTGACTTCGCCAATTAAGGTCCAATCTGCTTCGCCTTTGTACATTTGTTTTCTAGTACGTCCATGAATGGAAATTGCTTCAATTCCAATATCTTGTAAGCGCTCGGCAGTTTCTACCACATATTTGGTATCATCATCCCAACCCAAACGCGTTTTCACAGTTACAGGCAAACCAACAGCGTCAACGATTTCTTTGGTCATGCGAACCATCTTAGGAATATCTTGTAAAATTCCAGCACCTGCTCCTTTGCAAGCCACTTTCTTTACAGGACAACCATAATTGATGTCGATGATATCAGGGTTTGTTTGTTCAATTATTTTAGCAGCTTGAATCATGCTGTCGATTTCTGAACCAAAAATCTGAATGCCAACAGGGCGTTCGTATTCATAAATATCTAATTTCTGAACACTTTTAGCCGCATCACGAATCAATCCTTCCGAAGAAATAAATTCGGTATACATCAAATCAGCTCCGTGTTTTTTACAAAGTGCACGAAAAGGAGGATCGGAAACGTCTTCCATTGGTGCAAGTAACAACGGAAACTCACCTAATTCTATTGATCGGATTTTTACCATGATACAAAGATACGCAAAGCAACTAATTAGGAACGCTTCTTGATAAATTTCCCGTTTTTTAATACGTAAGTAATTAACCCAACTTGGACGGTTGCGCCTTCTTCAAATGTTTGAAGGTTACTAATTTTCTTTCCATTAAAATACAAAGTCCCGTTTGTTTTATAAGCAATATTCAAATACGATTCGTTCAACACATTGCTTGCTGCACACATAATTAATTGAACGGGTTTCGTTACTTTTCCTAATAAACTCATGTCACGCGGATTGGCTGTGTTGTCTGCTATAAGCGTCAACGATTGGCAATCAGGACAAGCTGCCTGCGCAACCAACAATGCTTCGATGACATTTTCTTCTAAATCACCACCACTTCCCGCTTCCATCGCCAGTACTAATTGGTATACTGCTTGCTCAAGATTAGCTGGTTCTGTGGTATAAATTCCTCCTACCTGACCAATTTTCTTGGTTTTATCTGGACGGTTATTGCCATCGTTGAAATAAACGATCTGGCGCACAAGTGTGTCTTTCGCTTTGTATTTCTTTTCTAAAAACTTCATTACCTGGACGTTGTACGGCGCCATACTTCCAGTAACATCACAGACTAAAATTGTTTTTTCGTAATTAATTTTCTCCAACATTCCTCCTATTTGCTGTGAACTTCCATTTGGACGAACTTTTGAGTAATCAAATGAAGAAGCTGGAATTGGAACAACTGCTAAAATTGGCGTTGCTGTTATTTGAGAAGGAATGATGCTCCCCCTAGCTAAATAATCAACAGAAAAACTGACGGTACTTGCAATACTTCTTCCATCATAGCTTGCTGATTTCCAGTCGGGCATTGCACGAACAAAGCGCAATAATTCACGCTCATATTCCGAAGTAATGGATGAATTTGGAATTTGAATGTGTGCTATTTTTCCTGTTTTATCAACTTCAAAAACTATTTCAATACGTGTGTCTCTTGCTACTGCTGCACCAGGAAATTTTAAATTACGATTAAAATACGCATTGCGTGCGCCTTGTCCTTGCACAAACTCGGGGGCTATGAAAACTGGTTCTTTTGTTAGCGCAAGTTCCCCTGTTGAGTCGACAACAATTTTTTCACTTTCCTTTTTTAAATACGTTTCGTATGCATAAAAAGGAACTTCATCAAATATTGCAGCTTTGATGAATTGTTGTTCTATGAGACTTGAAGCTGCACTTGGTCGTTCTTTGTATTTGATGACCATTCCATGAAAAAACGCGGCGCCTTCTTCTGGCGTTTTACAAGCAGTTTGTGCAATTAATCCCCATTCGATAGCTTGTTGTTGTTGAATCGCCGGAATTTTCACAAACAAATAGTGAAGTCTTTTTCTATTGAGCGCATGTTGATCGAACGATTCGTTTTGTTTAAACGTGGTGTATATCAAATCAATTTTTAGAATGATTTTATCTTTTAACACCAACAAAAGTGAATCGTCTTCAAAGGAAGTAGCATTAAAAGCAGCTTTTAAAACAAGTGTATTGGATGATTTTACAGGATTGTATTTTTCTACCAAACGTGGCGTCAACTTCAGAACCCGTTCTATTTCACTGTCAATTTGAACTTGAGCAGAAAGGTAACTGCTATACAGTAAAATTGCACAAAAAGTAAAAATCTTCGATCGCGTCCACATGAACTTATAAGTCAATATACTTGATAATGTTACAAATAAGCAATGACTTTACCTGATCCAAAATAAGCAATCGAAACGATAACGGAAATAAGTATAAATTGAATGAGTAGCGCAACAGCTTCAGTGATTGATCGTGCATTTTTACTGAGTTTTATTCCAATATACCAACTAACAAGACCAAAAGGCAGTAATATCATGTAATTAGCGAGCATGCCAATGAAAAACAAAGACGCACCAGAAATGATGAGCCATTGATCAAACGAACGAAATGTGGTTAGTTGCATCAATTGCCAAAGGAAGAAGAAACAAGCAAATAATAACAGTGCAATAGCTAAAAATTGATCTATTTCCGATTTGTATTGGAGCATTGTTGCTTCATTGAAAACTATTTCCAATAAAAAATGGGAGGAAATTGCCAAACAAAACGACCATGCAAAAAGGAACCAATCCGAACGAATCAATTGTTTTTTTTCAGTGATAAAAAGCGCAATGACAATGCCGAACAAACCAATTCGAAACAATGGAAAAGGCAATAAAAACAAGCCGTTTTGCATGTAAATCGAAAAACCAAACATGCACGTGGTTAGGATGGACAATAATGCAATGCGTTGCGCCGACATTATTTTTTTGCTAAAGCTTCCAAAATATAATCAAAGGTAGAAAGTATCACCGGTTTACCATCTACAACAGCAATATCGTGTTCGAAGTGTGCACTTGGACGACCATCAGCGGTAACAATTGTCCAATTATCTTCTAATTGTGTTACTTTCTCTGTTCCCAAATTAATCATCGGTTCGATAGCAATGGTTAACCCATTTTGAATTTTCTTGCCACGACCTCTTTTTCCATAATTTGGAACTTGTGGATCTTCGTGCAATGTTTTTCCCAAACCGTGACCAACTAATTCACGAACGACACCATAACCATGTTTTTCTGCATGAGTTTGAATTGCCCAACCAATATCATCGATGCGATTACCAACCACTGCTTGTTCAATACCTAAATTCAAACATTCTTCTGTAACACGTAATAATTGGGCTTTTTCTTCCGAAATTTCACCAATAGCAAACGTATACGCATGATCACCGTAATATCCTTTGTAAACAGCACCACAATCAACCGAAACAATATCACCTTCTTGTAACGGGCGATTGGTTGGTAAACCGTGGACAACTTGTTCGTTTACAGAAATCAATAAGGTACTTGGACAACCATATAATCCTAAAAAACCAGGAATGGCATCTTGTGAACGGATATAGGCTTCTGCCATTTTATCTAATTCAAGAGGCGTAACACCTGGTGCAATCATTTCAGCAACTTTTCCCAAAGTTCTACTGACAACTTGAGCTGCATCACGCATGATGGCAATTTCTTCTGCGGTTTTATATTTAATCATGGGTTGTTTGAGCAAATTCATAAAGTGCAAAGATAGTGATTTCTAGTATTCATAGTGCGTTCAAACAAAAAAGGAGCGTTTTGAAAATTGAAAATGATGTCTTAATTTGGCAAATAACAGCCGTTCAAATATTATAGACGAATTTTATCAAAAATAAACTCAGTCGTTTTGTTTCATAACAACAGTGTTTTGTTAATATTATCTCAGCATTACCCCTTTTCTGTTTGAACTTTAAAAGATACTTTTGTTTTCAAGAATCGATTTATGGCAGAAGCAAAAAATAAACGTCCAATTCAGTTTGATAGAACAGGATTTGACGATACCGAATTACTAGCAATTTACCACGCTATTTTAAAACCGCGCTTGATTGAAGAAAAGATGTTAATTCTTCTTCGTCAAGGTAAAATTTCAAAATGGTTTTCTGGCTGGGGACAAGAAGGAATCTCAGTTGGTTCAACTTACGCAATGAATCCGGAAGAATACATTCTTCCAATGCACCGTAATCTTGGTGTATTTACAACACGTGGAATTCCATTGAATCGCTTATTCGCCCAATTTCAAGGGAAAATGTCCGGATTTACCAAAGGTCGCGATCGTTCCTTCCATTTTGGCGCGAAAGATTATAACATTGTTGGGATGATTTCCCACCTTGGCCCGCAATTGGGAATTGCAGACGGAATAGCTCTTGCTAATAAATTGAAGAAAAACGCACACGCAACTCTTGTGTTCTCTGGCGATGGTGGTGCAAGTGAAGGTGATTTTCACGAGTCATTGAATGTTGCAGCAGTTTGGGATTTACCTGTGATTTTTGCAATTGAAAATAATTGTTGGGGATTATCCACTCCATCTAATGAACAATTTCGTTGCAAGCAATTCATCGATAAAGGAATTGGATACGGAATGGACGCTTTCCAAGTTGATGGTAACAACGTGTTAGAAGTCATTCGAACTGTTCGCAAAATTGCCGATTCCATTCGCCAAAAACCACGTCCGTTTTTATTGGAATGCATGACGTTCCGTATGCGTGGTCACGAAGAAGCTTCTGGTACAAAATATTATCCGGATGGATTACAAGACGAATGGACAATCAAAGACCCTGTTACCAATTACGAAAGTTATTTGTTGGAAATCGGTGTTTTGAATGAACAATTGAAAGCAACAATAACGGATCAAATCAAAAAAGAAATTCAAGATGGATTAGACCTTTCATTTGGTGAAGCTCCAATAGTTCCGGATTTAGCAACTGAATTAGCAGATGTTTATGCACCGCATCAACAACTAGTTACTCCAGCTGCAACGTCTAATAAATCAGAAAAAAGATACATCGATGCTATTTCAGATGGATTGCGTCAGTCGATGGCGAAATACCCGGAATTAGTGATCATGGGACAAGATGTTGCTGATTACGGAGGCGTTTTCAAAGTAACAGAAGGATTTGTTGATTTGTTCACCAAAGATCGCGTGCGTAACACGCCTTTGTGTGAATCAGCTATCGTAGGTACTGGTTTGGGATTATCCATTAACGGTATGAAAGCTGTTGTTGAAATGCAATTTGCCGATTTCGTAACCTGTGGTTTCAATCAAATCATCAATAATTTAGCTAAAATTCACTGGCGTTGGGGACAAAATGCAGATGTCGTTGTACGTATGCCTACGGGCGCAAATACAGCAGCAGGACCATTCCACAGTCAAAGTAACGAAGCGTGGTTTTTCCACACTCCGGGACTAAAAGTTGTTTATCCTGCATTTCCTGAAGATGCGAAAGGTTTATTAACTGCTGCGATTGAAGATCCAAATCCAGTTTTGTTCTTTGAACATAAGTTTTTATACAGAAGTATTCGCGCGGATATTCCAGACGATTATTACACCACCGAAATTGGTAAAGCTGGTTATGTACGAAAAGGAGATGATATCACTATTATTACCTACGGTCTAGGTGTACACTGGGCGTTGGAAGCATTGGATAAACATCCCGAAATTTCAGCGAATCTAGTCGATTTGAAAACATTATTACCTTTAGATACAGCGACAATTTATGAAGCTGTTAAAGCAACTGGAAAAGTAATCGTATTGCACGAAGATTGTTTAACTGGTGGAATTGGTGGTGAAATTGCTTCACTTATCAATGAAAATTGTTTTGAATATTTAGATGCACCAGTAAAACGCGTCGCATCTATCGACACACCTGTTCCGTTTGTCGTTCAATTAGAACAACAGTTCTTACCGTTTGAACGTTTCAAAAAGGAATTGGTCGCATTGCATGCATTTTAATCACAACTTATAAGACAAAAAAAAACTGCGTTCATGACGCAGTTTTTTTTTAAATATTTTATTTTCAAATTAGTTAACCACTAATTTATATCCTGGAAATTTTGCTTTATCAAAAACAAATTTTGAATCTTCGATAACCGGATTTGACGTGAATTTTGTTATTGCATAAGTCATCACTGTTCCATCTTTCGATTTCAAAACCGCTTTCTTCAATTCGTTATCGTCTTTAGCGATGTACAAGATTATTGTATGATAAGATGCTTTTTGTGGTGCTTTTGGATACAAATAAATGACATGTACTTTTTCACCATTCAATACTTCTTCTTTTTCGTATTTATTTTTGAAACCAGTTTCCCACATGGTCATCAACTTCTTTGGATTCATTGACTCTTCATCGTCATCATCCGCATTTGATTGGTATACTTTTTTATCCTCTTTAACAACTGTCCAAGTCTTCAAGCCATTTGAAATGATTGTATTATCACCATAAATAGCAGAGAATTTATCACCTTTCACCCAACCTTTACCAATTTCAGTTGAATTTGCACCTGAAGCCGTATTCTTGATGGTTGCTGAAAACTCCACATAAAACGATTTTTGTGCTTTAATTTTAGCTGATAACTTGTCTAAAATTACATCAGCTTTCGCATCTTGAGAGAAACTAACACTACTAACTAATAGCGTTAAAAAGAAAAATAATTTTTTCATGTTTATTAATTTGTTTGCAAATATCACAAATTGTGCCAAAACAACGAGTAGTTATGAAAAAGATTTATGAAATTCCTTTTGCACGTAAAAACTCTTCCAAACTTTCGATATCAGAGAATAGTACTTCACGTGCTTTACTTCCTTGGAAAGGCCCGATAATTCCGTAACCTTCTAATTGATCTACAATGCGACCTGCACGGTTGTAACCCAATTTCAATTTGCGTTGCAACAACGATGCTGATCCTTGATTGTTGATGACTACGATACGAGCAGCGTCAGCAAACATTGAATCAATATCTTCTAGATCCAATTCTTTGTCATTATCTGCTTCTGCCCCAACATATTCAGGAAGCAACAAGGCATCTGGATACGCACGTTGTCCGCCAATAAATTTACAAATATCCTCTACTTCTGGTGTATCTGCAAAACCACATTGCACACGAATCAAATCTTGACCCAATGAAATCAACATGTCACCTCTACCAATTAATTGATCGGCACCAGAAGTATCTAAAATGGTACGTGAATCGATTTTAGACAACACACGGAAAGCAATACGAGCAGGGAAATTGGCTTTGATCATTCCCGTAATTACATTTACCGATGGACGTTGTGTTGCAACAATTAAGTGAATACCAATTGCACGTGCAAGTTGTGCCAAACGAGCAATCGGGTGTTCCACTTCTTTACCAGCAGTCATAATCAAATCGGCAAACTCATCGATTAAAACAACGATATACGGTAAATATCGGTGTCCTTTTTCAGGATTTAAACGGCGTGAAATAAACTTCGCATTGTATTCTTTGATGGTACGTACTTCAGCTTCTTTCAACAGTTCGTAGCGTTGATCCATTTCAATACACAACGAATTCAAGGTATTGACAACTTTCGATGTATCTGTAATAATTGCATCCTCTTCACCAGGCAATTTTGCTAAAAAGTGACGTTCGATTCGATTATATAGTGTCAACTCGACTTTTTTCGGGTCAACCAAGACAAATTTTACTTGAGCAGGGTGTTTTTTATACAAGATCGAAACCAAAATAGCATTCAATCCAACTGATTTTCCTTGCCCCGTAGCTCCAGCAACCAATAAATGCGGAGCCTTTGTTAAGTCGAACGTATACGTTTCATTAGTAATTGTTTTCCCCATTACAATTGGCAATTCGTAATCGGAGTTTTGGAATTTCTCAGAAGCAATTAGCGAACGCATGGAAACCATGTCAGGACTACTATTTGGCACTTCGATACCAATTGTTCCTTTTCCTGGAATTGGTGCTATAATTCGAATACCAAGTGCTGATAAGCTCAATGCGATATCATCTTCCAAGTTTTTGATTTTGGAAATACGCACACCTGGTGCTGGTACGATTTCATACAACGTAACTGTTGGACCAACTGTAGCCTTGATTTTGGCAATATCAATTTTATAATGCGAAAGCGTTTCAACAATTTTGTTCTTGTTGTCTTCTAATTCTTGTTTGTTAATCGACACTTGGCCAGAACCATATTCTTTCAACAAATCAACTGGAGGTAAAACATAACCAGACAATTCAAGTGTCGGATCGTAATCGCCAAATTCTTTTTGAATGGACGATAATTGATCTTCATCTAACGATTTATCTGTTTCTGCTATTGTAACGTCAAAATCAGTATCGGGCAAATCATTGATTATTGGCGCAACTTGCACAGCTTCAATGGCATCATTCAATTCCATTTCTAGTTCCTCATCACCAGCCCGCTCTGCACCTTTGTGAATTACGACAAAACTATCTTCTTCGTCATCATCTAATTCCAACAACGAGTCTTCCTCTTCTTCATCAAATAGAATCTCGTTTGCTTCCGCTTCTTTTTGAATTTGATCGTCTTTGATTGTGTTCACAACATGAATATCTGCAGGATGAAAAGCATTCAATGTTTCGTCTTCATCGGACTCTTCAAACATATTTGAACCGCTTTTGAATTTACCCAAAAACGAACCAAAATCAACATTGAATAATACGATGAGGTTCACCCACAACAAAGCCAAAATGACTACAAATCCACCGATGCTACCAATTGACAACAACATCCATTGATTAATCATGAAACCAAACGTTCCACCTAAATAATCAACTTTATCAACAAAATAACCCAAGAAAATGGACGACCATATCATGAATAGAAATGAAATGGAAAAACTACGTGCGATTGGCAACAAGTGAATGGACAACATCCATTTGAATCCAATGAGAAAAATCATAAAAATGATAGCGAAAGAAGAAATACCGAACCAACGATAGAAATAGAGATGAGACATCCACGCACCAAATTTACCAAACCAATTGGCTACCGGTTCTGGATTTCCATCAAACAAAAAGCTGAATAAATTAGTATCTAAAACACGATCTTGATCTACTTGCCAAGTGAAAAAATAGGAAAAGCATGCCAAAAATGAAAAGAATGAAAACAAGACAAAAGCTATACCCAATATTGTACGAACGCGTTTTTTATCAATACGCTCGCCTATTTTGAATAATGATTTTTTTGAAGTGCTATCATTTGCAACTACTTTTTCTTTTTTACGAGAGGAAGCTGTTGGTTTGTCAGCCCCATCGTTTTGTATGAATTCGTTTTTTACCGCCATTATATTATTAACTATCTTACGAAGGTACGATTGAAAAACCTTGAAAAATCACTAAAAACAAGGAACTATAAACAGTTGTTTGTTAGTTTAGTTATTATTGAGCGAACTCATGAACTCTTCAAATGTAACTTTCTTGTAATCAGAAGGAATGCCAAACATGTTTTTATCCAAAACTTGTGCTTCGTATTGCACCAATTGGTAATGAATCAAACCGTTTTGTGAAGGCAAAAAATAATCCAAGGCCAATCCTGGAATATCTTGATAAACTTCAATGTATTTATTTGGAATCTTTTTTGCAAAATAACAAACATATCCCATCGGAGCGCCAACATCTGTAATTTTGTATTTTTTACAGCGAATGCCATTGATTTTTTTACTGCCAATAAGTTTTTTAACCGTATAATTCAATGATGTATCTTTACTTTTTTTGGCCAGATCTGTGCGAATTGCAAATTTCTGTCCGTCCATAGCTAACAACAAATATGCTTTATTCAAAACCATGTGACGGATATAAACCTGCTTTCCAAATGGACCGCCTTGCGTTTCAACTCGCACCATCGTGTCGTTTGTATACACAACTACTTGCCAATGATTTTGGGGGCTCATCGTATCAGCTGACAACAAATCAACTTTATAAACCAACATACCACTCAACTGAGCTTGTGCGCTTTTTGCAAACAGAAAAAAAATACTAACGAATAAAACAACAACTTTCATTTCCACTAATTGATACTGTAAAAATACATTTTTTAAAGCAGGTTACATCGGTTGATAAAAATGGATAAATTCCTACTCATCTACCATTGTTTTTGTTGCGACTCTGAATGGCAAAGTGTATTTTTGTGCTGCTAAATGCACGTTTATGAATCGAAAAATTGAACTACTCATAAATACTTCTGAATTAACAGCAGGAACAAGAGGAGCATCTCTTGGACCAGGAGCCATTATGACTGCTGCGCGAAAAAACGGAAGTGATTTTTTTGGAAGATATCCTTCGCATGTACTCCCCGACTTTAATGCATCACTGGATTCCCCAACAAGTACTCCTTACGCAAAATACATTTCGGAGTACACGCACGTATTCAATACTATTGCAGCTGCAGTAAAAAATAAGATTTCCGAAGGTTGTTTTCCAATTGTACTAGCAGCCGACCACGGTTCTGCAGCTGGAACAATTGCAGGAATAAAAGCAGCCAATCCTTCAAAAAAACTTGGCGTTGTTTGGATCGATGCACACGGTGATTTACATTCTCCATATACGACACCATCTGGAAACATGCATGGAATGCCTTTGGCTATTTGTTTGAACACGATTAATCCAGATAAAGTAAAAAACGATTTGGATGAAAACACAGCTAAACAATGGGCAGATTTGTGTCAATCGCATGGGATTGCTCCAAAAATAACACCGGAAAACCTTGTTTTCGTTGGGGTACGCGATACCGAGTTAGAAGAAGACCATTTGATTTCATCGCTTGCAATTACCAACCACACCATCGAAGATGTTCGTGAAAATGGTATCTCAGCAATTGCAAGTCAAATACTAACGCAACTGAGTGATTGCGATGCGATTTACATTTCATTTGATGTCGATTCAATGGATCCACACAGTACTTCATTTGGAACGGGTACTCCTGTTGGAAATGGTCTTTTCCCTGAAGAAGCTACCGAATTATTATCCCTACTCGTTCAGAACGAAAAAACAGTTTGTCTCGAAATTGTGGAAGTAAATCCCTGTTTGGACAATAAATTAAATACAATGGCAGAAACAACTTTTGAAATATTAAACAGTGTTGTTGACGCAATTACGAATAACTAACTTTCTAATGGAAACTAAAATTAAAGCATCTTTGTTAGCGCATTTTCACTCACTTTTTGAAGTGGAAATAACCGAGCAATTAGTTCAATTTCAAAAAACAAAAAAAGAATTCAAGGGCGACACAACGCTTGTTTTATTTCCATTTTTAAAATTAACTGGTCAAAATCCTGCAGCAATCGGAGCGAAAATTGGCGAATTATTAAAAACTGAATTATCCTTAATTGCAGACTTCAACGTTGTTGGTGGTTTTTTAAACATGAGTTTTTCAGATGATTACTGGAAAGCACAATTACTCGCGTGTTATTCGGATAAATCTTTTGGTTTTCTTGCACCAGCTTCGAAACCTGCAATCATGGTGGAGTATTCTTCCCCAAACACCAACAAACCTTTACACCTTGGACATTTACGTAACAATTTCTTGGGCTATTCTGTTGCTGAAATTCTAAAAGCTGCTGGACACGAGGTAATTAAAACACAAATCATAAACGATCGTGGAATTCATATTTGCAAAAGCATGTTGGCTTGGCAAAAATTTTCACCAATCAATGAAAAAGGGGAACGTGAAACACCTCAAAACACTGGATTAAAAGGTGATAAATTAGTCGGGAAATACTACGTTGAATTTGACAAACAATTCAATGCTGAAGCAAAAGCAATCATCGGATTGTGGGAAAACAAAGCGTTTGACGGATTTTCAACTGCTACAGTTGAGAAATTCAATGAATTTACTGCTGCAAAAATTGGAAAAGACGAAAAAGCTTGTGCTGGTCTCGATGATAAAATCAAAGAATTAGCCAAAAACGAAACCAATTTGTTGCGTGAGGCGAAAGATTTACTTGTTCGTTGGGAAGGTCGTGATCCAGAAGTTTACTTGCTTTGGACAACCATGAACGGCTGGGTTTATGCCGGATTTGAAGAGACCTACAAAAAAATGGGCGTGAATTTCGATCGCTTGTATTACGAATCTGATACGTTTATTTTAGGAAAAGATATCGTAAACGAGGGCTTGGCGAAAGGTGTTTTTTATCAAAAAGAAGATAGTTCTGTTTGGGTTGACTTAACCGACGAAGGACTCGATCACAAATTATTATTGCGTTCTGACGGCACTTCTGTTTATATGACGCAGGATTTAGGAACTGCTGTTGATCGTTTTAACGACTATCCGCAGTTAACTGGAATACTTTACACCGTTGGTAACGAACAAGATTACCATTTCAAAGTTTTGTTTTTGATTCTTGCAAAAATGGGGTATTCGTGGGCTAAATCGTGTTACCATATTTCCTATGGAATGGTTGATTTACCTTCTGGTAAAATGAAATCACGCGAAGGAACTGTTGTCGATGCAGATGATTTAATGGATGAAATTGTTGCGAGTGCCAAAGAAATGACATCCGAACGTGGACACATCGAAGGCATGAGTGATGAAGAGAAAAACAATCTTTTCCAAACTATTGGAATGGGTGGTTTGAAGTATTACTTACTCAAAGTTGATCCAAAAAAACGCATGTTATTCGATCCAGCAGAATCGATTGAATTGAACGGACATACTGGACCATTTATTCAATATGCTTATGCGCGCATTCAATCGTTGCTTTCAAAGGCTGGTTCTTTTGAATTCGATGCTACAGCAACAATGAACGATGCGGAGAAAGAAGTCGTAAAACAATTAGCGCTCTACCCTGCTATTATTGAAGATGCGGCAACCAATTTCTCTCCTGCTATTATTGCTAATTATACGTATGAATTAGTGAAGTTGTACAATCAATTTTACCAATCGATTTATATTTTACAGGAAGAAGACGCAGCCATCAAATCATTGCGTTTGACATTAAGTGAAAGCGTTGCAAACGTTATTTCGAGTTCAATGAGCTTGTTAGGAATCAACGTTCCAAAACGGATGTAATCATAAAAAAGTTAACATAAAAAAAGAGGTGACAAAATCACCTCTTTTTTTTTTCGTTTGTTTGAAAACGATTATGCTCTTAATTCAGCACCTAGTTTTGCAACTAATTCACTGTGAATTTGATTCATGATTTTATCTACTTGTTCGTCTTTCAATGTTTGTTCTGCATCTTGGAAAGTGAACGAAACGGCGTACGATTTTTTCCCTTCTGGCAAATTCTTTCCTTCGTACACATCAAACAAACCAACTTGTTGTAAGATTTTCTTATCGACTTTACGTGCAATTTCTTGAATGGCAGCAAATTTAACTTGTTGATCCAATAATAGCGAGAAATCTCTTCGTACAGCAAATGTTTTTGGCAATTCTTTTGCTTGTGTTTTTGCTAGCTTCAACGAGTCAATAAGCGCATCCCAGTCTAAATCAGCTACATATACGTCATTTTTAACACCGAAATGTTTGCGTGTTTTTGCATTAACCCAACCAATTGATCCAATCGATTTTTTCAACAAAGTCATTGAATATCCATCTTGAAGCAAGTCAGTTGATTCAAGTGTAACCTCGTTAAGTAATTGGTTTAATCCAAGACGTTCTAACAACGATATTACAATTCCTTTTAAGGTATAAAAACTTGATTTATCAGCAGTACTATTCCACGTTTCCGGGAGTTTACGACCTGATACAACTAAAAGCAATCGTTTGTTTTCTTTGTATTCATTTGCGACTACTTTGTATACTTTTCCAAACTCCATCAATTTAACATCGGGATTTTGTCTGTTTTGGTTGTGCGCAACAGTTTCCAATGCTTGAAAAACCAAGGTTTGTCTCATGACAGCTAACTCTTGACTCAATGGATTTAATACTTGAACATTTTCAGCAGCAATCAATTGCGCACCTCCTAACTTTTCCGTATAAACTGGAGTAGTCAAGGAATTGTTCATCATTTCGTAAAAACCAAATCCTGCCAACATTTCAGAGACAGCAACGTTTAAACGCTCTAAATCGGGCTTATCAGCAAACAATAATGACGTGTTTAATTTCTCAGGTAACGGAATCAAATTGAAGCCGTAAATACGCAACACCTCTTCGATTACGTCAATTTCTCTATCCACATCGATGCGGTAATTTGGAACCAACAAATCAAACTTTTCCGACGTTTCAGTAGTGATTTCAAAATCGAGTGCCAATAAAATTCGTTTGATTGTTTCACTCGGAATTTCGTGCCCTAACAATTGTTTGCAACGCGCTAAACGAAACTCAATTGTACGACGTTGAACGGGAGTTGGATAAAAATCTGTTGGATTACTTGCGATTTTTGCGCCTGTAATTTCACATATCAATTGAGCAGCACGATGTAATGCATACGGAACCATATCAACATCTACCCCACGTTCAAAGCGGAAACTCGCGTCAGTTGATAATCCATGTCGTTTTGCAGATTTACGTACGCTAACTGGTTGAAAAAATGCAGCTTCTAACACAACTTCTGTTGTATCATCAGCTATTCCACTATCTTTTCCACCAAAAACACCAGCAATACAAAGTGGTTCTGAGGCATTTGCAATGATCAAATCTTCATTATCCAACGTGCGTTCAACTCCATCCAAGGTAATTAGTTTTTCACCTTTCTCAGCTGTACGAACAATTAATTGCTCCCCAACTTTCGCAGCATCAAATGCATGTAGTGGTGTTCCTAATTCACGCATTACGTAATTGGTACAATCAACCACCGCATTTATCGGAGCGATTCCAACAGCACGCAGCCGATTTTGCATCCAAGCTGGAGAAGGTTTATTTGCAACATTCGTGAAAGTAAGTGTCATGTATCGCGGACAACGTTCTTGGTCCAATACTTGAACACTAACTGGTAAATCACTTGTTTTAATAAGTGCATCTAACTCTTTTAATTTCAGTTTCTTATCAAGCGATTCGTGACAAGACAAATAAGCGTACACATCACGAGCAACACCAACATGACCCATTGCGTCAGCTCTGTTTGGTGTCAATCCAATTTCAATTTGAACATCACTTTCCAATTGCAAATAATCAGCTGCAGGCGTTCCTACTTTTGCAGAAGGATCAAGCACCATGATTCCTGCGTGACTTTCCCCTAATCCTAATTCATCTTCAGCACACAACATACCAAACGATTCGACATCTCTAATTTTAGAGACTTTCATTTTCAAAGGTTGATCGGGTGTTGGATATAAAACAGCGCCTACTTGCGCTAAAACAACTTTTTGACCAACTGCAACATTTGGAGCGCCACATACAACTTGTACGATTTCGGTTCCATTATTTACCGTTGTAACTTTTAAACGATCTGCATTGGGATGTTGCTCACACGTCATCACTTCCGCAACGACAACATGTGCAAGTCCACCTTTTACAGCTTCAATAGTTTCAAAACCTTCTACTTCCAGACCAGTATCTGTCAATAAATGGTCTAATTCTTCAGGAGTAAACGTTTTTGGCAAAAATTCATTTAACCAATTGTATGAAATTTTCATGTATGCTATTTCAAAATATAGGCGCGAAAATACAAATTAATAGTGACTTTTTTAGCACCATATCGCTTTGGTTTAACGTTATTAAGCCAAAATTGTTGGCAACTTTCAATGATAATACAAGCTGATTTTGTGAAATATGAAAGTGTCTTATTATCTTCGTGGCACATGCAACAAGAAGAATTCATAAATATCCGTCGTTTAATTGCCAGTAAAAACCCGCGTTTACTCAAATGGTTACCCGGTTTTTTATTGCGGTATATCGAACGTGTTGTTCATCAAAAAGATGTCAATTACTTTTTGAATAAATACCAATCAACAAATCAGGATTTTTGCACGGATGTGTTGACTGAAATTGGCGTCAACTATACAATTGAGGGAATTGAAAACATTCCAAAAGACGGGAAATGCGTCATTGTAATGAATCACCCTCTTGGAGGAATGGACGCAATGATCTTGGTTGATGCCTTAAAAAATCACCGAACAGACTTGAAATTCATCGTCAATGATTTGTTGTTGAACCTGGGTCGATTGAACGAATTGTTTGTTGGTGTCAATAAACATGGTAAAAACAGCAGTCAATCCATTCAAAAAGTAAACGATTTGTTTGCATCCGAGAATTGCGTTTGTATTTTTCCGGCTGGATTGGTTAGTCGCAGAAAAAAAGGTTTGATCCGCGATTTAACATGGAAGAAAACGTTTGTTCGCCAATCGAAACTAAACGACCAAGTAATAATACCCGTTTTCATTGATGGACATTTGTCGAATTGGTTTTATAACCTTTCAAACTTTAGGCAGTTTCTAGGTATCAAAGCGAACATTGAAATGTTTTATTTGGTGGACGAATTGTACAAACAAAAAGGACTTACCGTTGCTATTACAGTTGGAAAACCTATATTAGCTAACACATTAAGTGACGATAAATCAGATAGCACTCATGCTGAATGGTTTCGAAATCATATCTATACTTTAAACGATTAACAATGCAACAAGAGGCAATTATACCCGCTATTGATAAAGCAATCATCAAACAAGAATTGACTGCTGCTGGACTAATGCGCAAAACAAGAAAAGGCGATAATGAAATCTATTGTGTTAATTTTCACAACGCACCAAATGTCGTTCGCGAAATTGGTCGTTTGCGGGAAATAACGTTTCGAGCAGCTGGCGGTGGAACAGGTCTTTCTTTGGATTTAGACGAATACGACACCAACGAAATTTGCTACGATCAATTGATCGTTTGGTCACCTGAAGACGAAGAAATCATTGGTGGTTACCGTTTTATTATGTGCAAAAACGCACGTGATGTAAAAGGTGAAATTCATTTGTCAACAAGTCATTATTTTGATTTTTCACCAACTTTCATCTCCGATTATTTGCCTTACACCTGTGAATTAGGTAGAAGTTTTGTGCAACCAAATTTTCAACCAACAGTTAATCCGCGCAAAGGCTTATTTGCATTGGACAATATCTGGGATGGACTTGGAGCAATCGCAAAAACTTACGCTAACGAAATAAAATACTTTTTTGGTAAAGTAACAATGTATCCTAGCTATAACGTTGAATCGCGTGATTTCTTGTTACATTTTCTACACAAATATTTTCCAGATAATGAAAACTTAATGGTTCCATTTCATCCATTAGTTCAACAAGGGAATTCAGCTTTGTACCAAGAAATGTTAGGCGACTTGCCATTCAAAGACGGTTTCAAAGTGCTCAATTCCTATGTTCGCGAACGTGGAGAAAACATCCCACCTTTGGTAAATATTTACATGAATTTATCGCCAACAATGAAAACTTTTGGAACGGCTGTAAATTCAGAGTTTGGTGATGTCGAAGAAACAGGTATTTTAATTACAATCGCTGATATTTACGACGAGAAAAAAGAACGTCATTTGAATTATTAAGCGCGTGATTTAAAGCTGGAAATAATCGCCATCTGCTACAACAACAGTGTTTTCAAAGTGATTTTTAGCTTCAATTAAATGTTCAGTTGAATCCTCGTATCTTGCTGATAAATGACCAATTAGCAATTTACCCACTCCTGATTTCTCTGCCATTTGGCCAGCTTCTAAAGCAGTTGTGTGAAAAGTTGTCTTCGCGCGTTCTTTTAACGCGTGAAGAAACGTTGCTTCGTGATACAACAAGGTTGAATCTTGGATATATGGAATAATCCGTTCGTCGTATTTGGTATCCGAACAAAAGGAATAACTTCTCGGTTTCGGTGGATCGAAGGTGTATTTTTTGTAGTTCAAAATCGAACCGTCTGGCAACACTACATCCTCGCCTCGTTTAAAAAAGGGAATACATGTTAACGAAAGGCCATCAGCTTTAAATTTTTCACCGTCAATGGATCGTTCCTTTCGTTTTTCCTGAATACGGTATCCATTGGTTGGTATGCGGTGATTGAGTGGAAACGTCCAGATTTCAATTAATTTATCGGAGTAAATCAACTTGTGTTCTTTTCCATTTAACGGAACAAAAGTTAACTCAAAACCTAATTTTGCTCCACCAACCTCTAATTGTAACCGAACAATCTGTTCTAATTCGACTGGACCATATATGGTAACTCCTTGATTTCTACCTAACAAATGCAAGGTACTCAACAAACCTACAAGGCCAAAATAATGATCGCCGTGCAAGTGAGAAATTAAAATATGTGTTATTTTTTGAAAGTGAATTTTGTGTTTTCTTAATTCGTTTTGCGTTCCTTCTCCACAATCTATTAAAATATGGCGGTCATTGCAACGAATGTATTGAGCGGTTGGTTTTCTTTTCGCTGTTGGCAAGGCAGCTCCAGAGCCTAGAATTGTCAATTCAAAACTCATGGATAATTAGTCATTCAATCGTGCAATTGCTGCGGCACAATCAGGCATGATTGTCAAGACTTTATCTAATTGAGCAATGGCAATCATTTTTAAAACTGTAGGTTGTAATCCCGCTAAAATCAACATACCATTGACATCTTTGCAAATACGGTTTGCAAATAAAATGGCAGATAATCCAGATGAATCGCAATAACGCGTAGCAGACAAATCGATAATAATTGTATTTACCGCGTTTTTTTGCAATTGGATCAATTCATTTTTCAAATCGGGTGCTATTTGCGCATCCAATTTTTCAGCTTTCACGCTAACAACTGTATATTTTTCTTCGTTTAATACCTTGAAATTCATCAGTTATTTGTTTAAGTGAATGATTATCTTCCTATTTTGCTTGCTAATAAATAGATTGCGGCCATGCGAACTGCAACTCCATTCTCTACTTGTTGCAAAATGATTGACTGGTCTGAATCGGCAACATCAGAAGTGATTTCTACCCCACGATTGATTGGTCCTGGGTGCATCACAATGATTTCTTTGTCGAGGTTGTTTAATATTTCCTTGGTTAATCCGTATTGCATGGAATATTCGCGCAAGCTTGGGAAAAACTGGATGTCTTGGCGTTCTAATTGAATGCGCAGCATGTTTGCCACATCACACCAATTCAATGCGCGCTGTAAGTTGTGTTCCACTTTCACCCCTAATTGTTCAATGTACTTAGGGATCAATGTAGTAGGACCGCACACCATTACTTCTGCGCCTAACTTTTGAAGCGTGTAAATATTCGATAAAGCAACGCGTGAATGCAAGATGTCACCTACGATGACAACTTTTTTTCCTGCTACTTCACCCAAACGCTCACGAATGGAAAAAGCATCTAATAAACCTTGTGTTGGGTGTTCGTGTGTTCCATCACCTGCATTGATAACACGTGTGTTTGTGCGTTGCGACAAGAATAATGCTGCCCCAGGATTTGGGTGACGCATCACAACCATATCCACTTTCATGGATAAAATATTGTTCACCGTATCGATTAATGTTTCTCCTTTTTTGACAGAACTTGAAGCAGCAGAAAAATTGACCACATCAGCAGACAATCTTTTCTCAGCAAGTTCAAAGGATAAACGCGTACGAGTTGAATTCTCAAAAAACAAGTTAGCAATAGTGATGTCTCGTAAAGAGGGAACTTTTTTTATCGGTCGATTAATGACTTCTTTAAAACTATCAGCAGTTTTAAAAATCAATTCGATATCTTGACGAGTCAAGTCACGAATTCCAACTAAATGATCAACGCTTAAGTGTTCCATTCTGTGTAAACAATACTATTTTATCAGTTCCTTCTATTTCTTTCCATTCTACTGAAACACGCTCAGAATCGAGGGTGTCGACAGCTTGACCAACATAATCAGCTTGTATTGGCAAATCACGTTGAAAACGACGATCGATCAACGTCAACAGTTCCACGCATTTCGGGCGACCAAAAGCCAACAAGGCATCTAATCCCGAACGAATCGTTCTTCCTGTGTACAAAACATCATCAATCAGCACCACTTTTTTTCCTTCGATTGTAAAATCGATGTTTGTAGCCGAAGGGATCAATGGTTTTTCTCTTCTACGAAAATCATCTCGGTAAAAGGTAATGTCCAATTGACCACACTGAATTGAATGATTTGTGATTGCTTCTAAAATTGTTTTCAAACGCTCAAGCACATGAATACCACGTGGTTGTAAACCGATTAAAACTGTTTCTTCGAAATTGTCGTGATTTTCAATCAATTGATAGGCAAGGCGGTTCATTGTTAATTGAACTTGTTGGTCGTCTAAAATGACTTGCTTTTCCATCGGTTACAAATTTAATTAAAAGCTGCAAATTGGCAACACGAATCGACTTGTAGTTTTCAACTTTCTTTTATCGATTTGTGGAAAACAAAGAACATGACTCATTTTCAAGTAATTATTTTGTAATCCACGCCCAAAAACGCTTGTGTAATCGCGGAATAATTAATCCCATTAACGGCACAAGAATCAGGGTTAAAATCAATGTCTTTACCAATTGAGGTAAGTCTTTGATAATCGGAAATAAGGTTGCAAAAAGTATATTAATAACTGGATATACAAATAACCAACTTATTAATAACAGCTTCCATACTTTGGGTTTTTTCGGTGTGTTTTCCATCAGTTTTTTTTATTTTTTTTAAAGATAAAAGGATTTTTAAGAATAAAGGAATTATCCTCCTTTTCGTTTTACTTTGTAACCGTCTTTTTGTAACAATTCAATTATTTTGTCACGAAAAGCACCTTGCACAATGATTTCACCATCTTTAGCAGTCCCGCCAACACCACATTTGCTTTTCAATTGCTTTCCTAAGTCTTTCAAGTCATCATCTGTTCCAACAAATCCTTCAATCAAAGTGACTTCTTTTCCGCCGCGTTGTTTGCGGTCAATTGAAACATACAACAATTGATCTTTTGGCGCTAAAGTCGCTTGCTCTTCTTCCTCTTCGAACTGATAATTGTAATTTGGATTTGTTGAATAAACAATGTCCAAACGCTCTTTTTTCTTTTTACTCAAAACTTGAAATATTATCGAAGAACAAATATAAGGACAATTCAATGATCAGTGAATTCTGGATTTGTAAAACGATAAAAATGTATCCGGTGTCATTACCGATAAGTAACTATTTTTAAAATTTTTCACATTTCTTGTCACAACACAATCAATAGTTCCCTCATTTACTGCTGCGAAATTTTGTAAAGCATCTTCAAAATCTTTAAAATCAGATGTTAACGCCGTTTGTATGACTTGTTTATCGATTGATAACACATCAATGATTGTCATTAACTCCGTTAGTTTTTGAATCACTATATCGTGCTTTGCTCCTTGTCGTAGTAAATAATAAACATTACTAACAATCACTGGTGTAACAAAACCTGAGATTTTTTTCAATTCACACAATGATAAAATAGCAGCTGCATCATCAACAAATGGTCTTCTGTCAAAAAAGAAATCAAGAATTACATCCGTATCAATTAAAATACGCTGCATAATTACAAATATTTTTTTGTCAACCTATTCGTTAATTCTTTTTTATAATCAACATCTAGCGGAGCACTAAAGGCACCTTTCAATGCATGAACGACAGGTGTATGCTCGGGAATAATAACTTCAGCATCAATTGTTAACGCTTTCAAATAATTCTCAATTAAACTTGAAAGACTTCTGTGGTTGTCTTTCGCATATTTCTTTGCCTTCTCAATAATATGCTGTTCAATTGTCAATGTTAATTTTGTATTCATAACAGTTCAATGAAAGTTTCAATCAAAAATAATGAAAAATACATTACACGTGTTTTTTTTAACGATTTTACACGTGCAAATAAACTTAGCGCTATAATGAATGAAGTTTTTGAATTAAATTTTCGGGCATTTTTTGCAATGAACTCCTTTTTTCTTGTACTTTTTGCAACAATCTTTTTTCTTGTCACACGAACAAGAATCACAGGAAGCGAACTTGTTTGGAAGCGTGCATGGAGTACTGTGTTGAACTTGTTTCATTGCTTATTTAGAATAATTCTACACAAAGATAATCGATAAAAGAATTCCTCCGTATTTTTTTTCGTTTTTTTAGAAATATTTTTGAGCGCGGCGAAAGGTATTCGTGTGTGCTTCAATAATCGTTCGGATTTCAGGTGCATAACCTCCCCCCATTGTGCAAACAATTGGACAATCCAACGCTTGCGCAAACGAAAAAACGAGTTCGTCGCGTTGTGCACAGCCAGCTAAGCTCAATCCCAATTTTCCCAATTTATCTGCTACCAACACATCAACGCCGCATTGATAAAAGATAAAATTTGGAACAAATTGAACTTGGATTGCAGCAAGATGTTTTGTTAGTTCAGATAAATAATAATCATCGCCGCAATTATCGGGTAAACCGACATCTAAATCGCTTTGTTCTTTTTGTAAAGGATAATTGGATTGACCGTGCATGCTAAAAGTGAATACCGCTTTTTCGTGCGCAAAGATTTGAGCGGTTCCATTACCTTGATGTACATCCAAATCGATGATTAAAATGCGTTTGATAGCTGTGTTTTTTAGCAACCAATTACTCGCAATAGCTTGATCGTTCAACAAACAAAATCCTTCTCCCCTGCCTGAATACGAATGATGCGTTCCGCCTGCAATATTGAAAGCGATGCCACCATTCACAACTAATTCAGCACATTTGCGCGTTCCTTCCATGATAATTAATTCGCGTTGAATCAATTCGGGGCAATGTACAAAACCAGAAACACGCTGTTCTCGTGGTGTGCAGTCTAAATTAATTAATCGCTTAATATATGCTTGCGTGTGCACGTCGACTAAATGACGCTGTTCGATGACGGTTGGTTCAAACAAATCTGTCGGTGAAATGATTCCTTCATATACCAGTTGCTCTTTCAACAAAATGTATTTTTCCATTGGAAAACGGTGGTTTTCTGGAACTGGGTGCACATAAATTGGAGCATACGCAACAGGAAAACTCATTTCTCTTATTTATTTTCTGTTAAAATCAGCTTGAATGGCCAGAAACACCACCTCATCATTAACAGGTGTAAATGAATAATGAATCTGATCTGATGATTTTAAGCGCATGGTAAGCATTCCAATTCCTGAATTGATAGTAGGTTCCATTAATCCTTCGGTTAATTTTTGCTGAACCATTTTTTGAATCTGGTCCTTTTCCAAAGCATTTAATTGATCTATAAAATCACTTATTTCTCCTTGCTTTTTGGAATTTGTATAATTACCTATTACAAGTTTGATTTTTGCTTTGTTCGTTGCCAATAAAAACAATGTATCTTGTTTTTCATTTATTTTCTCGCCGTGAATCAAGGTGTTTTTCAATCCTTCTGTTACAACACTGAATACATTTTTCACAACTTTTTTGTCGTCACCAAGTGCTAATAAAGCGTCTTCAACACTAAAAACCATTCGGTGTAATAAATCGTAATTCATTTCACCAAAATGAAACACCAGTTGTTGGTCAAAACCAGCATTTTCTAATTGATTTTTTATTGTTGAAATATACGATGGGGACTGCATTTTAATTAATTATGAATGATTTGAACAAACCCCTTGTAATTAATTGCACCATTTTGAATTAACTGCACAAAATATACGCCGTCACTCAATTCATATCCATTTGTATCGCTTCCGTCCCAATCGTTTTGATACGCTGGCGCATGAAAAACCACTTCACCCCAACGATTTTGAATGATTAATTCGGTATTTGCATTTAAATTTGTTATGACAAAAAAATCATTCGTTCCATCAGCATTTACAGTCATGACATTCGGAACTTTCATGTCTCCAAGTATCGTAATGAATTGTTCTGTTGAATCAATACAACCATTAGCAGCTGTTACAGTCAATAGAACAGGATAAATTCCTGCAATTGGAAATGCTGTTGTAAATATTGGTTGATTGTTGATGAGACCAAGTGCTGAAATTGACCAACTAAATTGAGTTGCACCAATACTATTATCCGTGAATGTTATCGGTGAATTTGGAAACAAATCTCCTGTGGTGAATGTAAAAGCTGCCACTGGACTTGGAGAATTGCCTACAGTGATTGCATTAACTGTATCTGCACAACCAAACTGATTGGTCACAATCAAACTGTATTGACCCGCAGATAGTGAATTGATTGACAACGTAGTGTCTGTAGAACCAATCCATTGAACTGAATAAGGTGAGTTTCCTGAAATAGTTATCCCCGAAATTGTACCTGTTGCATTTTCACAAGCAGCCGAAACCACAATCATGTTTGAAGTGTCAATTATTGGTCCGGAAGCTGATGGAATTAAAACGTGTAATGTGTCACTGCAACCAAGTGCATCTACAACAATAAATTGATGATTACCTGCAGTAGCTTGTGTTAACGAAGCATTGCTTTGCACATTGTTGTCCCAAAAATAAGTGTAGTTTGGTGTTCCATTCGAAACAGATACGCCAGAAATTATTCCGTCTGATAAACCACAATGTTCTGAAGTCACTTGAAGCGCTCCAGCTTGTATTATTGGAGCATTTGCTTTTGGTACAACTACTACAATAGTATCGTGACATGCTTGACCATCCGTAACAATTAACGAATAATTTCCAGCTCCAACATTCGTTAAATTTGCGGTTGTTGCATTGTTGGACCATAAATAGTTTATAGGATTCACTCCCGAAACTTGTATGCCACTGACAGCGCCTGTATTTTGTATACATGCACTTGGGGATATAACTAGTCCGCTTGTATCAATGGTCAATGGAGAACTTCCCGCAATTGTATAATTTATTGATTGAACGGTACAACCCAAACTATCTGTCACAGTTAATTGGTAATTTCCAGCCGTTGCTTGCGTTAAATTGATTGAATTCACTACTTGATTATTCCAATGATAGACCAAAGGCCCAACTCCTCCGCTCGCAATCAAACCTGTTATGGATCCTGCTCCTGAACAGCCTGCATTAGTGACAACTGCCGTCCCACTTAGCGATAAATTCCCAACAAAAACTGTCACCGGAATCCGATAATTACTCGGACAAAAACCAACATAATAAGTTGTTGTTGCAGTTAAAACAGGAGTAGTAAATGTTGTTCCTGTACCAACTGAAGTCGTGCCATATTGTGATGTGTACCAAGTTAATTGAGTTCCTGTTGAAAGTGTACCTGAAACTGTAGCCGTTAATACGACACTATTTCCTGAACATATTCCTTGATTTGAAGCTGCTATAGCTATTGGTGCTATGCTTGAAAATTGAAATCCACTTGCACCATTTGTAGCACCATTTGGTGGGAAATTAGCAACAATATTTGTCGGATAACTTGCTGTAGTTACAATTCCGTTTGAACCTCCAGTTAATAAAACTGTAGGCGTACCAGAAGAAAAGGAAATTGAACCTCCTGTTCCGCCACCACCTGGACCATCTGCTTCAACGGGAGTTACTCCTGCAGAATAATAATTCAATGCATTATTTCCACCATTACCTCCAGAAGCAGCTAATGTCAATGACGTAGGAAGTAATTGTGCGTTCTGAATAATGATCGTTCCACCAGCGCCGCCGCCGCCAGCACCATCGTGTCCTTTTTTTGTTGCAAAAATAGACGGCGTTTCGTTCAATGGATTGGAATTTTTTCCTGAACTTCCAGTTGCTTCAATTGTTCCGGTACCTGAAACAGTACCATAAGAAACGATGAAAACTAAGCCTCCGCCATTACCTCCATTTCCACCTTGTGAATTATCCATTTCTCCAGCACCGCCGCCACCGCCAAAAAAGACTTTACTGGCATTATAGGTTAATGGATGTCCTCCAAGTCCTCCTTCTTTTCGTCTAAAATCACCAGACCAAGCTGTATTGTTGGGGCCCAAAAGTGCTTCATCTTGGTTTGATTGTGCACCTGAATAGCCTCCTCTACCTCCGCCAGCGCTCAGAGCACTTGAAAAACCAGTTTGCTCTAAGTTCCAGAAAGCAGCATACATGGACGATGGGATTCCTTTCCCCGTGTAAGTTCCTGTCCCAATATTCGAACCACCACCTCCACCAGCATTTTTATAATTCCCGCCGCCACCTCCATTGGCAGGAGCTGATTTCCCATAGCGAGAAAATAACGCATCGTATTCGGTATAAAAACCTACAATACTTTCGCCTTTTTCTGCTCCTTGATTTGCTTGAGATGACGCACAAAAACCTACATCTGCAGCAGTTGAAGCTGGTCCAGCAGTTTGGTTCTCAGTCACACCTCCTCTAAACCCAAAGCCTGAAGCACTGATTTTTGAATTGGATGCAAGCGATAAATTTCCATTTATCTCCAACGCAACAATTCCTCCTGTTGCCCCATTCCATTGCATTGGAACAATAGTAGCATTGGATGCAAGTGATAAGTCGTTTAGTCTTGGAACGCGCACAATTTGAACATGACCAGCAGCTGTGTAATTTTTTTGAACAGGACACATCAATTGAATGGTCGTAGCATTTGTAATACTAGCTACTTCAACAAGTTCATAGTTTCCTGCATTGTTGTATGCAGTAATGTTCCCCCACAAATCAGGATAACTGGGCCAATCAGAAATATGACCAGTAGGAACGGTGTATATACTTCCCCAACTAGCTGTCGGTGTGACATCAACATCCATTGTGGCACCTTGCGCTTGGTAAATCAACAACAAATCACCTGGTCCTAACGGTTGTGTGAAAAAAGCATTCGTTAAAGCAGTAGCCGTTACTGATAGCGTGGTTGAAACAGTTGCACTAAGGTTGGCAGTGACAACTTCATATGCATTTAATTGAACATTTGAAGCAGTGACAGTGTAATTACCATGCATCCCTTTTTGTCCAAAAAACACACCTGGAATTAAAAATAAGAAGAGAAATAGAACCTTCAACATGCTTGTCATTTCAATTTAGCAGCATGAAGTTACTCAGAAATTAAATACAACTATATTTTTTTTAGCATTTCTTGCATGATTGATGTCACTGCTGGACAAACTTCCATGTTTTTTCGTGTCAAATCAAGAATTTGGTACATGTTTTTTCGATCGGTGTGTGGATATTCACGACACGCCAAGGGTCTGTCTTCGTAAACCATGCAGTAATTATCGTTATCGAGAAACGCACACGGCGATTGTTGTAAGACATAATCGTTGTCCGAATCGATTTTCAAGTATGTAGTTATGAAATGCTTTTCCGTCATTTTCAGACGTTTCGACAAGCGCTTGATATCGACATCTCTAAAGATGGGACTTGTTGTTTTACAACAGTTTGCACACGAAAGGCAATCCACTTTTCGGAAAGTTTGCTTGTGTAATTGATGGAATTGTTGATCGAGCATGCGTGGATTCGCTTTTTTTGCTTTTTTCACCCACTTCACATACGTTTCTTTTTCAGAAAGCGCATGCTGAATCGCCTGATCAATGTCCACTTTCATTTATTTCCCTTTCAATTCCATTGCCTTTAATGTGTTCATCATCAAAGAAGCAATTGTCATTGGTCCTACACCACCGGGTACAGGTGAAATCCACGAAGTTTTTGGAGCAACGTTTTGAAAATCAACATCACCAACCAAACGCCAACCTCTTTCTCTCGACGGATCTTCGATGCGTGAAGTACCCACGTCAATCACAACAGCGCCTTCTTTGACCATGTCTTCGGTAATGAAACCAGGTACACCAACTGCAGCAATTAGTATGTCGGCTTGTTTGCAAATATCTTTGATGTTCTCCGAACGCGAATGCGCCAAAGTAACGGTACAATTTCCTGGATCGGTATTTTTACCTAACAACAAACTCAAAGGCGTTCCCACAATATTACTTCGTCCAACGATCACACAATTTTTACCGGATGTTTCAATGTTGTAACGGCGCATCAATTCAACAATTCCAGCAGGTGTTGCCGGCACGAAACCTGGGATGTTCAACATCATGTTCCCCACATTAATTGGGTGAAATCCGTCGACATCTTTTTTCGGATCGATTGCCAAGGTTACTTTCATCTCATCGATGTGCGCTGGCAAAGGCAATTGCACGATAAATCCATCAATGCTTTTGTCTTCGTTCAAGGCGTGAATCTTGTTCAACAATACTTCTTCGGTAATCGATTCATCGTAACGAATCAATGAACTTTCAAAACCAATTTCATCACACGCTTTCAACTTATTATTGACATAGGTAACAGAACCGCCATCGCGACCAACTAAAATTGCGGCTAAATGCGGTATTTTACGACCGTTTTCTTTCCGTTCTTTTACTTGAGCAGCGAGTTCTTTTTGAATTTGCAAGGAAACTTCTTTACCGTTGAGAATTTGCATGATGTGTTCTTTTT
>ERZ650308.257-NODE-257-length-28445-cov-5.050511_pt1 | contig 28445 bp, 54 predicted proteins | sample MGYA00376244_ERZ650308 | MGnify/ENA primary metagenome ERZ650308 (study PRJEB26733, sample SAMN07839295) | wastewater metagenome | biome: small river; feature: stream; material: water | place: USA: North Carolina | collected 2016-04-26 ... | reverse complement strand
ATCTCTTTTCATTAGCGTGCTCTATTGTTTGCTTGTTCTAAAGGAGTAGACCACTTACAATTTGCTTTCTCATAATTTCCATTATTATCTATTCTGTCAATAGTCATTCCTTCAGGGCGTTCCCCCATGTCTCTTAGAAAATTCTCAAACATTAACCATTCATCACAAATTTTAATTCCTCTCCCGCCGTAATTTTCATAACCGTGAGAATTAGGATTTAAACAGTGTTGTTTTATTCTACGCCAACTATTATAAGTTTTAGTATCTTTGTAACCATGAATAAAACTTTGTTTACCCATTAAACAACCACAAGATTTAGTATGACCACTATTTAAATTATCAGATTGAACAATAGCACTATTTCCACAATCACAAGCGCATAACCATAATAGTTTACCAGATTTTGAACGTCCAGCTAATTCTATTACAGTTAATATATTGTATTTCAAACCAACTTTAGACATTTTAATTCTCTACCGTCTTAGCAAGCAATGCTCGGATTTTGTTTAGTGTTTTTTCGTTAGTCATTTTATATCTCACCGTATAATGTGGGTAATTTTTACCACAGCTTATAAGAAGTTGAAGTCTTAATCATCTGGCCATGAACAGTATTCCAACGCAATTTCCATACTGGAATATCATTCGAGTAAATACCCTGCAATGCATCGCGAAACAACCAAGCGTAAGAATACTTAGAACCATACTGAGCCTTATTGTGCTTCGCAATCGCATGAGCCAAACACATAATCTCGCGATTGTCATTTTTGCCGGTAGTTTGGTCAATAATCTTATTGCGGTTAAACATTTGCTTCACTCCGTTGCTGATGATTGCAATATATACGTTTCAATTCTGGCGTCAAGCTTTATTTTAAAAATTAAACCTTACACTTGCGTACAAACTTATGAGCTTCATCATACATACCACGCTTCAAAAGCTTGCGATACTTGGCTTTATCAGCCTTTGAAAACGCATTAATCTTTTTGAACATTCTCATTTCAATCTCCTGTTTGCTTCGTTTCAATACCCACATATTAGCCTATTCTAATCCTGTGTCAACACCTTTCAATCGTATTCTTGAAAATAATTTTTAAAACCTAATCACAAATATTATTGATTGAAATATTCTTTCGTTTCAATTGAATATATTTCAATCAATAGATTGAAATATTCTTATTTTTCAATGAGCAAACTTTAATTATTTATTGAAATACGTCAATTGTTCTAGGCTTAATGTGGCTGAAATGTGGCGCTGAGAGGTATTATGGTGTAGGATTTTCCAAATACTAAGGGAAAACTAACGCTTAAGTCCTTGAAATCATTGGATTACTAAAATACTAACGAAAACTAAGGGGGGACACCTATACTCTCTCACTACCTATTTCAATCTATTTCAATTCTCGTTTAGGGGTTAGGTGAATACCTCTTTCAATTCCTGTATCCTTATACTATAGTAATTATTACTCTCTTACTTAGTTATATTAGTAATATTAGTAAGTAAGTAAAAACAAAGACTTAGGAGAAGCCTAAACGCTAGTTCTGACTAAAATCAATACAAAAATTTATGTTGACAATACAATTTCTGACAGCCATATTAAAAAATTCCATGAAAAAAGTAAGGAAAGCTCCCCCATGACTACAAATTTTCCATTTTTTGAAAGCAGCGAACGTGCAAAAACCATTGATAACGATGGAGCTAAAGCGCAAATAGGGAAAGAAAAATACCCGTGGCGCTCATTGCCTGAAGGCAAATCTTTTATTATCGATACAAATATAGTGATAGTGAAGCTACAAACAATGCAAAGTGCTGCAAGTCGCTGGTCAAAGAAACTCAATAGAAGGTTTAGAGTAGTTATGCATAATAATGTAATTGAAGTTGCGAGACTGCCTGATAGTGTGGGTAAGAGTGAACCTGCTAATAAAGTTAGTTTCTTTGAAGGTGATAAATGAATAAGAAAGCATTATTGTGCAATGCAAAACGAATAATTTTTAAAAATATTTAAAATAGGTGTTGACTAAAGGAATAGTCGTGCTATGTTGTGTTTATCAGCAAACGGCAATCTCGCCGCTAACAGGAGGCTCTAATGTTCGCAGTTGTAGCAAATGACGGTAAAGCTTTTTACACTGGTCGCGCTGGTGATGGTTGGCTTGGCGATAAAGCTGAAGCTTTCACTTATTCGCGTGAGGGTGCTGAGCGTAAAGCTGCGATGTTTAACGAGAATAGCCGCCTTCATGGCTATACATTTAAAGTGGAGCAAATCTAATGCAATTTGAATGGACTAATCAGGACGGCTATTATCGCGCTGAAGTTGGCAATATAACGCTTGTGGCGTCTCCTGATAAGATGAATTACGGCAAGCCTAAGCGCGGTACTAAATGGCACGCGCAATGCTCTATTTGGGATGAAAAAACTCGCACAATGTCACGCTATGGTGTCGATATGTACGGTAAGCTTTTTGATAGCCATGCTGACGCTAGGAAAGCTGCTGAAGAAATTTATAATGAGGAAAATAGCAAATAATTTAAAAATAAAGCTTGACGGATAAAGAAAAGCTGCTATGTTGAATACACAAACAACGGAGCAAGCAAATGAAGCGCACGGTTTCTCAGTCAGTATTTGATAGCAAGTCGGCGCGTCGTATTGCGCGAATTGCAACAGACGAAGCTACACGCGAATTGAATAATACTCCACGTCATATGCTGGATGAAGGTAATCCTAATCATCCGATGTATGATCGGCTGTTCGGTTATGACCGCGATGTTTTTATGGCTAAGCAGTATAAATAATTGAAATACCGCTTGACTAAAGATTTTAAAGGTGTAGATTAGGGCTATCGAAACAGAAGGAATAGAGAAATGAGCTTACTTTCTAAAGAACATTATGAGTTGATTGAAATGTTTGATAAGCTTTATTCTCATGTTCGTTTAGATAAAGAAGATAAAGCTTATTGGAGTAAAGGTAATATCTACCAAAATGGAGAAGTTAATAATTTATTTTTAGCTTTTCGTCATGGTGTTGCTTACGGTAAGTCAATATAATTTAAAATAGAGCTTGCGTCATAATTGAAATGGTGTAAGCTCTAGTTACTCGAAACGAGCAATCCCGCTCTAGGAGATTTTAAAATGTTTGCAATTATGCCTTCTCTTGCTCCTCATAATGGTGATTTGCGCCGTGATACAACTCCTTATTTCATTACAACAGGAATAAGCTATGCAGACTTGAATACTGCGAACTCAGCTATGAAATTTCTCAATAAACGTGGTATTAAGTGCCACTTAGAAGTTATCGACAACAAAGGAAGGAAAATATAAAATGGTACAAATCGGCGGTAAGACTAAGAATGCTCATAAGCCAACTCAACCTCAGTTTGTGGTACAGAAGGCTTATGGAGTGAATGAGTATCTGAAGTTTGTAGCAGATGATAGCGGACTGTCATTTACATGGACTAGTGACCCTAATGACGCTACTCAATTTGATAGCAAGTATGCAGCTAAGGAGCGTGTACGCGACATTGAAGGGCTTCCTGCAACGCGGTGCTTTAAGGAGTTGTGATGAACTTTACATATTGGGCTATAGCTCATGGTGTTCATTATGATAAAGGATTGATAATGAAATATAAGCTTATCGCGCGTCAATCGACTATAGATAATCTTTTAAAAGAATGGAATAAATCTATAATTTGGTGTTAATATGATTGATAAAACAGAAAGTATTACTGAATTAGGTAGATTGATTGTATCTAATGCAATAATGGCTTCAGCCTTGTATGAGATTTCAACACTCAAAAATTATCACACTAAATCCGATGCTAAATTAATAGCTTTAAAAACTATCTCTAACATTATGCGTTGTGATAAATCTAAAATAATTAAAACCACAAATGATTTTGAAATAGAATTATATTCTCAAAATGAAATTTGGAATGCAGCTATAGAATTAGCTGCATTATGGTTAGAAACTACTGATAGAAATAATTTAAATGATGCTGAAGAAATTCGTAAGTTTAAAAAATAACATACTTGACAGCCTAATTTAAAATGTTAAAGTGAGTTACTAGCCAAAAGCTAGTAAAGAGCTAGAGCAGTATTAACCTAGGAATGGGAACGGTGAAAATCCGCCCTGCTGCTCTAGCTCACTTAAATATCAAATTCAAATATTAAATGGAGAATACAAAATGGTTACAATTGAAATGGGTAACAAGAAGCGTAAGTTTAAGTCGATTAAGGAAGCTGCTGAAGCTTCAGGCATTCTCTACATGACACTATACATGCGACTAAGGGCTGGTGATAAGCCAGCTACAGCTATCAAGAAGCCTGTACGGAAGTATAACAAGAAGCAGGAGGCTTGAATGGACCTTAAAGAATTTGAAGAAATGGTAAACCGTCACGATTTAACATATGATTATAGTGACGATGGTTCTGTGTGGCGCGCTGGTTTAGCTAGCTTTAATAAAATTAAAGCAGCAGCTAAACAGTTCCCAATTGAAGATGTAAAGCGTATTTGGAATGAAATGGTTGATAAGAAGCTTATTAAGGAAGCTCGCAAACCATTTTACTGGAAGGAGTAGCAGCTTAACGGCTGCTACTTTCTTATGTGGAGAGATAAATGCCTTTCGATTGGTCTAGCTTTTGGATTGGCTTCCTATTAGGTTGGGGAGCTTTTGCTGTATTGATTTGTATTATGAGGAAATGAGAAATGGGAACTGTTGATAAAGAATTTGCTGATAACCTTGTTTTCATATTAAAACTGAGGATAATCCTTTAAAATGAACCTAGATCAAATTACATATAAGCTGTATGGTGTCGCGCCATTGATAGCTTTTGCTATTATTGTATGGTGGAGTAGATAATGAATATTAAGCTTCAAATTCAATTAGTAGAACTATACATGAGCTTGCTAGGTGCTCCTCATGATGTTAAACGATCTAATTCACAAAAATTGTATGCTGAATTACGCGATGCTATCGCCGCTAATGCTGGTGTTAGCTCTCAATTTGTTCAAGAGACTTGTGAGAATATGTGTCTTATTTTCAAAGGAAGTAAGTAAATGCCAAAAGGAATTAAATGCGTTAAGTGTGGGCATACGTCAGTTGTTCGCAGCAATTTTAAAGGTTTGTCTGATGGTCGTTTCTATTGCAACTCTGCAAAGCGTCCTGCATGTGAAGCTGAGAGACAAAACGAATTGCGTTATAATGAGAATAAATTTAAAAGTTTTACAGGTCATAAGTTTGATAAAATGACTGAGTGGAGGTAATTTGAAACAGATAAGGCTTAATCATATTTCTCAGCTAGGTATCAGCCCTGAGTTATTTGAAGTAATGGCTCAAAATGCTGAGAGTGACCCTGCGCGAGTAAAGCTGAATAAAAAGAAAATCAGGAGAGAGATTAAAAAGCGAAATAGAGTTAAAGCGAAGGGTCTGAGAGCATGAGCGAATTACCTTGGCCTAAAGAATGGTGCGAGCCTGTGATTAAAATGTATAGTGTTGAAACTCGACAACAAGGTAAATCTTTAGCTAACGCTAAGATGATAAAATTTCTATTGCGTCGAAATCCTAATCTTGTGCTAGGATGTTATGATGTGAAAAAGAGCATTGAGGATTTGCGCCAACATTTCCCTGCTGCTCTTTTTATCGTTGAAGGTGAGTATAGATTGAAAATTAAAATTTTAAATGAGAAGGAGTTGGAATTATGAGTATATGGATTGGTGTATTTTGCATAATTGCGGCTTTATTTGCTCAATTAGTGATTGTATTTGAAAATAAGCGTTTAGACGCTGATAATAAGTTAGCTCTACATATTTGTTGTAGTCTTTATATCATTGATGGATCATACAGCTTGTATGGAAGCTGCTAATACTTTTAAAAATAATAGCGCTGGTTTTGCTATTCTATGCGTTTCATCTAATACAGGTGAAGTGATTAAAGTGAGGGAGAAATGACAAGTAAAGCTCTTTATTATACAATTGTAACAGGATGGTCAGCCTTTGGCTCTCCTATCATGAAAGTTACTAGCGAGAAGCGTAATCAGGTTTATGGTAGCGTCGATGGGGAACCTACTCATAGACGTAAGGACGATACGCGAGGCAAATTCTATACGTTAGAACAGGCTGAAGCTTGCCGCAAAGGTATTAAAGAAATTGTTGAGCGTTATGCTGTAGAGTATAAGCGTTTAAATAATGAAATGAATAAATTTCACGCTGCTGAGTATGCAGAGATTGAGGATTTGATTAATGGCGAACCAAACAACAGCTAGAACAGATTTGTTCCAGCATTTAGTCTTGCAAGGATTGTGGGTAATAATTTTAATTTTATTGAAAAAAGATGCTTCAAATCAAACTGCAATTTTTAGAGGAGGAGTTGTAGGTTTCGGAGATACTTACGGTACTAAAGGAGAAGAAGCTATAATGTATAGACGCAATGTAACTTACAAATGGTGATGTATGAATGAAGCTCAGAAGAAAGTTCATGAAGTCATGGAGGAGCTTTCGCAAGCGCATTATCTAGGAAATATTAAATCAATTGCAGTAGTGACAATAAATAAAGACAATGAGCCTGAATTGAGAATTGCGCTAAATACTGGTAATGCATACTCCATGAATACAGGCTATGATCTGATGAAACATCATTTGCTTACAAAGCTTATGCATGATGGAAGTAAGGATATTAAAGGGAATGATTTATGACATGGAAAAGTTCTCGCCTTCAAACTCCTAAACTAAAATTAGAAAAAACTAAATCTAAAATGATTACTCCAGAGCAACTAGCTGCAAGTGGCACTGAGGACGGTAATCAAATGGCTCTTTTTGCGTGGGCTACTCTCAATACTGAAACATACCCACAATTAAAGAATTTGTTTGCTATTCCTAATGGTGGCAATCGTCACATAGTCGAAGCTATCAAGTTTGTTGGTACAGGTACAAGGGCTGGTGTTCCTGATACGTTTTTAGCTTGTTATATCAGTAATAGATTTGATAACGATAAGTCTCAATATTTTGGCTTATTTATCGAAATGAAAAAGGAAATTTACCGCAATCGTAAAAATGGTGGTAGAAGCGATGAACAGATAGAATGGGCTGATAGACTTTCTGCTGCTGGCTATTGTGTCAAAACTTGTTATAATTGGGAAGAAGCTAGAGATACAATTTTAAAATATCTGGAAGGTGAATTGTAAGAAATAAATCCTAAATAATTGCAATCAAAATAATTGAAACAGGTATTGACAGGCTTAGTCTATTGAATTAGATTGAGCCTGTTGATGTATGGAGATAGTGAAATGTATGATCTTTATACAAAAGAAGCTCTTCCTTTTTATATCTGGAATGAGGGCGATGTACATGAATTAGTTTGCTCTGATAAGAAAGATTTAAAAGAGCGAATGGCATATGGTATTAGACGTTGTGTGGATAAAAATTGTGATTGGTGTGCTGATAACAGAATTTTGAAGGTGGTAAAATGAGCTATACTGTTGCAAACTTTAAGACTAAGAAGGCTTTGAAAGAGGCTGTAGCAGCGCACGCTGCTAGAGAAGCCATGAGAAATCCAGAAATTAAAGGTGATTTGGATTTGCGTCCTGTTCGCTGCTACAATCCCGGTCTTGGCCCTGATTTGAGCAACTATACAGGTAAGATTAGCCTTGAAGGGCCTCACTATCCGGCTGCTCACACTTGGTACGCTGAAGCTGAATTGAAGGATGGTATCGTAATTAAAGTAAAATAATTTAAATACCCCTGTTGACATTTAAAATCAGTAGGGGTAGAGTTTAATCGTTAACTCAAACAAAGGAATAACTCAAATGGCTATCAAGGATGTTTCAAACGGACGTACCGACCTTTATAAGCTTGATCCTCGGATTTTGAAGATTAAGCCGAATTGGAATAATCGAGATTTTACTACTCCTGAAAACATTGCTCATGTTGAGGAGCTTTCCCTTTCGATTGCTCAGAATGGTGTTAAGAAAGCAATTGAAGTTGAATGGAAGGATAATGAGCCTTATATTGTTGATGGTGAAAGCCGTTACCGCGCGTGTATGCTTGCAATTGAACGTGGGATAGACATTAAGAGTGTTCCTGTAGTTCTTACTGATAAGTATGCGAATGAAGCTGATAAGCTTTTTGTTCAAATTATTGGTAACTCTGGCAAGCCATTTACGCAGCTTGAACAGGCAAAGGTGTTTAAGAAGCTGCTGGATTTGGGATGGTCGCAAAATGATATTGCTACCAAGTCTGGTAAAACTGCTGGACGTGTAAGCCAAATTCTTGAACTGTTGACGCTTCCTGAAATCGTTAAAACGATGGTTGCTAACGGTGAAGTCTCTGCTAGCATGGCTATGCAGACGGTTAAGAGTGAAGGTGAAAAGGAAGCAGCTAAGAAGCTTTCTACTGCTGTAGAAGCTGCTAAAACTGAAGGTAAGAAGCGCGCAATGCCTAAGCATGTTGGAGAGCGCGGGCCTTCTCCGTTGAAAGTTGTAAAGAGCGTTATTGAGGATGCTTTTGCAGATAACCGCTATGATGATAGCGAAGAAACGGTGACTATCAGCTTTCCTGAAGCAGATTGGCAGAAGATTTTGACTGCTCTTAAGCTTTAATAGTTAAAGACCCCTGAGTAGCAATGAGATAGGAACAATACTATCAGCGTAGTGAGTTGTTCCGAATGAAACATTCTCAGGATACTCAGGGGGATAAATTAGGAGGAATGAATGTCTAGGCGGCACGAAACCTTAGATGCGGCTAAGAATGAAGCTGAAAAGCTAGGGGTACTGTTTAGATTTGAGCAAGGCAAGAAGCGATTTATAGGTGTCATTAGCTTTAATGGTAAATGTAAGAAAATTGCTATCAGTCATTTTAGTTCTGACCCTAGAGTGTTGAAAAATATCCGTGAGAACGTCAGACAGGCTGTAAGGGAATTGAGAGCTTAACTAAATCTTAATATTTAATACCTACACTCCTAGCATGGTCAAACAAATGAGAAACGATCATGCTAGGAGTTTATCTTACTGAAGGCGTAAAAGGTATTGCAGTTATGACAAGCATGTATATGATTGCTGAAGCCATTAGGCTTTGGTGTGGAGGATGAAATGTTTTACTGTATCGAATGTGGCGAAGAAATGGATGAGGATTGTGATCTTTGCGAAGATTGTTCATTCTTGGATCAAGAAAATGAGGATTTTGAATAATGCCGCTTTTCGTATGGGTCGAAGGTGTAAATGGTCCTGCTGCTCAAATTTGGCATGATGAGCAGACTACCGGAGAAGGTAAAGTAAAACATTGCCTTCAGTCTCATAAAATTTCTAAATTTGAGGCTGAGCAGCGTATTGTTGATCTTATGAAAGATTATCCGTATGACGCTCCAACATCAGCTTAGTGCATACAAAGACGGTTATCAGGATGTTCCATTCTGTAAAATTTGCAGCGCGGAAGGCGATAGACTGTCTCTTGAATGTGTGGGCATGATGGAAATCGATCCGTTAGAAGAAAAGATCAAAAATATCTGGAAAGATATTGACAAGCTAAAATTGCGAGACTAACTAAATCAGCATTGGAAATTGAAAAATTTGATTTCTGTAAATGTGAACATAGAGGAACATAGAATGAATATCGATAAGCTTAAGGAAATTGCTAATGCTCAGCCTCATGGTTGGGTTGGTGCTGAAGATGGTACGCCTTTGCGTGATGCTGGTTATATTCTTGTAAATGTGAATATTCCTAATCCGAATGGTAATGGTGAAGTAGCCGCTCAGATTACGGACGCTGGACGCGCCTACCTTGCTAGCTTGGCTCCTCAAGCCTCTCAGGCTAATAACGGTGCGGTTTCTGCCGGTGCCAAGGGTTCGCTTATCTCAGGTTTCGTGGCTCCTGCTGCTAAACGCCGTGGCAATACCGCTGGTGCTGGTGCTCCTTCCAAGTATCCGTTTGACAAGTTGGAAGTTGGCGGCTCCTTCTTCGTTGGTAACAGTGAAGTGGATAAGGGCGATGCGTTTAAGACTATGAGCGCAACTGTTTCCAGCACCAATCGCCGCAACAGTGAGGAAACTGGTGAGGCTGTTACCGTTGAGCGTGCTAAGCGTGGTGAGGATAAGAAGCCAATTCTTAATCCTGATGGCAGCAAGGTTATGGAAACCATTACGCAGAAGAAGCGTAAGGCTCTCAAGCACTATAAGATTGTCGCTGTCGAAGGCGGCAAGGAATATGGTGGTTGGACGGCTCCTGAAAACGGTGCTGTTATTATTCGTGATCTGTAATTAGAATAGGTGGAAGTGTAAAAGCGTGACTGCTGGAAGTCTCAAAGCTTAGCTAGTTTAGTCAACTAGTGAGTTTCCATTGAGATAGAAAACACTGAAACCAATAGGCAAGAGCTATAGAAGTTGCAAATTCTAGGAAACCTTGCTAATAGTTTTGAGGCTTTCATTACGTATTAATATTAGCATCACAACCCTGCTAGGTAGCAATATCTAGCAGGGTTTTTAATAATTAATGGAAAAGAAGTGATAAAATGCCAATTTATCCTTGGGACATTGCGCCTAAGTCTAGTGCCTATATAACAACTTTAGCTGTTAAAGTCTTTGTTATTGATTTGATGGACGATAATAACGTAGTACATGAAATTGATCTAGACTTAGGTAATAAAGATCATAGAGCTTATCTAGGTAAGATTACAGCATGGGCGGTGCAGAATAAACATTCTGTAGAAACTATGAGTAGGAATGACGCATTAGGAGTAGAGTAAAATGGAAAGTAAATATGTAAAATACATAGATGTAGGAGACGCTTTAATTCATCCTGATATATTTGAAATTTATAACGCAAAAGATTACCCTTTGAACTTAGAAAGAATAGTGAAAGCTATTGATAAAGGAGGAGGGCAAACTGTAGATATAAGCGGAGTACTAGAAGCTCTAAATGAGACTGGCTATATTATTAAATTGAAATAGGAGAATAACGAATGAGACATGACTTTACAAATTCAACCTCTTTAAGATATGCTGAGTACGATAGCACAGATAAAGTTCTGACTATTTGCTTTTCAAGCGGAAAAGAATATAAATATGCCGATGTTCCAAAAGACGTTTATCAAGAGTTGATTGAAGCTCAATCCGCTGGTAAGTTTTTTCAACAGTATGTCAAACCTTATTACAAGGTGATCGAATGAAAATTTGCTCTAAGTGTGGGCAATCTAAAACAATAAAGTGCTATAGAGTTTATTCTAGTATATGTAAAGTATGTGAATATCAGATTAAGAGAGATAAAGGCGTAAAAACTAAAAATAAAAAATTAACAAAAGAAATGATAGCATTAAGACCTAAATTGAGCTATAGTAAGATAGCTAGTATGTATGGAGTTGATCCGAGTAATTTATATAAAAGGCTTAAGAGGTATGAGCGAAAAAATAGCGCAATTAGTACCAACTAAATCTGATAGTGAGTTAGCATCAGAGTTAAGGGAGGAGCTAGCTGAAGCAGCCAAACCTTACTTAAATGCTGTAACTAAAGCTCACTCTCTAGGTTTTCATGTATCATCGTCTTTTGGTATTGATCCTTTTAATAGATGTGTTATTGTTAATCTACAACTCATGAAGTTCTTTTAAATCAAATGCGCTCTTGGTGAAATTGGTAAATTTATGGTCAAGCAATTAATTAAAGTTTATGGACCATATCTATCCAAAAAAGATAACCGAAAACGAGTTGTATTTTATTATTCAGATAAAAGTACAAGCACGACAAGTTATGCTAGATATTTATATGAAACAGTAAATGGTGTATTACCAGATGAGCTTACAGTAGATCATATAGACGAAGATTTTACAAATGATGATATAGATAATCTTCAACCTTTGACTTTATTAGAAAATATTCAAAAAGCTAAAAATAGTGGTAAACAACAAACAAAATGGTTTGAAGGCGTATGTTTAGAATGTGATAAATTATTCATTAAACCTATGCGTCAAATACGTGGAAATCAATTTGTTAAAGGTAGACCCGGACCATTTTGCAGTAGGTCGTGTTCAGGTAAATTTAATCAGCGTAAACAAAAAGAATTTAGAAAATCTAAGTCCGCTTATCCCAATCGGCAGAGGAAGGGCACTTAAAATGCCTTCAGTGTGAGTTCAAATCTCACAGCGGACACCAATTCAAATAGGAGTATTAAATGAAAGAAGATTTTACAATAGAATGTTCTAATAGAACAACTTTAGACATATCAGAACAATTATACCGATATGATATATGCATATCCCATACAGATTTTGATAAAGATAAAATTTCATTATCAAAATTTAATGTTATTAGATATACTGCTGCTTGTTATGTAATTTGTAATTTTGGATTGGATAAATTTGTATTGAAAGCTGCTAGAAAAAGATTTGCATATCCAACAAAAGAAGATGCATGGAAAAGTCTAGTCATTAGATGCAAATGGCGCATTAGATATGCAGAACGAGATTTGGAATATGCTAAAAGAGCATTAGACTTAGTTGAAAAAATGAAAAACTTATGATTTGTATAAATGATACCTTTAAATAGCAAGTCTTATCCTTATTTAGCTGTAGCTCAGCATTATGATATCAAGTACGGTGAAGTGTTGAAATTCGTAGACTGGCTAGAAAATACTTCATCAAAATTAGAAGAATACGATATTCTAGGTTGGAGACTTATGACTTATACGGTATGGCATGACGAACAAGAAAGACGCAAGCAAGTTTTGGGGGTATAGCTCAGCGTGACTAAAACTTACTGCAAATATTGTAATAAAGAATTTGAAGGTAGAGGCGTTTCAGGTCATACCTCTAATTGTTTGCTAAATCCAAATAGAACAATTAGAAATTTTAAAAATATGAATAAATTAGCTGATGAAGCAAAGCTTACTGAGGCTATAAAGCTAAAAAGATCAAATCCTATATTTGGTACTGCTTTTAAACATATGATGGATAGAGTTAAATTATACAAATTAGATTGTAGCTATACTCGCGATGAAAAAGGATTTATGGAATTTGTTAAAGATATAGGAGAAGTGCCTTTAACTATTAAAAAACCTTCAGTAGGTAGAAAAGATCATTCTAAAGGGTATATAAAAGGAAATTTTAATTGGCAAGAAAGAAGTGAAAATTCATATGAAGCAGCAAAGAGAATTGGTTTTGGTAGTAAAATAAAGGGTAAAATGAAAAATAAATCTTTATCTTTTAGCGAGCCTATTACAATTCATTCCAAATAATAATTTGGGACAGTAGCTTAACGGTAGAGCCAGCTTTTCATAGGAGCTTTGGTATAGGTTCGAATCCTATCTGTCCTACCAATATACAATAGCCGCATAGTGAAACGGTTATCACACAACACTTTGACTGTTGTATTCCTAGTTCAAATCTAGGTGCGGTTGCCAGCGTCCTTAGCTCAACTGGATAGAGTGACGGTTTTCTAGTCCGTAGGTTGCAAGTTCAAGTCTTGCAGGACGCGCCATTTGACAAATAATTTTAAGCTGATAGAAGAATATCAATTGACAATCTAGCCGGATGTACGTTAGATTGTTCACGGTGGATAGCGAGTTGAAAAGCTCGCAAGTCGCCAATTCCGGGTAAGCATACTGCCACACTGACCAGTGGTAACTGTAAAACTCAGTATTAGGCTTGCTGAGGTTAACGCTTATTCCGAGGAGAAGCCCTTCTGATTAATTTCAGGAGGGCTTTTTATTTTTAAAATTTGTGTTATGTCTTGCTTATGCAAGCTTGGATAAATAACCCTGTATTTGTAGTGCAACCGGGTTGGGGCGATCCTCAGTCAACGGCTAAGCCTATTTTTGCCGATACTGAGGCAAATAAGAAGCTGTACGGCATTGAGCTTGCAAAAGGTTTGACGCCTTATGAAGCGTCGAAAATTATTTTTCCAGACGGTCAAGGCGTTTGTGTGTGGGTAGCTCAGAACTGGATAGCTGACCCATTGGTTATTGCTGCAAAAGATCAGTATTTACAAGCAATTGAAGTAAAATCTAAAAATATTGACAAAGAGCAATATTTAGCTAAAGTAATGGAGTTTTATGATGCTACCTATGAAATAGGTGGTGTTAGACGTTTTGTTAACGAGGGTAAAGATAGACTTGCTGCACTAAAATTATATGGTGAAGCTAAAGGATACGTTAATAAGAACGTCATTGAGATAGATAATAGCACTACAAATAATACAAATAACTTTGTTGGTATTAAGCTTGTAAAGCCTGAGCCTAAACAAGCTGACGATACAAACAATCCAAATAACAAATCAGAAATATTAAATAACGAAACGTCATTACCTCAACTCAAGTTAGTTGGTGGGAGTGGTTTTCGTTAAATATTTTTGATTGGATACATTTGCAATAGTGCAAATGTTATATTTGGAGAGAGCTATGAAACTTAAGAAGCTTATTCTTGCTGCTACGTTATTGATTGGTGGTGCGGCTGCTGCATTAGCTGCTGGCGCATTCTCTAATTATCCGGGTGTTGGTGTTACTGCAAATACTAATTGTACTAGCTATGGTAACAATGGTGTTTGTAATCAATATCAACCGGCAGGGCCTACTCATCTTCAAGGCACTGAAACTTTCCCGGCTGATACCAATTATGTAAATCCTCAAGGCGCTACTATTCAGCCTTATACTGTCACCATTCCAACTTCTTTATTTGGTAGTGGTTATGGTTCTCTGGCTGTTTCGTCTACTACTGGTACTACAGCTTTAGTTCAAGCTACTGATGGAACTGGTACGTTTGTTTATACTGGCGCTGGTACTGCAACTTACACTTCTTTTAAGTTGCCTCCTAATCCGATGAACAATCAACAGTTTTGTTTAGTTAATGCTGGTAGCGGCGTTTTAACTCTTACTGCGGTCGCTGCTGGTACTAATAGCTTTAATAATACTCCTACTATTACAGGTGTCACTCCTACTAGTGTTCCTGTAGCTACTGCTGTTGGTACTGCTGGTGCTGTTACGCTCGCTAGAAACTGTTGGGCTTATTTAGCTGGCGCTAATAACAATGGCGTTTGGTATCGCGTACAGTAATCCAACTCATTCACAGAAAGGATTACTGATATGGCTTTACCTAAATTACCTCTAGCTATCTTTACTAAGTCTAAGCAGCTTATATCAGGAGAATGGGCAAACGCTATTACTAATTTGCTCACTTCTTCTAAAACTGGTATTACAGCTACCGCTGGCGGTACTGCTGTTACATCAGTTCAATTAAATGATAGCTATAACGAAATTACCACAGTAGCTACGGCTAATGATGGAGTTGTATTACCTCCTGCTAAAGCTGGTTTGCGTATAGGTGTTTTAAATAGTGACGCTGCTGATAGCTTACGTGTTTTTGGTAACGGCACAGACACTATTAAGACTGGCGCAGGAGCAGCAGCGGCTTCTAGCGATTTAGCTGCTGTAACAGGCGCATTGTTTGTTTGCTTCAAAGATGGTCTTTGGATTAGATTTACGTCTGCATAATCCTCCCAAACTAACCCGGCTCCAAAAGGGCCGGGTTTCTTTTTTAAAGGTTTTTAACGATGAAGAAGTTTTTAATTTTATTAATCGCTTTAGTTTTCTACCCACATTTTGCTGAAGCTCAATCTCAGCGCAATCCTTGCTATTATTCTAGCGCTAATGCTAGCTCTAGCAGCGGTTGTATCCCTGTAAGTTCTGTAAATCCTTTACCTATATCTCCGCAAAGTTCTTATACTAGAATTACTACAAATACGAATACTGTAGTTAAAGCAGCTAAAGGTGTATTTAGCGGCATTGTTGTAAATACAGCGGGTGCTACTTCTTCTGCTACTGTTTACGATAATACTACATGCACTGGAACAGTTATAGGTACGTTTAGCACTTTAGCTCAAGTATCTTTAAACGTAGGAGCTAATGCTACTACTGGTATTTGTGTAACTACTGCTGGTGGTACTCCTGCTGATATTACAATTCTTTGGCAATGATGAAAAAATCAGGCATCTATAGAATTTTAAATAGGATTGATGGTAAGTTTTATATTGGAAGTGCTTTTGATTTTAATCGACGCTTTTCGCGTCACAAAAGACTTTTAAATAATAACTATCATACAAATTCTCATTTACAAAACGCTTGGAATTTTTCAGGTGAATGTAATTTCATTTTTGAAATTTTAGAAGAAGTTACAGATAAATCTATACTGTTAAATCGTGAACAATTTTGGTTAGACTGGACGCAATGTTATGATAGAGACATCGGATATAATATTTTAAAAATTGCTGATAATAGAACTGGAATTTTACATTCTAAAGAAACTAAAATTAAAATGTCTATGGCGCATAAAGGCAAAGTTAAATCAAAGGAATGGCAAGATAAGATAACTAAAGCTATTACTGGAAAAAAGCGTAATCTTTCAGTAGGAAAAGCTCATAGTGAAAGAATGAAGGGTTTTAAGCATTCGGATGAAACTAAAGAAAAAATGCGATTTTCTCAAACAGGTAGAAAACATTCTGAAGAAAGTAAAAGAAAGCGTTCTGAAAAATTAAAAGGAAAATTAATTAGGCCATTAGAATTGTCATTATGAGTGAAGAACAAGTAATAGAATTTCCTGAAAAACTAGGCTTTCTTTTATTTGAAAGTGCTAGATGGAAAGTAGCTTATGGAGGTAGAGGAGGAGCTAAAACTGAAAATGGAGCGCGTGCTCTAATAATGCTTGCTAGGACCAAACGTCTTAGAATTTTATGCGGTAGAGAAATACAAAATAGTATCAATGATAGTAGTAAATTTACATTAGAAGCTAACATTGAAGATTTGGGATGGGCTGACGAATTTGAAATATTAAAAACTGAAATAATTCATAAGAAAACTGGCAGTCGCTTCTTTTTTATGGGATTGCGTTACAATATTAATAAAGTAAAATCTTTGGGTAGAATTGATATTGTATGGATAGATGAAGCTGACAAATTATCTAGAACAGTCTTAGATAAACTTTCACCGACTATTCGTGGAAGATCGGATTTTGAAGAAGATCGCGGGGGGCCTTTTGGAAATGGGCCTGAGCTTTGGCTTTTTTATAATCCTGATTTAGATACGGATGAAGTATATGTAAGAACTGTTCTTAAAAAAGAACATTATATGCCTGATTATGTGTATGTAGATGATAAAGGGGAACCTATTTCTAACAAAGATGGCAGTTTAATTACTGAAAGTGATAATCCTTTATATACAAGAGTTAGATATGCGATAGTTGTAAAAGTAAACTATTGGGATAATAAATGGTTTCCTCCTGATTTAAGAATGGAAATGAATGTTCTTAGATCAGCTAATGAAAATCGCTATTTAGAAGTTTGGGAAGGGCAAACTAAGGTAGTTTTAGAAGGTGCTATATATGCTGATGAATTGCGTGAAGTGTTAAGCAGTAATCGGCGCGGCCATGTTCCTTATGATCCTAGCCGCCCTGTTTATACCTTTTGGGACTTGGGGCATAACGATAAGACAGCTATTTGGTTTATTCAAAGAGTTGGAATGGAATTTAATATAATACGATATTACGAAGATCGTTTGAAGAAGATGCCTTTCTATATTCAGTATCTTCAATCTTTAAATTATACTTATGGTACTCATTATTTACCTCATGATGGCTCTGCTGAAACACTTTCAAATGTTACTCCTGAGAAGCAGCTAAAAGCTACAGGGGTAAAAGTTATAGTTGTAGAACGTCCATCGCGTAAGAGTGTGGGTATCAATGCTGCGAGAAGCGTTTTTCCTTTATGTAATTTCGATGAGCTTAATACTGCTGACGGTTGGCAATGTTTATCACGCTATGCCTACAAAGTAGATGAGGACACAGGCACATTTAGTAAAGAGCCTGACCATAATACGCCTTGGTCGCATGGTGCTGACGGCTGGCAAACTTTCGCCTTGTCTTTAAAAACTGAAACAGATAGTAAGAAACCTAAACGTAGTGCTGAGAGAAAAATTTTAAATTTACCCACAAATAACGGTTGGATGCGGTAATTCAAAATGTCGGATAGAAATTCAATTAGTAAAGATGAAGCTATAGTTTTAGAAGCTCAAAAGCGTTTTCATGCTTGTGTAGAGTGGGAAGCACAAGCTAGAACAAATTTTGAATATGATTATAAATTTGCTAATGCTGATAGCATTAATATGTATCAGTGGGATAGTTGGGTAGTTGGTGATAGAATTGCTAACGATAGACCTTGCTTAACTATCAATAAAACTAAACAGCACAATCTTCAAATTGTTAATGACGGTAAGCAGAATAAGCCGGGTGTAAATATTAGACCTGTAGGCGATACTGCTTCTTTTGAAGCTGCTCAGATATTTCAAGAAATAGTCAGACATATTGAGTATATTTCAAATGCAGAAACTATTTACGATAGTGCTTCAGAATTTCAAGTTGATGCTGGTATAGGCTATTGGAGAGTTGTTACTGATTATATTGATGATAGAAGTTTTGACCAAGAAATATATATTAAACGTGTTAAAGACCCTCGCGCGGTCTATTTAGACCCTGATATAAATGAAGTAGACGGCTCTGACGCGAATTTTGGTTTTGTTTTTACAGATGAAGCTAAAGATTTATTTAATGCTAAATACCCAAAATTTAAAGATATGGTAGGTGGTAGTACGGCTTTATTTGGTCAAGGCTCTGATGGTCAAGGCTGGTACACAAACACTCATGTTAGAGTTTGCGAATATTTCCGTAAAACTAACAAAGATGATAAATTTGTTTATTTTATTCTTCCTGAAACAGGTGAAGAAATTGAAGGATTTTGGAGCGAAATCGGGAAAGATGGACGAGAAATATTTAATGAAATTAAATGGAGAGAAAGCAATCTACCTCTAAGTGAACGTACCTATCGTGAGCGCCCTGTAGTTCGTGGCGAAATTGAATGGTATAAGATAGCTGGTAATACGATCATTGATCGTAAGCCTTGGCTTGGTAAGTACATTCCTATTGTCCGTATTGTTGGGCGCGAGACTATTATTGATGGCGTTATGGATCGTATCGGGCATACTCGCGCGTTACTTGATCCACAAAGAATTTATAATGTTAATTCATCAGCTAATGTTGAATTTGGCGCATTGCAGACTAAAACTCCTATAGTTGTTTCTGCTGATGCTGTTGAAGGTCATGAAGAATATTACAGAACAGCTAATACAGTAAATCACGCATGGCTACCATTCAATGAATATGATGAAGATGGAAATAAACTAAGCCAGCCTAAGAGAATGGAGGCTCCTGTTTCTTCTCCTGCGTATGTGCAACAAATGCAGATTGCGCAAAACGAAATGATGATGGTTAGCGGCCAATATCAATCTCAAATGGGAGAGAATGAAAACGCTAAATCAGGTGTCGCTATTAATGCCCGTCAACGTCAAGGCGATAGAGCTACCTATCATTTTATTGACGGGCAAGCTATCGGTATACGCTATACAGGTAAGATACTCATAGACTTAATACCAAAAATCTATGATAAAAAGCGTATTATGCGTATAGAAGCAAAAGACGGCTCTATTATCAATCTCACTATTGATCCTAATGCGGCTGAAGCCTTTAAAAAGATTTTACCAGAAGGCGAACCTTCTGTAACTAATGAACAGATTGTTGATGTTATATTTAATCCTAATGTCGGTATATATGCTGTTCAATCTGACACAGGGCCTTCTTTCGCTACGCGCCGTCAGGAAGCTTTTAACGCATTAACTCAAATAGCAGCTTCTAATAAAGAATTTATGAATGTTGCTGGCGATGTGCTTTGGAAAGTTGCTGATTTTCCTGAAGCTCAAATATTGGCTCAGCGTTGGAGAAGAATTATCCCGCCTAATGTTCTTGGTGAAGCTCCAAACCCACAAATGACTGAAGCAATGAAACAAGCTGCTGATACTATTGAGCATCAGCTTGGTATTATCACTAAGATGACACAAGAAGCTGCGAATAGAGATAGAGAATTTGATATTAAGGAACGCGAATTAGACCTTAAGCAAAATGTCGCTGCTGACAAGGCTACTGTAGAAGCCCTTAGAGAAATTAGAGAAGATTTCAAAGCTATCAGCGATAGAATTACTGCTTTGGGTAACGCAGGACCGGCTATATCTATAGAGCAAATCCAACCATTAGTTAAACAAGTAATTCAAGAAGCTTTAGCTAATGGAGAGCAATTCGGTCCTGATGCTGAAACTTTACCCGGCATAGGCCAAGGCGGTACACCTATTGTAGTTGAAACTAATGGAAATGAAAATAACGAGGAGTGATTGTGGGTAGACTGGAAAAGAAAATTTTAAAAGTTCAAAATCAAGTTGTAGCTCCTCATTCTTTATTGATTGAGAAAACAGCTTTAGAGTTAGCTGCTACTTATTACGAGGTTGGCCGCTCTCAAGGATTGACTTCAAAATTTAAAGATGCGAGAGCTTTTGCTAAAGCCAATGTTGAAAAATATATTCCTATGGCTGTAAAGCTTTTAATGGATATGCTTAGCTCAGAAGCTACTCCTAAAGATCAAAAAGATATGATCTATGATGCTTTAATGGAGCGTTCTAACGATCCTGATTTGAGCGATATTGGTATTCCAGCATTTATAAATAATACTCCCTTTACTTCTGATAAAGTTGAAAAAGTTGAACCTATTATAGTTAATACAGGAGCAGACAATGGCAAAAAAGAAATCATCTAAACTTTCTACTATGGTTGATGTTCCAGTGAAGTATATTCCTACTGCTGAAGATAAAGCACGCGAAAAGCGTTGGCGTGCTGAAGAAGATATCAGAACTATTCAAAGAGCAGAAGAAATTAAAAAGGATAAATCTCGCGTAGCTGAAATGAAGAAAGTAGCTAATGAGCAAATTAAAGATTTGAAAAAGGTTTGCTGATGAATATAGGAGATTTGACTGATAATGAATTAATTTTAAATTATAAAAGCTGTTTATCTGCTGAAACTAAAAGAGCAGAAGCTAGCACGCATGACAAATTCAATAAAAATAATCCTAAGAATATTGGACCATTACCTAATATAAACCCTGCATTTTTAGAGCGTAAGAATGCTCTTTATGCTGAAATTCAAAAGAGAAAATTGGAAAATTGGATATGAATATTTTTCGCAATAGATTTTTAAATACTGCTTCTTTTTTATTAGCTCCTCCTGATATACCTAATGAAAATGAAGATACACGCTCTGAGGATCAGAAGCAGCGTGATGCTATCGAAATAAGCGATAGCACAGACGAAAATAATAATAAAAACGGTTCATCATCTTCTGATGAAAATGAGGAAGATGAAGAAGAAAATGAGGAAGATGAAGAAGAAAACGACGACGAAAATGAAGATGACGATGAAGAAAATAAAAACGAAGATGAAAACAAAAAAGAAGATGAAAATAAAGAAGAAACTGATGAAGAAAAGACCGCTAGGTTAACTCAAGAAAAAGAAGATCGTAGACAGGCACGCCAGCAGCGCAAATGGGATAAATTAGCTGCTGAAAAAACTGCTGCCGAAAAGCGTGTTCAAGAATTAGAAGCTAGATTAAAAGAACATCCTGTTGAAGGTTTGACAGAAGAAGAAGTACAGCGCAGAGCAGCAGAATTAGCTGCTACTAAGCTTGCTGAGCAACAAGCTAAAGATGCTAAAAAGAAATTTGAAGATACTTGCGACAGCTTAGAAAGTGTTGCAATTAAAACCGATAAAGATTTTAGTAAGAAAATTGTAGAGGTTACTAGTGAACTAGGCCCTATACCTGCTCCTATCATAGAAGTTTTAGGAGATTTAGAACATGGTAACGGTGGCCAAGTTTTAGCTTATCTGGCAGATAATATAGATGAAGCTGAAGATTTATATGAATTGCGCGATAATCCTCGTAGATTGGATAGAGCTTTGAGTAAAATTTCTGATAAATTGAAAGAAGCTGAAAAGAAGCCTAAGCGCGAACGTTCTAACTTGCCTGCTCCTATCGAGCCTGTTGGTAATAGCAGACAGGAAAGCACCAGAATTACTGGTAAAGAAACGCAGGAAGAATTTAACGCTAAACGTGCTAAACAAATAGCTGAGAGACAATCTCAGAGAGGTTATTGATTTGGTCAAGTGTGGGCAAAAATATTTTTAAAATTGCCCACACTTACCTCTTTACAATTTAAAATTCTCTGACATTAATCATCAAATCGCGTCTTGGCCCGCACAAAGACCCTGTTTCGATCTAAACCGCCTTAGTCCGGTCAATGGCTCTGATGGCTTGTTAAATAGACTGTCTCAAGCACCAGTCATTTAAATAATATCATCAGTTTAACCCATTTGGCTAAGGACTTTTAATTATGGCTGGTAATACTTATCTCACAATTGACATGATTACTAAGGAGGCTGTGCGCCTCTTTAAGAATAGTAACCTGTTCATTATGAATATGGATACTCAGTATGATAAGCAGTTTGCTATAGACGGTGCTAAAATTGGCGATGCTCTGCGTATTCGTCTGCCGTCTGACTTTATCGTTACTGATGGTCCTGCAATGCAGCTTCAGGACAATACGCAACAGTTTACTACTTTAACTGTTTCGTCGCAAAAGAATGTCGCTACGCCTTATACTACGGCTGAGCGTACTATGAGCATTGATAATTATTCGGACCTTGTTATGGCTCCGATGATTAACGCTCTTGCTGGTAAGGTGGCTCTTGATGTTATGCTTGGCTCTGAAGGAGGCGTTTGTAATTTTGTCTCTAACGTAGATGCTAATGGTAACATCATTTCTCCTACTTCTGACCAGTTCTTAGACGCTAACGCTATCCTTGATGACCAAGGCGCGGACGATATGGATAGACGTGTTGTCAATTCTCCTAAGACCGACGCGCGTACTACTAGCTCTCTGCAGGGCTTGCTCAATCCTACTCCTGAAATCTCCGCTCAATTCCGTAGCGGTAAAATGAAATCAGGCTTAGGGTATGGTCGTTGGTTCCGCGATCAGACTGTTATCACTCATACGTCTGGTAACTATACCAATGGCGTTACTATCTCTGGTGGTGGTCAATCTACTGGTACTGGCGGCGGTAATATTACTGTTTCGGCTATGCCGGGAGGCGCTACCTTACGCAAGGGCGATATTATCACTATTGACGGTGTTAATGGTGTTAACCGCGTCACCAAGCAATCTCAAGGCACTCTTCGCCAGTTTGTTGTAACTGCTGACGTTGGCGCTGGTGCTACTACTATTCCAATCTATCCCGGCTTGATTGGTCCTGTTGGTGGTTTTGCTGGTGGTGCAGATCAGCAATATCAGACTGTTGATGCTTTACCGCTCAATGGTGCTACCGTTCGCATGGTGACTAAGGCTAATGAGGTTTATCGTAAGTCTATTGCTTATACGCAAAAGGCCGTTACGATGGCTACTGCGGACCTTGTGTTACCGCGTAAGGCTATTGAAGAAGGCGCGCGCGCCAACTTTGATGGTATTGCAATGCGTATTATCACTGACTACTTACCGAATAGCGATCAGTTAGCTACTCGCGTTGATGTGTTGTTTGGGAAAAAGTATATTCGTCCTGAGTGGCTCTGTGTTTGCGCTGATAGGGTGTAATATAAGTCAAGCCCTATCCCTTTAATTAGGGGTAGGGCTTATTATGTCTATAAAAAGGAAATTAAAATGGCTATTTTACCTACCAATCATTTAGATCAATCTATAGATCAGCCAGACATTATCGCGGCTCAAGATCAAAAATTTGTTAAAAATCCACATCCGTATAGTGTTTCAAATCCACATCCTAAGTTTGGTAAAGACACTAATATTTTAAATGAGCAAGGCCATACGGAATATCCTAAGATGATATACCCGCATGGAAAAGAAAATGCTGGTGTAGTCGCAAAGAATGCTGAAGAAGAAGCTAGTATACTTGGCGGCAATGCTCCTGAAGCCAAGCCTATCGAACCTCAACAGCAAAAAAATCAGTGGTCTTAATTTAAATGACAACAGCCCGCGATTTTGTAACTTTAGCAATGAAAGAGGCTGGCGTTTTAGGCGTTGGTCAAACTTTGCTGGCTGAAGATATAAACGATGGGTTTACTATTTTAAATATGATGCTTGATGAATGGCAACAAGCAAGATGGCTTGTACCTTCACTTCACGAAGTATCAGCTATAGGAAATAGTCAGAAGTCAAATCTTATAGGCCCCGGTCAATATTATAACACTCAAAGACCTGATAAAATACAAGCTGCTTATTTTAAACAAATAACAGGACAAGATAGCGTAAATAATCAAGTGAGTTTTCCTCTAATTCCTATATGGAGCTATGAGGATTACTCACTATTGGCTTTAAAAAATTTAAATTCTTGGCCGCAATATATTTTTTACGATAACGCTTATCCTTATGGTAATGTGTTTGTTTGGCCTATTCCTACCGACCAATATTCCATACATTTGATTATCAAAAGCCCCATAGGCTTTACTATTCAAATCCAAAATGGAAATATACAAGACGCTGGTGCTGGATATGTTGATGGTACTTATGTTGCAGTCCCTTTGATAAATCTTACTGGTTTTGGTTCTGGAGCGACTGCGAATATCACAGTAGCAGGAGGTATTGTTACTGATTTTGAAATACAAAATGAAGGAGAAGGTTACGTTATCAACGATATACTTACTGCAAGCAATGCTGATTTAGGTGGCTCTGGCGCTGGCTTGGTATGGCGCGTAACTCAGGTTACGGATAACTTAGACGCTGAATTTAACATGCCAGCTTATTATAGAAGTGCTATACATTATAATTTATGCGTAAGACTGCGTTCTATGTATCAGCTTCCTCCAGATATAATGCAAAACAGACTAGCTAAAAATGGAAGATCGTTAATCAGGAAGGCTAATCTTCAAATACCTACATTAAAAATGCCTCCTGCTCTGCGTTTCGGTAGAGGTAATAATTTCTATTTGTTCAACGCTGATGCGAGATAATTTAAAATGGCGCGCATTCCTCTTATCAGCGCAGCTTATGCCGGTAAGAGTGTTATATCTTCCGGTCAAGAATGCGTAAATCTTTACGCTGAGATTGTGGGTAAATTTGATCCACAAGCGCCAGTACCTATTACTTATTATCCTACTCCCGGTACACTTTTAAAAGCTCAAACTCCTAACAACGCTCCTATACGCGGATGTTATAGAACGAGCGCAGGAACAGCTTATATAGTATCAGGTATCAATGTTTATTATGTTGCTCCTGATTATTCTTTAATTTTAGTCGGCAATATAGCTGACAAACCTACTCAAGTTTATTTTAAAGATAATGGTATTGTAGTTGTTCTTGTCGATGGCTCTAACGGCTATGTAATCGACATGAGCAGTAATCAATTTGCTCAAATAATTGATCCTAATTTTTATGGGTCAGACTTTGTAGAGCTTTTAGATACATTTTTTATTTTTAACAATCCCGGTACAAATCAATTTTATATATCAGCGTCTAATGCTAATTTTGGAATGCTTACTAATACTGGTATCTTGTTTGGTACTATTAGTAATGCTGGATATGGTTATGTTAACGGCTCATATTCTAATGTAAACTTAACTGGCGGTAGTGGCACTGAAGCACAAGCTAACATAACTGTAGGTGGTACAGGAGTTAGAACAGGCGCTATTACTACCCCCGGTACTCTTTATACAACAGGAGTTTATTTAAATGTTCCTCTAACTGGCGGTGGAGGAGCAGGAGCTATAGCTGATATTACTGTAGCTGCTGGAGCAGTTACAGCAGTAAGTAATATCAGGCCCGGTACAGGCTATACTATAGGAAATACTTTATCTGCTTCTGCTGCTAATATAGGCGGTACTGGTAGTGGATTTGTATTTACTGTAAATACTTTAGGTGGAGTTGTAACTACATTAGATATAGTCAATCCCGGTAAAAATTACGCGATAGGAAATATACTTTCAGCTTCAAATGTCGATTTAGGAGGAACAGGACAAAATTTTGCATATACGTTAACAGATATGCAATCTGCTTTTGATCCTTTAGACATTGCAGCTAAGTCTGGTTTTAATGATCCTATTGTAGCTATAATAAGTGTTCATAGAGAACTTTGGTTAGTTGGAAACTTAACAACTGAAGTTTGGATAGGTACTGGTGCTGCTGATTTTTATTTTCAACAAGTTCAAGGTGCCTACATTAATCATGGTTGTGGTGCACCTTACTCGATAGCTAGCCAAGATACTCTTGTATTTTTTATTCAACAAGACATGCAAGGCAATGGCTTAGTATTGCAAGGCCAAGGCTATGACGTAACAGAAATATCTACTCCTAGATTAGTAGAAGAATTTAAAAGCTACGCTAATTTATCAGACGCTATTGGTTTCTGTTTTCAAATAGCCGATCATGCTTTTTATGCTTTAGTCTTTCCATCAGCTAGTAAAGGTTGGTTATATGATCTTACTACTAAAATGTGGAGCGAGTGGAATTGGACTGATGAAAATGGAAATCTTTTAAGACCTAGAGCCAACTGTTGTATGTTTGCTTTTGGTGTAATTCTTGTTGGCGATTATCAGTATGGAAAATTATTACAATTAAGCGTCGATGTATTTACAGATGAAGGAACTCCTATAATTAGAATTAGGACTTTCCCACATTTAGTAGATGAAGATAGATACGCTAGAATAGTTTACAATTCTTTTGATGCTGATATGCAAGTAGGAGATATTTTAGATTTAGAAGATGACCCTCAAATCTACCTAAGCTGGTCAGACAATAAAGGTGTTACTTATGGCAATCCTGTTGCTCAGTCTTTAGGTAAAACTGGCGAATATCTCACTACTATTTCTTGGAATAGATTAGGTATGGCTAGAGATAGGGTTTTTAAACTTCAATGGTCTACTAATAACGATACTGCTCTAAACGGTGGTTTTATCACTAGAAAGAGAGCAGCGACATGACACAACCTGTATTAAATTTAAATTCTCCTATAGGCGAAGTTAAAAAAGATGCGCGCGGTAGACTAGTTACTTATTTAATTGCGCCTTGGAATAGTTTCTTTCAACAGTTTGTGCAGCCCGCTCCTGCTGTAGCTACAATTGAGCTTACAGGTTCACCTTTTAAATTTACTCCTAATGTAAACGGTAATTTGATTATTTCTGGTGGTGTAGTCTCAAATATATCTCTCATGAGAGGTACAGATACTATAGACCTTACAGGGGAAAAAATAATTCCTACTGCTATTAACGATAGCGTTTCTATTACTTACTCTAACGCTCCTTCTGTAAAATTTTTAGGTGATTGATATGTTAGATATAGTAAAGAATACTAATGAAACAAAATCAGATATAGAAAAGGTTTATGAATTAGAAGCTCTCATGAAACTTCAACCTCAACTTCAATTGAAGGTTGTTAATTATTTTTCTCATGGTGTTTACGCAAGAGAACTTCATATTCCTGCTGGTACAATGTTGACTGGAGAAATCCACAAACTCGAAAATTTAAATATTTTGTCCCAAGGAGATATTTCAGTTTTGACAGAACGTGGTATGGTCCGCGTTCAAGCGCCTTTTACGGTGGTTTCTCCTCCCGGTACAAAGCGCATAGCCTATGCTCATACGGATTGTATTTGGACAACAATCCACGGAACATTTGAAAAAGATATAGATAAAATAGCTCAGTATTTCATAGCTACATCTGAGCAGGAATATTTAGAATATTGTGGGCATTTTGGCAATCAATTAGCATTGGATTTAAATTAAGATGTTAGATATTGATGGACAATCTAAGTCTTTTTTTAAAGACGAATTATTCATAGACCCTTGTATATGTAATGCATGGGTAGCAACAGCTATTGTTGGTGCTGCTGTAGTTGGAGCAGCGTCTACCGTTTATGCTTCTGGTAAAGCTTCCGACGCTCAAGTTCAAGCTGCAAATACTGCTGCTCAAACTCAGCTTGGAATGTATAATCAAACTAGAAAGGATTTAGAGCCTTATCGTCAAATAGGCGAAGATGCCTACACTATGTTGCAGCCTAAGTTAAAAGATTTAACTGATGGTGTTTCTATCGATCCTAATGTATTAAAAGATAGTGATTATTATAGATTTACTGAAGGTCAAGGTTTAAAAGCTGCTCAAAATTCTGCTGCTGCTAGAGGATTAGGTAAATCAGGAGCAGCTTTAAAAGGTGCGACTTCATTTGCTGAAGGACTAGCTACTGGTACTTATAAAGACGCTTTTAACATGGCTGTAACTAATCAAACGAATACGTTTAATCGTTTGAAAAGTTTAATTGATACTGGTCAAAATGCGTCTGCTCAAACTGGTAGTGCTGGTACGGCTGCTGCATCAGGAGCAGCAAGTGCGCAAATAGGAGCGGGTAACGCGCAAGCTGCTGCTGCTAATGCTCAAGGTGGAGCAATATCTAACGCGGCTACTAATATTGGTGGCTATGCTGCTTATAAAGGATTGTATGGCGGTGGAAATGGTAGCGGCTCTTATCAATATAATAACCCTATTGGTGGCGTTTCTAATCCTACCTACGCTTAA
>ERZ650308.256-NODE-256-length-28492-cov-7.585223_pt1 | contig 28492 bp, 33 predicted proteins | sample MGYA00376244_ERZ650308 | MGnify/ENA primary metagenome ERZ650308 (study PRJEB26733, sample SAMN07839295) | wastewater metagenome | biome: small river; feature: stream; material: water | place: USA: North Carolina | collected 2016-04-26 ... | reverse complement strand
CGGAGGGGCAGCCATGAACCCGCAAGACCGGCAGACTGTGATTGAGGCGCGGATGGCCGCCTATGAAAAGCCAGACGTAGAGGTGTTGGATGCCATTGGTGGGCGCATTGGCTATGGCCGTGCCCAGCAAATACTGGGTGAGCTTTGGGACGCCATGCTACAAAAAGGCTGGGGAATTTCGCCAGGGCGCGGTGAGATGGGCGTTACCGTTGACGACGATTTGCCGCCTATTCCAAAGGCTCAAACTCTGCGTCGCCAGCAGCGCTCAAATGGCGGGTACGAGATGGTCCCGGCGTACAGCGTTGCAGAGCTTAAAGCATTTGGACGCGCCGCCATCGCGCTGCTGCGTGCCGATGGGTGGCAACCGATTGAGACAGCGCCGAAGGATGGCACGCACATTCTTTTGGGCGTTGGCAATGATGGTGCCGAGCCTATTGTTGCTGAAGGCTATGCCGAGTTTGCCGGCGAGGAAGCGATGCATGACGCATTCAACAGCAGCGACACGCTGGCGGTTTGCCTGAAGCTTGAGCATGATGCCGCACCAGCAGCGCAGCCCGACCCCGACGATGAAGCCCCGGAGTGCAACGTATGCGGGAAGCCAGTGGCCTATGGTGAGCGGCACTATCGGTGCGGGTCTGCCGTCATGCCAGCAGCGCAGCCAGGGGTGCAGCCGGTGGCCGACTGGCAATGGCGCAGCAGGTTGAGCGCCAACAACAAGTGGACGCCTTGGAGCCGGTGCACAAAAGAGGACGTTGATAGGGTTGCGGGCTTGGAGAACTTTGAGGCCCGCGCACTCTACGCCGCCCCACTGGCAGTACCCGAGGAAGGGATGAAAAATGGCGCTAACTGAATTTGGCAAGGCCGTTCGCAAGGCCCGAATTGAAGTCGGCGCGACCATGTCAGAAATGGCAGCAGAAATGGAAGTTACCCCAGTTTTCCTAAGTTTCATGGAAAAGGGGCAAAAGCGCATCCCCGACGGCTGGGCCGAAAAGATGGAAGCTTTTTTCAAAGCGCGTGGCTTGACCGTCAGGCTGTGCGCGCTCGCCAACCTATCGAACAAAAATGTTCCGTTGCGCGGCCTGCCACCAGATCACCAAATGTTGATCGCTGAGCTTGGCTGCGCATGCCTGTCGGAGGGGGACCTACTGCAAATCAGACGTTGGCTGGCAGCAGCACCACAGCAGCCAACCGGCGTAGGTTTCGGCGTAGGAAATCCGCAAAATCCCCCACTCCCCGAGTGAAGCGGGGTTCTACCATTGAACTACACCCGCATCACGCAACCCATTGATTTTTAACGGGTTTCTCTGGTAAGTGCATGATTCAGCGTAGGTTTTCGGACATTTCAGCGTAGGTTTTACCCTCATTCTGGCCCAAATAACTGCCATTTGTGCATACACTCCCGGCGTAGGTTTGGCGTAGGTTTTTGCTGCGCCTGGCCTTGGCCAGCGGCATGCCTGCCGCGTGAGAGGGAGTGTAGCCGATGTTCTTTGACGCACGGGCCGCCAAGCTGCTGCAGCCGGGCGCGCACCTGGTGGTGGACGGGTGCCCGGGCCTGCGGCTGGAGGCCAGCGCCAGCCGGCGCACGTGGACGTACCGTTACAAGGCCGCTGACGGCCGCATGAAGCAGCAGCGGCTGGGCCAGTGGCCGGCCATGGCGCTGCCGGCGGCCGTGGCGGCCTGGCAGGCGCTGCGCGACGCCCGGGCCCAGGGGGTGGACCCTGTGGCCCAGCGCAAGGCCGAGCGGGCCAGCGCGGCCCTGGCGCGGGCCGGCCACGGCACGGTGCGCGCGCTGGTGCAGGCCTACATCAACGACCACATCCTGCCCACCCGGGCGCCGGCGGGCGCGGTGGCGGCGCAGCGGGCGCTGCATGCGCTGCTGGACGCGCACCCGGCTTTCGCCGCCATGGCGCCGCGCGATGTGTCGCGCACGCTGGCCTATGACCTGCTGGCCGGCATGCGCGACCGCCCCACCATGGCCGCCAAGCTGCGCAGCCTGCTGGGCGCGGCGTGGGAGCAGGCGCAGGACGCCGGCCGGCTGGACGCCGAGGCCAGCAACTGGTGGCGCCTGGTGCTGCGGGGCAAGCTCAAGAGCAAGGGGAAGGTGATGGCGGGCCAGCACGTGGGCCAGCAGCGGCGGGTGCTGTCGGTCGACGAGGTGGCCGCCCTGCTGCACTGGCTGCCGCACATGCACCAGCTGGCGCAGGATTGCGTGGTGATGCACCTGTGGACGGTGACGCGCGGCGCCGAGTTCCTGGCCATGCGGCCGGAGCACGTGGCGCAAGAGCGCGACGGCTGGTGGTGGACCGTGCCCAAGGCGCTGACCAAAAACGCGCGCAAGGCCGAGGCGGTGGATCTGCGCGTGCCACTCTTTGGCCGCGCGCTGGCGGTGGTGCTGCGCCGGCTGCAGGCGGTGGGCCCGGCGGGGTGGCTCTTCGCCACGGCCGACGGCAGCCGCTACCTGCAAAAGGAATTCAGCACCTACATCTACGACCTGCAGCCCTATAGCGCCAAGATGGCCCGCCGCCAGGCCGACGAGGCGGCCGGCGCGCGGCCGATGCTGCCGGTGGTGAACTGGTCGCCGCACAAGCTGCGCGCCACCGCCCGCACGCTGCTGGCCAGCCTGGGCTGCAGCAACGAGGTGGGCGAGGCTATCGTGGGGCACTTGCCCGGGGAGATGGTGGCCACGTACAACGCTTACACCTACGACAAAGAGCGGCGGGTGTGGCTGGGGCGGTTGAGTGAGTACCTCGAGGGCCTGGCGCGCTGAGGGCTCACGACCCCGACCAGCGCGGGCGCAGGGCGATGCACACGGCCTCGAAGGCCATGTGGCCGGGCAGCTCGGGCGTGTGCGGCTGCGGCGCGGGGATGTTGGGGCCGGTGCCATCGGCCCAGCCGATGAGGCTGTCTTGCGTGCCGGCGGATTCGAGCACGCTGCGGGCGCTGGCGTAGGCGCCGGTGATGCGCAGATCCAGGCTCACGTCTTCCCAGGCGGGCAGCGAGTCGGCGCCGGTGACGGAGCAGGCGGCGCGCTGCGCGTTGTAGGCCACGCCGGCGATCTGGTCCAGGTTGAGGGTGGTGGTGCTCATGGTGGCGGGTTCTCCGATGGAGAGGTTGGCGGTGGATCTGGCGGCGCGGTCGGGGGCGCGTCGGTCAGGGCTTGGGCAGGCGGCCGGTCGTCGGCAAGCTGTAGTCGCTCGGCACGGCAGCTGGCGTAGGCGGCGTTGATGTCGTCGGCCTCGCGGGTGAGGCGCTGGAGTAGTCCAGTAAGCTCTGCTGAAAGTAGCCCACCGGCTTCGGGAGCGTCAGGCGCACCAGGGCCGGCGGCGGGGGCACCCGGGGCCGCGGGGCCACCACCACCTGGCCCACATTGGGCGATGGCGTGGGGGTCGCGCAGGCGGCCAGCGCCAGCAGCAGCAGCAGCGGCCACGCGGCGCTGCAGGTCTTGGATGGTTGCGGTGTGTTCACGGTCCTGGGCCTCCTGGTGGGTGATGGCGGCGCGCCAGCGCTGCTCGATGGCGGCGGTCTTGGCCTGCTCGGCCTTGAGCTCGGCAGCGGCCTGGGCGCGCTGCTGGGCCAGGGCAAACTCGTATTGCGTGCGCACCTGGTCGGCGGCGTGGCGGGCGTGGGCTTCGCGCTCGGCCCACCAGAGGCCCACGGCGCCGGCCAGCAGGGCGAGCAGCGCCAGCGCGTTGCACAGGGGGCGCCAGGCGCGGTAGAAGGCCAGGATGGCGGTGAGGCTCACACCACCCCCAGCGCGTGCTTGCCGGCCTCGTACAGCCGCAGGCGGTCGGCGTAGCCGTTGGTGCCGCCGTTGATCTTGCGGGTGATGGTCATGAAGTCGCCGACGTCGGCCAGCTCGTTGAGGCCGTGGGCGTGCCAGTACCAGGCGGCGCTGCGGGCGGCGTACTCGGGCTGCTCGAGCAGCTCGGGCTGGGCGACGAAGTCGAGGCCGAGGGCTTCGCTGGCCTTGGCGTAGTTGGCGCGGCCGGTCACCTGGATGAGGCCGCGGCCACGGTAGCGGAAGCCGTCGCCGGGCTGGGTGTTGCCGAGGTCTGCCCTGCCCTCGTAGCCGTGCTGGGCGACGGTGGGGCCCCAAATTTCCAGGGCGTAGTGCAGGCCTGCGCTTTCGTGGCCGATCTGCGCCAGGAAGGCGGCCATGCGCATGCCGTCGTCGATGTCGTACTCGCGCAGGGCGGCCTCGATGGCGCCCACCCACTCGGTGGCGCGGTCGATGCGGGCGCCGGTGCAGGCGGCGAGCTGGTAGGGGGTGATGAGTTGGGGCATGGCGGGCCTAACCTTCCCGCAGGCGGCTGCGGACGATGAGCAGGGCAAAACCGCCGATGACGGCGACGTCCTGCAGGCTGGGCTTTTCCAGCGGCAGGAAGGGGGTGACGAGCGCGCCGGCGGCGCCGACGGCCAGGCTGCACCAGGCCAGCAGCTTGAGGGCCACCACCAGGCGCTGGCGCGCGGGGGCGCCGGGCAGGTAGGGCTGGGTGCGCTCGAGCTTGTTGAGGGCCTCGGCCAGCACGATGAAGCCGCTGACGAAGTGCAGCAGACACAGCGCAAAGGTGACGGCGTGGGCAGTCATTTGGCAGGGCCCTCCCCCGATTTGTCGGCGCCGGTGGGGTCCAGTTTGGCGCCGAGGCCGGCAATGGCCTTGCGCAGCAGCAGCTGGGCGCCGGCGCCGATGATGAAGGCCATGCCGCTGAGCGCCGCCTCGGGCATGGTGACGACCAGGGCCACCCACGGCGCAATGGCGCCGGCCGTGAGCGCGCTGCCGACGGCCACGCCCACGCGCTTGAAGGCGGTGCGCACCAGCTCGCGCCAGGTGTCGCCGGTCTGCGGCACGGTGTTGAGCAGGCTGATGGCGGCGATGGACCCGGCAAAACCCAGGGCCAGCAGGTCGGGCCGCAGGCCGAGGTTGACGCCCAAGAGCGTGAGCGTGGGTGCGGCGACGCTGGCGGCGGCCAGGGTGGCCGCTGCTGCGGTGGTGGTGGGATCGGGCATTGGCGCTGTTCTCCCTGGTGGTGTTTGTTTGTGGGCCGGTGCGGTGGCGGGCTTAGCGAGGGTTGGCGACCTCTCGGTCCTGGCGGTCTTGCACGGCCCACTGCCAGTCTTGCAAGTGGCTGTGCAGGCCGTTGGGGCCGTAGCGGAAGGGGTCGGCGAAGCCGAGGGCGGCGGCGACGGCCTCGCTGCAGAACCAGGCGTCGGCGCTGTCGCGGGCGAAGCCGCAGGCGAAGCGGATGTTGCCCCACACGTCATACGGCAGGCCCATGTGGTCGACGAACCAGCCGCGGGCGCGGGACTCGGCGGCCTGCAGGGCGACGGCGCTGCGCAGGACCTGGGTGAGCTCGAAGAAGTCCCAGCAGTTTTCGCTGCTGTAGCCGATGGCCTTGAAGCGGACGCCGCCGTCCAGAAAGCTGCTGCTGGCGCTGGCGCCGTCGCTAAACAACAGCTCGCAGTGGCTGTAGGGCCCACGGTCGAGGAAGCGGCCGAGGCGGTTGTAGAGGCCGGCCACGCCGGGCCTCGTGCCTTTGTAGAAGGCGACGGCCAGGGTGCGGGGGGCGGCGGGGTGGAGGCTCATAGCGTGGCGGCGGCGCGGAAGAGCGCGTCGATGTCGTCGGCCGTGAGGCCCAGGGCGGCGCCGAGCACGGTGACGAAGGGGTTGTTGCGCTCGACGAAGCTGGAGGTGTCCCAGGTGATCTGCGCCTGGCGGCGCTGCGGCTCGGGCAGCGCGTCGATGGCGGTCTGCACGTCGTCGAGCTTGCCGATGGCGTCCAGCGCCAGCCGGGCCTGGCGCATGGCGACGCTCACCCCATTGGGCCCGGCGCCGACGTAGCTGTTGCCGGCGCTCATACCGCCACCTCGAGCAGGCTGAGGGTGAAATCCATGCCGCTGCTGGGCGTGAGGCTGCCGTCGGCGCTGAGGGCCACCTTGTCGCCGTAGGCGGTGATGACCTTGCCGCTGCCGAGGATGGCGTTGATGGGGCCGCGGCTGCCGTTGGCCTGGCTGTTGGTGTACCAGCTACCGGCCACGCCGGTGCTGCCGGTGGAAATGTTGTCTTTGTTGGAGTCGCCGGCCAGGTAGAAGACGCTGCCGCTGTAGAGCTGGCAGGCGTCGCCGTCGGTGGTGGTGACCTGCAGCGGAATGGAGGTGGACGTCCAGTTGGCGCCATTGTCAGCCGAGCGGCCGAGCGTGGTGCCGGCGACGCCCGTGGCCAGCACCACGCCGGCACCGTTGCCCACCAGGCCGCGCTTGTTGATGCCCCCTGCCCCGCTGACGCCGGCCACGCTGGTCACGCTGGTCCAGCTGCTGCCGTTGGTGCTGTAGTAGATGTCGGGCGAGGTGGCGGCCCGGCCGCAAACGATGTTGGTGCCGGTGTGGCAGATGCTGGCGCAGGCCTGCGGCAGCGCGCCGGAGCCTTGCGTCCAGGTGGTGCCGTCGGTGGTGCTGGTGGTGTGGGTGCTGTCGTACAGGCCGTAATAGGTGCTGCCGTTTTTGCAGATGCTGCCGGTGGCGCTGGCGATGACGGCGGGCGCGTTGGTGACGGCGACGCTGGACCAGGTGAGGCCGTCGTCGGTGGACTTGAGCGCGGTGGTGTTGCTGGTGTAGACGAAGTAATTGCTGCCGATGTAGGCGTGCGGGAACTCTTGCGCGATGGTGACGGCGCTGGCGCTGCGCGTCCAGGTGGCGCCGGCGTCGGTGCTGCGCCAGAAGCCATTGGCGCACCCGGCGATGATGGTGTTGCCGCTGTTGCCCACCATCAGGGCGTAGACGTTGCCGGTTTTGCCGGCCAGGTCGAGCAGCCACTTGCGGGCGAAGCTGGCGGCGTCGCTGGCGAGCACGCCGACCTCGTCGCCATACTCCAGAGAAATGGGGCCGTTGCCGGCGATGAGGTTCGCGGCGGCCTTGGCGGCGACGTCGATGGTGTCGCCCACCTGGGTGATGACGCCGGCGCGGCGCAGCATGAGGCTGCCGCTGACGGTGGCGGCTGCGTTGCCGGTGTTGGCGGCGATGGCGGCGCGCAGCACGGCGGCCTTGCCGCTGCCCACCTGGTAGGGGAATTGCGGCGTGGTCTTGCCGCTGAGGGGGTAACGCTTGGGGGTGTCGGCCATGGTGCGGCTCCTTATGCGAAGAACATGCTGCGCAGCGCTGCGCTGGGCGGGGTGATGCGGGCCCAGTTGCTGGACACGCCGGGGGTTTGGGTGGTGACGTCGGCCACGTCGGACAGCAGCAGGTAGAACTCGCCGCTGTGGTAGACGACGGTGCCGTGCGTCTTGGCTCCAGTGAGGCTGGACCACAGGCCGGCGTAGTTGCTGCTGGCCTGGGCGGCGACGGCGCTGGCGGCGGCGGCGGTGGCCTGGGCGGCGGCGTCGAGCGCGTTGGCATAAGCACCGTCGGCCAGGCTCTTCAGGTCGCTGCTGAGGGTTGGCAAGGCCTTGGCCCAGGCGGTGGCCTTGGCGTTGCTGTCGGCCCGGCTGTTGACGTAGTCAGGGGCCTCGGGCAGGGTGGCGGGGGTGCTGGGTGCAGTGGCCATGATTCAGATAAACCCCATAACGTTGAGGGAAAGCTCGGCGGTGGTGGCGCCGTCGTCGACGTCGTACTTGACGGCGCCTTTGCCGAGGCCGAAGACGTTGAGCCCGGCGTAGCCGTTGGCGTCGGTGGCAATCCAGGCGGCGGGCACGTCGAGCACCTCCTGCACGCAGGCCAGGGCGTAGTCGGCGCTGGCGCGGGGCATCTTGACGGTGGCGCTCATGTCGGTGGCGCTGGGGCGCTGCTTGATGACGGTGGAGCCGAATTCGTCGGTGTCGATGTAGCTGTAGGTCTTGGGCTCGGCGCTGGCGCCCTTTTGGGTGCCACCCCACTCGGCGTCGCCAATGATGGCGCGCAGGTCGCCCAGGGCCAGGATGCCGATGGCGGCGGACTCGCCGGGCAGCGGGTCCACGGTGACGGTGAGCACGGGGTCGGCCGCGATGGGGATGTCGCGCACGACCAGCTTGCTGATGGTGCGCGCGCGGGAGAACAACCATTCCCACCAGCCGATGGCGGGCTCGTAGAGCGGGCCGGTGTAGGTGAAGAGCACGGCGCCGCCGGGGCCTTCGGTGACGGTGACGGTGACTTGCTGGCCCTTGCAGCCGTAGAGTGCCACGGCATTGAAGGCCTGCTGCGGGCGCAGGGTGTAGCTGACGCTGGCGGTGCTGGTGGACTGGGTGCTGGTGAAGCTGTCAAACGCGGCCCAGCGATTGCTGGGGCCCACGCGCTGCCACATGGCGGCGCCGGCGGTGGTGTCGGGCGAGTCGGTGCTGGTGCCGGCGCTGGTGCATTGGTAGACGCTGTGGGCGGCTGCCACCACGCGGCGGTCGCCGACGGCGAAGGTGCCGCTGGCCCACGCCACCTCGCCGCCGGCGGTGTCGGGCTCGGCGATGCTGGCGGCCGTGAGCATGGCGGCCTGGATGGTGATGGGGACGAGGAGCTTCATACGGACTTGACGAGCAAGGGGCGCGGCTGCTGGCCGTTGAGCGCGTTGGCGGTGCTGGCGGTGTTGGCGGTGACGGCGGCCAGCTGGCCCTGCAGCGTGGCGACCTGGTCGCACAGCTCGCCGACCTTGGCCAGCAGGGCCTCGTTGCCCAGCTGCACGGGGCCGAAGAAGCCGGCCGGGTTGAAGGCGGCGGGGACCACGGCCTCGCCGGGGTGCAGCAGGGCCAGCATTTCCTGCGGGATGAGGTTGGCGCCCACGGCGAAGCCGGGCAGGCCCAGGGCATGGGCGAAGCGCTTGGCGGCGGGGTCGAAGGCGTCGCGCTGCGCGGCGCTGAGGCTGCTCACGTAGTCGGCCAGGGCGGCGATGTCGTCGGCGTGCGCGGCGAGCTTGGCGGGGTCGAGGTAGTTGCTGGCGGCGAACTTGTCGCCACCGGCGAAGCTGTCGCCGTAGACGCTGGCCAGCAGGCCGCGGGCGGCCTCGGGGGTGGTGAGGCCCGCCAGGTAAGAGGCGCTGAGGACGGGGGTGTTGCCCTTGCCGCTGTTGGCCAGGCCGAAGGTGGTGAAGGCGCTGGCCACGGCGTTGCCGGGCTGCAGGGCGCGCTCGCCATTGAGGGCGGTGGTGAGCGCGGCGATGGCCTCGGGCAGGGTCTTGACGCTGGTGTCGATGCCGCGCAGCAGGCTGACGGCCTCGCGCTGGGCGGCGTATTGGTTGTCCAGCGCCTTGAGCTGGGTCTGCAGGCCCTTGGCGGCCTGCTCGCGGGCGGTGGTGAGCTCTTTGACGGTCTGCTGGCCGGTGGTGAGGGTGGCGTCCACGCTGTCGCCCAAGGCGGCGACGGTGCTGCGGGCGACGCCCAGGGCGGCGAGGTAGTCGGCCCGGCTGGAGAAGTCGTTGCTGCTGATGCGGCCGACGTTGCCCACGGCGCGCTGCACGGCGGCGCTGTTGGCCGCGGTGACGCCGCCGGCCAGCGCCTGGCGCAGGGTGGCCAGGGCCTCGGCCTGGGACTGCGCGGTGGTTTGGGCCTGGGCGTCGAGCGAATCAAGCGCGCCGCGCAGCGCGCCGCTGACGGACTGCAGGGGGGCAAGTGAGTCGCTCAGCGCCGCAAGCTGGTCGGCGCGCTGCTGGTCGAGCGTGTCGAAGGCGTCCTGCAGGGCCTGCTTTTGCTTGTCCACAGCGCGGCCGACGCCGTCGAGCGCGGCGTCCACGGCGCCGGCGGCGGCGGCGCGGGCTTCGGCGCGGCGCTGCTGGGCGGCGTCGACCTCGGCCTTGGAGGACTCGGCGGCCTTGGCGATGGCGTCGGCGGCGGCCTTGCTGGCATCGGCCAGGTCGAGCTGGGCGTAATACTGACGGATAAAGGCCTGGGTGGCCGCGTCGGTGACGCCGGATAGGTCGTTTTGCAGATCCACGGCGCGCTGGGTGGTGCGGCCGAGCAGCACGTCCACCTTGTCCTGCCAGGCCTTGCGGGTGGCGAGGGTTTGCTCCAGCTGCTTGGCGAGCTCGTCGACGGCGTCGCCGGCGTCTTTGGCGGCGGGGACGAGCTGGTCGAACTGGTTGACGATGCCCAGCACGGCGGCGGCGATGGCCTGGCCGCCTTCGGTGCCGACGCCGGCCAGCGCGGCCTGCACGATGCCCTTGAACTGATCGCGGGTGGTGGCGGCCACCTGGTCGGCGGTGACGGAAAAGCCAACGCCATTGAGGGCGCGGGTGATGGCGGCGATGTTGTCGGCGCGCTTTTCCTCGTCGGTGGCGAATTTTTCGTAATAGGCGGAGAGGTTGGCGCTGAGCTGGTCGAGGCCGCCGGAGGCGTCGGCCAGGCCCTTAATGGCGTCCACGCTGGCGGCCTTGAGGGCCTTGAAGCTGTCGGGCAGCGCGTTGATGGCCTTGTAGAGGTCCGCCATGGCCTGGGCGGCGGCCAGGGCCTTGTCAATCTGGTCTTGAGTGGCGGCGCTGGGGGTGAGGCCGTCAAAGACCTTGGAGAGGTAGCTGGGCAGGTCGCTGCCCTGGATGGCGGCGAGCAGCGCGCGGGAGGTGGCGAGTTTGACGGCGTCGTCGGTCTGCGCGATTTCGCCGGTGTAGAAGCTGGAGCTGCCGGCGGCGCCGCCGATGGCGAAGTTGGGCGACTTGCCATCCTTGCCGGTGTTGCCGCTGAAGCTGAAGTTGGTTTGCACCGCCTTGATGCCCAGGGCCTTGATGGTGTCCTGGTAGCTCTGGCCGAGCTGGGCGACGACGGCCTCGCTGGTGCTGCTGGGCGTGGGCGTCCAGCTGGTGGCGCCGAAGACGTTGCGCGCCAGCACCTTGCCCATGGGGTCGAAGGTGGCGTTGCTGTCGCCCGTGGACGACGTGGGCGTGCCGCCGTTGCCCTTGAGCAGGCTGTAGATGGCGGCAGCGGCCAGGGCGTAGGGGCCGAGCGCCCCCACGGCGGTGCCGATGCCGCCGGCGATGTTGCCGGCGCCGATGGCGGTGCCGGCCGCGCTGAGGGCGCCGGAGAGGCCGGCCTCATTGAACAGGGCGGAAAAGCCGGCGCCGAGGCCGGAGCCGAAGACGCCCGCGGTGCCGGCCAGGCCCACGGCGCCGCCGATGCCGCCCAGCGCGGTGCCGGTGTTGGCCAGGCCCGCCGCACCCAGGGCGCCGCTGATGGCGCCGGATATGGGGTTGAGCGCGGCGTTGAGCACCACGCGCAGCGGCAGGTTTTTGAACAGGTTGACGGCGGTGTCGCGCAGCTCGACGAAAGCGGATTTGCCGCTGTCGGTGGCGCGGATGAAGGCGTCGGTGAGCTCGTTGTTGATGTAGTCGGCGGTGCGCTTGCCCTCTTCGCGCTCGGCCTCGTTGGCCTCTTTGGTGGCCTTGCCGGTGATGAGGCCGGCGCGCTCTTTTAGCAGGCGGATCTCGATTTCGAGCTGGTCGGCGCGCTCTTTGCCGCTGTCGATGCTGCGCAGGCGGTCGACCTCGGCCTGCTTTTCGGCGACGCTGTCTTCAATGAGGGCGACCTGGTGGCGGGCCAGCGCGGCGCTGGACAGGCCGAGGGCGTCGATCTCGTCCTGCAGGGCGGCGTTGCCATCCTTGATGGACTGGTTGCTGGCGTTGTAGGCGGCCTGCTCGGACTGGAAGAAGGCGTCGATGCTGGCCTGCTCTTGCTGGCGGAACTGCTGGCGCGCGGCGGCGGCGGCCTTGGCGTCGGCAATCTGGCTGCGGGCGATTTGCAGGCGCAGGTCTTCCTGCTCTGTGGTCTTGACGAGGGCGGCGAGCTGCTCTTTTTGCGCGGCGGTGACTTTGTCTTTGGCCGCCTTGATGTCCACCTGGATGCTGGCGGAAAACTTTTCCTGCTCGGTGAGCTGGCGGCCGAGGTCGAGCTCGGTGCGCTGGACGGCAAGACGCTCTTGCAGTTTCTTGTTGATGGCGTCAAAGGGTGACTCGCCAGCACCGGCCTGGCCGAGCACTTTGGCAGCGGCATCCACCTTAGTGGAGCCGGGCTTTGCGGGTGCAGACTTTTCCTCCTGGACCTGCAGCGCTGCCAGCTCTTTGCGCTCCTGCTGGATGAGCGCGAGCTTTTGCTTGAGCGCGTCAATTTGCTTCAGCTGCGATCTGACGACCAGCGTGTCGTCGGTGTAGCCTGCATTTCGCAGGCGCGCAAGACTGTTTTCCAGGGCGCCCAGCTGGTCGGCCGTTTCGCTGAGCGCCTTGTCATTTTGGAACTGCTGACTACCGGACATCAGCGTTTTCAGACCCGCCCAGATGCCTGCCAGCTTGCCGCCTTCGATGGCGGCGTTGGACATTGCCTTTGCCGCCTCGGCCAGTCCCTTGACCAGGTCGCCCGCCAACGTGACAAACAAGCCCTGCCCTGCCAGGCTTAATTTGTGCAGGTTGTCGTTGAATTCCTCAGCATTTTTGGCAAAGTCTGAGCCGATGACGATGCCAAGTTTTTCCGCCTCTTTGCCCAGGTCTTTGAGCGATTTGCTGCCGCCATTGAGCAGCGGAATGAGGTCGTTGCCATTCTTGCCCAGCAGGGCAATGGCCACGGCGGTCTTGTTGGCGCCATCGGCACTTTCGGCGAAGCGGTCGGCCAATTGGGCGATGACCTTGTCCGCCCCCTGCACTTGGCCACTGGCGTCGCGCACATTGACGCCCAGGGCCTTAAAGACGTCAGCCTGGGCTTTGCTGCCATTGGCCGCGAGGCTGATGTTGTTGTTGAGCTTTTTGAGGCCGGTGGACAGCGCCTCATTGGACACATCGGCCAAGCCTGCCGCGTATTGCAGCTTGGACAGCTCTTCTGTGGCAATGCCGGTCTTCTGACTCAGCTTGTTGAGGCCGTCGGCTAGGTTAATCGTCTCTTTGATCTTGTTGGCAAAGCTGATGGCGCTGAAGCCCGCAATGGCCGTGCCGGCCAGCGCGCTGAACTTTTCGCCCAGTCCGCCTACAGTGTTTTTCAGCTCGCCAGCGCTGGCAGCGACTTTTGTGAAGACGCTGCTCGCCTGATCCTGGGCGCTGATCTTGATGCCGACTTCGGTGGTGTTGCTGGCCATGGCTATGCCCTGCCCTCACGTGCGGGCCTGCTGCTCGCGTTGCCTGGCCCATTCGGCCAGCGTGGCCTGCTCGGCGGCGCAGATGCACTCAAAGACCTCGGCGCGCTGCGCGGGGTCTGCCAGGCGCAGCTGCAGCAGCGCGTGGACGCCGGCATAGTCCAGGCCCGTGGCGCCGGCCATGCCGCTGCGCCACTGGGTCTGCACGGCGCACCAGCAATCCCACGCGGGGATGCAGTCGGGCCAGAGGAAAACCTCAACGTCGCCGCCCACGCCAGCCACGCGCAGCACGCCCGCAAAGGCGCCGCCGGCCTTGTTGGCTGAGGCTTGGAGGGCGCGTTCATGGGCGTTGTGCTGGGCAATGGCGCGGGCGACGGCGGCTAGTTTTTTGCCCGCGCAGCCACCTCGCCGAAGTAGGCCGACACGATGAGCATGGGCAGGCCGGGCAGCTCGCACAGGGTGCGCAGGGCGTCGGCGCTGTAGGGCATGGGGGTGTCGTCTTCGGCGCGGACGCCCTGCCAGCCGGTGATGACGTCGGCCAGCAGCTCGGTGGCGCGGGTGTAGGGCTGGCTGGGGGCCTCACCCTGGACGGTGACGGGCTGCTCGAGGCGCTTGATGGCGTCGTCCAGCTCGCCGGCCTTGAGGCGCTTGGCGGTGAGGAAAAACTCGAAGTCTTGCGGGGTGCCGGTTTCGTCGTTGACGACGCCTTTGACCTTGAAGCCTACGGCGTCTCGCAATGTGATCTTGATGGGCATGATGCACCTGATTTCTGTGGCGCCTGAGGAAAAGGGCGCGCGCGGCTGGTGGTTCAGGCAAACCGCCAGGGCGGGCCGGTCATCAGGCGGCCCGCCCCTGCCGCGCGCATAACTGCGCGAGCGGCGATCAGTAGGTGATGATGCGGCCCAGGCCGGCGATGACGACGCTGGCCTGGTCGACCTGGCCGGCGGATTTCTTGGGGACTTCGTTGCAGACCATGTAGCCATACATGTAGGCGGTGCCGGCGGCGCCGACGATGCGGAAGGCCACTTTGGTGAAGGTGCGGGAGAGGCCCAGCATGGTCTTCCAATTGGCATTGGCGGGGTCGTGCGCCACCGTCAGCGTGATGCTGAAGGGGTTGAAGCCGGTGGGGATCTGGATGCCGTTGCGCGAGGCCAGCAGCTGCACCTGGGTGAAGCGGGCGTCGCCGCCCGAGCTGTCAATGCTCAGGACCTGGGGGATGTCCACCCACGAGCTGATTTTCTGCGCGCTGCCGGTGCCGGTGCCGGTGCCGAAGTAGGTGGTGTTGGAGCTGTCCAGGCCCAGCACCTTGAAGGAGTTGGCGTCTTGCTGGTCGGCGCGGTAGACGGTGTTGGTGGCGTCTTCCCAACCGGAGGTGAGCAGGATTTCGTCGTTGTCAACCAGGCCGTGGCTGGTGGAGGTGGCGACGGCGTCGGTGGCGTTGGTCAGCGTGCTGATGGTCAAGGCGCTGCCGAACGAGCTGGAAAACTGGAATTTCGAGCCTTCGGGGAAATTGAAAGACATGGTGGTGCTCCTGGAGGGTTAAGCGAGGCTGCTGCCGCTGGTGGCGTGGGCAACTTTGAAAAACAGGGTGGCGCAGGCGGTGGCCTGGCCGTCGACATCGAATTCCCAGTTGACGCCTTCGGGCGTGATGCGGGAGACGCGCCCGCCGAGGGTGGGGTCGGACGCGAGGCGCTCGAAGGTGCCGGCGAGGACGGGGTCGACGATGAGGTCGGGGGCGGTGGTGGTGTTGCCTTTGCCGTAGCACTCGACGGCGAAGGTGGACTCCCACTTGATGCCGGTGCCGTAGCCGATGCCGACCTCGCATTGCGAATTGACGGGGCGCACGGTGACGGCGGTGGCCTTGGCCTCGCTGACGGGGCGCAGCTTGACGCGGTCCACACTGGCGGCGACGGCCGGGGCCTGGGCCAGCAGCGCGACGACGGCGCCGATGATGCCGGAGAAGGCGGTGGCGCTCATGCGGCCTCCAGCAGCAGGCGGCTGATGCCGGTGCCGTCCGGCTCATGGGCGGCGATGGTGTAGGTGGCGCTGCCAACGGCCACGGCCTTGCCTACCGGCGACGTGGGGACGCTGGCGGTGGGCAGGGTGATGGCGGGCTGGCTGCTGGCCATGCCGATGGGGCCGACGTTGCCCATGCTGTAGGGAGCCTCGAACTGGACGACCACGCCCGCGATGCCGTCGATGGTGGCGACGGCATTGCCGACGCCGTCCTCGGCGAAGAAGGGGGTGAGGTCTTCCACGAACATGGCCGCGCGCGCCTGGGGGTTAGACGCTCTTCTTGACGCCGGACATGGACACGCCCGCGATTTGCGGGCCGGTGCCGATGGTGCCGACGTACTTGATGTACCGGCGCACTTGCTTGCTCTGCACCACCAGGGTTTTGATGTCCGCGCCGGTGGTGCTTTGCGTGAATGTGAGGCCGGAGACGTCGGCGAAGCTGGTGTTGTCGGCGCTGTCCTGGATCTTGCCGTCCAGGGTGCCGGTGCCGGCGCCATGGTGCTGGGTGATGAGCACCGGCCCCTCGTAGTCCAGCAGGTCGACGCTGGTGGCGGCGGCGGCCACTGCGGCGGTGTTGGCGTAGGACGCCGGGGGCAGCAGCGAGGCGACGGTGGCGTTGCCGGGGTAGTTGAACTGGCTCATGGTGCGGGGGCCTCCGTGGTGGCGTTGGCGGTGGCGGTGGCGTTGGCTGCAGCCTGGGCAGCGGCTGCAGCTTCTGCCGCGGCGGCGGCTTCGGCGGCAGCTTTGGCCTCGGCCGCGGCGGCCTTGGAAGCGGCGGCGTCTGCCTTGGCCTTGGCGGCGGCGGCGGCGGCGACCTCTTCAGCGGTGGCCAGGCGCACCTTGCCGGCGGTGGCCAGCTCGGTGCCCTGGGTGTTGGTGAGGTGGACGATGCCGCCCACCTCCACGCGCTGGCCGGCCATGCAGATGGCGCGCAGCACGCAGTGGGCCCGCGTGGCGGGCTCGTTGACTTTGACGGTCTGGACCATGGTGGGCAGCGTCGGGTGGTGTTGCGGGGCGGGCTGGCCAGCGATCAGGTGATGCTGGTGGCGCGGCTGAAGGCTGCGGCCTGGCGCACGCCGACGTCCACGGTCTGGATGGCACGGATGCCGCTGATGGCCGCGGTGAAGTTGGCGTAGGGGTTGAGCGCGATTTCCAGCATGCCCCACTCGCCGATGACGACCTGCGACCAGTCGCCGAAGGTCATGGTGGCGGCGGTGAGCTGGGTGCTGGTGGTGGCCTGGAAGCCCATCATCAGGCCGTCGAGCACGGAGCCGGTCCACAGCGGGGTGTCGGTGCTGGTGAAGCGCTGGCGCTGCATCAGCAGGCCGGCCACGGCGGGGGTGGTGACGTAGGCGGAGTTGTCGGCCAGGGCGTTGGCGCTGCCGGTGTCGGTCTGGAACTCGATGATGCCGGCCAGGCCCAGGCTGCCACCGCTGACGCTGCCGATGCCGGCGGTGTTGGACACGCCGGTGGGCTGGCCGGAGCTGCCGGAGCCCTCGAAGGCGGCCAGGTCGATGGCCAGCGCCAGGACGCGGGCCAGGTCGTTCATGACCAGGCTTTCAGCGGCGGGGGTGCTTTGCAGCATCAGCTGGCGGCTGATTTCGGTATAGGCGCCCAGGTTTTTGGGCGCCAGGGTCAGCTGGCCGACGGTCTGCTGGCTTTCGGTGATGGCGGTGGACTCGTTGGTCAGCCAGTAGGCGGTGGCGGCGCCGGTGAGCTTGGGGATGGCCACGTTGCCGACCAGGCCGGGCAGCATGGTGGCGCCGAGCTGGGCGACGCGGGCGCGGGCGCGCAGCAGGTCGATGAAGCTGCCGGGCAGCAGGTTGGTGGCGACGAGGTTGCCGCCGCCGGTGGCGCTGGCAACGGTCAGGTCGCGCCGCTGGGGGCCGGCCATGCCGCGGGTCATGACGTCCACCGGGACGAAGAAGCCGCCGTTAACGGCCTCGGGCAGGCCGGTGCGCTTGAGGATTTCGTTGTGGCACTCGAGCTCGTACTCGGCGCCCTTCCAGGTCTTGTCCACCAGCGCGCGGATGGCCTTGAGCACGCTGAAGCGCTGGGCTTCTTTCTCGCTCAGGCCCAGCTTGGTGACTGGGTCTGTCTGCGCGGCGGTCATGGCGTTCATGATGTGGGCGCGCAGCTGGTCGACCGTCTCGCCCTTGGCGATGGCCTGGCGGGCCAGCTCGATGCCGCCGAAGCGCTCGAACTTGTCGCCGATGGCCAGGATTTCGCTGACGCGCTGGTTGACGGCCTGGTCAGCGGCGCGGGTGGCGTCGCTGATGAGGGCGGGCACTGCCGGCGCGGCGGCGGGGGCAGCAGCAGGGGCGGCGGCGGGGGCAGCCTGGGTTTCGGCGACAGCCATGGTGGACTCCTTTGAACGGTTTGCGGGGGGTGTTTGCGGGGGCAGTGGGATGACGGGCGAGGCTTCTTGAGCGCTGCGGCCCACGCCCACGGAAAAATCGGCCGGGACGCTGACGAGGGAAACCTCGAAGGGCTCCCAGTCGGTGACGCGGTAGGTGTCGGTGTCTTCGTTGGTTTCGACGAGGACGGCGGCCTTGATTTCGTAGCCGACGGAGACGTTGCGGCGGATGCCGTCAATGACGTCCTGAAAAATCTCGTTGGCGCGGGCGCTCTTGCTGAAGCGCACCACGGCGCGGGCGACGCGGTCGGTGCCGATGGTGATGGACTCGACGACGCCGATCTGGTCGCGGGTGTTGTGGTCCATCAGGAAGGGGCCGCCGGCGCTGAGGCGGGCCAGGCGCATGGCGGTGGGGGTGCATTCCAGCACCTCGATGCCCCACCAGCGCTCGTAAGGGGTTTCGCTGGCGAAGGAGAGCTCGACGGTGCGGGCCTCTTCGTTGACGGCGGAGCGCTCGACAGCAAACGCGCGGTGCAGCTGCGTGCCGGGCTTGAGGGTGGTGGGCTGTTTGGTGGCCGTGCTCATGGACTCGCATGGTGCGAGTCCGCGGGCGAAAAATTCAGGGGGAGTTTGGCACAACCGGCTGAATCAGCGCCGGCGGGCCAGGTGCAGGCGCTGGGCCATGCGGCCGATGGCGGGGTCGCCGACGTAGCGGCCGAGGTGGATGTGCTGCAGGTAGTTGAAGGTGTCGGCGCCGAGCTGGGCGGCGGCTTCGTTGGCGGCGTAGAGCAGCGCGCCGTGGACGCCGGCGTGCAGGACGTTGGCCGGATCTGGCAGGTAGGCGCCGTGGGCGTCGAGGGTGTGCCAGGTGGTGCCGTCCCACACTTTGGGGCCGGTGAGCAGCGCGAGGATTTCGGCCAGGGTGGGCATGGGGAGCACCGGGCGCTAGAGCAGCGCGTCGATACGGCCGCAGCCGTGGCCGCGGTAGGGGATGGTGCCGGCGACGTCTTCCCAGGCGTTGGCCTGGTAGAGGATGGTGATGGCGTCGTCGTCGTAGAGGGTGTATTTGCCGGTGGCGGCGCTGAGCTCTTGGCGGTTGGTGAGGATTTTGAGGATGAGGGTGGCTTCGTCCACGCTGACGGCGCCGCCGGCCGCGGCGTCGCTGCCCTCGGTGGCGCTGCCGCCGACGCTGGCCCCTGCCCCGCCGCCGATGGTGAGCGGGAAGGTGATGGTGCCGCCGAGGTCGATGCCGTCGACCTGCAGCTGGGCGTCGAAGCTGTCGGACCAGGGCACGGGGGTGCCGGTGTAGTCCATGGTGCCGTCTTCGCGCAGCACCAGGGTGCCGCTGCTGGGCAGGCGGGTGACGCGCAGGCGGAACTCTTTGGCGGCGTCGGCCGGGAGGGTGACGCACGCATAGAGCGGGCTGGCGCCGTGCTCGCCTTCGCTGGGGACGGCGTCGCCGCGCACGCCGAAGCCACCCATGCCGAAGTGGAAGGTGCTGGGAAGGTGGTCGGGGCCGGAGCCGAAGGCGAAGGTCATGTTGCCAGGTAGGCTTGCGCGCCGGACTGGGTGCCGGCGACGGTACCGTCGGTCTTGATGGGGACGACCAGGAAGGGCTGGTCTTTGAGCAGCTTGGCGTCTTGCAGGGTGAGGCGGCGGTTGCTGTCGGTGGTTTGGTTGGCGAGCGTGAGCCACAGCTGGCCCGGCGCGGACAGGCGGAACAGGTGGACGTAGGGGATCAGCAGGTTGGCGTAGGCGGACTGGTCGGCCAAGCCCCAGTCGCCGAGCGGCTGGGTCTGGATGGTGCCGATGTAGGGGCCGGCGCCGCCGGCGGCGGTGTCGTCGCCCTCGGTGGCGCTGCCGCCGGCCGTAGCCTGGTTGCCGATGGTGGCGCCGCCGGAGGCGGTGTCATCGCCCTCGGTGGCGCCGCCGCCGACGGTGCTGGCGGTGCCAGGGGTGGCGCCGCCGGAGGCGGTGTCGTCGGCCTCGGTGGCGTTGCCGCCGACGGTGGACACGATGGCGGTGTATTCCCAGGCCCCGATGTCATACGTGGCGCCGCGCGCCTGGCCGATGATGTCGGTGGACAGGCCTGCGGTGGCGCCGGCGTCTTTGAGCTTGGAGCCGCTGCCGATGCGCAGGTCTTCGCTGCCGCTGGTGAGGCTGGTGAAATCCGCCGAGGTGATGGAGGTGACGCCGCTGCCACCGTAGTTGGTGCCGCCGAAGGTGCCTTTGTCGGTGGCATTGTTGGTGCTGCTGGCGGCGGCGGTGCCGCTGAAGTCGGTGGCGAAGCCGATGACCGCGCAGTCTTTGACGACAAAGGAGCCGCCATAGCCCTGGCTCATGCCGGTGCCGCCGGTGCTGGCCACGCGCACGAACGTGCAGCCTGTGGCGCTGCCGCTGGAGGCCTCGAAGCGAATGCCAGCGCAGCTGCCTGACGCGCCGCGATGGATTACCGCCAGGTTTTGCAGCGTCGGGCTGTTGCTGTCCACGTACAGCGCCGGCTGGCCGGGCGTGGCGTGGTCCAGGATCAGGTTTTTGAATGTCTGGTTGCTGCCCGTCGCGGTATGGATGAGCGAGCTGTTGCTGGCTGCCGTGCAGCGGAACTGCAAGCCATCAACGATGATGTTGCTGCCTGTGAACTTGTAGGCACCGTTGTTGTCGGCGACGTTGCTGGTGAAAGCGGCGCCATTGCTGGCGTTCCAGCGCAAGGCGTTGGTGGCTGCGTTGGCGTTGTCTTTGAAACCCTGGCCGCTGGCGGGGCGCAGGGTGACGGTGTTGGTTCCGCTGGAGCCGGTGTAGCCGCCAATGGTGACGACCGATGTGTCAGCCACGGCGCCGCTGTCGTTGTAGACCTCGGCGACCTCGGGGGCGCTGAGCGCCAGGGCGTTGACGTAGCTGGCCCAGGCAGCGAGCGTGGAGTAGTCGCGCCCAGTGAGGCCAATGGTTTTGGTTGCCATGTCAGCCTACCTTGATGGCGCCGCCGAGCAGCGCGGTGATGTTGGCCTGGTGCTTGAGGGTGCAGGCGGCGAGCAGCACGGGCAGCTGCACCACCCAGGTGAGGCCGGCGGCCTGCCCTTGCGCCAGGGTGTCGAGGTTGACGGACCAGATGCGGTGCCGCCAGGCGAGGAAGCCCATTTCGCGCGCGCCTTCGCTGCCCTGCAGTAAGTGGCGCAGCTCGGCGGCGGGCACGCCGGGGATGACGATGACCTGCCACCAGCCGAGGGCGCCCGGGCCCATGATGGCGTCGCCCCAGTGGAACATGTCGTCGTCGTGCACGTCCACCGGGTCGCCGCGCTCGGGCTGGCCACAGCGCTCGGCCTCGGTGAGCTGGCTGTTGCTGCTGCGGCTGAAGACGAGCAGGCTAGCCATGGCCGACCTCGCTGTAGGCGGCGGGCCAGCCGGTGGGGTGCTGCACGATGTCGGCGTGGGCTTCGTTGGCCAGCTTGATGAGCTCGGCGAGCTTGGCCTCGAACTCGGGGGACGGCGGCTTCATTTCCAGCAGCTTCTGCGGCAGGCGGTGGCTGTAGGCGCATATGAAGCGCGTGGGCGCGAGCGCGCAGAATTCGTGCTGCACGCTGTCCATGATGTTGACGAGGCTGGCCAGCGGCTGGAAGGTGATTTCCTCACCGCCCTCTGGCACGGGCTCGCCCTGGGCGATGAAGCGGACGTCGAACTTGGCGCGGCCGTCTTCGTAGGTGGTGTCGGGAAAGCGCACGGGGCGCGGCAGGCGCTCGGGCTCGTAGGCGGCCAGCAGGCGGCGCACTTCGGCATGCTCGGCGGTGGCCAGCTGGAAGACGACCTCTTCGCCGCTGGGATGGGTGGCGCGCACCAGAGCCCAGCCCATGTCCAGCAGCGTCAGATGCGGGAAATAGTGCTCGTGGCGCGGCCGCACGTCGCCGCGCTGCAGCTCGTTGGGCCGCACCATCAAATTGCCGTAGGTGTGTTCGCTCATGGTCAGCTGAAGGGAATGAACTGCATTTTTTTGGATGCGTCGCTGCACTTGAGCACGCCGTCGTACTTCTTGCTGTAGTGCAGCTGTGAAAACGAGCCCTGCGCGCCCGCGACGTCGATACCGCCGCTGACGCTGAGCGTGGAGCTGGTGAAGGTATCGCTGTTGATGTTGGCGGGAATGGGCATCACCGTAAGCTGGGTGCTGCTGCCATTCCACAGAATGAAACGGTCGCGCGTGGTGTCGTGGGTGATGGCCCAACCGCCGCGCAGAGTGGCTGCGCCATCCGTCACCAGGGTGATGGTGGTGCCCGACGCCGGGTTGAAGTAACCCAGGGTGCCGCTGGCAAAGCCGCCGCTGCCGGCTTGGCCGAAAAACACCCACACCAGGTCGCGCGCCGCGTCATAGATGAGCCGGGAGTAGTAGCCCGACATGGCGCCGTTGTTGATGGTGATGGTGCGCGTGCCGGTGGCCCTGTCCCACTTGGCGAGGTTGGGCCCCATGAGGCCCCACAGGCAATCGCGCACGGGGTCGTAGCAGGCGCTGCCCGCTTGCACCGTGCCGGCCGTGGGCGCTGCGAAGGCCACAGAGGTGTCCCAATCGGCGCCGGAGCGGCCGAAGCGGTAGCCGTTGGGCGTGAAGACGCCGGCGCCATTCAGATGCCGGCCCCCGGAGGGTGCGAGCAAGACATCGCCCCCCGGCATGGCGGCCAGCAGGTTGTAGCTGTGGACGGCGGCGGGCCGGTCGTCGGGGACGAGGGCGTTGTTGCTGCCGGCCTGGCCGATGTTGGTGCCGCCGGGCAAGGGCTTTTGCAGGGAGCCGCTGGGGTAGCCGCGGCGGGCGAAGGCCGGGGCGTTGTCGTCCAGGCAAATGGGAAAACCACAGTTGCCCTGCCAGCCGGCATGCCCGCCACCGATGGCGGTGGCCTCTTGCAAGGCCTCGCACCAGGCCATGCCAGTCCACTGGTCGAACAGGGCGAGGACGGAGCCGTTGGGGGTCCAATTGGCGTTGGTGCGGGTCTGCGGGCTGTTGCCGTTGATAGCGGCGTCGAGCGCGGGGTCTACATCGGCAATGGTGTTGCTGCTGATGTAGGTGGCAGCGAGGACGGTGAGGCCTTGGCGCCAGGTGGGGACGACCGGGCCGGTAGCCCCACCGCTTGCGCTGGCGCTGCCATCGGTGGCACCGCCCCCGGCCGTGCTGGGCAGGCCCGGCGTGGCGCCGCCACCGGAGGCGTCATCTGCCTCGGTGGCGTTGCCGCTGAGCTTGCCGCCGGGGTAGTAGCCGGCATGGATGGCGGCGGCGCCCGCGTAGCTGGTGCTGGCGGCGACGGGCATGGCTGCGCGCGGGTGCGGTGGCGGGGGTGCGCGGGCGGTGGCTCAGGGGTTGCCGGCGGTCAGCGTCATGCCGCTGACGACGATGTTCTGGCCGTTGACCACGGGGTTGGGGAAGGTCCAGCACGGGGCGGAGCCGCAGACGTCCATGCGCAGGACGACGACGTCGCTGCTGTCGGTGACGTCGATGAAGAGGGGGGTGCCGGCGACGTGGCTGGAGTTGGTCTGCGTCGGGCTGGTGTTGATGGTGAGGACGCCGCTGGAGACGGTGCCGATGGCGGTGCTGGGCCAGCTGAGGGTGGCCAGCAGGGTGCAGCCGGCGGCGCTGGAGACGCCGCTGGGTTTGGTGCAGCCGTTGTAGAACTTCATCTTGGCGCCGGTGGCGCCGGAGGCGGTGACGATGTCGGTCATGTGCGCGCTGCGCACGGTGGTGCTGTAGGAGAGCACGGCGCCGGCGGGCAGGCACAGCGAGGCCAGGGCCAGGACGGCGGCGAAGGCCAGGGCGATGCTGGCGAGGAAGGTGCGCGGGGGTTTGCGGGTTTGCATGGAGGGCTCCGGGTGGTGGGTAAAAAATGTCAGGCGGTGGCAGTGGCGGCGGCGTCGGCCGGGGCGGTGGTGGCCGGGGGCGGCTCGGCAGCGGCGGGCTTGCCGTTGCTGCTGTAGTCGGGGGTGAATTGGTACTTTTGCTGCAGGGCGGCGGCGGCGGCCAGCTCGACGAGCAGGTCTTCGTAGTCGGTGCCGAGCTTGGCGGCGACGGATTGCGGGCTCTTGAGGCCGGCGCGCACGGCGGTGATGTCGGCCTCGATGTCGGCGCGGGGGTCGACCCATTCCCACCGGCGGGCCTGCCAGATGTGGCCCATGAACTTGTCGAGCTTGGACAGGGGGAGCGCGCTGCCGTTGGGCAGCAGGATCTGGCCGAAGCCGAGCGCGGCGGGCATGAATTCGGCATGCACGCGGTCGAGCAGGCCTTCGCTGACCCACTCTTGCACCATCATCCAGCCGTCGCGCTCTTCGAGGGTGCCGCTGCGGATGCTGCTGAAGCTGACGCCTTCGAGGTCGTTGGCGAGGGCGTGGTAGGCGACGCCGAGGCCGCTGGCGACGCCGCGCAGGTTGGCCTTGACAAAAGCCGCGTACATGGCGGCGGGGTAGTCGGGGTCGAAGGGGGTGAAGCTGACGCCTTCGGGCAGGGTCTGGAAGGTGCCGGGGTCGGCGTCCATGACGAGGCCGGGGTCGTCGGTGCCGTCCTGGTCGGTGCCGGTGCTGATGGGGTTGGCGTTGCCGTCTTCGGTGGTGAAGAAGCCCATTTTGCTGGCGCCGACGCGCGCGGCGATGACGGCGGCCTCTTCGTAGCCGCCGAGGTTGTTTAAGCGGACCATGGCGGCGTGGGCCCAGGGCATGCCGCGCACTTGCTCGGGGCGCTCGCGGATGAAGTCGTGAATGATGTCTTCGGCGGGCAGGCGCAGGCGGTTGCTTTCGACGGAGCCGGCGGAGGCGGCGTAGACGTCGCCGGGGTGGGCGGTCTTGAGCCAGTAGGCGACGGGGCGGCCGAAGGCGTTGAGCTCGACGCCCATGCGGATGAGGTTGACGCCGGTGCTGGCGGGGCGGTTGTAGGCGGTGTCGAGGCGGTCGATGTCGAGCAGCTGGAAGGCGACGCCGAAGGGGTTGTTGGCGGCTTTGCCGCGGATGATCTGGATGAGGTATTCGCCGTCGCGGGCGGCGGCGACGACGGCGAGGCGCACCAGGTCGCGCAGGGAGTGGCGGCCGGTGACGTCGCACACGCCGCGGCGGCTGAAGCGGTCGAAGGCGGCTTCGATGGCATTGTTGGCGAGGCCGTCGGCTTCCCCGGTGGGGTCAACGACGCGGGCCTGAAAGCGAAAGCCGCTGGGTCCGACGACGTTGGTGGCGACGAGGGCGAGCCACTTTTTGACGTATTCGTCGTCGTTGGCGAGCTTGCGGGAGCGTGCGCGGACGGCGTCGAGGCTGCGGAAGATGTCAGCGTTGGCGCTGGCGCTGGAGGTGGACCAGCCCATGGTGAGGCGGCTGACCTGGGCGGCGGCGTAGTTGCGCTGCTGACGGCCACCGGCCTGGGGGAGCATGCGCACGGGGGTGACGCCGGCGCGCTCGATGCCGCCGGGGCGGCCCTGCAGCCACTTGCTGAGGACGACGCTGCCGCCGCGGGCGGCGACGTTGCGCTGGTTGAACCAGGGCGCGGCGGTGGGGGTGGTGACGAGTGCGCTCATCGTTGGTTGAACCTGACGAAGACCTGGTTTTTGGGCGAGAGGCCGGCAGCGATGCGGGCGGCGTTGTCTTCGCGGTTGACTTCTGCCTGCAGCTTGCTGCGGAAGGCCATGAACTCGGCCGGGGTGTGGAAGGCCTGGCGGCGGCCGTTGATTTCGTAGCTTTGCAGGTAGGCCTTGGCGCCGTAGGCGGCCAGGGATGCATTGACGTCGTCGAGGGCCTTGCGGGCGGCGCTGCGGGTGTCGAGCGTGGTGGCGGCGGCGATGTTGGGGGCGACGATGATGCTGCCCTGGCCAACGGTGTGGCGTTCGCCGGAGCGGCTGGCGGCGGCGGACCAGGTGTAGGTGCCGGGGGTCCAGCCGGCGGAGGTAGCTGCGCTGACGCTGACGGCGTGGTCTGCCCCGCTGGCGCTGGCGGTGATGGTGATTTTGCCGGATGCGTTGATGAGGGTGTAGGCCAGAACCCAGCCGGCGCTGGCGGGGTAGTCCGCCAGGGTCTTGAGCCAGGCGATGGTGTCGCCTGCCGTGACGCGGCTGGGTTCGGTGGTGGCGGTCATGCCGCCGATGGTGCGAGGGCTGAGCGGAAATTTTCAGGGGGAGTTTGGCACTACTTTTTCTCGCCGAGGATGCGGTAGCCGGTGCGCTTGCCGACGCCGGCGCTGGCGAAGACTTCGGACAGGGGGCGCTTTTGGCGCAGGCCGGCGGCGAGCAGGCTGGTGCGGGTGACGCGGTTCATGCGCTTGCCGACGTAGGGCTCGGTGCCGCCCCATTGCTTGCGCAGTTCGCCCTCCAGCTGGTGGTGGACCTGGGGCGGGACGTCGGGGGCGGCGGCTTTGAGGCGTTGGATGAAGTCGTCGATGATGTCGGTCATGGCGGTGTCACCAGGATTTAGCCCAGCCTTTGCGGGCCGGGCGGGTGGGCTTGGGAGGGGTGAGCGGCTGGCGCTGGGCGGTGGGGAGCACAGCGGGGGGTGGCGGGGGCGGTGCGGCTGGCGGCTGCGTGCTGGGTGCAGCGGCGCCCTGCCCTTGCGCCTGGTCGGTGGCGGTGGGCTCGGCGGCGGCTTGGGGCGGGGACATGACGGTGGTGAGCAGCTGCGCGGCGGGTGCGTCGAACAGGTCGCGGCCCTGGGCCTGGAGCTCGGCGCGGGCCCAATCGGATTCGCGGTAGCGCTCGAGGCCGAGGAAGTGGGCGGCGGCCAGGGCGTAGACGGCGCAGTCGAGGGCTTCGTTGCGTTTGCCGGGCGGCTTGACCCACTCCAGGCGGGGGTGGCCTTTGACGTAGCGGGTGGCGAGGCGCTCGCTGGTGAGCTGCTGGAAGACTTCGTCGCCGAAGTGCCGGCTGATGTGGACGTAGCCGGGGCCGGGGTCTGTCTTGCGCAGGCGGCCGTAGATTTCGGCCTTGGCGGTGTCGGTGCCGATGAGCCAGAGCTTGATGCCCTTTTTGATTTTGGTGCCGCGCCAGCTGACGTCCTGGTCGGTGGGTTTGCCGAGGATGGCTTTGCCGCTGAGTGACTGGCCTTTGACGGCGTAGACGTGCATGTGCTTGTGGGTGCGGGCGTAGACGTAGACGGCGTTGGTGTGGTGGCCGCCGCTGTCGATGAAGCAGGCCATGATGGGGATGACGCGGCCGCTGGCGTGCTGGATGGGGGTGCGGCGCCAGGCGGTGAGCTCGGTCCACGGGCTGCCGGGTTCGCCTTCGGGGATGCCGGGGTCGCCGTGGATGACTTTGCGGTCGACGAGCTGGCGCTCCATGCCGCGACCCCAGGCCCAGGCGTAGGCCTCGAGGCGGTCGCCCTGGACGTCGACGCCAGCGGTGACGATGAAGAGGCCCCAGTGGACCTGGCGCAGGGGGATGTCTGGCGCGCGCTTGCGGAGTTCGTGCTCGTTGGCTTTGTCGCCGTCTTCCTCGTAGGTTTCGGCGAGGCGGGTGTTGACGAAGGCGCGGAGCTTGGAGGGGTCGCCCTGGCTGGATTTGACGACGGCGGTGTGCCATTCGACGACAAGGTCGGACCAGCTGAGCCAGCCGAGCGGGCTGTAGAGGCTGCTGAGCTGGAAGCCGCGCACTTTGCCGGCCTTGGCGCCGGGGTGGGTGGCCACCCAGCGGCCGGCGGCGAGCATGGTGGGCTTGTGGTGCTCGAGGATCTGCGCGCCGCAGTGGCGGCAGATGTAGTGGACGGTGGAGGGGTCGGGGGAGCCGTCGGGGTGCTTGGACCACTTGATGCCGTGGGGGGTGGTGGCGCCCCATTCGAGGACCTGGTGCTCGCCGCAGTGGGGGCATGGGACGTGAAACTGGCAGCGGTCGCTGGCGAGGTACTCGGTTTCGATGCGGCTGAAGTCTTTGGTGGTGGGGGTGCTGGTCTTGAGGCGCTTGCGGCGGCTGAAGGTGGTTTGGCGGGCTTCGGCGAGGGCGCCGGGGTCGCCTTCGCCGTCCACGTCGAAGGGGTAGGCGTCGATCTCGTCGAGGAAGAGGTCGCGCACGGGCATGGAGCGCAGGCCTGCGGCGCTGTTGGCGCCGGCCAGCACCCACAGGCCGCCGGGGTATTCTTTGAGCAGGGTGGTGTTGGCGGCGTCGCGGCTGCGGTTTTCGCGGATTTTGCGGCGCAGGACGGGGGACTCTTCGATCATGGGGGCCAGGCGCTGGCTGCTGTAGCGCTTGGCGAGGTCGATGGTGGGCTGCACGACCATGGTGGGGCCGGGGTTGATGTCGGCGATGTAGCCGAGCCAGTTGCTGCCGATGGTGGTTTTGCTGGTCTGCGCGCCCCACATCAAGATCACCTCTTGCACCGGGCTGTGGGCGCTGAGGCAGTCCTGCGGCTCGCGCGCGTAGGGGGTGCGGGTGCAGCGGTAGGGGCCGGGCTCGGCGCTGTCTTTGCTGCTGAGGTTGCGGCGCTGCTCGGCCCATTCGGTGACGGAGAGGCGGGGTGGGGGCGCGGCGTGCTCGGCCCAAATGGCGGCGACGATGGACTCGCCGCTGGGCAGGTCGATGCTGAAGTCGCGCGCGCCCATCAGGCGGCCTCCCCTGCGACGAAAGCGAGGGCCTGGTGCAGCTCGGCCTCGAGCAGCGCGTGGATTTTGGCCTGATCGGTTTCGGCAGCGAGGACGGGCACCAGGCGGGCCGGGATCTGCATGAGGGCCTCGCGCGTGGCGGCCACTTTGTTGGCCATGGCGGCGCGAACTTCGGACACACGGACCAGGGTGCCGATGGTTTCGGCGAGCCTGAGCTCAGCGAGCTCGGCCTCGGCGGTTTCGCGGCGGATGCGGGCGGCTTCGTACTGGCTGGCGCCGGACGGCTGGGCGGGCGCGTCGGGCGGGGACGTGGCGGCGCCGCTGGGCGTGCTGTCGACGCGCGGGCGAGTGTTGCGGGACCACTGGATGTCAGCGACAGCGGGGTCGATGAGCTCTTTTCCCTCGCGCATGACCGTGGTAATGCGGTTTTCGGCGATGGCTTTGCTCACGGCACTGGCTGCGCAGCCGCGCATTTCGGCATATCTGGCCTTCGTGACAAGCTGCACTTCCACCTTATTTATCCCTTCTCTCGTTCCTTCACTTATTTGAAAAATGACTCACTAGCGCGGGCGCGGGGTTCGAATTACCAGATCGGAAGAGCACAC
>ERZ650308.254-NODE-254-length-28871-cov-7.920253_pt1 | contig 28871 bp, 20 predicted proteins | sample MGYA00376244_ERZ650308 | MGnify/ENA primary metagenome ERZ650308 (study PRJEB26733, sample SAMN07839295) | wastewater metagenome | biome: small river; feature: stream; material: water | place: USA: North Carolina | collected 2016-04-26 ... | reverse complement strand
CCGATCAGGTGCTTGGTCGGCTTGCGTTGCCGGCTGGCGTAATCGTCCATTGTTTGTGCTCTCCTTATCGTGAGTGATGTTCTTTGCAATCGTTTGCATGATACGCACATCATCCAAACTTGCCACCTAGGGAAAGCCCTAAACTTTCGCATCTTTTCATAAAAAAATGCGAAAAACCAGGCCATTACATGCCGCTTTACAAATCTACAGGACCTTCCGGTCTGACTGTAGAAGCTATAAAATCCATGCAGGCCACATCACGACTCACGAAATTGCAATCGTTTTCATGATGAATCAAAAAATGGGATTATGTGCTCTCGGCATAGGTCACAAAGACCCTGCCCCAGCAGAGGGGCTGCAGACATGTATCTGCGCCAGCTCACCTTGCGGTGAGCGGTACTGTGCCTGGACAGCGCTGCGCACATGTGCCACCAAAGCTTGGGGCACCAGCGCCACGACACACCCACCAAAGCCGCCCCCCGTCATGCGGGCACCACCTTCAGGGCCGATGGCGTTTTGAGTGATGTCCACCAGCGCATCAATGGCAGGCACCGTGATCTGGAAATCATCGCGCATCGACACGTGCGACTGCGCCATCAACTGACCCATGACCCGCATGTCGTGGGCGGCCAACGCGGCGGCGGCATCCACGGTGCGTTGATTCTCCGTGACCACATGGCGCGCACGCCGATAGGCCACCGCATCCAGCCCCTGCGAGCCGGCCTGCAGCTGCGCCACTGTCAAATCTCGCAAGGCCGCCACACCGTAGTGGCGCGCAGCTTGTTCACACTGCGCGCGCCGTGTGTTGTATTCACTTTCCACCAGCCCGCGCCGAACACGCGAATGGATGATCATCACCGCCATGTCCTGCGGCATGGGCACCGCTTGTGTGCGGAGTGAGCGGCAATCGATCAGCAAGGCATGGCCTTGCTGACCTCGAGCAGAAATCAGCTGGTCCATGATGCCGCAATTGCACCCCACAAACTGATTTTCTGCCCGCTGAGCGATCAGTGCCAGATCCGTAGGACTGAGACCATTCAGACGGTACAGGCCCTTGAAGGCTTGCCCCACCGCCACCTCCAACGAGGCCGAAGAGGACAAGCCGGCACCTTGCGGCACATTGCCGAGCAGGGCCAAATCGGCACCACCGAGCGCCATACCATGCGCCAGCAGCATCTGGACAACACCACGCACATAGTTGGCCCACGGCACATCTTCACGCGGCACGATCGGGGTGTCCAGACTGAACTCGTCAAGCTGATCGGCATAGTCCAATGCCACCACGCGCACGACTCGATCGCTGCGCGCACGTGCCGCCACCAGCGTATGAAAGTCAATCGCACAGGGCAAGACAAAACCATCGTTGTAGTCGGTGTGCTCACCGATCAGGTTCACGCGTCCTGGCGCCTGAGCCAGCATGTCCGGAGCACCCTGGAAGCTGCGCTCGAACGCAGCCGTCAAAGAAGAAATCAAAGGAGAAGTCATGTCAATTTCTGGTCAGAAGGAAGATTTCAGCGACCGCTGTAATGCACATCACTCACACTGCGCAAACGTTCGGCCGCCTGCTCTGGTGTCAGATCGCGCTGGGCTTCGGCCAGCATTTCAAAACCCACCATGAACTTGCGCACCGAAGCCGAACGCAACAGAGGCGGGTAAAAATGCGCATGCAATTGCCAGGCTTGACCCTCGCGACCATCAAAAGGCGCACCGTGCCAGCCCATCGAATAGGGGAACGAACAGCCAAACAAGTTGTCGTAGCGTGATGTCAATTGCTTGAGCGCCAATGCCAAGTCCTCGCGCAGTGCAGCGGTCAATTGCGGCATTTGCTGAACCACAAAACGGGGCATGAGCAAAGTCTCAAAAGGCCAAGTCGCCCAAAACGGGACCACGGCCACCCAATGCGCGGTAAGTACCACCACGCGCTCCGCCCGTGCAATTTCACGCTCGGCCACATCCAGCAACATGGGACGACCATGTTGTGCGAAGTAGTCGCGTTGCTGTGCATCTTCTGCCACCGCTTCATTGGGCAAATGCCCTGTGGCCCAAATTTGACCATGCGGGTGCGGCTGCGAGCAGCCCATCAAGGCACCCTTGTTTTCAAACACCTGCACCCAAGTGTGCTGCTGACCCAACTCTGCCGTCTGCTCACACCAAGTATCAACGACACCCGTGATGGCCGACACGCTCAACTCGGGCAAGCTGCGGGCATGGTCGGGCGAAAAACAAATCACCCGGCTCGTGCCTTGGGCCTCATGCATCTGGAACAACGGATCGGTTGAAGGTGGCGCCGCGGGCACCTGCGGCATCAAGGCCGCGTGATCATTGGTGAACACATACGTGCCGGTGTAAGCCGGATTGACATCACCACTGACGCGCGTGTTGCCTGCACACAAATAGCAGGTCGGCTCGTAACTGGGCAAGGTCTCTTGCGGGGTCTCTTCTTGCTGGCCTTGCCAGGGTCGCCTGGCACGATGGGGCGAAACCAGCACCCATTGCCCCGTCAAAGGATTGCGGCGACGGTGGGAGTGGTCCGAAATGTCAAATGGCGTGGTGGTCGTGTTCATGATGTGTACCCCTTCGGATTTTGTGATTGCCAACGCCATGTGTCTTCGCACATGGCTTGCAGTGATCGCCGCACACGCCAACCCAGCACCTTTTCGGCCAAGGATGCATCCGCCCAAAAAGCGGCCAGATCACCCGAGCGGCGCGGTACAAATTCGTGTGGCAATGACTTGCCGCAGGCCAGAGCAAATGTGGCCAGCATCTCCAGAACACTGTGACCCTGCCCCGAACCCAAATTGAAAACATGATGCCCTGCGCGACCATGCGCATGCTGCAATGCGGCCAAATGCCCATCGGCCAGGTCCATGACATGGATGTAATCGCGCACACCTGTACCGTCTGGTGTCTCGTAGTCGTTGCCAAAAACACGCAATACAGAACGCTGCCCCACCGCAAGCTGTGCAATGAACGGCATCAGGTTGTTGGGCACCCCCTGAGGGTCTTCCCCCATCAGGCCACTGGGATGGGCACCCACGGGATTGAAATACCGCAAGGCGGTCATGGACCAGCTGGGATCTGAAGCCACGACGTCGGCCAGAATTTCCTCCACCATCCACTTGCTGCGCCCATAAGGACTGCTGGCTCCTTTGACAGACGCTTCGTGCAAAGGCATGTCGTGCGAGGGCGCATACACCGTGGCCGATGAACTGAACACCAGCGTTTTGACGCCGACTTGCTTCATCGCATCGATCAGCACCAAAGTGCCCTGCACGTTGTTGTCGTAATAGCGCAATGGATGGTCCACCGATTCCCCCACCGCCTTGAGTCCGGCAAAGTGGATCACGGCATCAATCTTGTGGTCGTGCAACACTTGCACCAGCAAAGCCTTATTGCGAACATCCCCCTCCACAAAGCTGGGCTGGATACCGCTGACCTGTGCGATCCGCCCCAGCACTGCGGCTTTGGCGTTGACCAGTGAGTCCAGGATCACAGGGCGATGGCCCGCCTCAATCAACTGTACGCAAGTGATGCTGCCGATGTATCCGGCACCTCCAGTGACCAGAATATTCATGGCCATCCCTTAAACACGTGTCAATCGCACGATGAAGGCGGTCTCCGCCTGTGCTCGGGGCAATGGCAACCCAGCATGGCGCAACCATCCCCCATCCAGGGTCATGCCGCCCTCGACATTCAAGGCGTCAAAAAACGGCGCGGTGTTGTGCGCGCCGGTGGGCAGCACTGTGCCCGCAGGCACCAACTGGCGCACACGGTAATGGGCCTGCGTGTCGAGCATGGGCAAAGGCAAACGTGGTGAGTAGCGATGGTGCGTGGGCTGGGTGCGGTACACCAACAGCAGCACGTCGCTGGCCATGCCTGCCGCATCCACATCGCCGTGGGCCTGCCAGACGATGCCGTCGTCGATGGCCCCCTGCCAAACGTGTCCGTGGTGCAAACGGTCGCGCAAATCCTTGTACATCTGAATCCAGGCCTTGAGCTCGGCGGCATCGGCATCGCTCAGGATGCGTGCATCCAGCTCCACGCCCAAATGCCCCGGCAGGGCCACGGCGGCACGGAATGCCATGCTCTGCGTGCGACCCGTGGTGTGGGCGCGGGCACTGCCCACATGGGCCCCCATGATCTCGGGCGGGAAAAACTGCAAAAAGCCGCGCTGGATACCCACACGCGACATCGCATCGATGCAGTCGCTGGTCCAGACGCGGTGCGTGTGGCGCAAGACACCAAAGTCAATGCGCCCACCACCGCCTGAGCAGCTTTCGATTTCTACCTCGGGGTGCGCCGCGCGGATGCGTGCAAACAGCGCATAGGCCGCATGCACCTGCGCCCTGTAGCCGGCTGCGCCATCGTGCAGGCCGGCGGTGGTCAGGTCACGGTTGTGGTCCCACTTGATGTAGCGGATGGGCTGGGCCGACAGCAAGGCATCGATCTTTTCAAACAAGTAATCGCTGACCTCTGGACGAGCGATGTCGAGCACCAACTGATTTCGGGCCGTGATCAAGGGTCGTCCCGCCAGCTGCAATGCCCAGTCGGGGTGGGCGCGGTACAGATCACTGTCCGGGTTGATCATCTCCGGCTCGAACCACAGGCCAAACTCCATGCCCAGCGCGTTGACGTGCGCGACCAAATCGCCCAGCCCCTGTGGAAACTTGGATTCATCGGGCCACCAGTCACCCAGTGCGGCGCGGTCGTGGTGACGCCCATGGAACCAACCATCGTCCAGCACGAAGCGCTCCACCCCAACAGCCGCTGCGGCTGTGGCCAGCTCCTTGACCTTGTCAGGGTACACGTCGAAGTAGAAACCTTCCCAAGTGTTCAGGTGAACAGGCCGAGGGCGCATCTGGCCCCCCGGCCAATTTAAACGTGCGCGCAACTCGGCGTGGAAGTTGGCCGCCAAACCATTGAGGCCTTGCGAGGAGCAACTGGCCACCAGTTCGGGCGTGTGCAAGGTGGCACCTGCGGCGAGCAAGCCCTCACCCGGCGCCAGCCACTCGCCGACTTGCCACTGGTATTGCGCGTCATGCAGCCACTCGATGGATTGCTGATGGTTGCCCGACCAGGCCAGGTGCGCACCGTAGACCAGCCCCATGCTTTCGGTGGCGCCTTCGGAGGTGACCACTGCACCCGGAAAGCAATCGTGCGATGTGCGGCCACGGCGGCTCTCGCGACGCCACAGGCTGCGAGAGAGCTTGTCGGTTTGCAGCAAGAACTCGTGGTTGTGCTGACCCGCGTAGGAGCGCACATTCTGCGCCTGCGCGGGCAAGAGCAAGGTGCCTGCGGCGAGCCACTGCACATCCAGGGCGGCATCACCCAGGTTGCGCAAACTGCTCTTCAGTGTCAACACATCGCTTGAATGGTCCATGCTCAGATGCACCGTCAACTCAATGGCGGCGACCGGATCGGTCAGCACCACACGCACAGACTGCGCGGGCACCGCCCAATGCACATCGCATTGCGTGAAGGCCTGCGCAAAAGCTTGCCCGTTGCGATGCGCCAGCAAAGCGCTTTGCCCGAACCAGCCCACACCGAAACTGGGTGCCAGTGTCAGCGGCTGGTCAAAGTCCAGCATGAACGAGGGCAAGGGACGGGACCCACGCAAACCATGGGGCGCCTCGTCGCGAATCCGAGGACCCCAATAACGCCAGATGGGCGCTTCGCCCGCAGGTAGCTCCAGCACCAAGCTGGTGTTTTGGCTGTGGAGACTCAGGTATTCAGAAGGGTTTTTCGTGGTCACAAGCATGCATCCTTATTGCACTTTTTAAATACTAACGCGAGTTAGATTCGAGTTTATACTAGATTTATGGCATTTCAACCCCAAAAACCGCCCACCAGTGCCGAGGTCGCCCGACAAGCAGGTGTCTCCCGCACCACGGTGTCATTTGTCCTCAATGGCGTGCTCAACCGCGGCATCAGTGACGCCACACGCGATCGCGTGCTGGCCGTGGCCGGGGCTATGGGTTACCAGCCCAATGCTGCCGCGCGGAGCCTGGCCAGTGGGCAAACCGGCACTGTGGGGGTGGTCATCCCCAAAGCCGCTCATTTGTATGTGGATGCGTTTTTGGCCCAACTCGTGGCCACGGTGAACGAGCAATGCCATGCGCTGCGTTTGAAAATGCTGATCGAGACCACCGACGATGAGGGTCGAGAGCCAGGGGGCTTTGTGAATCTGGTCCGTGGGCGCAGCATCGACGGCCTGATCGTGGCCAACCTGCGAACCTCCGAACACGCCCACTTGGACAAAATCACCGAAGCGGGGATTCCTCTGGTGGTGCTGACCTCACGGCCTCATGACTTACCCCAGCTGGCGACCGTTTTGAGTGACACGGCTCGCTCGGCCTGTACTGCGGTCCAGCACCTGATCGGCCTGGGTCATCAAAAAATCGCGTTCATCAGCTTTGCTCAACCTGAATACGAGTCGGTTCACGAACGCGAACTGGGCTGGCAACAAGCGCTGGAACAAGCCGACTTGGTCGTCAATCGCAAACTGGTGGAGTACGCCGACATCAGCGCACAAAGCGGTTACGACGCCGCGCAGCGCTTATTGACCAAAGGCGAGCCCTTCACCGCACTTTTTGCGGGCAACGACACCATCGCTTTTGGTGCCCTGCGCGCTTTGCATGAAGCAGGTTTGCGTGTGCCGCAAGATGTCGCGGTGGTGGGCTACGACGACATCCCCATGGCCGCGTTTGCCAACCCGCCACTGACCACCATGCATTCGGACCCGATTGGACAAGCGCAAATGGCGCTGAAACTGTTGATGGCGCAGATCAACGCCGACACCGGTGCTGAGCCCGTACAACTTGAGGTCACGCCGCAATTGATCGTGCGCAACTCCTGTGGCGCGCATCGCTGAGTACATCAGGACTGGCGATGCACACACACAACGCAAGCCCATGCGTGGCCTTCTAGAATCCACCGCCATGAACACCACCGAGATTTTCCTGATCGCCATGTCGATCATCTTCACCGTGCCCTACCTGATCTGGCGCTTGGGCAAGACGGACTACTTCGCGCCCCTGGTGGTGGTGCAAATCCTCACGGGCATCTTGTTGGGACCCGGCATTCTGGGCAAGGTTTTCCCCGACTATTACCAATTCGTTTTCTCGGCACCTGTCATCCAATCGCTCAACGGCATTGCCTGGTGGGCCGTCATGCTGTTTGTCATGATTGCCGGGATTGAACTGGACTTGAGCAAAGCCTGGGCGCATCGGCGGGAAAGCAGCATCACCGCGGGCCTGGCCTTGGGCACGCCCCTGGTGTTCGGTTGTGCGGCAGCGTTGATGCTGCTGGGCGGCTCGGGCTGGATGGGGCCCAAAGCCTTGACCTGGCAATTTGTGCTGGGCGTGGGCATGGCCTGCGCCGTCACAGCCTTGCCGATTTTGATTTTGCTGATGGAAAAGCTCGACATCCTGCGCCAGCCGCTGGGCCAGCGCATCTTGCGCTATGCGAGCCTGGACGACATCGCCATCTGGGGCGTGCTCGCACTCATCCTGATGGACTGGGACCGCGTGGGCCGACAAGCCGTCTTTCTGTTGGCTTTTGGTCTGGTCTGCGTGCTTTTCCGCAAAGGCATGCGCCTTCTGCAAGAGCGCGACCGCTGGTATGTCGCCCTGATCTGGCTGGCCGTGGTCTCGTTTGGCGCGGACTGGGCGGGCCTGCATTTCATGGTGGGTGCCTTTTTGGCGGGTGCTGTCATGGACAGTGACTGGTTCGACCAGGACAAGACTGACTTGCTGCGTCACCATGTCTTGCTGGCGCTGATGCCGGTGTTTTTCCTCTCCACCGGCTTGCGCACCAACTGGGATGTGGGCGGTGTAGCCGTGTTCGGGGTGGCGGCCTTGCTGTTGGCGGCCTCGGTCGCGGGCAAGCTTCTGGGCGTGCGTCTGGCCGGTCGCATTCTGAACTGGCCTGCGGGAGAGGCCAGCATCATCGGCTGGCTGCTGCAAACCAAGGCCCTGATCATGATCATCTTTGCCAACATCTTGCTGGACAAACAGATCATCACCCACGAAACCTTCACCGCTCTGCTGCTGATGGCGGTGGGCAGCACGATGCTCACCGTGCCGGTGGTGGCACCGCGCTTGCAGCAACTCAAGACCCTGATTTCCAGGGCCGCTTGATGCAAGCTCAGCTGCCGAAATCTGACACCATGGGCGCCAACCAATAGGCACGAGCCTCCCAAGGCAGCAACCGGTCCCTGGATGCCTGCCAGGATTCCTCAGGCAGATTACCTATCAGAGCGAAGGCGCCCTTCAGCACAGGCAAATCTGAGCATGGCAAATCCTGCGCCTGCCCGCTGAAATTGCACAAGACCAGCACGCGGTGAATGCCGTCATCGCGCAAATAGGCGAACACATGCGGGTGATCGGGCAAGAGCAGTTCGTAACGACCACGCACCAGCACCGGGTGCTGCTTGCGCAAGGCGATCAATTGGCGGTAATGGTGGAACACCGATTGCGGATCGGCCAGCGCCGCTTCGGCGTTGATGTGGGTGTGGTTCTCGTTAACGGCCAGCCACGGCGTGCCGCTGCTGAAGCCGCCTTGCGCCTGGGCCGACCACTGCATGGGCGTGCGGGCGTTGTCGCGGCCTTTGGCGTGGATGCTGCGCATCACCCACGCCGGAGGCTGCCCGCGCTCTTGCGTGGCCACGCGGTACATGTTGCGGGTTTCGATGTCCTGGTAGTGGTCGATGGTCGGCCACGCCACATTGGTCATGCCCAGCTCTTCGCCCTGGTAAACATAGGGGGTGCCCTGCATCAGGTGCAGGCAGGTGGCCAGCATCTTGGCCGAGCGTTCGCGGTAGGCCGGGCTGTCGTCGCCAAAGCGCGAGACGATGCGCGGCTGGTCGTGGTTGTTCCAGTACAGGCTGTTCCAGCCCTGGCCGTGCAAACCACTTTGCCAGCGGCTCAGGCTGGCTTTCAGGTCAGGCAAGTGCAGCGGTTTCAAAGCCCATTTGCCTTGGCCGCTTTGGCTGTCCAAGTCCATGTGCTCGAACTGAAACACCATGTCCAGCGCCCCGGTCTCGGGGTGCGTGATATCACAGGCTTCCTGCACGGTGGCGCAGGGCGCTTCACCCACGGTGATGCTGTCGTAATGGTCCAGCACTTCGCGGCGCATCTCGCGCATGAACGCCATGAAGCGCGGGCCGTGCTTGACCATGTCGATGGCCGGCTGGAAAAACCCGTTTTGCACCACGGGCGCATTGGGCAAGGTGCCGTCCGCCCGCCAGGGCTTGGAGATCAGGTTGATCACGTCCATGCGAAAACCGCGCACGCCCTTCTTGAACCAGAAGTGCATGAGGTCATAGACCTCGGCGCGCACCTTGGGGTTCTCCCAGTTCAGGTCGGGTTGCTTGGGCGAGAACATGTGCAGGTAATACTCGCCCGTGGTCTCGTTCCAGCTCCAGGCCGAACCGCTGAAGGCCGACTCCCAGTTGGTGGGCTCGCGGCCATCCACGGGCTCCTGCCAGATGTAGTAGTCGTGGTAAGGGTTGTCACGCGAAGAGCGTGCCTGGCGGAACCATTCGTGCTCGTCCGAAGTGTGGTTGACCACCAAGTCCATCATGAGCGCAATGCCGCGCTGGGTCATGCCCACCAGCATGGCGTCAAAGTCGGCCATGGTGCCGAACTCACCCATGATGGCGCGGTAGTCGCTGATGTCGTAGCCGTTGTCGTCGTTGGGTGACTGGTAGACCGGTGACAGCCAGACCACGTCCACGCCCAGCGTTTTCAGGTGGTCGAGCTTGCTCGTGATGCCGGGGATGTCGCCGATGCCGTCACCGTTGCTGTCGCAAAAGCTGCGCGGGTAGATTTGGTAGACGGTGCTGTTTTTCCACCAAACTTGATCAGATGAATTCATGACAGACAACGGGAGACAAGGATAAAAGCTGAGGCTTACTCGGGCAGTTCCACAGTGCGGTGGCAGGCAATGCCCTGGCTGTCGAACAGGTGCAGCTGATCGGGCATCAGGCGCAATGTCAGCGCCGAGCCTGTCGCGAGCGAGGCGCTGCCTTCGACCTTGACGGTGGCGATCGGCTGACCCGGGATCTGAACGTACAACAGCGATGAATCGCCCAGACGCTCGATGTGCTGCAGGCTGGCGCTCACGCCTGTGCCCGCATCTTCAATGCCCAAGGGGATGTGCTCTGGGCGGATGCCCACTTGCACCGACTGGCCGACTTTCAGGTGACACGCATCGACGGCCACGCTGATCGTCTGCCCCCCCACGTCCACGCTGGCGTGGCTGGCGTCGGCGCTCAGCAAAGTGCCTTTGAGCAGGTTCATCTTGGGCGAGCCGATGAACTCTGCCACGAACAGGCTGGCCGGGCGGTGGTACAGGTTCATGGGCGTGCCGACCTGGGCCACGCTGCCGCGCTCCTGGATGAGGGCACCCGTGTGCAGCAGCACGATCTTGTTGGCCAGCGTCATGGCCTCGACCTGGTCGTGCGTCACGTAGATCATGCTGGCCGAGCCCATGTCCTTGTGCAGCTTGGCGATCTCCAGGCGCGTCTGCACGCGCAAGGCGGCGTCCAGGTTGGACAGCGGCTCGTCAAACAAAAACACTTTGGGTTGCTTGACGATGGCGCGGCCAATGGCCACGCGTTGGCGCTGGCCGCCCGACAGGGCTTTGGGCAGGCGGTCCAGCAGCGGGGTCAGCTGCAGGATTTCAGCGGCTTCTTTCACCTTGCGGTCGATCTCGGCCTTGTCCGAGCCCAGCACACGCAGGCCAAACGCCATGTTCTCGCCCACGGTCATGTGCGGGTAGAGCGCGTAGCTCTGGAACACCATGGCCACGCCGCGCTGGGCTGGAGGCAGGTCGTTCACGCGCTGATCGCCGATCAGCAGGTCGCCCGAGCTGATGTCTTCCAGACCCGCCACCATGCGCAGCAGGGTGGACTTGCCGCAGCCCGAGGGGCCGACAAACACGCAGAACTCGCCATGCTCGATGGTCAGGTTGGCGTTGTGGATGGTCATCGGCAAATGCGGTGCGTAGCGTTTGCAGATGTTCTTGAATTCGATGCGGGACATGGGTGGACTCCAGCGCGGGGTATTTCAGAGAGATTCAGTTCACAGCAGCTGCACGAGCAAACCACCGTAGGGCTCAAAGGCCAGGGTCTTGGCGGACAAACAGCCGCCTGATAAACCCGGTACGGCCAAGGTGTGCGCGGCTTGGAGCGCATCGCTCAAATGCAGGCTGGCGACTTGGTCGCTGAAGTTGAAGGCACACAACACGCGTTGGCCATCGTGCTCGCGCACAAAGGCCATCACCTGCGAGTGCACAGGCAACAAGGTTTGTTCACCGTGGACCAGCACTGGTTTCGTGCGCCGCCATTGCAACAACTGACGATAAAAATTCAGGTGCGAATGGGCGTCCCTGTCCTGTACATCCACGGCCAAAGCGCGATACGCCTCGGTGAACGGCAGCCAGGCCTGGGTCTGACCATCGCCAAAACCGATATCAGCCGCCTGGCTGTTCCAGGGCATGGGCGTGCGGCAACCGTCGCGTCCCTTGAATTCGGGCCACATGGTGATGCCATAGGGGTCTTGCAAATCTTCAAACGCCACATCGGCTTCAGGCAAACCCAACTCGTCCCCTTGGTACAAACAGGGCGAGCCGCGCAGGCACATCTGGAAGACCGCGGCCAAACGCAGCATGGCCAGATTGCGATCCGGGCCACCCCAGCGCGAACCGACACGCTCCACATCGTGGTTGGCCAATGCCCATGAGGGCCAACCGCCCTTGCTCTTGTCGGCAAATTTTTGCATCAAGCCGTGCAGATACGGTGCACTGCTGTCTTTGCCCAACAGGTCAAAGCTGTAGGCCATGTGCAGCTTGTCCCCGCCACTGGTGTATTCGGCCATGGTGGCGATGCTGTCGTCGGTACCGATCTCGCCCACCATGGTGGTGTTGGGGTACTGATCAAGCAATGCACGCAACTGCTGGAGGAAGCCCAGGTTTTCTGGACGCTCCTTGTCATAGATGTGGCGCTGCCAGCCATAGGGGTTGGCGTCGCTCAGGGCGGGATCACCCGCGACGGAGCTGTCACGTGGCGGGTTGCTGCGCAATTGCTGGTCGTGAAAATAAAACGGTGTGGTGTCCAGGCGGTAACCGTCCACACCCAGCTCCAGCCAGAACTTCACTGTGCCCAAGATGGCCTCCACCACCTGCGGGTTGTGGAAGTTCAGATCAGGTTGGCTGGCCAAAAAATTGTGCAGGTAATACTGCTTGCGACGGGTGTCCCATTGCCAAGAGCTGCCGCCAAACACACTCAGCCAGTTGTTGGGTGGGTTGCCATCGGGCAGCGCATCGGCCCACACATACCAGTCGGCTTTGGCGTTGTCTCGTGAGGCCCGGCTTTCGGCAAACCACGGATGCTGGTCCGAGGTGTGCGAGAGCACCTGGTCGATCACGACTTTCAGGCCCTTGGCGTGTGCGGTTTGCACCAGGGTGCGGAAGTCTTCCAACGTCCCAAACAAAGGGTCGATGTCGCAATAGTCGCTGACGTCGTAACCGAAGTCCTTCATGGGGCTCTTGAAAATGGGCGAGAGCCAGATCGCATCGGCACCCAGTTGCGCCACGTAGTCCAGCTTGGCGGTGATGCCCGGCAGGTCACCCACGCCGTCGCTGTTGCTGTCGGCAAAAGAGCGGGGATAGATTTGGTAAATGACGCCGCCGCGCCACCAGTTGTTGTTCGGTGCTTTGCTCATGCTTGGACTGCCATCAGCCTTTGACCGCGCCCGCCGTCAAGCCAGACACGATGCGTTTTTGGAAGAAGAACACCAACAACAAAAGCGGTACGGTGACAATCACCGAGCCGGCCATGATGGTGCCCCAGGGAATTTCGAAAGCCGTGGCGCCTGCGATCAGCGAGATGGCCACGGGCACGGTGCGTTCGGTGTCACTGACCACAAAGGTCAGCGCGAACATGAACTCATTCCAGGCGCCGATGAAGGCGAGCAGCCCGGTGGACACCAGCGCGGGCCACAAGAGCGGCATGAACACCTGGAAGATGATGCGCAGCGGACCGCAGCCGTCCATGATGGCGGCTTCTTCAAGTTCACCGGGCAGCTCGCGCATGAACGTCGTCAATATCCAGACCGTGAAAGGCAGGGTGAAGATGGTGTAAGGAATGACCAGGCCCAGCACCTTGTTGTACAAGCCCAGCGACTGGATCAGCTCGAACATGCCCGAGAGCACTGCCACTTGCGGAAACATGGACACCCCCAGCAAACTGACCAGCAGCAAGCCTTTGCCCTTGAAGCGGATGCGCCCCAGTGCATACGCGGCAGTGATGCCCATCAGCATGGCAAACGCCACGGTCAAAAAAGACACCGCGATCGAATTGACCAGACTTTTGCCAAAGGGCTGAACCCCTTCAAACAAGGCCCGGTAGTTGCGCAGATCGGCGTTGCTGGGGAACAGGTCGGCAGTGAACAGCGCATTGCCTGTTTTGAGCGATGTCGAAATCGCATAGACAAACGGGTACAGCGACAAGATGACGACGATGGCCGAGATCAGGTACAGCAGCACCGTGGCCAGAGTGGAGCGTTGCTTCATGGCTGGTCCTCCGCCAATTTCACGCGGGTCAGGCGCAAGAAGATCACTGCGGTGAGCATGATGATCAGGAACAGTGAAGTGGATGCGGCCGAGCCAAAGCCCATATTGCCGTACTCGACCATTTCACGCCGCACAAACCCTGACATGCTGATGGTGCTGCTGCCGTTTGACGTGAGCACATAAATGAGGTCAAACACACGCAGCGAGTCGAGCAAGCGGAACACGATGGCCACCATCAAGGGCTGACGAATCAATGGCAAGGTGATGCGCCAGAACACACGCAAGGGGTGCACACCATCCACACGAGCGGCCTCGTAGCAATCCTTGGGCACGGTTTGCAAGGCTGCCAAAACCAAAAGTGCCATGAAGGGGGTGGTTTTCCAAACGTCCACCAGCACCACCGTCCACAGCGCATAAGACGGTTCAGCGGTCCAGGCGATCTTGTGGCCGATGAGCCCCGCATCGAGCAACAAGGTGTTGATCACGCCAAACTGGTCATTGAGCATCCACCCCCACATCTTGGCCGACACGATGGTCGGGATGGCCCAAGGCACCAACACCGCTGTGCGCACCAGCGCCCTGCCCTTGAAATCCTGGTTGAGCAGCAACGCAACACCCAGACCCGTGAGGGTTTCCAGAACAACAGAGACCACCGCAAAACCAAACGTATTGCGAATCGAAATACCCCAGTCACCCGCCCAGAAACCTTCTTCGTCATTGGGGTTGAAGAACAGGCCGTATTCGCCAAAGTAGTTTTCAAGACCGACCCACTGGCCTGCGGAAATGTCGTTGATGTTGGTATCTGTGAAGCTGAACCAAATGGATCGGGTCAACGGCCAGACCGCCACGATCAGCATGAGCACGATCATGGGGGTCAAAAACAGCCAGGCGGTGCGTGTTCTCGAATTCATGGGTTTCACCAGTGTTTGCGACGGATTTTCTGGAGACGCTGTTCCAGTCTTTTCACGGCCTCTTCGCCCGTGGCGCGCTTGGACAGGACCTCATGTGCGGCGCTGAACACACTCTGACTGACTTGCGGGTACTTCAGGCCTGTCAATGTGGCCGGTCTGGCCACGCTGTTGGCAAACACATCCGACAAGTTGGCCATGAACGCATTGGCCGCGATCACATCCTTGTCTTTGTAGAGCTCGGGCAAGGTTGGGTTGAGTGAGTTGCCGATAGCGCGGGCTTTTTGCACTTTGGCACTGGTCATGTACATCACCAGATCCGCGGCCTCTGCAGGGTGCTGGCTGTATTTGGACACAGCCAGCTGCCACCCGCCCAATGCAGCGGTGCTGGGCTGACCCGGCAATTTGGCAATGCCTACTTTGCCTTTGACGGGGCTGTCGTCTTTTTCCATCAGTGCCCAGGCATAGGGCCAGTTGCGCATGAACAAGGCATTTGAATTTTGGAAGACGCCGCGCGCTTCTTCCTCTTCGTAATTCAAAACGCCGATGGGCGAGATGGTGCCGATCCACGAAGCCGCCAAATCCAGAGCCTTGGCCGCCTGCGGGTTGTTGATGGTGATGCGGCCCTCGGCATCCATGATCGTGCCGCCGCCATGGCCGCCGACCAATTCCAGGGTGAAACAAGTCAGCGCTTCATAGGCTTTGCCCTGGAACACAAAACCATGGAAATCGTTGCGACCTTTGCTGCGCTCGGCGGTCTGGATTTTTTGCGCCATGCGCGTCAATTCAGCCCAGGTGGTGGGCACAGTTTCGCCGTATTGCGCCAGCAGGTCTTTGCGGTAATACAGCAGCCCTGAATCGGTGAACCACGGCATGGCCAGCAAACGGCCATTGATCGTGTTGTTGGCCACCATGGCTGGGAAATGTTTGTTCTCAAAGCCTTGGCTGTAAGGTTTGAGGTCGGTCAAATGGTCTTTCAGGATGCCGGGCCAGGTGCCATCCACGATCAGGACATCCACATCACTGGACTTGGCTGCGAACAACTGACGGTACAGGGCAATTTTTTCCCCAAAGCCGCCAGGGGGTGAAAAGTTGCGAACGGTGTTGCCTGTTTTGGCCGCCCAGGCTTGTGCATGCTTGAGGCAAAACTCCACATCGCTGCCACCGGGGCCGCAGGTGATGGTGACCTCGACCGCTTGCGCCGATGTGCACATGCCCATCCACAAGCTCAGAGTGATCAACCAGGGTGCAAGACTGAATTTCATGCGAGGTTCGTCCTTGATGCCATGCCAACATGGCTGCGCAAGACAAGAGAGTCAACGACAGAGGCAAGAGCTTGCCTGAAAAAAATTGGCCGGCGACATGTACATGTCGCCGGCCCGTTCAAACTGCGAAGTGCGAGTCTGAACACGTTTCTTGGAAACAGCAGGCTGCGTCCCTGACGTCAGCCTGCTTGGCAAGTTGGATCAGAACTTGTAGCGGACAGTCGCGCTGATGGTGCGACCTGTTTCCACGCCGGCACCGTACACGTTGCCGCTGATCAAACCGGCCGTGCTCGATGGGTACAGCTTGTTGAACAGGTTGTTCACGTTCAAAGAACCGATCACACCGTTGCCGAAGTTGTGGTTCACGAATGCGCTCACGATGTAGTGGCCGTCAACCGAAGCCGTGTTGGCATCGTTCAGGTACATCTTGCCAACGCCACGGGCTGTTGCACCGAACACAGTGTCACCCATGGTGTAACGTGGGGACAAGGTATAGCGCCACTTGGTAGAACCGGCAGGGGTCTTGCCAATGTAGGTGCTGCTGGCGGTGTTTTTGGTGAACGATTCATCGCTGTAGACAGCGTTGGCGTTCAAAGCAAAGTTACCAATGGAGAAGCCCGACTCAAGTTCGACACCGTCAGCTTTGTAGCCCAGTTCGCGCAGGTATGGACCATCGCGTTGAATGTTGCGGGTTGGATCGTAGTCGAACTCTTTGGTCGTGGAGTGGAAGTAAGTTGCCGACAATGCGTAACGGCCTTCACCCAGGTTGCCACGCGTCTTGGTACCGAACTCCAGCTGAGCAACTGGGGCCACAGCAATGTCCGTAGCACCTGCAGCCAAACCACCGAAGGCATTGAAGTTGCTCGATGTGGTCAACAGACGGTCAGAAATAGCACGGTGACCCAAGCTGTAACGACCAAAGACACTCTGATCTTTGTTGATGCGGTAGTTAGCGCCAGCGGAGTAGTTGTTGTAGCTGGTCTTGTAATCAGCCAGAATTCGGTTGGTTGCCATGGTGGTTGACAAGCCATTGACAGTAGCACCTGCTGCGCCAACATCTGCGTAACCATAACCGCGGAAGTGCTCGTTGCGGATACCAGCGTCCAGATCCCAGTTGCCGGTTTCGAGGTTCAGACCCAAGTACGGTGCAGTTGTGGTGAACTGTTCGTTGATGTTCTTGGCGCTGTCAGCACCCCAGCTGTTGTTGTAGCCCGTCAGACCTTGGTTGGTCAACGCTGCGTTCTGTGCGTTGTAAACATCGATCACAGCACCGTTGTACGCGGCTTCCACCACGCGTGTGCTAATGCTCCATTTCTGCACGACATTTTGACGCGAGTAGAACAAACCAGCCTTGGCATTCAACTTCTTACCATCACCCAGGTCGAACCCTTTGGTGACAGAAAAGTCGTTCACGAAGTTGCCCATGTCTGGTGTTTGCACATTGATCGCACCACCTGTGGACACCAAGCCAGAAGCCAGGTTCGCATCCGTCACGACTTGTCCTGCCTTAGGGCCATTCAAGTACTTCGCATACGACGCACCCGTCAGACCAGTCAATGCGCTGCTCAGGGTCTTCACATCCCAGAATTGAGTCTGGAATGCGCCAGCGTTTTGCGACACACGGAACTTGTTATCAACAGTGAAGCCGTTGTTCAGTTCGTTGTGGAATTCAAAGCCAACCGACTTGGACTTGGATGTGATGCCGTTGGTCAACGAAGACTGCGAAATTTGACCCGTCACCGGATCCATCGCAGGGAAAGTGCTGTTGAACTTGGAGTACTGCGAGTCATACAGACCATTGAAACCACGTGCATTACCGAAATTGGACAATGAGCCATTGGTCGATGTGGCTGTCAAGAATGTTTGAGGTGTTGTTGGTGCAGTTTCATCCAAAGCCTTCAGATTCAAACGGACATAACCTTTAGTGCCGTTGAATTCTTTGGTGAAGTTGGCTTTGACCTGATAGCCATGCAAAGCGCCTGGTGCAGCTTGACGCGCGCCTTCGCCATCACGGAAGTAACCGCCCACATGGAAATAGGTGTCATCCGAAATGCGACCACCCACATCACCATCCACGCGGGTTTCATTGAAGTTCAAACCTTTTGTGATGCCGATCGAGCCGCCTTTTTCTTTACCGGTCTTGCTCATGTAGTTGATCACAGCGCCAGGAGCGTGCGATGCGTACACAGAAGAAGAGCCGCCACGCAGCGTCTGGATGCTGTCAACGTTGTTGTCAAAACGTGTCCAGTAGTCGTTGTTCGAGAACATCATGTCGCCGAACTGAACGGTAGGAAGACCGTCTTCCTGAATCTGAACGTACTTGGAACCACCCGAAGAAATAGGCAAACCACGAACAGAGATGTTGGCGTTACCGCCAGGACCGGCTGTTGCTTCGGTGCGGATACCGGGGATCAACAGCAACACTTCAGATTCGGTACGTGCACCGAAATCCTTGACGGCATCTTGGTCGATGTCGGTCACGGAAACCGAGCTGCGCATTTTGGATTTGGCAGTCGAAGAACTGGTCACGACGACTTCGTCGAGCTTCAGGCTTTCTTGGGCTTGAACAACGCCCGCTTGCAGCAAAGCTGCCACGGCAAATGCTACAGGGGTGTAGCTGGGGATCTTTTTCATCGTATCTCCTGGGTGTGAATGAATGGACTAGTCGAATCTTCAAACTAGACAGGTGAATTAAAGCTTTTTTGCAATCGATTGCAATTTGGTAAAAACCCTTGAATGTTGCGCAAATATGACAATATTTTCAGGTTACCAATGTGTTACGCCAAGCTAGAAAGCTTTTGTTTATAAGGTTTGTAAGGAAAAATCCACATTTCCCTCTCTCTCGATGCCTGTCCATGTCGAAGAAGGAAAACTCAGACTCGTGATGGCGCTCAAGCCATCATCCGCAATCGTTTCCATCAAACAAGCATCCAGGTAAACCTGGAGGTGAATGACGGAGGAATGAGCCAAGCGAGGGGCCAGATGGCAAGCCGCAAACTCGGGATGAAAGTCTGATTGGCCAGCCATTGTGCGATCCACCCCAAACTGACGTGTCTCAGGCTTGTAGTGCAAACGCCAGATATCGCCCTGCGCATTTGAAAGCTGCAAAGCCCAAGACGTTGCAGCATCAGCGGTCAATGTCAATCGGCATCGTCCTTGCGAATTCGCCAGTGCCTGTGAAAGATCATGTGATGTTTGGATCTGAATGACAGACCCTGACTGAAAAGCGCTTTCAATCTCCGCGGCCACTGGTGTGCAAAGCCAGGCATGACCATCCATTTCACGCAATTGAAGCTCTCTGGGCAGCGTCATGGCACCGCGCCAAGGAGCTGTCGGTAATTTGGCGGCATACAGCCAATTGCTCATCCAGCCTATGAACAAGCAACGCCCTGGCGTGTTGCTCCAGGTGACCCCGGCATAGTTGTCTGGGCCCCAGTCCAGCCAGCGGACATCGGCATGTTCAACCGTGAATGTGCGGCCATCGAAATCGCCGACAAAATATTGCGTCGCAGAACCCCCTTGCGGACCTCCTGAGGTCACACTGACCAGAAGCACCCAACGCTCTCGACCGTGCAAGGTCAAAGCCACAAGATCAGGACACTCCCATACTCCGCCCTGCGCACCCATAGCCTGGCCAAAGCGACTGAGCATCGACCAGTTCTTGAGGTCCTCGGATGCATAAAAGGCGATGTGGTCACCACAAGCGACACTCATCACCCAACGGGCTGTCGTGGCATGCCAGAACACCTTGGGATCGCGAAAGTCCTTCAGCCCAGGACTTTGCAGAACGGGGTTGCCCTGGTATTTTTGCCAAGTTGCCCCCGCATCCAGACTCCAGGCCAGACTTTGATGCTGGTGAGGCGAACCCAGCGCTTCAGTTGATGGCTGGCTGTGGGTAAATATGGCCACCAACGGAGCCTGACCTTGTGGTGCCAAGCCTGAAGTGTTGTGAGCATCGAACACAACGCTGCCTGAAAAAATCATGCCCAACTCGTCAGGCGCCAATGCAAGGGCATGCTCTTGCCAATGCACCAGATCACGGCTGGTGGCATGTCCCCAGTGCATCGGCCCCCACACGCTGCTGTGAGGGTGGTACTGAAAAAACAGGTGGTACACGCCCTCATAAAAAACCAAGCCATTCGGATCGTTCATCCAATGGGCCTGAGGCGTGAAATGGTAGGCTGGTCTGTGTTGTGGTGTATTTGGCAGCGTCATTTCATACCCATCATGACGCGGCACAGTGGCGGCGGATGAAGGCCATGTGCGTAGGCATGTTGTCTGCCGCAGCATTCATGGCTTTGCGCAGTTGTTTGAGGGTGTTGTCCCCATCCACACGGCGGTGATCCACCAGCGGATCGTGGCGTTCAGGCATGTTGAGTTGACCTAACTGCACAGCCAGCCAGCTGGAGGGCCCAAACAAATCATAGCCATCGGTCACGATGCGGCCATAGCGTTTGAAATGCGCCATCTTGTACTGGAGTGAATCGGGAATGCTCATGGCAGAGGTGTAGCGCCACAAAGGCGAATCGTCTCGTGTGGTGAGCTTGTAGTGCAAGACCAGAAAATCACGAATCCGCTCAAACTCGGCATTGCCCAAGCGGTTGTATTCGTCAGAAACAATCGGATCGAAATCACGGTCAGGAAACAAGGCCAGCAACTTGGATATGCCCGACTGCACCAGGTGCAAGCTGGTGGACTCCAACGGCTCCATGAAACCACTGGACAGACCCAGGGCGATCACGTTTTTGTTCCAGAATTTCTTGCGCCGACCGGTGGTGAAACGCAACGGACGAGGATCGGCCAATGCATTGCCGTCCAGACGCTGCAACAGCAGCGATGCGGCCTCGTCTTCGCTCATGAACTGGCTGCAAAACACATAGCCATTGCCAATGCGGTGTTGCAATGGGATGCGCCATTGCCAACCGGCTTCACGCGCTGTCGCACGCGTGTAGGGCAAGGGATCACCTGCCGATTCACAGGGCACCGCCATGGCACGGTCGCAAGGCAACCAGTGGCTCCAGTCTTCATAGCCAGTATGCAAAGCCTCTTCGATCAGAAGACCTCGAAAACCCGAGCAATCGATGAACAAATCGCCTGCAACTTCTCGCCCATCGGCCAGCCGGACCTTCTCGACAAAACCATCACCTGAGCGCAAATCCACATGGACGATCTTGCCTTCGAGGCGTTTGACGCCGCGCTTTTCGGACACCTCTCGCAAGTATTTGGCATAGAGGCCCGCGTCGAAGTGGTAGGCATAGTCGTACATCGACGTCACTTGCCGGGGGTCCTGGCTGGGACGGTCAAACTTGCCTCGACTTGCCGCAGCCCAGGCCATCGAATATTCATCGATCGATGGCATGTCCTGGTACTGACGGCTTTTGAGCCAATACTGGTGCAAGGGGGAATAGTCAAACTGCACACCGTGCGGACCGAACTGGTGAAAATAGCTGTGACCTTGCTGAGCCCAGTCGATGAACTGGATACCGAGCTTGAACGTGCCTTGTGTACGGCGCATGAACTCCGCCTCGTCCAATCCCATCGTACGGTTGAGTGTCTTGATGGGCGGGATGGTGGCTTCGCCAACACCCACGGTGCCGATTTCATCGGACTCGATCAGCGTGATCTCACAACCCTGAGTCAAAGCATTGGACAAGGATGCAGCGGCCATCCAGCCGGCCGAACCACCGCCCACGATGACAATGCTGCGAATTTGACGATTGCTGTTTTCCATCTCTTGCTCCAGTTGGACAAAAAGCCGGTCACGTCAATGACCGGCTTGTTCTTTTTTTCATGATCTGGGGCCGATGCCCCGTTTTTCAGTGCAGTGCAAATTGCTGCTCACCGAGGGGCGAGCTGAAATGAATCACACCGGTTTTGGCACGCAAATCCACCTCCAGGCGGATCGCGTCTTCGCCTGCAGTCCAGGACAAGGTCAATGCATGCTCCGCCGTCGCTGCATGGCTGAACACACCATGGAAGGCGGGGTGATCATTGCGCAAACGGATCAAATCCAGAAGGCGTGCGACCACCGGTTTTTGAATACCTTGCAAAACTTCTTCACGCGAATAAAAGTGGCGATTGATGTCGCGCCCCACTTTGGTTTTCGCCAGCAGGTCCATGTCGTTTTCGCCCGCCAGCAAGCCTACGTAGTACACCTGAGGCACACCCGGCACAAAAAACTGGATGGCACGCGCCACCAGATAGGCCGATTCATTGCGGCCCATTGCATCAAAGAATGTGCAATTGACCTGGTACAAGTCGAGGTTGGATGCGGCTGCACCGGTGGCCTGTCGACTTTCACCTTTTGAATTGCGGTGCATGCGCTCCACCAGCTCGTCCAGCTCAGCAGGAGGCACCAGTCCCGGGTTGTTGACACGGTCAGCAGCATCGGCGCCGATGTCGATGATGCCAATGCCATCATGGGTATCGAGCACCGTCACCGCGTTGACTGGACGCTGATCTAACCATGCCCGCAGCGGTGCACTGCGGCCAAACTCAAGGGCATGCAAAACGAGTGGCGGCAAGGCAAAGTCATAGACCCAGTCCACTTGCTTGGCAATCTCCATTTGGCGCTTGTAGTACGAGTGGATTTCCACCAGAACTTCCAGACCCAACTCACGCCCGCGCTGCGCAAAGGCTTTGATGAACTCGAAGGTCTCGGGCATCATGAAGCAGTTGGCACCGGCTTTCTTGATCGCGTAACCCACCGCATCCAGCCTCACCATGGTGACGCCGCTTTGCGACAGCTTTTGCAGGATCGATTCCAGATACGCCTTGCCTGCTGGGGTGTGCACATCGATGTCAATTTGTTGAGGCGTGAACGTGGTCCACAGCAGCCGACGCTCGCCATTGGCCAAGGTCGTCACCGTGAACGGCATGCCTGGGCGTGGCCGGTAGACCGCGAGCAAATCTTTCTCGGTCGCGCCATCAGGAAACACCGCTTCCATGGTCAGGAACAGGCCGTCATATTCCGAAGCACTGCCTTTTTGAGAGTAGTCAATGAATTGTGGTGACTCCGAAGACATGTGGTTGACGATCACATCGGCCATCACATCGGCCGTGCCCGTCAAGCGTTTGATGTCGTCCCACCCGCCCAGACGATCATCCACACGGGTGTGGTCAATGGGGTCAAAGCCCGCATCGGCACCATCGATCTTGTAAAAAAATGGCAGCAAGTGAACGCCTCCAAACACGCCCGCCAATGGGCCATCCAGCAGCGCCTGGAGTTGGGAGAGTGTCGAGCCTCCAAATCGGTCGACATAAGTGATCAGCTGAACCTTGTTTTTCATTTTTTCGTCATTCACGGAACATAGTCATGGTGCCCAAGCACCTTTTTCTGAGCTGCGGCGCTTACCGCAAGTTAAAAATTTTTCAATCGGGAACTTTCACACGCAAGGTGGCCAAAGCCGCGCACACCATCAGCACGCCAGACACCATCAGCACGTTGCGCGGATCACCGGCAAACACGGTGTCGTACAGCTGATTCACGATGAAGCCCCCCAGCAACAAAGGAATCACGATGAACATGTTGAAGATGCCCATGTAAACGCCGGTCCGCTCCGGTGGCACACTGCGCGCCAACATGACATAGGGATTGCCCATGATGCTGGCCCACCCCAGGCCCACGCCGATGGCGGGCAAGAACAGCCAGGCTTGCGTTTGAATTTGCGGAATGAACCACATGCCCATGCCCGAGAGCGTCAAGCACAAGGCGTGCACCTTGGGGGCGCCATAGCGCTTGGTAAAACCCACCATCAGCAAAGCCGTCACAAAAGACACGGCGTTGTAAAAGCCTCCGATTTGCCCATTGACCAGGACGGCATCGCGAAATCCGGTGGACGTGGGATCAGAAGTGTCAAACAAGCTTCGGGCAATGGAATAGGACACGTATTGCCAGTACCAGCCCATGGCCATCCACTGGAACAGCTTCATCCAAGCCATCTGACGCATGGGCACAGGCATCTCTCGAATGGCCAACCAGATCTCCTGCAAGGTCGCTGCAACACCTTGTTTTTGCGCTGCAAGTCGGGCTTTTTGTTCAGCGGCCAAGGGCAGCTCTGGCACACGCCAAATCGACCACACGATGGTCGAGACCGAAATCACGCCACCGATCATGAAAGACACCAGTGTGATTTGCGGGATGTGGTTGTCGCCCACTGTGTCCTTGTTCATGCCCAGCCACACCAGGATGGACGGCATCAAATACGCCAGCGTTTGCGCCAATCCGGTGAAGGCACTTTGGATGATGTAGCCCGGTGCGTGCTGATCCTTGGGCAAACGGTCACTCACATAGGCCCGATAAGGCTCCATCGTGACGTTGTTGGCCGCATCCAAAATCCACAGCAAGGCTGCAGCCATCCACAGCGCCGAGCTGTAGGGCATGGCAAACAGGCTGAGCGAACACAAGATTGCGCCCACCAGAAAATACGGCGTGCGACGACCGTAACGCGATGTCGTTCTGTCACTCATCGCACCCACAATGGGCTGTACCAGCAAACCGGTGATGGGCCCCGCCAAATTGAGCAGCGGCAAAGTTGCCTCTTGAGCGCCCAGATAACTGTAAATCGGGCTCATGCTGCTTTGCTGAAGGCCAAAGCTGAACTGCAACCCCAAAAACCCAACATTCATTTGCACAATCTGAGAGATCGACAAACGCGGCGGTGATGTGTGCGAAAGGTGGGTCATGAGGTTGGCGCATGTGCAACAGGGCTGCACAGATGGATTCAATGCAGACAATTTATCCGACTTTGCAATCGATTGCAATAGGGTTTACACCCAGTCAAAAATCCACCAGATACCACTGCATCCTCAAAAAAGAAATGGCGCACAGAAACGATCTGTGCGCCATGCTTGGGCGGTATCAAGGGGGCTGTCAGCGCGCCAAAATCCCCCACAAAGCGGCCATGTCAGTCCAAACCACATCGCCCTTGATGTTGGCCAACTGCTGGCGTGCACCATCCTTCTGACCCAACTGGAACAGGCTGATCGCCGCATGCAAACGCAACTCGTTCTCGCGTTTGGAGCCGCCCAGCTCCAGTGCCTTGGCATAAGCCGCGTGCGCAGCAGTCCAGTTTTGCTGTGAGAAATAGACATCCGCGACCGCCGCCCAAGTCACCGCATCCTTGGCCGACTTTTCCAGCGGCGCGAAACCCTTGGCATCCTCTTGGGTTTTCTTCTGTGCGTCTGCGCGCAGCTTGTTGTGAAGAGTTGCGCCTGCGCCTTTGCCCAATACGCCCTGATCAAAGCCTTTGCTCAACACGCGCAAGGCTTCTGCAGGCAAGCCGGCCTTGATGGCCAGATTGGCCATTTCAATGTATTCGTCCACTTCTTCCATGTTGCCGGTTTGCTCCAGCAAGCGGTACAGGTTCAGCTCCTGGCGCGGATTCAAACCCGGCTGCTGCGACATGCGACCAATCACCTCCACCCAATAGGCCTTGGTGGGGTAGTCATTGACCAGTCGCTTGAGGGTGCTCATGTAGCCCGCATCGTCCTTGAGCTGACGGTAGCTGATGGCCATCAGACGCAACTCCTGCTCTGGCGTTTTTTGACCTGCAGCTGCGTCCAGACGCATTTTTTCCTGCACTTCTTGAAGCACCTGTTTGTGCTCGCCCATCACCGACAAGGTCTGGATCATGGCCAGACGGATGCCCGGATTAGTACCACCGTCCTGCAAATACTGGCGGCCCCACTTGACCGCACGGGTGTTGTCTTTCTTTTGCAGGCAGGCATTCATCAAGGACTCCAACATGGAGCGCTTGTCCGTCTGGGGCACATCGGGTGATGTGACCAGGAACTCCAGCGACTCGATGGCCAAGTCCCAGTTCTTGGCACGCACCGCAGCAGCAGCCTGCGTGCGCATCACAAAGGCACGCTCCACCGGTGTGAGTTGCGACACCGCCAGCGCTTCGCGCGTGAAGCTCAAAGCCTGGTCCATCTGGTTGCTCTTCATCGCCTCTTGCGCAGCGGTCAGAGGCTTGTGAACCTCGGCGCGAAGCGTGGCGGGTGCTGGCGCTTGCGCATGCACCGACGCCATGCAGAACAGCAAGCCCGTCAACAGGATCAATTGGTTGGCCCAGTGGGCTGTGTGTGCACGCTGTTTTTTCATGGAAATTTTCTCCTCGCGTGATTGTCATCAGAATTCCCGATCTTGCGGGGAATTCCACCATTTTGGTAACCCGATTGAAACCCAACGCTCAAGCCCCTGATGAGCAAGACCGCGCACCACGCAAACGGGCATGTGTCGCTCGCGCATGAGGTAGCCAGCCCAGGCTGAGCCATCTGCGCCACATGAGCATGCCACGTATCCACTCGTCCGCAGCGTAAGCCATCCAGACCCCCGGCAAGCCCAGCTGCCAATGCACCCCCAGCAACCAACTGCCACCAGCCAGCACCAGCGCCATGGAGCCAACGCCGGCATAAAACGGATAGCGGGAATCACCGGTTGCACGCAGGGCCGCAATGACGATCAGGTTGAATGTACGACCCGTCTCCAGCAGGATGGACAGCCAAAGCAACGTGACCCCCTCCTCGATGATCCGGGGATCCTGCGTGAACCATCTCAACAACCAGGGCGCCCCCAGTGCCATGGCACAGGCCACCAGCAAGGTGATGAAAAAACCTAATTTCTGTGCGCGCCGAACCAGCGTGTGCGCCTGCCTCCATTGCCGAGCACCCACCATGTGCCCCACCAGCATCTCCACCGTGATGCCAATGGCCGCACCGCTGATCAAGATCCACATGTTGAACTGCAATACATACGACTGGGTCGCCAGCGCCTGCGTGCCCATCACACCAACCGCCGCCACACTGCACATGAAGGCCACTTCCCAAGCCATGTTCTCAGCCGCGCCAGGCAAGCCAATGTGCAAGACCGGCCACAACTGGGCTTTGTTCACGCGCCACCAATCCGACCAGACTGGGCGCAATCCCAAACGCGTACGCCAGAACCACAAATGCAAAGCCATGCCCACCAGACGGCTGATGACCAGTGCCACCGCAAAACCCGTCAACCCCATTGCAGGCAAGCCCCCCCAACCCGTCATGAACGGCCAAGCCAGCAGCACATGTGTCAAATGCATGAGCACCATCACCAGCAAGGTGTCACGGTTGCGCAGATGTGCTCGCATGACACTGGCCATGCAGGCATTCCATGCGTCCAGCAGCAAGGCCAAGGCCAAAGCCTGCAAGAGCGGTACGGCTAAAAGGAGCACATCCTGCGGTGCATTGAGCACCCGCATCAGCGCATCTGCGCCAAAGCCTGCACACAAGGCGACCAAACCACCCATCCAGGTGCCCCAAGCCAGTGCCGCACGCCCCAGGTGATCCGCTTCCGCGCGGTGACCTGCCCCCAGGTTTTGTGAAATGACCACGCTCACCCCTGCGCCCACCAGACGGAAAACCATGAACAGCAATCCGAACACATGATTGGCCAGCGCAAAGCCACCGCCCGCGGCGTCGGATATGCGAGCAGACAGTGCGGTACCGACCATGCCCACCATCAGCCCCAAAGAGAGCTCGACAAGCAATGGCAATACCAACGCAAATATGGCTGGGCGTTCGTGGGGTGATGGGGTATTCAAAAATGGCTCTCTCAGGGCAACCTCGGATTGTCACGGACATTCAAGGCCTGCAACAGGTTCGAAGAATCATTCGAGTTACAGCCAAACTGCCTTGTCTGCCCGCCAGAACATGTGCGACTGTGGACATATCCGCCCACTACAATCATCTGAAACAGCCTCAAGACAGCGCTGACCTGACACAGGAGGACTCCCCACATGGACGATTACGCCAGCCGGCAAAGAAAACCGAGCAAGCATCTGCTCGGTTTGGGACTGGTGGTGGTTTTGCATCTTTTGCTCTTCTGGGCCATCAATTCGGGTTTAGCCCGTGCATTTGTCAAGAAAATCAAAGGCCCCGTGGAAGCGGTTTTGCTGGAAGACACCAAACCAGATATTCCTCCGCCACCGCCGCCACCTGCCCCGAAAAATTTGCCTCCGCCGCCTCCGGCTTATGTCCCCCCTGTTGAGGTTCCGGTGGTGAATGCGGCACCCGCAGCCAATGCGATCGCAGCAGTCTCGGCAACACCTCAACCCCCCGCACCACCAGCCCCTACAGCACCTGCCGTCAAGTCAGAACCCGTGCGGACCGGCGCGGTGGTGAACTCCGCCAACTGCGAAAAGCCCGAATACCCCAGCGCATCTCGTCGCATGGAAGAAGAGGGCACGGTGAGTCTGCGCTTTTTGATCGGCCCTGACGGCAAAGTGATCCAGTCGGAAATCGAAAAATCTTCCGGCTACAAGCGTCTGGACGAAGCCGCCCGCGCTGGTTTGTCTCGCTGCCAGTTCCGGCCTGCCACGGTGGATGGCAAGCCCGAGCAAGCCTGGGCCAGCATGAAATACACCTGGCGTCTGGAATGACGCGCACCGTCCAATCGTTCAATCGTTCAAACACTTTCAAAAATTCTCAGAGGAGCACCTCATCATGTTCAAACCATCTTTCAAACACATCACCGTCGCCAGCTTGTGGGCCAGCTTGCTGATGGCAGGTCATGCCATGGCGCAAACTGCTGAGGCAGCTGCAGAAGAAAACCCCTACGGTCTGTCTGCGCTGTGGGGCCAAGGCGATGCCGTGGCCAAAGGCACGCTGCTGATCCTGGTGCTCATGAGCATGGGCTCTTGGTACGTGATCTTCACCAAGTTCGCTGAGCAAGCCAAACTCAACAAACAAGCCAAGGCCGCGCAAGACTCCTTCTGGTCTGCCAACACCGTGGCCCAAGGCAAAGACACCCTGGAAGAAGGCTCGGCTTTCCGCTTCATCGCAGAAAAAGGCCTGGAAGGCGCTTCCAAGCACACCGGTCTGCTGGGTGCGGTCGACTTCAACGAGTGGGTCACCATGAGCATTCAGCGCGCCATCGGCAATGTGCAAAGCCGCATGCAAGACGGCCTGGCTGTCTTGGCCACGGTCGGCTCCACCGCACCGTTTGTCGGTCTGTTCGGTACCGTCTGGGGCATCTACCACGCCCTGGTCAAGATCGGCATGTCCGGCCAAGCTTCGATCGACAAAGTCGCGGGCCCCGTGGGTGAAGCCCTGATCATGACCGCCATCGGTCTGGCCGTCGCTGTGC
>ERZ650308.252-NODE-252-length-29241-cov-7.733948_pt1 | contig 29241 bp, 2 predicted proteins | sample MGYA00376244_ERZ650308 | MGnify/ENA primary metagenome ERZ650308 (study PRJEB26733, sample SAMN07839295) | wastewater metagenome | biome: small river; feature: stream; material: water | place: USA: North Carolina | collected 2016-04-26 ... | reverse complement strand
CCCCCTCCCCGACTTGGGTGGCGTAGCCATCGGGCAGGTCAATGATGAAGTGGTGTGCGCATGAACGCTCGGCGGCGCGAATGATTTGCTCATCGCTGGCATCGGGGTTGGCCAAGGCGATGTTGTCGCGAATGGAAGTCGACAGCAGCTGGTTGGTTTGCGAGAGGTAGCCTATGCGCTGGGCCAGCTCGGTTTGGGTGAACTGGTGCAGATCGGCTCCGTCAATCAAGACGCGGCCAGTACTCGGGGGGTACAAGCCCCGCAAGATTTTCAACAACGTGGTCTTGCCGCTGCCGTTGGGCCCCACGATGGCGTGTAAGCCAGATGGGCCAATTTCACCCGAGATGGGTTCGAGCAAGGCGTTTTCAGAACCGGGGAATTGAAAGGTCACGCTTTCCAAGCGCATCGCACCCACAGGGCGAGGCAAGGCAATCACACTTTCACTGCGGTCTTGTGGCGCTGACAACAAGGTATCGAGTCGCTTTTTGGCGGCGCGGAATTGGCCAAAGGTTCGCCATTGGCCCACCAATTGAATCAAAGGCGAAACCATGCGCCCGCCCAACATGTTGGTGGCAATCAAAGAGCCCATAGTGATGAGCTGGTTCAAGATGGCCAAGGCGCCAATGCTGGTGGTGAGCACCGAGTTGCCGGTGGTCATGGCGTGGGCGAGTTCACGGAAATGGTCCGCCTCGCGGCTGCGCGCCAGCGACTCATTCAGCCACTTGGCATAGTGGTCTTCCCAGCGACGGTGGACCGATTCGTTGGCCCCCAACGCTTTGAGGCTCAAACGCACAGAAGCGAGTTCGTTGAGAACCATGTCACGGCTCACCAACTGCTCGCGCTCCGTTTCGCTCGCGCCACGGGTGACACGTCCCGAATGCCATGCCAAGGCCACAAATGCGGCAATGGTGAGCAAAGCCACAGGGAGCAAAGGCAGCGCCACAAAGGCAATCACCAGCAATGACAGCAGCACAAAGGGCAAGTCAATCACCAGCATGGCGGTCGCGCCCGAGCAGGTGGCACGCACGATTTCAATGTCGCGGTAAACCGCTTGCCAAAATCCTGGCGAGCGGGCTTCCAGTGCCAAGGTGGGTAAGTTGAGCATGCGCTGCAGGGTCTCACGCGCGAGTTCGACCTCCACGCGCGCGCCTATGCGTTGCAGCAGCAACGAACGGCCAGCACGAAACACATGGTCCATCACGATGGCAATGGCCATGCCAATCACCAACGCTGCCAGCGTGGAATAGCCTTCGTGGCCCACCACTTGGTCATACACCTGCATGCTGAAGACAGCGGCGAACAGCCCCAAGATGTTGGTGGCAAATGACAGCGCCAGTGCTTGGCGGTAGGCATTGCGATAAGGCCAAAGCAACTCACGCAGCCAGTCTTGCTGGGCCTGCACATCCGGCAGGCTTTGCAAGTTATGCGCAGCCCCTTTGTCGGAGTCGGCCACAAAGTGCCAGCCCCACTTGAGCCCTTTGCGGGTTTCTTCACCCGCGAGCTTCAGAGCATCCCCTACCTCTTGCTTTTTAGTTTGAAAGTATTCCTTGTCTAGGTGCGGCCATGCACGTGTCGCACCAGAGCCCGTGAGTTGGCTCAACCACTCAAGGCCAAGCCATGAGCGTTTGGAGCCGTTTTCATCGGAGCTACCAAGGAAGTCCTTTTTCATAAATTAGCTGATATGTCTGGAAGCCGCATCGATGCCATCAGAGATGGCAACGTAGAGGTTGTCACTGCCGTGCTGATACACAGAGAAGCTGTGGCCGGTATAACCGCTCACATTCACTTGTGCCACTGCTGTCGCGTTCCAACCGCCCACAAGATTCAATGTGTCTCCTGCAGAGCCGTCGACGACCAGAACATGTCCTTTCTGATAGGTAGAGTTTTCAATTGCCGTATTGGTCTCCCCTGTTATCGACAGCACATCCATATGGTTTAGCGAAATGTTCTGGTTTCCTGCTCCGAGCTTGAATATCTCGACGTTTTCCACCAAATCGTTTCGGATGTTGGTGAAGTCCATCACAGCAGATGAAGTGAATTCCAAAGTATCAATGCCTGTGCCGCCATCGATCTTGAAGAAGTCAGTCATCGCGCCATGGACGGTGTCCACATAGGACACCTTCAGCAAGTCATCCCCCGCACCGCCCAGCAACACATCCCAGCCACCGTTACCGACCAAGGTGTCATTCCCGGCGTTACCGATCAAACGATCAGCGGCATGGATGTTCTCTGGTGTCGACACGGCGTTTGCTGTGAGCAACTCGCCACCAATCCCTGCAATGCTCTGCACGGCCAAGTTGCTGTCGCCCGTGAGCGCGGCATTGCCGTAGAAGATTTGCATTTGGCTGGCGCTGGTGAGCACCGCATCTGACAAACCATCGCCATTGATGTCACCCACCGCCGACCAATAGCTACCGCTGAAGCCGGTGCGCATGATTTGGATGCCGTAGTCCTGCATTTCGAGCAGGTTGAAGTCAGTCCAGCCGCTGGTACGACCGAAGATCAAGTACGACGAACCTTGCGATCCGGTAGCGGCATTACCTGCCTCGGTGTCGCCGGGACCTTGGAAGATGAAATCATCCAAACCGTCACCGTTCATGTCACCCACGCCTGTAAAGCCTTGTTTGCCCGCGTATTCAAAGTCCACCGAACCGGTGATTCGGAAGCCTTGGTGGTTGGCAGACAAATTGGTCAAGTTCAGGTCTTGGCCTGACCAACGGTTGGCATTACCAAACACCACATACATACCGCCGTTGTCTTTGGCGTTGTAGTCTGAGGGGGCGCTGTCCAAGCCGTAGCCAGAGATCAAGAGGTCGTCAAAGCCGTCGGCGTTGATGTCGCCCAGTGAACTGTAGGTACCGCTGATGCTGTAGCCCAACTCTGGCACCACCTTGGTCAAGGCCGGCGCCGTGCCACTGGCCGCAGATGTCACCCAAGCGCTAGGCGAGGTCCAACTGCCAGATTGGCCATACACAACGAAGTTTTCTTTCGAGGCATACACAGAAACCATCATGTCTTGATAGCCGTCACCGTTGACGTCACCCACGCCGGCAACACGGTCAAACACGCTGTAGCCAGCGATCGTGCTGGCACCGCTGCCCAACATGAGTGATGTCCCCATGGCCGACGAGGAGGCATTGAAGCCGCTGCCCACACTGGATTGACCAAAGTGCAACTCACCGCTTCCGCCTGAGATGTAGTCGTCATAGCCGTCGGCGTTGATATCTCCCAGCCCAACGGGCGTCCAACCAGCACCTAAGTTGCTGTAAGCCGAGCTGCCCGAATACACCACATCAGCCAAGGTGTTGGTCGTGGTGTAGGTGTACGTGGATGTCATATCCGGAATGTCGGTGGCATAAATCGGCGTGTAACCACCGGTGTTGTACCAACCATAGCCTGGCGTGTAACCATCCACGCTGTACCAATATCCGTTTGAAGTACTTGCCAACGCGTTGGCTTGGCCTGTGGCACCCGTTGCATTGTTGGTGAGTGTGGTCGTGGTGACAGAGCCAGACACACGGTCCGTCAGAACCTCATTTCCACCCAAGAACAAGTACTGACGGCCTTCCGCAGAAGTCGACCAGCTGTCCGAGCTCATGGTTTCGCTGTTGGCACGTCTGTAGATATAAGACGAACCACTGGTGTAGTCGTAGAAATTACTCAACACATCGTCGCCCTTGTTGAACGTCATGGTGTTCGCGGCGCTGCTAGCGCCAACCATGATGTCGGACACACCGTCACCGTTGTAGTCCCCCAAGGCGCCCAATGAGCTACCAAAACCTTCGTTGGCAGAAGCCGAGCTGGTCAAGCGGATGTAGCCCGATGAGGCGCCTGACAAATCTTGTGATTTATCAATGGTCAACCCACCTAAACCGCCTGCTTGACCGTAGACCAAGTACACATCACCTGACGCGTAGGTAGCGCTTCGGACGTAGACGTTGTAGTAGTCATAAGCCCACGTGTTACCGCTGTAAGAGTTATAGAGCAAGCGTTCCACATATTTCGCTTCGGTGATGTTGGTGCTAGCGTCACGCATGGCGAAGTCCATGAAGCCGTCGCGGTTGACGTCACCCACAGCCACTAAGTAACTGTTGTTACCGAACTCAACGCCGCCAGCGCCACCTGTGAAGCTAATGGTGTCGACTTTGATTTGTGGGGTGTAAATGACCTGATCAGCGTTACCAGTTCCCGCCGTCACGGTGTCAGCACCACCCAAGGGGGTGTAGCTGTCGTTGTGATTGCTGCCACCCAGCGTGTCAGAGCCGGTGGTGCCGTTGTAGGTGGTACCCGAACCATACAGGTTGGCCGCCGTGACACTGGCTCCGCCGCTGATGCGCAGACGCACACCGTCTTGGCTGTAAATCACATCACTGCCCTCCGTCTGGGAGGTCCAGCGGGCGTAGTCCTGCAATACCAAGGCATCGCGTGTGGCACCGCTGGTGACGGTGTCTGTTTGAATCCACAACTGCTCGCTGGTGCCAGACATGGCACGCACGGTGGCGAGGTCCAAGGTCAGGCTATTGGCCGTGGTTGATCCCGTGTTCGCATTGACCAGGTCCAGCACTTCGATACCGCTCACGCGCGGCACGCTGCCGTGGACAAAGTCCACACTCGCATCGGCAATACGCAAGGTATCGGTGCCGTCGCCACCATCGACCAAGCCGTCGGCACTGTCAAACACCACGGTGTCGTTGCCTGCCCCCGCGCTCAATTCGTCAGTGCCTGCACCGCCATCGAGCAAATCGTTGTCAGCGCCACCATCGAGTTGATCAATGCCATCGCCACCCAACAAGGTGTCGTTGCCTGTACCACCGATGAGCACATCGTCACCGGCCACACCACTCAAACTGTCGGCGCCAGCCGCGCCATTGAGCCAATCGGCATTCAAGCCACCCAACAAGGTGTCGTTGCCCGAAGTGGCCAAGATGCGTTCAAAGTTGAAGATCGTGTCCGTGCCATCGGAAGCCACCACGCTGCCCTGGGTCGTCCCAGACACACTGGCTGTCAAGTCCACAGAAATGGCATTGGTCTGCAGGCTGTAGTCCAACACGTCGTCACCGGCCGCGCCGTCCAATGAGTCACTGCCCGCATCTGACAGCACGGTGTCGTTGCCAGCACCGGCATTGATCGTGTCGTTTCCAGCCAAGCCCGTCAGCAGGTCTGAGCCTGCAGTCCCCGAGAAGGTGTCGGCGTTGGATGTTCCGACCAAACGCACCTGCGCTTCTGCCGAAATGACCACCGTGGCACTGCTGCCCCCCACCGAGTCGGCGCTCCAGCTGTGATACAGATTGCCACTGGCATCCACCGTGTCAGAGCCTGCACTCCAGCGACCGGTCGTGCCAGCGCTGTAAACGGTGGCTAAGTCGATGACATCGTTGCCATCGGCATAAACCGTCACCGTGCCTGTCGTGCCCATGTGGTTGATCACCGCCGTGCGATCCAGCTTGAGCGATGTGCTCAAACTGCCGCCGTTGCGCAAGTCCATGACTTCAAAACCTGTCCAGTTGGTCGAACTGAGCGTCGTGAAGTCCACGTTGGCCTCGCGCACCCAAAGGGTATCGCTACCCGTGCCACCGTCAACGCTACCGTCCGCACTGTCAAACACAACCGTGTCGTTGCCGGCTCCAGCGAGCAAGGTGTCGTTCCCTGCACCACCATCCAGCCAGTTGGCTTCGTTGTTGGTGGTGATGCTGTCATCTTGGCTGCTGCCCAATACGCTCTCGATGCCGTAGAGGGCGTCGCTGCCACTGTTGGCGCTATTGCGTGCTGTGGTCGAACCCACGGTACTGACGGCTCCTGCCACAAGGTCGTTGATCAACACAGTGACACCGCCGGTGGTGACATCTGAGTAGTCGACCAAGTCGTTACCCAAGCCACCCACCAAGGTGTCGTTGCCTTCGCCGCCTTGCAACCAGTCATTGCCCAAGCCGCCTTCTAAGCGGTTGGCTTCGGCTGAGCCGATCAACCAATCGTCGCCCGCACCTGTTTTGACCCATTCAATGGCCAGTGCGCTGGTTGCCGTGTCGTTGCCTAGCGTGTCAACGCCAAGTGCACCGTTGACCGTGTTCATGCTGTTGACAGCGGTTTTCGAATCAATGCCGTTGAAGGTGGTGGATGACAGGTTCACCCGCACCGCTGCAATCTGGTCTGAGTAGTCCAGCATGGTGCTGCTGCCAGTAGCCACGTAGCTGTTGTAAGTCAGTGTGTCGCTGACCGATGCTGTGCCCCGCACAGCATCGGTACTGACCACATCTTTGACGTAGACGATCGCACCATTGGTGCTGGTGTATTTGCGATAGCTGCCTGAGCCCCCAGTCGGCGTTGCAGGGTTGAGAACTTCAGTCCATGTCACGCCTGCTTCTGTGGCAAACAAAACGCTGTCGCCAATTTCGCCTTCGACACGCAAGGTTTTGTTGCTATCGGTCATGCCTATGACCTTCGCGGCATTCAAGACCAAGGTGTTACCCACGCCTGTGGCGTTGGCACTGAGGTCCACCGCTTCCATGTTGAGCAACTTGACCGCATTGTTGGCCGTCAAATCGGTGTTCACATAGCGCGTGAACAAGGTATCAATACCGTCCCCGCCATCGACGGTTGCGTCGTTGAGATCGAGGAAGAATGCGTCATTACCCGAATTACCGTAGAGGTTGTCAACACCTTCGCCACCGTAAATCGTGTCGTCGCCACCATTACCCACAATCGTGTTGGTAAAGGTAGAACCAATCAAGATGTCGTTGTCGGTACCACCCAAGATGTTCTCGAAGTCCAACAAAGTATCGATGCCACCCAAGCCGTCGATCGCTGAGCCAGCGATGACCGTGGTTGCACCGATGGTTAGATCTGTGGCGCCAATGTTGACCACGACTGAGCGCGTGGACGCGCTGTAGTCCACCGTGTCGTAGTAATACGTGGTGATTTGGTTCCATGCATCACGAGCATGGTCACCGCCGTGCAAGTAATCGTTGCCTAAGCCGCCTGCAATGGTGTCGTTGCTGTACTCGCCGTAGATCGTATCGGCGCCATCGCCACCGACCATCGAGTCTTCGCCCCAACCACCGTAGAGCACGTCGTTGTCAGCACCGCCGTCGAGCACGTCGTTGCCATCACCGCCATACAAGGTGTCAGCCCCACTACCGCCAGACAAGCTGTCGTTGTCGTAACCGCCATCGAGCAAGTCATTGCCAGCACCACCATCCAAGGTGTCGTTGCCATATTCCGGTTGGTATTCCCACCACAAAATATTGCCATCGCCGTTGTACAAATTGCCTTGGAAATAACCCAAGCGGTCATTGCCATCACCACCGCGCAGCACGTCATTACCGTCGCCACCGAACACGGTGTCGTTTTCAACTCCGCCGTCGAGGGTGTCAAGGCCCACACCACCATAGAGGAGGTCTCGGCCGTCGCCGCCTTCGATGCTGTCGTCGCCGACATCGCCAGAGATTTGGTCGTTGTCGTTGCCGCCAATGAGGGCGTCATTTCCATCGCTGCCAATCAGGGTGTCTGCACCATCGCCACCCAGCACTGTGTCATTGCCGGTGTAACCATCTAGCAAGTCATTACCTGCCATACCCAAGATTTGGTCATTGCCGGCATTACCCCACAGATAGTTGCCAGTGCTGTCACCCGTGATGGTGTCGTTGCCAAGACCACCCTTGATGGATTCGAAGCCAAAGAGCTGATCTGTCGTGTTGGCCGTGGCATCGTTCGCCGTACCCGTCAAGAGATTGACGGTCAGTGCGTTACTGGTGTCACCGTAGTCGGCCGTGTCATTGCCTGCACCACCGATGAGGGTGTCTGAGCCGGCCATGCCACGGATCCAATCGTTGCCTGCTCCGCTGTCAATACGATCGGCGCTGCTGCTGCCGAAAATAAGATCGTTGCCATCGCCGGTACGAATCCATTCAAAACCAGAGACGGTGTCCGTCTTGGCATTAGAGCTGACCGTCGTTTGCGTCTTTCCTGTGGCTAAAGTATCTGCCCCAAAAGATTGGCTTGTCCCACTGAGGTTGACCCAAATGGCGCTATCAAGGTCTGAATAGTCCAACAAAGAGTTGGCACCACTGCCGCCAGTCAAGGTCTCGTTGCTGCTATAGCTGCCGCGATCAACATCTAGGTTGATCGCGCTGTCCACCCAAACTGTGGCCGTCTGACCGCTTGATGTCTTGGTCCACGAGGTGGCGCCATCAATTGTGTCGCCGGCACTCCAAGTGCCTGAGAGTTCCACACTGTCGTTCGTATCACCATGGATGTGCAACACATGTCCAGCGCCCGTCATACCGATCACGGAAGATGCACTGAGTTTGATGCTGTTGGCCATGCCTGCACCGGCTCCAGCAAGCCCCATGTCGATTGCTTCAATGCCATTCAAGTTGGGACCACCCGTGGAGAGGTCTTCCCCCTCGCCCGAGACGACCAATGTGTCGACATCGCCCGTGGTGACCACGTGCACAGTCAACGGCACCGTACTTCCTCCAACGGTGTAATTGCTGGTGTAAGTTTGGGTACTGCTGTCGTAGGCCCATGTGCTACCCAAGGTGTTGCGAACCAACACGGCATCTTCAACCCCAGCCGTGACAGTCAAGCTATGACCTGAGCCCGCCATGCGGTAAACCGCCTCTTGGTCCAGCAACAAGGTTTGCGCATTGGTGCTGTTGAGTTTGATGGCCTCAATGTTGGTCACCACAGGTAAACCTGTGTTGGCGATGAAATCCACCCGAGTGGTATCCACCAGCAAGGTGTCGCTGCCAGCACCACCAGTGATGCTGCTGTCTGCCGCATCAAAGACGAAGGTATCGCCGTAGTTGCCGGCAATCAGCAAATCGCTGCCAGCACCGCCATCGAGGGTCACAGCCGCTGCATTGAGGATGCTCGAGACGACAGGTGTTCCTGCAAAGGTGATTGCCCCTGCCGTTTCTGCGGTGAAGTCAATCGTGCCAACGGTAACCGTCGCTTTTGTCGCTGCAGCCCCCTCTGTCGAGGTGCTGGCTGTGGAGCTCACAGAAATTCCCAAAGCGGGGTCACCCGTACTGCCTGTGACAAACGTATAGGAATTACCACCAATCAATAACGTCAGCGTAGCCACGCTGGAAAGTGTGGCCTCATCAAACTGATTGAAATCACTCGCGTAATTATTGGCATCCACTCCCGTTAGGCCCGCGACAGTACAAGTAAAGACTGTGGAATCCACCGTGATTTGAGCAAAACTTGCGTCGGCTCCTGTGGTCGAATTCGTCACCGCAGATGAGGATGTCAAGCTGGTTGCGACAGCACTGTTCGCAACAAACTTATGGCCATCGATGTACAAAACTGCCTTGTTGCTACCAATCAACACATCACTACCGTCGCCACCTAATACAGCTTCAAAGCCGCTGAGGACGTCGACATACGTCGTTGTCTTACTGGTACCTGCAGCGACGCCTTGGTAATCCGCACCCGAGAGGTTGACGGTAATCGACGTGCTGGTCGATGCGGCGCTGTAGTCAAGCAGATCATGACTGGTGCCACCGTTGAGTGTGTCGTTTGCAGCGACAACGCCCAAAACTGTCGTGTGCGAGCTGCTGGCGACGGTATCGGTGCCCCCATCGATCAGTTGGTCGGCTGCGTCAAAGTACAGCACATCATTGCCATAGCCGCCCTGCAGCGTATCCGCCCCTGCCCCGCCCGTGAGCGTGTCATTGCCAGCGCCACCAGAGAGACTGTCTGCACCATCGCCACCATTGAGACCGTCGTTTCCAGAACTACCAATCAAGGTGTCGTTGCCTGTACCGCCTGTGACGATCTCAATGTGTGAAAGTTGGTCTTTTTCACCGCCACTGCCCACCGTGACTATGCCGGTCGACAAATTAGCCTCGATGACGGAGCTGGTGTACGAATAATCGACCGTGTCGATGCCCGCACCACCATCGATGGTGTCGTTGCCGTTCAAAGCACTGAACACATCGTTGTTGTCTGTTCCTGTCAGCGACTGAGCGCTGTTGCTTTGCCCTTGAACCAACAAGCTGGCACTGACATTGATGTCAGGGTGGATCAACAAGGTGGTGCTGCCACTGACAAACTTGTTGTATGTGGTTGAGCCAGAGACTTGGGTCGTACGCTGCCAGCCTGAACCTGTGAGCACCAAACTGTCGCCTAACGCCCCGTCAATGGTTAAGGTGCCGGCTGTGCTCATCGCATAGGCTTGGCTCGCGCCCATGATCAAGGTATTACCGATGCCCAAGGGATTGGCACCCAAATTGATCGCTTCGAAACCACGTAACTGCGGCATGCTTGCCACGTTCAAATCTGCCAAACGTTGTGTGATGTTCAACGTGTCTGTGCCGGCCGCACCATCAATGGTTCCAGAGGTGTAGTCCAGATCCATCGAATCGGCACCTGTTGTGCCATTGCGCGCCACAGCGCTGCTGTAAGCCGAGGAGGTCGACGGTGTAGACGCTGTGTTCCATGCGGTCACCGACGATGTCGTATCCAAGGCTGAGGCATTGAAGGTCGTGATCGCGTCAAACTTCAATGTGCTGTTGGCATTGAAAACATTGCCCAACTGCAAGTTGGTCTGCCCGTTGTTCACGGTGGTGTCCGTGAAGTTCATTGCACTGCTGAACTGCACGGTGACGGTTTGGCCGCTTTGCGTGGCACTGTAGATGCGCGCTGGCGCACCCGCCACTTGGGCTTCACCCATGTAGGTCCAGATGCTCCAGTCTGTCAGTGCGAGCGTGTCCCCTTTGTCACCTGCAACCTGTAAGACACCGCGTGCGTCTGTCATGTCCAACACGCTGGCGTAGTTGAGCACCACCGTGGTGGCGTCGCGACCGCGCAAATCAATCAGTTCAATGCTGTCAATGTTGGCGCTGTTGCTGTGGGTGAAATCACGGCTGTTACCGCCCATGCGCAAGGTATCAAAGCCTGCACCGCCATCTAAACGGCTGTCGCTTTGCGTCGCCGCATCGCTGGCATTGCTGTCGTTGAGGCTGTCAGCCCCATCCGCGACGTCCCACACCAAGGTGTCGTTGCCGTCGCCACCACTGAGGGTGTCAACACCCGCTTCACCATCGAGCCAGTCGTTGCCGGCACCACCGCTGAGTGAGTCATTGTCGGCACCACCACTGAGGGTATCGTTGCCTGTGCCCCCCAGCAAAGTGTCGTTGCCGGCATCACCGGCCAGCACATCATCGCCAGCGTAGCCCGCGATCGAATCGTTGCCTGCATTGCCGCTGTAGGTGTCACCCAGTTCGGTACCCAAAAGGGTGTCTGCACTGCTCGTCGCTGTTCGGTTGACGGCCACCGTGCTCACGGATGAATCCAGCACCACGTTCAATGACACCGTATTGCCACCAACGGTGTAACTGCTGGTGTAAGTGCCAGACGAAAGGCTCCACGTATTGGTGCCGCTGTTTTCCATGCTCACCAGGTCATCCGGTTGACCTTGAATGTGAAGCGTGCTGCTGCCCGCCAAGCGGTAAACCGCATCTTGGTCTAGCGTGAGGATTTGCGGAGATTCTGCGTTGAGCTTGATGGTCTCAATGCTGGTGACGGTAGGCATGGCCCACGTTGTTCTGAAATCGACAGAGGCATCGTTGACCAACAACGTGTCACCACCCGCACCACCGACGATCGACACATCGGCTGCATCGAACACCAAGGCACTACCTGCTGCATTGGCGATCAAGATGTCTGAGCCCAAGCCACCATCGAGGGTCATGCCTGCCGCCCCGATCAAGGTGTCGCGCCCTGCACCACCCAACACGGCTTCAAAGCCTGTGAGTGTGTCGATGCCTTCCAAGCCATCGTCGGCAGTACCCGCCGCCACGCTTTGATACAGCGAGGACGAGAAGTTGACGATGACGCCCGCCGTTTGATCGCTGTAGTCCAACATGTCGGTATCGCTACCACCCGACAGAGTGTCGTTGCCTAAGCCGCCACGCACGGTGTCGTTGCCGGCGCCGGCATCGACCAAATCATGGCCTGCGCCGGCATCGATCGAGTCGTTGCCCGTATCACCCCAAACCACATCGTCGCCAGCACCTGCGTACACGGTGTCATCACCTGCACCTGCGTTGATACTGTCGCGTCCAGTGTTGGTGACGATGCGGTTGGCAGTTGCGCTGCCGATGACCACGTCGTTACCAGCACCTGTGCGAATGTTTTCAATGCTGATGAGGGTGTCGACTTTTCCAAACCCGTCTTCGGCTGAGCCCGACACCACGGTGAAAGTGCCGTTGGGTAGACCCACACTTGAGAAGCTGCTGCTGCCCAAGTTGACAATCACATTGCCAGCTTGGGTGGAATAGTCGACTGTGTCGATGCCATCGCCGCCGTTGAGGGTGTCGGCACTGAGAGATTGGGTCAGGAAGTCGTCGCCGCCGTTACCCATCATGGTTACTTCGCGATTTCCGCTTAACCCATACCAAACTTCGGTATCACTGATCAATTGATTCGCGCTGGTCGGCGTTGCTGCATCGGTCAACACTTGCAAGTTGTTACTCAACTGCAAAGTAGCGATCAATGTGCTACCACTGTAGACCTCTGCACCACGGTATCGCACGCCGTTCAGCGTAGTGTCCGCGCTGTTGCGCCAAACCAAGGTGCCACCCAAAACCAAGCTGTCGCCTACGTCGGCGTGCACGGTCAGCGGCGTGAGCGCGCTGGTGGAGATCGCCGTGAGGTTGTTGGTGCTCAAGCGCAACCAGTTGTCGCCACTGCCGCGCAGGTCAATAGCTTCAAAGTTATCCAGCGTTGCAGTTCGACTGGTCAAATCCAGCACGCCATCTTGAATGCGCAGCGTGTCGTACCCTGCACCGCCATCGATGCTGCCATCAGCCGCATCAAAGATGATCAAGTCGTCGCCAGCACCACCCACCAAGGTGTCGATGCCAACGCCGCCATCCAACGTGTCTTGTCCGGCTTCACCCAATAAGGAGTCATTGCCAGTGCCGCCTATCAAGACGTCATCGCCGTCACCCGCCATCAGCGTGTCATTGCCGGTACCACCGTCGAGCACATCGTTGCCACTGCTGGCGCCTACGCTGTCCGTCCCTGCAATTAAATAATCATTGCCAAGGTCACCCAACAACGTGTCGTTGCCGCTGCCGCCGTACAAGCTGTCTTGGCCTGCCCCACCGTCGAGGACGTCGGCACCGCCTTCACCCAAAAGAATGTCATCGCCACCACCGCCGCTGAGGCTGTCTTGTCCGTCGCCTGCGACGATCGAGTCGTTGCCCACATTGCCGATCAAGGTGTCTAAACCCGAACTGCCTGTGAGCGTGTCCGCGCCGTAACTGCCCTGCACTACTTCAATGCCTGTGAGGCTGTCTGTGGCACCCGAAGCATCGGTTGCTGTGGCGCTGGCAAGGTTCACGGCCACGCCTGCTTGGGCTGCCTGCAAATCAATCGTTGCGCCTTGGAAAGGAATGGTCCAGTCGATCAAATCGACCGCCACACCCGTAGCCACTTTGACGTAAATACCTTCCAATGCGTAGGTCACATAGCTGGCGTCTTGCGACATCACCGCCCATGGACCTTCCAGGGTCATGGAGGGGCTCTTCGCTGCCGTGCCATCAATGGTCAACAACACGTTGGTGCCGTAGGCCACATAAAGCTGACGCTCCAGCAAGGCCACCACTTCACGGTAGTTGATCGTCAAGTGGTTGTTGCCGTCACCATCGAGGTTGATGGTCTCCAAGCTACGCATGCTTTGGCCTGCGTAACCTGTCATGTCCAAGTCGATGTTGCGACCCACAAACTTGAGGGTGTCGGTGCCAGTACCGCCGTCGATCAACTGGAAGTTGAAGTCGGTCACAGACAACACGTCGTTGCCACCGCCACCACGAATAATGTCGGCGCCACCTAAACCAAAGATGGTGTCGTTGCCGTCACCACCCGCCAAACGGTTGGAGTTGAAGTCACCAATCATCAAATCGGCGCCTGTCGTACCCGTTTGAATCAATGATTCTGAGTAATCGCCGCCATTGATGACCAAGCCTTCGCCTGAGTTGTAGCCATCGCGCTGGTTGGTCGGCATACCGGCCACCAAGTCGACTGTGCCATCGGCGTTGAAGTCGCCTGCGGCCACAGAGAAGCCAAACTCGTCCTGCGGCAAGCCGCCAGTGATCGCCAAACCATCGGAACCGAGGTTATCGGCGCTTAGCTGTTTGCTTTGGTTCCAGTTGGTCCGAGATTGACCATAGACCAAGAAAACGGCACCACTGTCGGTGTCAGCAAAGTCGCTGGCCGTGTTGTCGGTGACCAATGGGTTTTGACCACCGGCTTGAATCAACAAGTCGGCATAGCCATCGTGGTTGACATCGCCGTATTGGCTGATGCCCGTCATCTGGTTGTTGATCGTGCCATAGAAGGTGATGACCCGACCTTCGGTCTTGAGTTGCTCAATGAACTGCAAGTCTGCCCATTCGCCGGCCTTACCAAAGACCAAGTAATAGACGCCATAGCCCGTGTTGCTCGGAGCCCCAGCCAATGAGGCCGTGTTGGGAGAACCAAACACAAAGTCAGTGATACCGTCGCCATCCACGTCGCCCACCGATTGCACTTGCATGCCCGCTGCTTGACCCTGTGAGTAATACGGCTGATTCGATGGGTTCACCACCACCGCACTGGTGGAGTATTGGTTGGTTTGGGTGACCGTGTAGTTTTGCAAACCTGGGTCAATTTGCGCGGCTGCTTCGGTGCTGAAGGTGTGCGTCAATGCGACGTTGGCAGCAGCCAAGGTCGTTTTGCTGCCATCAGCACGCGCCATAGCCGTCTGAATCGATGTGCCACCCAGCGTGATGGAGTATCCAGTGGCACGCTCAAGGTCACTGCCAGGATTAAAGGTAGCCGTGCTACCACTGAAGCTCACAACCCCGCCATGGTCACCCGTGAGTTGGGTGCCATTCGAGGTGAAGGTTTCGATCAAATCACCTTCGTTGTTGTAGAGCTTGGCCACGCTGCCCGTGGAGCCTGCCTGCACCGTTTGGTTGAAATTCAACGTCAGGTTTTCTGCCAACCCAACTTTGAGGGAATGGTCCGCCAAATTGGTGCCTGAATTCAGAACAAAGTTGGTTTGTGTGCTGAAGTACAAGGCGCTGCCCAGCGTGGAGGTGCCTTCAATGCCTACTGCGTTGTTACCACTCAGGTCTTTCAGCGCACCTGCGCTGGTCGTGACTTCGTACGTGCTGCTGTAGTTCAACGCGTAACCAGGATTGATGGTGATGGTGCGGTTGTTCAACGTGAGCACACTACCCGTGCTGGCATTGGTGATGGTGTAGACACCATTGCTCAAGACTTTTTGCGACACATCGAAGTCTTCAACCACCGTCGGCGTAGTGCCGTAGCCGCCTCTGCGCAGGTAAATATGCCCTGTGCTGTCCATGACCAAGGTCTCTGGCGCAGTAAAAGAAATGTTCGTCTCTACCTGTAAACCTGTCATGCCTCGGTAGACCGTGCCATCGAGCAGCGAGTTGCTGTAAGTCGTCCAATTCAACAAATTGGCAGACACGTCGTCGACCGCCGTGGAGAACGTCTTCGTGGCCGTGCTGATGTTGCCAGCCAAGTCTTGCACCGAGTCGAGCACGATGCGGTAGTCAGTGCTGCCTTTGAACGTCGCGCCCAAATTAAGCGTGAAGCTGCTGTTTTCGGTGAGTGCCCCCGTTGCGTAACCGATCGTGCCGCCCTTGTCGCTTCGACCTGTTTGCAAATCGAAGCTCTCGGTGGTGACGTAGGTGTTTGGGTCACTTTGGGTGGCGCCATGATCGATACGCTGAATCAGCACGCGACCATAAGGCTTGACCACTTCGGTCAAGTTCAAATTCAAGGTGAAGGCTTCTCCGCGCCAAGCCCCCGAACCAGAAAGTGATTGCGTGGGCGAGACAGGGACCAAGAAACTACTGTTGACGGCAACGGAGTTTAGGTAGTCGTCTCGAACATTACTTGGATAGTAGTAATTCCAACCGTACAAAGGCGAGTTGACCGCCACGGAGTTGTTGTACGTCGTGTCATACGGCGTCACCCAGAAATACGACGTCGTGTTGATGATGTCGCTGGCCTCGCTACCAGACACGCTGGTGGCGTCCATTGCAAAGCCAGGTGCAGTCGCATCCGTAGAGGCCGCTGTGGCAGCAGTCGTCAAATTTAAGGTGCTGTTACCACTGACGCCTGTGAACACATTGCCCGCGCCGTCTTGGAAACTGTTGCCATCGATGTTCAAGTAGTAACGTGTACTACCAGAGAGCGTGCGAAGTGGGTTGAGCGTGATGCCAGTGCTGGTGACCTGCATCACACCGCCCAAGCTGCCTTGACCCGTGAAGAGATCAAACTTCTCGATCAACGCCCCTGTGTCTCGGTTGTAAAGCTGAACATACGACTGCGCAGCCATCGTGACTTTCGATGTCACGGGCTCGCTGAAGTTCAAGGTGATGTTGTTGCTCACACCAAAACTGGTGCTCAGGTTGCTTGTATTGATGGTCGGTGCCAAACGATCGTTGTCGTGGTGCACCGCGATGGTGTTTGCCCAACCCACATCCTTGCCGAACACCACGAATGCAGCGCCGCTGTAGTCGGTGTAATCACCTGGTACGCCCGTGTTGCCTGGAGCGCCCAAGGCAAAGTCAGCAAAGCCGTCAGAGTTCACGTCACCCAAGGCCGAAATGGACGTACCAATATTGGTTGGATTTGCAGCATCCGAGTAAACCGTGATGCCGCGCGACCCCATGGCTGACAGATTAAGACTCGTCGCATCAGAGCCACCAAACACCAACGCAACTTTGCCCGTTGCGGCCAGACCGTTGTACGAAGCCGCATAGCCATTGCCAATGGCAAAGTCTTGGTAACCGTCGTTGTTCACGTCACCCACGCCCTCGATGGTGAGCTGACTTAAACCATAGGCGTTGTTGTTGCCGTAATTCGGCAACGTCGATAAGGCGCTGGCGTTGATGGTGAAACCATCACTGGCCGAGCTGGTCAATGTGGCGATGTTGACATCGCTCCAGTTGTTACGCCCAAAGATGACGCGCACATAGTCCGTGTTGCCGTACTTGAAGTTGGCGGCCATATCGGCCCAACCGTCTCCGTTGATGTCACCGATACCGGTTAAGCCAAACTGATAAGTGGCGTTGTAGGCATAGCTCTGGTAGCCGTAGTAAGAGGCATTGGACACCGCGGTGTTGTCCAAGTTCAAACTCGCAAAGGCATTGGAGTCGATGTTGGTGACTTTGAAGCCATCGCTACCGATGTTGCTCAAGTCAATTTGCCCCGACAAACCGTCGCGGCCAAAAATCACATACGCCGACCCTGCTTGGTTGATGATCAGGTCTTCGACGCCGTCGTGGTTGACGTCACCTGCGTTGTCCACCTTCCAACCTGCATATGCATCGATACCTTTGCTGACCAAATAAGTACCGTTGTTGTAGGACACCGAGAACGTCGAGAGCTGTGGTGTCGGCGGATTGTCAATCGTTGCGATCATGCCGTCGGTGTAGTACACCTTGGCACCGTTGCTACCGGTTGCTAAATCGTAAGTAACGCCGTTGTAGGTGACGTTTTGCGTCATGGTCCATGAGCCGTACAGCAACATGGTGTCCGTTCCCGCCGTCCCTTTGACCACCAACAAATCGTTGGTATCGCTCATCTGCGCTGCTTTTTCTGGTGTCAACACCAGTTCGTTGGCGGCAGCGTTAGCGGTCAAATCCAACATCTCAATGTTGGTCAAACCCGTAGGCGCCAAGAGCGTGGTATTGACCTGCCCGCTCATGTTGAAGCGGATTGTGTCGGTGCCACGACCTGTATCGATGGCCGCAAAGCTCATGTTGGTGACGGTGACGGTGTCATCACCATCCCCCGTCATCGCGCCTTGCATGGCGGCCACGCTAATGCTGTCTGGGCCTGCGCCGCCGACCGCGACTGCACCACCCAATTCGTTTTGAATGTCCAAGCCAACCGTGTCTGCTACGGTGATGAAAGCGTCACCCTTTTGCAGCACTTTGAACAAAGCACCGGTGGCATCAGAATCCATGCCCACAAAAGCCCAGCCGCCATAGAGTTTGAGGGTGCTGGTGGATGTACCGAGCACCGTGACACGGCCCGTGTCGTTGAGGGCAAGCACAGAGGCATCGTCCAGCATGACAGCACCACCGCTGCCGAGATCAATCTTTTCAAAGCCACCCACTTGGGTGCCCGCTTTGCCAGAGAGGTCCACCACGGGAACCGCTGGGCTACCTGTGGTACCGGTGGTGATTACCAAGGTATCCGTACCGCTGCCGCCCCAGACGCGTTGATCCGCTAAGTCGTAGGTGACGCGGTCATCGCCAGCGCCGGCGTCGATGACGTCGGCACCAGCGCCGGCGGCGAGGGTGTCAGCGCCGTCTCCGCCTTTGAGAATGTCCACGCCTGCGGTGCTGGCTAGTGTTTCTGCTGCTGAGGTACCGTTGGTCACAGTGCCCACCGTCGGGGCGTGTCCTGCGCTACTGCTGACATCCACGGTCAACGGTGTGCCGTTGTAGGTCACGGTATAGCGGGTGTAACCGTTGCCTTGATCAACACCGGCACTCCACGTAGCGCCTGCCACGTTGTTCAAGAAAATTTGGTCTGCGGTTTCTGCATTGACCGTCAGTGTGTTGTTGGCGTTGCCCATGGCCAGCAAACTGGCAGGGTCAATCACCAAGGTGTCCACGCCCGAACCGGTCACTGTGGTTGAGTTGTTGAGGTCAAATGCTTCCAAGCTTTGCAGAGTCGGACGCGTCGCACCTAATGTGGGTCGTGTGATGTCGCTCAAGTCCAGCAAAGTACCCGCTGCCACCTTCAGCGTATCGGTATCGGTACCACCGCTGAGTGAAATGTCTTTGGCGTCGAAGGTGATCACGTCGTTGCCAGCGCCACCGTCCACGATGTCGGCGCCTACGCCGGCATTGATGGTGTCAGCACTGAGGCCACCCGTGATGTTTTCAGAACCTGTGCCGCCTGAGAGCACCGAAGCGGTGTCGCTACCCACAATTTGGTCACCCTTGGTGACTTGCAAGCCCAACAAAATACTGACGGGCGTGCCATCGGTGGCGTAATTGGTGTACTTGTTGTAGGTGATACCCAACACCAATTCGGAACCGCGTGACTGCCAGCCTGAACCTGCCAAACGAACGATGTCGCCCGTGTCGCCCCCCACGATGAGGCGCTCTGCCCCACCCGTCATGGCATGAATTTGATCAGCGCCAACAATAAGGGTGTTCGCCCCGATCCCAGTGAGATCAATTTTTTCGATACTCGAATATTTGTTCACCACGCCTGCCGTGGTGAGGTCCAGCATCACGCCAGCACCGCCCACACGCAAGGTATCCGTACCTGCGCCGCCAGAGACACTCATGTCGGCACTGTCGTACACCAACACATCTTCGCCGTCACCACCACTGAGGGTGTCAGCACCTGCGCCACCGTCAAGCACGTCGCTGCCTGCGCCGCCATCGACCCATTGAACGCCTGCGCCTGCCGTAAGTTCGTCACGTCCTGTGGTGCCTGTGAGTACAGGCAAGATGCCGTCTTGCACCAGTACCGTGGCGCCGTTGAGGGTGTACGGGGTGTAACCACCGGCTTGGGTGCCTTGCACCCATTCGCCGGATAGGCGCACCACGTCGCCGCTGCTACCTGTGACTTGCAACGAGCCCGCTGCATTCATGGCCAAAACATCGGTGGCATTCAACGTGAGTGTGGTCGCACCCGCGTGGTTACCCAAGTCAATGATTTCGAGGTTGTTAATGACGTCGTCACTGAGCGTCGTGAGGTCAATGTCACCTGATGCACGCAAGGTATCGGTGTCAGCACCACCATCGATCAAACGGTCAGTCGCATCAAACACCAACACATCGTTGCCTGCACCACCGCGCATCACGTCAGCGCCTGCGCCGCCGCTGAGCACATCGGCCCCTGCGCCACCGCGCAAGACATCCATCCCTGCGCCCCCCACCGTGGCACCGGCTGTCATGAAGCTAACCGCAGCCACTGCAGCCACTTTCAAGCTGACTGAGACAGGCGTAGAACTCCCTGTCGGGGTGTAGGTGCCGGTGTAGACGTGGTAGTTGCCGTCGGTGGTGAAGGTGTTGCCCCAACTGCCATCCAAGAACACGGTGTCGCCTGCCGTGTCAGCGTCCACCGTCAAGGTGGTGCCGCCTGAAACTTGGGCCACGCTCGCTGGCGTGACAACCAAGTAGTTGCTGCTGCTGGCTTTACCGCTGATGTCAATCACTTCCATGTTGGCGATGGCAGGTCGACCTGCACTGTCGCCCAAGTCGAGCACCACATCGGCCGCGCTGACGGTATCCAAACGCAAGGTATCGATACCACCCAAGCCATCGACCACCAAGTCTGAAGGATCAAACGTACGCGTGTCGTTGCCTGCAGAGCCTGAGTAAGAGATGGTCAAGGTGACATCTGGACTCAACAGCACAGTGGCTGTGGTTTGGGTCACGCTGTCGTAGTAGGTGTACTTGTTGTACTGGCGTGCTGCTCCGTTGTCATAGATCACAGGCTGTGTGCCTGCAGCGATCCAGTTGCCTGACAGTGTCAGCTGGTCACCCACGCTGCCGTGCACCTTCAAGGTGTCGGTGGTGTCAGACATGCCAAACACAGATGTCGTGTCCAGCACGAGCGTTTGTAAGCCATTGCCTGTGAGGTCAATTTCTTCAAACCCTGCCAAGTGGTTGTTGCTGACCAAATTGATCGTGCCAGCTTGCTGGATGGCCAAGATGTCAACGCCTGCGCCACCGTCGACCGATGCGTCTGCACTGTCGAACAAGACCCAGTCATTGCCTGCACCCGCCTGAATGACGTCGCTGCCCGCGCCGCCTTGAATGCTGTTGGTCAAATCGGAACCCGTGATCGTGTCGGCGCCTGCGCCACCCACCACGTTTTCAAAGCCAGAGAGCACATCGTTACCAATGGCAGCTCCGCTGGCCAAGCCTGTGGCCAAGTTGATGGTCAACCCGCTGCTTGCATCAGCTGCCGCGTAGTTGATGGTGTCAATGCCATTGCCCCCCTCGAGGGTGTCATTGCCGTTACCACCCACCGCTGTGTCGCCAGCACTGATGGCATAAACCAAGTCATCGCCGATACCTGCGTCCACACTGTCATTGCCATCACCTGCGGCCAGAATGTCGTTGCCAGACCCGCCAAGCAAGGTGTCATCGCCAGCGCCAGCGGACATGCTGTCGCTGCCGTCACCGCCATCTGCAAAGTCGTTGCCTGCACCTGCGCTGATGCTGTCGTTGCCATCACCGCCAGCCACACTGTCATTGCCGTCACCGGCGATGACCGAGTCGTTGCCGTCACCGGCGTCAATGCTGTCGTTGCCCGATCCTGATTCGCTGGAGGATTCACCACCGTAAATCACGTCGTTACCTGTACCGGCCAAGACAACGTCATTGCCTGTACCCGCTACGACGGTGTCGTTACCACTGCCTGCGTCGATGTTGTCATTACCAGCGCCTGCGCTGACCAAGTCAGCGCCACCATTGGTTCGGAATTCATCGTCACCCGCCGTGCTGGCGGGTACGTCACTGCTCTCACCGGTGATGTACAACATACCGGGAGTGATGGCCACAGGTACCAAAACTTTCAACGTGACAGGGCTACCACCTGAAGGGGTGTAGCTTGTGGTGTAGGCGTTGTAATGCGTCGTGTCCGTGTTGCCTGTGTTGTCCAACGCCCAGTTGCCCACCAAGCGCACGCCATCATCGGCGTTGGCGTTGAGGGTCAAGGTGCCACTGCTGGTCATGGCATAGACGTCGGCGTCGGCGATCTTGACCGACTGACTTGGCGCCGCGGTGAGGTCGAGCACTTCAAACTGCGAGAAGATGTCGTCACGCACCAACGTGAAATCAACCAAGCTCAAACTGCCATCAATGCGTAGCGTGTCAGTGCCTGTGCCACCGATCACACTGGTGTCGTTGGCATCGAAGATCACCGTGTCATCGCCACCGCCCGCGTTGATGGAATCTGGACCAAAACCACCCACGATGACGTCGGCAGCACTGCTGCCCATGATGGTGTCGGCTGCGCCAGAACCCACCACGGTTTCAAATCCGCTCAGACGGTCTGTGCCTGCGCCTTGTGCCGAACCGCTCGTCACGGTCACGGCACTGCTGTTGATGCTGGCAGCAATGTCTGTGCTACCCAAATTGATGGCCACAGGGCCACTGACACCGCTGTAATCCAAGGTGTCATCGCCGGTGCCACCTGACAAGGTGTCATCCCCTGCATCGCCCAAGACAAGGTCAGAGCCATCACCCGCGTTCACGCTGTCGTTGCCTGCGCCACCGCTGAGGGTGTCGCTGCCTGCACCACCGCTGAGGGTGTCGTTGCCTAAACCGGCTTGAATGATGTTGTTGTTGGCGTCTCCGCCAAGGTTGTCTGCGCCGCTGCCGCCGATGAGGTTTTCAATACCACTCAGGGTATCAATGCCCGTCGTGCTGGAGGTGGCTGTGCCAGCCCCTGCGTCTAGGGCTAAGGTCACGCCAGTGGTGTCGTCGCTAAAGTCTGCCGTGTCAATGTCATCGCCACCCGAGAGCACGTCGTTGCCGGTGCCACCTTTGAGCGTGTCGTTGCCAGTGTCACCCAACAAAATGTCGTTGCCTGAACCGCCCAAGATGACGTCTTGATCATTGCCACCACTGAGGGTGTCGTTGCCTGCACCACCGTCTAAGGTGTCGTTACCGGTGTTGCCCGAGAGCAAGTTGGACCCAGCATCACCTGTGATGCTGTCGGTACCTGAGCCACCGCTAACGGATTCAAAGCTGCTGAAGCTGTCAGAGCCACCCAAACCATCGTTGGCAGTACCTGCAGAGAGGTCAACCACAATGCCTTGCCCGCTGGTGTTGGCGGTGTAGTCCAGTGTGTCGTTGCCCGCGCCACCTTCGAGTGTGTCGCTGCCAGCGCCGCCTGCCACGATGTCGTTGCCCGCGCCTGATTGAATGAGGTTGGCATCACCAGAGCCGGTGACGCGGTCGTTGCCTGTGCCAGTGATGAGGTTTTCAACACCAGAAATTACGTCGTTGCCCAAGCCTGTGACGGTGCTGTTGTTGCTGTCACTGCTGGTGCCTGAGGCTAGGTTGACGGTGAGGTTGCCTGTGGCCGCCGAGTCGTCCAAAGTGTCAATGCCTGCACCACCAATGAACGAGTCGTTGCCTGTGCCGCCAACGAACAGGTCGTTGTCGGCGCCACCATCGAGCAAGTCGTTGCCTGCGCCGCCGAGCAATGTGTCTTGGCCTGCACCACCAGAGAGTGCATCGTTGCCACTGCCGCCGTCAATCAAGTTCCAGTCTTCATTGCCGGAAATTTGGTCACTGCCACTGCCGCCGATGACGTTTTCAATTCCCATCAACACGTCACTGCCTTGACTGCCACTGCCTGTGAGCGCATCGGTGCTGCTGCCGGCTGCGCCATAAAGGCCCAGTGCAACGGTCAAATTGCCTGTGGCGTTGCTGAAATCCACGGCATCAATACCGTCACCACCAGCAAGGCTGTCGTTACCCGCCCCGCCCTGTATGGTGTCGTTACCTGCCCCTGCATCCAAGGTGTCGGCGCCATCGCCGCCATACATCAAGTCACCGGCAGCTGAACCTGCGAGCAAGTCTGCGGTGTTTGAGCCTGTGATTTGCGTGACCACCTGAACATCGGGATCCACCAAGATGGCATGCGCAGGTTGCCCACTGACACTGTTCGCCAAGGTGTACTTGAAATACCCATTGACCATGGTGCTGTCTTTGACCCATGCGCCATCGAGCAACAAGGTGTCGTTGTCGTCACCAGAAACGGTCACGGCGTTTGTCGATGTCGAAACAAGCCCAATGGCTGTTGAGCCGTCGGTGCGTTCAAAACTTGCGCGATTGAGGGTCAATGTGTTGGCCACACCGCCCGTGAGATTGAGCACTTCAACGTTGGCAATCACAGGGCCACCGTCGATTCGGCTCGTCACCAATGTGCTTAAGTCGATGGTGTCGGTACCGCTGCCACCCGTGATGGACACGTCATTGGCGTCGTAAACAAACGTGTTGCTGCCGCTGGTCGCGGAGAGCACATCGGCGCCTAGGCCGCCGTCGATGGTGTTGTCGCCGTCACCACCTGCAATCGAATCATCGCCAGAACCACCGAAAAGGTAATCGTTGCCAACACCACCATCTATGGTGTCGTTGTCGGCACCACCGTCGACGGAGTCATTGCCATCACCACCGGTGATGCTGTCAGCACCTGTTCCACCCAACACCGTGTCGTTATCGACACCGCCGTCTAAACGGTCATCGCCTGCGCCACCATCAACCAAGTCTGAACCTGCGCCGCCGAGAACGCTGTCGCCGCCATCGCCACCGCTGACGCTGTCGTCACCCGAACCACCGTCTAAGGTGTCTGAACCTGTACCACCGGCCAGTCGGTTGCTACCACTGCTGCCCACAATGATGTCATTGCCAGAACCACCATTGACGTTTTCAATGTTGGTGATGCTGTCTGTGCCGCTGTCTACGCCCTGCGCTTGCGAACCTGTCACTGTGACTGCCGTCGAGCCCAACGTACCAGAGACAGAGCCTGTCCCTAGGTTGATGATGACCGGATTGCTGTTATCGCTGTAATCCACCGTATCGGCATCTGCGCCACCATCCAAGGTGTCGTTGCCCGCACCGCCACGCAAAACGTCGTTGCCTGCACCTGCGCTGATGACGTCATCACCGGCGCCTGCATCAAAGAATTCATTACCACTGGCAACACCCGTCAAGGTGTCACTGGACGTGGTGCCCAACTGCGGGCTGAGCAAATTGATGTCTGTTGACACTTTGAGTGTCAAACCACCGTTGGTGTAGGTGCGATAAGCCACACCATTGAGCAGTTGTGGACTGCCCGAAGCCGTCCAACTGTCTGTGAGAATCAGGTTGTCAGTGCCATCGCCGTTGATCGTGACGGTACTTGTGCTGCCACCCTGTGTCAAAGCCGCCACACTGGCCGCATTCAGCGTGAGTGTGTTGCTGTCACCGTTGCGCATGTCCAGCGCTTCAAACTGGCTAAATTTGGACGCAACTGTGCCTCCACCCGCCAATACAGAGGTGAAATCTGCTGTCGCTTCACGAATCAACAAGGTGTCAACGCCGCCTCCGGCATTGACCGTGGCGTCGTTGGCATCGAACACGATGGCATCGGCACCCGCGCCACCAACAATGCTGTCTGAGCCAGAGCCACCATCCAAGGTGTCACCGGCACTACCGCCTAAAACGGTGTCATTCAAACCGCTACCGGTCAGTACAGATGGAGAGCTGGAGCCTCCAAGACTTAAGCCGACCACACGAATTTGGCTAGACAACAAGATGGTGTTGACGCCACTGGTGTACGCCTGATAGGTCAGCCCGTCGATGTTTTGCACACCACCGCTCGCACTCCAAGTGCCTAGCGGGGTGACTTCATCGTCTGCAGTTCCCAAGATGGTGACCGAGCCACCCATTTGGGACACATCGGTCACATCAAAGGTGAGATGGTTTCGAGAGGTATCTGTTTGTAGATCGATGAACTCAATGCCTCGCACCACACCCGCATCGGCTGTCATGTCAATTTCGCTGCCAGACATGCGCAAGGTGTCAGTGCCGCTGCCTGCATTGATGCTGGCCAGCGGGTTGTAGTAAATCAGGTCGTTGCCCGCGCCGGTGTTGATGGTGTCAGCACCACCATTGCCGTCGACGGTGTCAGCGCTGCCCACGGTGTCGCTACCCAAATCAGTGCTGATGATGTCGGCAGCCGTGCTGCCCTTGACTGTGTCGTTGCCTCGACCGGTTTGTACGCCTTCAATGTCGACCAAATGATCAACGCCAAACACGCTGGCATTGGCGTCGACGGTTTGCACCGTTTGATTCGCCAAATCTACAGACATGCCAACCGAAGATGGCACGCTGTCTAAACCTGAACCTGTGGCACTTGCGATGCGCGAGTAGTCAACGATGTCAATGCCATCGCCACCCACCAAGGTATCGCTACCGGGGCCACTCAGCAACGTGTCGGCAGAGGCCGTGCCTTGCACGGTGCTGCCCACTGTCACAGCGTTGGCCACCATGACTGTCACCGTAGGCGTGGGGTTGATGCTCTTGTACGCTTTGTAACCCGCTACGTTGATCGAGGTATCAACTTGCCAAACAGGTGTGTCTGGCGATGAGGCATCGTTCGCTAACGAGACGACGTCACCTGCAGCACCTTCGATGGTGATGATGTTGGGTGTCGTGTTACCCGTGGAAATCGCGGCCACAAAATCACGCCCGAGGTTGACGTGGTTTGCACCGGGCGCAGAGAGGTCAATCACCTCCATGCCGCTGATGGTAGGTGCTGTTGTGAAAACGCTGTTGGCCAAATTCAAGTCGCTATCAGCGATCACCAACACGTCGTTGCCACTGCCACCCACGATGCGATCGGCCAAATCAAGCGCGATGCGGTCATCACCGTCTCCGCCGTCAACCGTATCAACACCTGCACCGCCGCTGAGGCTGTCTGCCCCCAAGCCGCCCAACAGCAAGTTGTTACCTGCATCACCGGTGAGTTGATCGCTACCTGCACCACCTTGCACGGTTTCAAAGGCACTGACGCTGTCAGCACCGCCAAGACCATCATTGCTGGCCAAGCCCGTCGCCAAGTTCACCACCACACCTTGCAAATCGGTGTTGGTGCTGTAATCCAAAATGTCGTTGCCCGCACCGCCAGAAAGCGTGTCGTTACCGGCACCGCCAGCCACTACATCAGCTCCGCTGCCTGCGACAACGCTGTCGTTGCCTGCACCACCTAGGACACTGTTGTTACCGTCTCCTGTGAGGATGGTGTCATCGCCACCACCGCCATCAACGGTGTTATTACCTGCACCAACGTCAATCACGTTGACCTCGGCACTACCCACAACGCTGTCGTTTCCTGTACCGCCAATGACGTTTTGGAAGTTGCTGACGCTGTCGGTTCCCGTCGCGGTGCTGCTGGCAGTTCCGGCTGCTAGGTTGACCACTAAATCTGTGGGCGCTGCGGCACTGAAGTTGAGCGTGTTGACACCCACGCCACCACTCAAGGTGTCGTTGCCAGCTTCGCCCAAAACGGTGTCGTTTCCTTCGCCACCATCCACGCTGTCGTTGCCATCGCCACCAGTGATGATGTCGTTACCCAAACCACCCAAAATGGTGTCAGCACCATCACCACCGTTCATGGAGTCATTGCCTGAGCCGCCATCGAGCAAGTTGGCACCTTCGTTGCCCGTGATGGTGTCAGCCGCCAAACCGCCGATCACGTTTTCGATATCGACCAAGGTATCGGTGCCCTGACCACCCGTGGTGGTGTCTACGCTGGTGCCCGCTGCATTGTTCAATCCAAGTGCAACAGTGACAGGCGTAGCAACGCCGTCAAAGCTGACAGCATCCAAACCATTGCCACCAACCAAAATATCATTGCCCACGCCACCCAACAAGATGTCAGCGCCATCACCGCCATCAATGCTGTCGTCGCCCTCACCGCCTTGCAGTGAGTCAGCACCTGTACCAGCCAAGATCGTGTCTGCACCAACACCACCGTCCACGGTGTTGTTTCCGCCGCCAGCTTGGATGCTGTCATCACCACCACCGCCAAACAAAGATTCAGCTGTGGCATCACCAACCATGGTGTCAGAAGTATTGCCGCCCTCCATGGGGAGCAAGTCGTCCAAAATAAATTCGGCATAGGTACCGTCAGGAACGCCGTTGAGCAAGCCACTGAGGGTGGCTTTGACCGTGATGCTGTCTTGTCGAATTGTGTTGACAACAATGGGCAACGTAAATGTTTCACCAGAAAGACCCGCTTGGATGGTTCGGGTGTAAGTGCCGCTGGCGACGCGTGGATCAGCGACGTTGTTCGCATCCACGGCTTCAATGACCAAGGTATAGGTCACAAACAAACTCGTCGGTGATGAGAGCGCGATGTCGAACGACAAAGTACCCGTTGACTCATCCACATGCGCATGGGATGTGCTCAGGCTCACTTTAGGAATAACCGGAGGCACGATTTCGTTTGTGGCCTTGACTACTTTTGGCACAACCGAATCGATGATGGATGCTGGGGCAGAACCGCCCCCATAACTCACGGAAGAGGTTGTGTTTGTCGTGCCTTGTGAAGTACCCGAATCAGCTTGAACCGATGAAAGCGGCGCAACCAAATTGCCACCTGTAATCGGACTCACAAGTTGAGTGCCTGTGATTGGACTTGCTAGATTTGGATTAGCGCTTGGCGAAAGTGAAGAGGCCGCCAGCGCTTGCGCGTCGGCTGCAGCGTTAGCTTGCGCATCTGTAGCTGTAGCTGTAGCTGTAGCTGTAGCTGTAGCTGTAGCTGTAGCTGTAGCTGTAGTTTGTGGCGCAGCATCAATTGTTGTGGCTTGCGCTACTTGTGTCGCACCCGCCTGAACTGCCGATGAATCTGTGGCTTGCTGAGTCGCGTCTGCAGTTGCAGCTGCAGCTGAAGTTGGAGCCGCTTGCGTTGTCGTTGCGCCTGTGACTTGTGGTGCTGCGTCTGCAGTTGTCGCTGCTGCAGTTTGCGTTGTGCCAGCTGCAGGCTGCGCACCTGCTTGCGCTGTAGACGTACCACTGGCTTGTTGTGCTGCTTCGGCAGTTGTAGATGGAGCCGCTTGGGCTGTACCAGCCACAGGTTGAGTTGCCGCCGTGCCCGTTGTAGGTTGTGCAGCATCCGCTGCCGCTGCCTGAGCGGCAGCGGATGTCGGTTGTGCTCCGGCCTGAGTTGTTGTTCCTGCAGCTTGTTGAGCTGCTTCTGTTGTCGTTATTGGAGCTGTCTGAGCTGCTGCAGCGGCAGGCTGTGTAGCCGCTTGGGCTGTCGTTGCGCCTGTGACTTGTGGTGATGCGTCTGCAGTTGTAGATGGGGCTACTTGGGCGGCACCAGCGACAGGTTGAGTTGCCGCCGTGCCCGTTGTAGGTTGTGCGGCATCCGTTGCCGCTGCCTGAGCGGCCGCCGCTGTGGGTTGCGCACCGGGCTGAGTTGTCGTTGTACCTGCTGCTTGTTGAACCGCTTCGGTTGTCGTTACTGGAGCCGTCTGAGCTGCTGCAGCGGCAGGCTGTGTAGCCGCTTGCGCTGTCGTTGCACCTGTGACTTGTGGTGCGACGTCTGCAGTTGCAGTTGGAGCAGATTGCGTTGTCGCCGTGCCACTTGTAGGTTGTGCAGCATCCGCTGCCGCGGCCTGAGCGGCCGCCGCTGTGGGTTGCGCACCGGGCTGAGTTGTCGTTGTACCTG
>ERZ650308.251-NODE-251-length-29258-cov-8.721433_pt1 | contig 29258 bp, 23 predicted proteins | sample MGYA00376244_ERZ650308 | MGnify/ENA primary metagenome ERZ650308 (study PRJEB26733, sample SAMN07839295) | wastewater metagenome | biome: small river; feature: stream; material: water | place: USA: North Carolina | collected 2016-04-26 ... | reverse complement strand
TCCTGATTTTCTCGCTTCCAATCCTGGTCGCCGTGTTTTTGCTGCACAAAATCAAGAGCAAAGAACTGACCTAACATAGAAAAAGGCGAACCACTGGTCCGCCTTTTTACCCCTTAATCTTTCACTATGTAATGTTGATGAGGTAATTAGTTCATGGCAACGATATCGCGCTTCACTTCCGTTTGAATCGTAAACGACTTAGAAGTCAACACGTTCTTGTGAATATCTAACACGACCATACGGTAGTTTCCGTCAGATAAACCCGCCAAATTGAACAATTTTTTCGATGCAATTCCTTCCTTGTGGATCTCGTTGTTTTCTGAGTCGTAGATAATTACTGTCGCACCTGTATTTACTTGTACAGATACCATATATTTTAATTTACCTACAGATTCGATGTTTACAGGAAGGGATAATTCTGCTCCATTAGCGGCAGAAACGACAGACATACTTGCTGCAAAAAATAAGGCAGCCACGGTGTTTTGGTTGATGAACTTTTTCATAATGCTTGATTTAATAAACTTAGGCGGAATGATTTCCGTTTGTTGACCCAAAACTAGGCGTTTATCATTACTTGCAAATTAAATCCGTGTTAATTTTCACTTTTCTAAGAAAGTTCTTCTATAAAAAATGCAAAAACTTGGAATTGTACTATAAAAAAGTTTAGAATAGTCTAATTTTCTTTAAAAAATCTCCATGTTACGGAATTGTAAATCAAATGCTCACTCATTTAACATTTACATAACAAAAGCCTAACGTGGGCTTAATCGAGGGCCGTACTGAAGGGAATACTTTTGTGTCGTTAAAACCACCAGTATTCCTTTATATGAAATCCATTTTCAAGTACACCAATTTAATCATTCTCTTTTTTACGCTTTCTGTAGCAGCAAATGCACAAGATGGTACGCTTCGCGGTACCATTAAAGATGCAAAAACAAAAGAAGACATTATCGGAGCAACCATTTTAGTACAAGGCATTAACAAAGGTGCTGCTACTGATATCAACGGTTTCTTCTCCTTTGCGAAACTTCCAGTAGGATCCTATTCATTAAAGATTTCCTATGTTGGGTATGAGCCTAAAATTTATGAAGGAGTTAAAGTAGAGTCTGGTCAAGTGACAGATTTGAACTTAAGCATTCAAGAGTCTAGCTCCACCTTGGCTGAGGTAAAAGTAGTCGCGCAGCGATTAACGAACACAGAAGTTTCGGTGATTTCAGAAATCAAGGCTTCTCAATTAGTTGTTAGTGGTATTTCTGCCGCGCAAATTACCAAAACCTTAGACCGCACAGCGGCAGAGGTAGTAAAGCGTGTACCAGGTGTGACCATCTTTGGAGAGCGTTTCATTAATATCCGCGGTCTAAACGAGCGTTATAATACGGTTCAGTTGAACAATACCTTTGCTCCTTCGATGGAAACGGACATGCGTTCCTTCTCGTTTGATATTATTCCGGCCGGTCAAATTGATCGTATTTTGGTATTCAAATCTCCGGCGGCAGAATTGCCAGGGGAATTTGCAGGTGGTGTGGTGAAGATTTTCACGAAAAGTATTCCTGAGCAAAACTTCTTAACGATTGATGCTAGCTCATCTTTCAGAGAAGGAACAACGAACTCGACTTTTTATTCTCCATCACACGGAGCAAACTATTGGACTGGTTTTAACTCAGGTTATTTTGACCTTCCTAAATCTTTCCCTGCAACGAAATTAGAAATCAACAATGCAGGCCCAGCGCAATTAGCACAAATCGGTCAATCCCTAAAAAATAACTGGGTACCCGTTAAATCTACAGCATTACCAGACATGCGATTCTCTTTATCGAGTGGCTTGAAATTTGATCTAGGTAATGTGAAAGTAGGTAACGTAACGGCGATTAACTATTCGAGCTCATACACCAATTTTGGGATGCAGCGTAATGACTACGGCTATAGCTCAATTCTTACTTCAGGAAAACCGGATTTCGTATTTAGCTTTAACGATCAACAATATTCAACAGCAATACGTGTAGGAGTTATGCACAACTGGGCATTTAAACTATCAAATAACCATAGTATCGAAATTAAGAACTTGTTTAACCAGTTAAGTAATTCTCAGTTTGTCGATCGTAATGGAGATGATAACGGAGCTAATTGGAACATTCGCTCTTTTGACCAAATTTACCGAGGTATTTATACCGGTCAATTAGCAGGTAAGCACGACTTTAATGACAGTAATACGAAGTTAGATTGGGTAGCGGGATATAATTCGTCATTCCGGGAACAACCGGATTATAAGCGTTTCCGTTATTTAATTGATGGAAATAACCGCATACTGTATGTTCCACAAGGAGCTGCTCAAACATTTAACCTAGGCCGTACGAACATTATTTTAAATGAGAAGGCAGTTACAGGAGGGCTTAATTTAGCACACAAATTCATCTTGGCTTCAGGGAAGGACGGTGCTAAAGGTAAAGAATTAGAATTCAAAACAGGGGTCTATGTAGAGTCTAAAAAGCGTCAATTTGATGCACGTAACTTAGCCTTTGTTCGTGCGAATTCGAGCTTATTTAATTTGGGAGGTTTGCCAGTGGAACAAATCTTTGACCCTTCAAATATTAACCCAACGAACGGCGTTAAAATTGACGAACAAACGAATCCCAATGACTCTTATACTGCAACGAATTTATTGTATGCGGGTTATTTACAAGCGGGTTTAGCTTTAGGAGCTAAGGTAAATGCGGTAGCTGGTGTTCGTGCGGAGAGTAATAGTCAGAAATTAGATTCCTACGACTTAATTGGTAAGCCGTTGAAATACGATAACACAGTATTAAACATCTTGCCTTCTGTGAATTTGACGTATAACTTCACCGAGAAGTCCTTGTTACGTTTAGCTTACGGACAGACGATTAACCGTCCTGAATTCCGTGAGGTGGCTCCTTTTTCATTCTATGATTTCGTAAATAACCGTAACATCACAGGTAATTCAAACTTGAAGAATGCTACGATTCAAAACTACGACTTCCGTTTTGAATCTTACCCTACGCCATCGGAGGTAGTTAGTTTGGCTTTATTCTACAAGCAATTTACGAATCCAATTGAGGTGGTGTTTGCTTCAGGTTCAAATCCTAACTTAAGCTTTGAAAATGCGGCGAGTGCTTATTCTGCAGGAATTGAGGCAGAGGTTCGCAAGAATTTGAACTTTATTCAGCCTACAGGATTCTGGGCGAAATCAAGTGTGGTATTTAACGCTGCCTTCATTGCTAGCAAGGTAACATTAGGAGCAAGCGCAGGCTTAAATCAATCAGATAATCGTCCATTACAAGGCCAAAGCCCTTACATCATCAATGCATCGTATAATTACAATGATATGCAAAAAGGATTGCAATTAAACTTATCATTTAATGTAATCGGAAAACGTATTTACGCCGTTGGTAATAACTATGGATACGCTTATCCAGATTGGTATGAGATGCCACGTAATGTAGTGGACTTCACTTTTTCGAAAAAAGTCTACAAGAATATTCAAATCAAAGGTGGCGTATCTGACATCTTGAATAACAACAATATCGTCTTACAAGATGGTAACCAAGATGGAAGTTTTGACTCTTCAAAAGATCAAGTTATTCAATCGTATTCTCCGGGTCGCGTCTATTCTCTTGGGCTAATTTTCACGCCTTTTGGCTATAAATAATCTTACAATTAAACTAAACAATCAATTACAATCCAATGAAACTTTTTACAAACAAATTGTTCAAGTTAATGGCTGTTCTTTCAGTCGTTTCTCTTGCATTCTCTTCTTGCCAAAAAGAAGAGGAAGTTTTCCCGCTACCTACGGTAACGTCTAGCGGTGCATTGTCTGGAATCGCGGGTGCTTCTGTTACAGTTAGCGCTACTATCTCTGCTCCTGCAGGATTAAAATCAATCACTGTTTTGAAAAATGGTGCTCCTTTTGAAACGAAAGTATTAGCAGGCGAGAAATCGTATACGTATACTTCTACTTACACAATCGAATCATTAACAGCTGGGTCAGTTGTGAACTTTACAATCCAAGCTACGGATAACAAGAGCCAAATTTCTGCTCTAGTTCCAGTGGTTGTTACTGTTACAGCTACACCTCCTAAGCAAATCGTTACAGTAACAGGTGTAATTGAAGGTAACGTTACTTGGACAGCTAACAAAATCTACAAATTATCAGGTTTTGTACGTGTAGGTGAAGAAGCGACTTTCGGAACCATTACGAAAGTAGGTAACTTGACAATCGAGCCAGGTACGGTAATCGTAGGAGAGCGTGCTACTAAAGGAGCTTTAATCGTTCAACGTGGTTCTAAAATCACGGCAATCGGTACAGCGGCACTTCCTATCGTTTTCACATCAGAAAGAGATCCAGGAACACGTGAAGCAGGTGACTGGGGTGGATTAGTTATCTGTGGTCAAGCGCCAAATAACTTGCCTAATACACAAGCATCTCGTGAATTAGAAGGAGGTTACGGTGCATTCCACGGTGGAACAGATGCTGCTGACAATTCTGGTACATTGAAGTATGTTCGTTTAGAGTATGCAGGTATCCCTATCAACCCGAACCAAGAAGTTAACTCATTAACAATGGGTTCTGTAGGTTCAGGTACGACGATTGATTATGTACAAGCTTCTTATGGTCTTGATGATTCATTCGAGTGGTTTGGTGGAACGGTAAATTGCAAGCACTTAATTGCTTACAAAGGTTTAGATGATGATTTCGATACAGATAACGGATTCTCAGGATATGTACAATTCGGTGTAGGTATTCGTGGAGCGGCTATTGCGGATCAATCAGGTTCAAATGGTTTTGAGTGTGATAATGACGCAAATGGTTCTGCAAATACACCGTATACTTCAGCTATTTTTGCGAACATGTCGATCATCGGAGCAAAAGGTGCTTCTTCTACTTCGATTGACCCATTATTCCAACATGGTGCTCAATTACGTCGTAATAACAAGCAAAAATTATACAATACGGTTATCACAGGTTATCCTTTTGGAGTATATATTGACTCACAAAAAGGTAGTGCAAAAGCAAATGCAGCTGCAGGTGATATTGATTTAGGTAACGTTGTATTAGCTGGTGTTGATGGCTGGGGAACGAACGGTTTTGGTTTAGGCTGGACTGTTAACGTGAAGCCAATGGGAGTTCCAGTTCCAGGATATGAGAACATGACTTCCTTGAATACAGGTGCATCAACAGGCTTAACTGCTTTCACAATTGGCACAGCCGTTCCTCAAGATTGGTTCTTGTCATTAACAGGTAACAAAATCTTAGCTACTCAAGCTAACATGGGATTATCCTCTACTTTATGGGCTTCAGGTCGTCCTACGTTTACTTTAACAACTGGTACATCTGAAACATTAATCGGAGCGAACTTGAAATCAGGTCTTCCTGCTTTCTTCGAAGCTACAGACTACGTAGGTGCATTTAAATCTACAGACTGGACAGCGGGTTGGGCTGAATTTGCTCCACAAGCAGTCGTTTACATTAAGTAATTTTTTAGAGGGGGCTGGTCGAATGGCTAGCTCCCTTTTTTATTTTTTACACCAAAAACCATGAAATATATTATTGCCTTTTTTACTCTATTGGCCCTAGCCTCATGCCACAAAAAAGATGAAGTCGCTTATTATTTCAATGAAGCGCAACAAGATACCTTAACAACCAATATAATGACATTCGTGGCGGAAAACCCGCCCTTTGCAAACGATACAACTCGTTTTCAACCTAAATACAACAATTATTACTGGATGCGTTTACCAAGTTATAAACTAGTGAAATTGGAGATGAAGGAGGATAGTACGTGGTATTATTTCTTAGTGAGGCCCGTAGCAAACTTACAAGTATTCCAACGCGGAGTCGTAGGAACGTTTAAATTAAGACCAGGTAGCTTAAAGCCATACGCATTTAAAGAAGTGGTTAATACACCACATTTAAAAGAAGCCGAAGTGCTAGAGCGCGGTTCATTCCTTTTTAGAGAATTAAAGAAAAATGGAAAGCTAGATGAATATTTTGTGATGAAAGATTACATCGCTTGGCCGGATTCTAGCTTGCAATACAACAACCAAATTAACCGTTGGGTACCTACCCACAAATTATAATGGTTCAAAGACAATATATTGGTGTAATACAGAAAATGTCAGGAGGGTTCTTTCTGACATTTCTTGTTTTTCTTCTGAATGCATGTTTACAGGAAAAAGAGGGAACAGTTGCTCCTTCTACATGCTCCACTTCTCCCTCTTCTAAGGTTTCTTATTCGCGCGATATTTACCCTATTATCCTTAATTCTTGCCTCTCTTGCCATAATGCTAAAAACCATGCAGGGGGAATTGTTATTGAGAATTATACGCAAATTTCGGAGTCTGCTAAATCGGGAGAATTATATAATTCAGTGTATTTTCCTCCTAGTGGAAATCCACCCATCATGCCTAAGGGCAAGCCTTTGTTAACCTGTGAAATTGCCTTGATTGAGGCATGGATTAAACAGGGATCCCTCAATAACTAGGTAACAATTAATCGAAACATTACATGGCGTTTATATTCTGTTTAATTGCTTAAATTAGCTTTGGCTTTCTAAATAAAGAATATGAACAAACTATATACTTTACTGCTTGTTTTGTTCGCGGTTTCCAGTTCGGCGCTTGCGCAGAAGGATTCAGATGCACGCGTGATTGTCATCACGACGGACGGTTACCGTTGGCAAGAAGTGTTCAATGGAATAGACACCTCCATCGTTAAGATCAAGCGATTCCACCACGGAGATTCCGCGCGTTTAATCCAACAATATTATGCGCCTACATTGCAACAAAGACGCGAGAAATTGATGCCCTTTTTCTGGGGGAAATTAGCTGCAGCTGGACAAATTCACGGAAATAGAATAGCGGGTAGTCAAGTGGACAACGCGAATCCTTATTGGTTTTCTTATCCAGGATACAGCGAAATTTTAACGGGCCAAGTCGATACGGCCGTTAATTCAAATGAATTCAAACCGAATCCCAATACGAACTTTTTTGAATACCTGAATTCATTGCCAGCTTACAAAGGTAAAGTGGCGGCCTTTGGGGCATGGGAAGCCTTTGATCGTATTTTAAATGAAAAAAGAGCGGGTTTTCCAGTGGTGAACGCCTTTGATTCTTACCCGGAATTAGAGAAAGATCCGGAAACTCAATTACTTGCGAAAATGTTGAAAGAATCGTTCAAACCTTTTGGAATGGCGGAATCTTTAGATGCATTTACGCATTACAAAGCGCTGCATTATTTGAAAAAGAATAAGCCTAAAGCACTCTATATTTCTTACGGTGAAACGGATGAGTTTGCTCACGAAGGAGCCTACAATCATTACTTAGATGCAGCACATCAATTTGATGCCTGGGTGGGGGAGATTTGGGATTTTGTGAATTCGGATCCGGCATATAAAGAGAAAACAACCTTATTAATCACGACGGATCATGGACGTGGTGATGCAATCAAAGCACAATGGACTTCTCATGGTCAAAAAGTGGCAGACTGTCATGAAATTTGGTATGCCATGTTAGGGGCCAATGTTCCTGTCTTAGGCGAAGTTAAAACGGCTGAAAAAGTGTATCAAAAAGAGTTAATACACAAGGCTGCGAAAGCAATCGGAGTCTCTTTTAAAAGCGAAGTAAAATAAGGGATTTAACAATTCCTTAACATTGGTTTTGGAATACTACATTACCTTAGTAAATTGAATTTTTATCTTTAAAAATAGTTTTATGTTCGGATTAGATCCTACGCTGTTTTTCCTTTTGTGTTTCTGTCTACTAGCTGCCTGTGCTTTTGAGTTTGTGAATGGTTTTCACGATACGGCGAATGCAGTAGCAACTGTGATTTATACCCATTCATTGCGTCCAACACAAGCCGTAGTTTGGTCTGGATTTATGAACTTCTTAGGCCTTTTGACGGGAGGCGTAGGGGTTACGATGAGTATTATTGGACTCCTCCCCACCGAATTGCTCGTTGATACGAATGTCTATCATTCGATGGCCATGGCCCTTTCTTTGTTGATTTCAGCGATTTTGTGGAATTTAGGGACCTGGTATTTTGGTATCCCAGCATCTAGTTCACATACCTTAATTGGGTCCATTATTGGAATCGGTTTAGGTCACGCTTTATTACCTGAAGCTTCTAACAAAGGTATTTCTGCCTTGAACTGGGACAAAGTAATCGAAATTGGTCAAGCCCTTTTGTTATCACCTTTGTTCGGTTTTGCTTTAGCGATTATACTTATGTATATCTTAAAGAAATCGGTAACCAATAAAGAAATCTTTAAGGAGCCTAAGAAAAAATCGCCACCTCCACTTTGGATTCGTTCTATTTTAATTGCCACGTGTACACTTGTTTCTTTCTTTCATGGTAGAAATGATGGACAAAAAGGCATCGGTTTGGTGATGGTTATTTTGATCGCCTTCTTGCCAGGATATTTCGCGATTAATACGACATTAGATATGCAAATGGTGAAGTCGAGTTTAGCTACTGTGCAAACGATTTCGGCTAAAATCGATACGATTCCTTTGTCAGAAAAAGAACGTGATGGCCTAGCTCAATTGAAAAAATCTTCAGCTGAATTAGCTGTCATTACGGCACAAAACTTAAATCCAGCGACCCTTTCAACGGATCAAAAATTTGCGATTCGTAAGGCGGCATTAACGATCAACAAACATTCGAAAAAATTGATTGAAAGTGAATCTGTAGCCTTGTCAGAAATTGATAAAGTGGATTGGAAAAAAGCGACTGCAGGTTCCAAAGCTCCTTTCTTTACGTTTGGGGCCTCTTCAAGTACAGGAATGGCGGGTGTTACTGATTTTGCTCCTAACTGGGTGATGTGGATGGTAGCCTTGTCTTTAGGTTTAGGTACTATGATTGGCTGGAAGCGTATTGTTGTAACCATTGGTGAGAAAATTGGTAAAGACCATTTGACGTACGCACAAGGAGCTTCAGCTGAATTAATTGCATCTTTAACGATTGGTTTAGCCACAGCCTATAAATGGCCCGTGAGTACGACTCACGTATTGAGTTCCGGTATTGCAGGAACCATGGTAGCGCAGAGAGGTATCAAAAATTTACAAGGAGGTACCGTGAAAAATATTGTTATGGCTTGGATTTTAACCTTGCCTGTAACGATTATTTTGTCTTGCGTATTGTTCTTATTCTTCCGTTGGATTACGGGATAATTTACCTTTGAAATAGATCCACGATCCTACAGAGAGAGCAATTCCTGCAAATCCTAGAATCGTTATCCAAGAGAAAAAAAGTTGCGGCAGGTTCCAGTTTGGAAAAATAAAGCCTGCCGCAATTAATAATACATTGTATCCTAAGTAGCCAATCGAGTCTACGATATACATCAAGAAACCTATGTTTGCTTTGTGACGCGTAATGGCAATCATACGTTCAAAAACAGAGGTTGTAATGGTTAAATACGGCAGGTAAATGCCAAACCCCGTTAATACAATTAGCCAGAAACTATTCATTCCTCTTACTCCCCAGACTCCTGCTACTACAAGTAAAACAAAACCTAGTGCGATGGCACTAAGGCTAATAAAAAAGGCTAAGTAATTGTGTTTTACGAGCACCAAACTGCCATTAATGACTAGGATGCCTACCGTGACCCAGATCTCCGTTTGTGCGTAGATAGAAGGCACCCCGTGGTATCCTAAATAGGTCCAAATCTCTGGCGCAAAGTCTGATCTAATCCCACGTAAAAGGGAGGTAAATAAGTAAAGCATCGCTATGGCAAATATGCCCGGCCACAATTGTTTCATTAATTGAATACGGTCTCGCTGGGTCATGGGTGTACGCTCTGCTCGATCCACCACTTCTTCCGATGTGGGGCGAGGTATCTGGGTGAGCATCCAAACAAAAAAGAGAAAGGGGGTTGCATACAATAAGCCGGCTAAAAAGGGCATCCAATTTTCTGCTACTCCCCAGTTTAATAAGGAAACTCCCACTGATTTAGAGACTCCATCTGCCAGAATGAAACTACTTCCCAAGGCGGCAATGAATAGTTCGGTATTCTTTTTCCCTTCTAAAAATCCTTGGATGTAACCAAAGATCATACCTAGAGGCAAGCCATTGATTAATAGAAAGAGTAGGTTATAAGGCTTAGGAATTAAGCCAAAACCCAGTAATGCTAATTCCGCAATGCAGATACTTACAATGATGGCTTTCGCTCTTTTTTCCCAGGTGATAGAAGAGACGAAGAATATGCCACACCATTTGGAGAGCATATAGCCGGCAATTTGAGAGGAAATGAGGATAGATTTCCAATGAATTCCCAGAAAAAACTGGTCCTCATACGTTCCTGCTGTGAAGGGCTTGCGAAATCCATAGACGCAGAAATAACAGCCAAAGGCAGCAATCATTGACCAAGCTGGATGCCATTTCCAGGATTTGGTACTTGTTACAGTAGCGATCATTTTAAGTTCTCTTGTAAAAGAGGAGCATAGAACTCAATGGGCTGTACGCTTAGATTAGGTACCTTGGCCATGTCATCATAACGGCGTAATTGAATTGCGTCTTGGTAAAAGGGATTCGATTCAAAAGCCTGGCATTCGATCGAACTCATGGGTCCTCCTTGCAAGCTCAAGCTTAGCACCGATGGCTCACTTAATAAGGCTAAGTATTCCGGTTCTACCGCACACAAATAGCGCTTCGCAGCCACATGTAAATGCACTGGTTCAGAAACAGCGGGTGTAAAATAGTTGATCAGAAAACGATGCCCTAGTTCTTCATGTAAATCATCAATACCCTTTTCTGGAGCATCATCCGGTAAAGCATGTAATAGATGTCCTATATCGTGTAATAGGGAGGCTATGACGAGACTTGATGGCGCGCCTTCCGCAAGCGCTAAGTGTGCGGATTGTAAGGCATGTTCTCCTTGAGTGACAGGCTCTCCTCCGTATTCAGAGTCTCCTTGCTCATGGAACAAAGTAATGATTTTTTGAACTATATTTTGGGACATAAATCTCGATTATTTATGTTAAATTAGTGCTTATAAAAGGCCTATAAAAGGCATATAGTGCGATTTAAAACAGATTTTACCTAGGGTTAATTATTTGATAACATGAAAGAGAATTACCAAATTCGTCCGGCTGTGGACTCTGATCAATCAGGGGTAAAATGTCTGTTAGAGGAACTGGAAAATCGTTCGTTCGACGATGAAGTTTTCTCCCGTATTTATACGGAATATTTGAATAATAAGTTTACTATACTGTATGTAGTAACAATGGACAATCGGGAAATGGTGGGTTTTATTTCGTGCAAGGGTCAAGCGCTTTTACACCATGAAGGCTTGGTATATGAGATTCAAGAAATGATTGTGACAGCCGCACACCAAGGGAAGGGTTTGGGGAGAAAAATGATAGAAGTGATTCGTAGAGAAGTGGAGAGTGTAGGCGCGAAGGCTTTGGAAGTTACGTCGAATAAAAGGCGTAAAGAAGCCCACGCATTTTATTTATCCGTGGGCTTCTTGAATTCACATGAAAAGTTTACGATTTACTTTTGACCTAGTTTTAAGGCCTGCTTAATTTTCGTAAAGATATCGTAGTTGTTATAAATACCCCCAAAAGTGTCAGCACCGGGTCCGAAAGCAAAAACAGGAATCATTTGGCCCGTGTGTCCTTTGGTAGTGAAGGCTGCCTTCACCTCACCGGTTTTCATATTTCCTCCCATTAACGCCATTCCGCCTGTTTCATGGTCTGCTGTGATGATCACTAAGGTCTCTTCATTCTTTTTGGCAAAATCCAAGGCATAACCGATGCTCTTGTCAAAATCTACCATCTCCGTAATCGCATAATCCGCATCATTTGCGTGTCCACCCCAGTCGATTTGAGATCCTTCGATCATCACAAAGAACCCCTTCTTGTTTTGATTCAGAATCTCAAGCGACTTTTTAGCAGACTTCAATAAAGCATCACCACGTCCTTCCATTACTTTGATGGGATTTTCTTCCGCATAAAGTGCGAAAACAGAACCTTTTGTCACTCCATCTAAATCTAAGGTAGCATGAACTTGGTAGCCCTTTTGGCGTAAGGTGTCTAGGAGATTTAAGCCATCTTTTCGCTTCTCAAAATATTTTCGTCCACCACCGATCACCACATCGACATTCGTCTTTAAAAAATCCAAAGCGATTTCTTCGTGCATACTTCTTTTCAATTGGTGCGCAATGAAAGAAGAGGGAGTGGCATCCGTTATATCACAGGTACTAACCAGGCCAGTAGCTAATCCTTTTTGCTCTGCCATTTCCAAAAGAGTGACAGCTGGAACACGCGTAGAATCTAATCCAATCGCTCCATTGTAGGTTTGTTTTCCCGTAGCAAAGGCAGTAGCACCTGCCGCAGAATCAGTTACATAATTATCAGAGGCTTGGTTTTTATGAAAACCAATTACCTTCACACGCTCTAAATTAAGATGACCTCGGTTAGCCGTTAGACCGGCATAAATTTGGCTTACACCCATTCCATCACCTATGAGAAGGATGACGTTTTTGGGCGTTTTTTGGCCAAATAAAGAAACACTTAACAGGCAAAGAGCTAGGATTTTTTTCATGAGTATAGGTTTTGAATGTATTCAGCCGTAAATCCAGGAGAGGTGGTCATTCCTTTTCCCCCTATTCCATTAATGATGTGAATGACATCATCCACGACTTTGGTGTAAATTTCAGATTGAGTTCCTTGTAAATAAAAGCCAGCCCAGGTAGAATCTACTGTCCAATTTTCCAAAGAGGTAATGCGTTTTGCTTCTTCTAACATCATCTCATTGATCTCAGTAGATACTTCAAACCCGAAGTTGGCTTGCTCATTTGCAGGTACATATTCGTGTGAATCACCTAATATGATCGATCCATCATCCGCTTGCTTAAACAGGATGTGAATCCCTTTAGCTTGTAATTGCTTTTGCTCTGATGAGGTATAAATTTTAGCAAAGGACGGGCAGGACTTAAAGCTATCGTAGCGACGAATCGTTAAACCTGTCAAGATATTGGACTTGAGTATTTTCTTCTGCGGAGCTAAACGCATCATTTGCAGTTTGCTAATTTTTAACTCAGCCGCAGGGTAGTGTTCGGGTAATAGAAATTGAGTGTCACGGCCATTGGCTAAGATTACTTGATCGCCCCAAAACGTCTGTTTTTTCGAGGTGGTCAACATCGCAATACCCCGCTTTTTTTCGACAGATATGACAGGACACATGTTGTGGTAATGTAAACCTAAGTGCTTAATCATAAATTCCCGCACACGGTGTACCATCACTAAAGGATTTAGCGAAGCTTCCTCTGGAATAAATAAGCCACCTTTCACGTAGTCTTTTTTGAAATGCGGATTAATTTCTAATGTTTCAGAGGCAGTGTACAAGCGAGAAGTATATTCGCGGTCTTTAAAAATTTGCGCCATTTCTTCTAACAAAGTCATCTCCTGATCATCAGAGGCTACATACCAGGAGCCATTTTTGACCACTGAAATATCTGTTTCCTCCTGAAGGTCTTTGTAAATTTTGAGGGATTTTCTGCCGTAATCAAACCACGTATCTAAGGCTTGTCCAGAGGGTACTGCTTGTCCGAAATTGCGGAAACTAGCTTCATAGGGCTGTACATCTTTTTCCAAGAGCAACACAGATTTTCCTTTTCTGAGTGCGTGGTAGGCGCAATAAGTTCCAATAATACCTCCACCTACGATTACCAAATCGTATTTTCTATTTTTATACATAAGAAATTAAATCAGAAATTTTTTCTAATAGACCATCGTTTGCGTGATCCGCTAATTGTTCGCGGGTGTGTGTCCCATTGCAAACACCTAAAGCATAACGAACGCCGGCATTTTTGCCAAAGAGTAAATCAACCGGCGTATCACCCACATTAACCACTTCCTCCACATCCCCGATGCTTAATTTGTCCATGGCATAGTGAATCATGGCAGGTGCTGGGCGACCTTCTCCATTCACTTCATCTGGAGTAACCGAAAGATGAATTCCTGACGTGGTATTCAAATCTGGAACCCAACCTAGGCGATCTAATATGATATCAGCCACTTCGCGGTAAAAACCTGTCGTCAAAGCAATTTTAATGCCTTTTGCATGCAATGCGGCAAATAGCGTTAAGCAACCTTCCGTAGGAAAGACAGGTTGAGTTCGGTAATGGTTCTCTAAAATCGCTTTAAAATCTTGGTAGGATTGCAATGCAAGTTCTGTAATGCGCGGGTTACCTTCCCCTAATTGCTCAGTCCAAAGCAAAGTAAATACATACAGCTTTGCATAACCTTGCAGCGCTAATATACGCTCATCACTAGCGTGTAATTCATTTTTAATAGCGGCTAATTTAAAGCAATGTTCCACTTCGTGTTGATCCATCACCGTGGTGCCAGCCATGTCCAAAACGACCAGTTTTATTTTTTTCATGAACGAAAATAACCCCACTAAATTACCTCTTTGTTAAGCCGGGGTAATGAAATTATTATGCTTTAAAATATAGTATTTTTCTAAGATTTTCTACGTTATTAAAAAGTTTTAAATGAAGGATTAACACTGGCGTAATGCAGGGGTGTTTTTCTTAACGATTTCTTATTTTTTCTGATTCATCCTGTTTATTTCCTCGGTTTAGTTTTGTGAAAATTTTTAATAAACAAACTCATATGAAAAACAATCTACAAATGGTTTTTGCTAAAATGAGCCCTAAATCGTTGATTTGGCTGGTTTTTGCAATGATTACTACGGTAAGTATGACCTCTTTTGGTCAATCTCGTAGTGTGAAGGGGACGGTTACTTCTTTAGAAGAGAAGGCGGGCATCCCGGGTGTCACTATTCGAGTTAAAGGAAGCACGAAAGGCTCCATGACGGATGCAAATGGTCAATATTCGATTGCCGTTTCAGGAAATGAAGTTTTACAATTTTCCATGATTGGCTACGCTGCGAAAGAAGTAGCCGTAGGAAATGTTTCGGAATTAAATGTCGTTCTAGCACAAGATCAAAAGCAATTACAAGAAGTAGTTGTGACGGCCTTAGGTATCAAGAAAGACGTTCGTAAAATAGGTGTGGCTATCCAAACAGTGGACGGAGCTAACACAATCAAAGCACGCGAGCCAAACGCAATCAACGCATTATCAGGTCGCGTAGCTGGTTTAACGATCGGTGCTCAGCCAGAATTATTACGTAAGCCGAATATCTCGTTACGTGGTAGCTCTACTGTTTTATATGTAGTAGATGGTGTGCCTATTAACTCTGATACTTGGAATATCTCCGCAGATGATATCGAAACTTACTCGGTTTTAAAAGGAGCTTCCGCTTCAGCATTATATGGTTTCCGCGGAAAGAATGGTGCGATCTTAATCACGACTAAACGTGGTTCAGCTGACAAGCGTGGTTTCTCTGTAGAAGTAAACTCATCTACTCAATTACAATCAGGTTTCTACGCGATCCCAGAAGTACAAGACGAATATGGTCCTGGTGATCACGGTTCTTATGCTTTCGGTGATGGTAAAGGGGGTGGCTTGAACGATGGTGACTACGATGGTGGTTGGGGTCCACGCTTTAACGGACAATTAATTCCCCAGTACGATTCTCCAGTGGATCCTATCACAGGTAAGCGTGCAGGTACTCCTTGGATTGCTCGTGGTAAAGACAACTTGAAGCGTTTCTTAGAGACGGGTATCTTGTCTACGAACAACGTTTCAGTAGCTGCAACGGGTGAGAAATACAACTTGCGTTTCTCTACTTCTCATATCTACCAAAAAGGTATTGTTCCTAATACCCAATTGAATATGACGAACTTCAACATTACGGCTGATTACAAGTTCTCAAACAAATTAAAGTTTGAGTCGAACTTACAATACAACCGTCAATACACGCCTAACATTCCAGATGTTAACTACGGTCCTAACTCGATCATTTATAACATTATCTATTGGGCAGGAGCTGACTGGAATATCGATGACATGCGTAATTACTGGCAAAAAGGGAAGGAAGGCGTTCAGCAGATTTATGCAGAATACCAACGTTACAATAACCCATATTTCATGTCATACGAGTGGTTACGTTCTCACTACAAGACAGATATCGTAGGTCAAGCTTCTTTACGTTACACATTTAACGAGAACTTGAATTTATTAGCACGTACACAAGTAACGACTTGGGACATGTTACGCACAGAGAAATTTCCTTATTCTGCTGGTACCTACGGACGTGATGAGCGTCGTGGTGACTACCGCGAAGATCGCCGTTCTTTATTTGAGAATAACACGGAATTATTATTAACATTCGACAAGGATTTATTACCAGGCTTCAATACAAAAATCAACGCAGGTGCATCACAACGTATTTTCCAATACAAGTCGATGTTTGCTACGACGAACTACTTGAACGTTCCAGGTTTGTATAACTTCTCTAACTCTGCATTACCTGTACAAGTGGCGAACTTTGGTTCTGATATGCAAGTGCTTTCTGCTTACTACTCTGCAGACTTTTCTTACAAGAAATTCTTGACGGTATTTGCTACTGGTCGTATGGACAAGTTGTCTACTTTACCAGCAGGAAAGAATACTTTCTTCTACCCTTCATTCGGTGCGGTTTCAGTCGTGTCTGACTACGTGAATTTACCAGAAGTTGTTTCTTTCTTGAAATTCCGTGGTTCGTATGCAAACGTGAAAGATGGTTTAACATCATCTACTATTGATAACCGTATGGGAACGTATTCTGGAGAAAACTATAACTCTCCATATGATGGTCCTTCTTACCAAAACAACACGGTTTACTCAACTGGTTTCTACTACAATAACCAAACGGGTGCTACATACGGTAACGAATTAAGCAATCCAAACTTGAATCCATCTGAAACTTCTCAGACTGAATTTGGTATGGACCTACGTTTATTCAAAAACCGTATCGGAATTGATGCTGCTTACTTCATCTCGAATGATGGTCCTTCGATCTTCTCTTTACCTATCTCTTCTACTTCAGGTTATACCTCTGCTTTAGTGAATGGTATCAAGACTCAGAAGAAAGGGTATGAAATCTCTGTAACAGGTACACCTATTCAAACAGCAGACTTTAGCTGGGATGTATTAGCTAACTACTCTACTTTCGAGCAAAGGTTAACAGAAATTTACCCAGGTATCACGAACTTGAACACCTTCTTAAAAGTAGGCGATCGCACAGACAAAATTTACGGTTCTGCATTCGTTCGTACACCAGATGGTCAAATCATTAATACTTCAGGTGGAATTCCAGAAAGATTAACGGGAGCGCAATCACAGTACTTAGGTAACGCAAATCCTGATTTTGTGTTTGGTTTAAATAACAAGTTTACTTACAAGAATGTAAGCTTAAGCATCTTATTTGATGGCCGTATCGGTGGTAAAATCATTAACTACACACAACAACAAGCGTACCGTGGTGGTCGCCACATCGGAACGACACAAGGTATTTTCGCAGCTGCTCGTCCACAAGACGCTTTAGGTGTGAAGGCTTTTGTAGGTCAAGGTGTAGTAGTTTCAAATGGCGTTGCGATCAAGTATGATGCAAATGGTAAAGTAACGAACTTCTCTGAATTACAATTCGCTCCTAACACGGTTAAGACGTATGTACAAGATTACGTAGGACGTTATTACAACACGAACGAAGGTAACTTAATGGATCGCTCTTTCGGAATGTTGAAAGAAGTGGTATTTGGTGTTAAGCTTCCTACTAAGTGGTTTGGGAAAGCAGTATCTGGCGCGAACGTTTCTTTCGTAGGTCGTAACTTATTGTACTTCGCTGAGAAGAAAGATATTGACTTGTCTCAGTATATCACGGATGGAGTATCTGGTTCACAAACTCCTTCTGTTAGAAGCTACGGAGTTAACTTAAACTTCACATTCTAATATTTTCATTTCTATAAATGTCACAAACAATGAAAGTTAAAAATATCATTTTAGGATTGTTAGGGTTCTCCTTACTTGCTTTAAGCAGTTGCGAGAAGACCTTCGATCAGTTAGAGAAAGACTCTAACCGTGCGGTACAAGTTCCTGCTTCTTTAGTGTTGCAGTCGATTGAATACAACGTAATGAACGATAATGGTCGTCCATTCTCAGCAGAGATGCGTTGGAATCAGTTCTATTGCTCTAACTATAATTATTATGCAAATAATGAATATAATTTAGGCCAAATGCCCAACCAATATACTACGTTGAAAAACGTAGTAAAGATGGAAGAAGAAGCGAAGAAATTGGGCTTAGCCGATGTGAATGGTTACTCTGCCTTAGGCAAGTTCTTCCGTGCTTATTTCTTCGATCAAATGTCGAAGCGTGTGGGTGATTTACCTATGACGGATGCGTTAAAAGGAATTGCTAACACAGCTCCGAAGTACGATTCACAGAAAGTAATCTACGTTCAAATCTTAAAGTGGTTAGATGATGCAAATGCAGATTTGACTACCTTGATCGCGAAGGGTGAAACAGTTTCAGGAGATTTCTATTTCGGTGGAGATTTGAAGAAATGGCAAAAAGTAGTGAACGCCTACCGTTTACGTGTATTGATCACGTTGTCTAAAAAAGATACAGATGCAGAATTAGGTGTTAAAGCGAAGTTTGCTGAAATGGTAACGAACGCTACTAAATACCCAATGATGGCGTCTAACGCGGAGTCTTTACAATTTGTTTGGAACTCATTCAATAAGTATCCATCTAACCCGGATAACTTTGGTTTCGATGCGACACGTCAAAACATGGCTTCTACTTATGTAGGGTTCTTAACTTCTATTCAAGATCCACGTGTGATGGTGACTTGTGAGCCAGCAGGTTCGGATTTGAAAGCAGGAAAATTGCCATCTGATTACACCGCTTACCGTGGTGCTGGTTCAGGTGATAATATTGATGACATGGCGAAGAATGCAGGTCTTTCGAATGGGGCAGGTTTTGCTCCTGGGATCTATTCTTTCCAAAGTCGTTCACGTTACTACCAAAACTACACAGGTGAAAATACATTCATCGTGGGATATCCTGAATTATGTTTCAACATCGCTGAAGGATATGCACGTGGTTGGGCTACAGGTTCTGCCGAGGATTGGTACAAGAAAGGTATCAAAGCTTCTCATGCATTCTATGGTATCGTAGAAGGAGCAAATACATTCACGTATTCTAAAACGGGTACAAGAGATGCAGCTGACCAAACGAAGTATTCAGTTAATTTTAACTTCGATACGTATTATGCACAGTCAGCTGTTGCTTATGATGCAACGAATGCTATCCAGAAAATCGTTTCTCAGAAATACGCTGCTTTCTTCATGAACTCAGGTATGGAAGCATATTTCAACTGGAGAAGAACAGGTTTCCCAGCATTCTCTTCAGGAGTAGGTAACGGAAACTCAAATCGTATCGCGCAACGTTGGATTTATCCAACCACTGAGCGTACGGCAAATGCGACAAACTACACAGCAGCTATTACTAGCCAATACGCTGGGAAAGATGATATCAACGATATCATGTGGTTGAACAAATAATTGATGAAGTATAAATAAAAAGTGGGGGACATTGCCCCCCCTTTTTTTAATCAGCCTAAAAATGAAAAAATTACTTTCTATAATCTTCTTGGGAGGACTTGTTTTTGCTTGTAAGCAAGAAAGCATGTTAGATGTGCAAAGTGATCCTCAAATTTATCAATTCAAAGAAATTAGTTCGATTGCTTTAGGAGGCTTAGGAGCCTCTGAAATTTCGGCCTATGACCCATCCACTAAAAAACTATTCGTCGTTAATAATTCATCGGTTAATAAAATTGATGTAATAGACTACGCAAATCCAGCTAGCCCTAAATTAATTACCAGTATTCTCATGGCTCCATATGGAGGTTTTGTGAATAGTGTTGCGGTGGCTAACGGAAAATTAGCGGCAGCTATTGAAGCAACAAATAAGCAAGCAAATGGTAAATGTGTCATTTTTAACACGGTAGATTTATCAGAAATCAAACAAGTGACGGTAGGAGCTTTACCCGATATGGTAACCTTCTCTCCGGATGGTAATATTATCATGACAGCGAACGAAGGTGAGCCTTCGGATGATTATACTGTGGATCCTGAGGGTTCTATTTCAATCATTTCCATTAATGCTGGGTATGCGGTAAAAACCTTAAATTTTGCTGGATTCGAGCCGTATGCTGCCATTTTAAAGGCAAAAGGTTTCCGCGTTTTTGGTAAAGGAGCTACCCTAACTAAAGATGTAGAGCCGGAGTATATTACGATCTCAGCAGATTCTAAAACAGCTTGGGTGACTTTGCAAGAAAATAATGGGATTGCTAAAGTGGATCTTAATACACAAAATATTACCGATGTTTTCCCACTCGGATTCAAAGACTATAGCACCTTAAATAACGCATTCGATTTTAGCGACAAGGATTCGAAGGTATTATTCTCTTCTTACGCAAAAATCAAGGGAATTTACATGCCAGATGCCATTGCCGTGTATGAAAAAGGGGGCATTCCTTATTTGTTTACCGCCAATGAAGGGGATGCAAGAGAGTACTCCGCTTTTGCAGAAATCAAACGCGTAAAAGATATCAAATTAGATTACAATAATTTCGTTACGGGTGATGCATTAAAATTAGAACCAGCTTTAGGGCGCTTAAATATCACAACGACGTTAGGTGACACAGACGGTGACGGAGATTTTGATGAGTTATACTCCTTAGGTGGAAGATCCATGAGTGTATGGAATGGTTTAACCGGAAAGCAAGTTTTCGACACAGATAATGAAATCGATCATCGCTCCATTCTTGCAGGACTTTATGACGATGCAAGATCAGATGACAAAGGCTCTGAACCGGAAGGAATTGCGGTAGGTAAAATAGGCTCACGCATGTATGCTTTCGTGGGATGTGAGCGCACGGATGCTGTCATGATTTACGACATCACTATACCGACTCTTCCCTTGTATAAAATGACTTTGAAGACGGGTGATGCTCCTGAGGGAATCATCTTTATTCCGGCTGAAAAAAGTCCAAATGGCTTACCTCTACTCGTAGTTTCTTCTGAGAATGATGGAGTGGTGAAAGCATTTTCTCCCATTCAATAATTAGTGATTAAACAAATGAAAAACTTACAAACTTTAGTTTTGGCGATCTTTGGATTGCTAAGCTTTCAAACCATTCAAGCGCAAGTTATTCAAGGTAAAATTGTCGCGAAAGACGGGGCTTTACCAGGCGCTACTGTACGAATTAAAGGGTCGAACCAAGCGGCCATTTCCTCTGAACAAGGTGATTTTCGATTAAATGCGGCGAAGGCTAGTCAGCTTACTTTGCATTTTTCGTTTATCGGTTATGCAGATTTAGATACGACTATTGGTGTTCCGGTTTCCGGAGTTTCTTTGGGAAATATCCTATTAAAACCCGCGAATAGTACATTAGGGGAGGTTATTGTGACTGGTTTCGTAGCCGGTTCACAATCAAAGGCTTACAGCATAAAGAAAAATGCTTTAGCCATTATGGATGTAGTTGTGGCTGATGCCATCGGTAAATTACCAGATCGTAATGCTGCAGAGGCAATTCAACGTATTCAAGGAGTTGCTGTTGCGAGATACCATGGAGAGGCGGATCAAGCTACGGTTCGTGGAACCCCTTTTTCGTGGACTTCTACTTTATTCAATGGTAGCCGTTTGCCATCAGCCTCTGTCTATGGAACGCGTGCCTCCATTTTAGATGCGGTTCCCTCGGAAATGATTCAACGAGTGGAGGTTTCGAAAGCCTTAACTCCGGATATGGAGGCTGATGCCATCGGTGGCTCCATCAATTTTGTTACTAAGACGGCTCCTACCAAACGAGTTTTTAATGTAAGTGCAGCTGGAGGCTATAACGCCTTCTCTCAGAACGGTACAACAAATGGTTCATTAACGTATGGTGATCGTTTTTTTGGAGGAAAGCTAGGGATAGTTCTTACGGGAGCATTTTGGGATCGTAATTGGGGAACAGACTCCTATGACGTTTCTTACAATACAGGATCTGCCATTGCTTTAGATCGTACTTCTATTAATAGCATCATGTTTAAGCGTTACATGGGTAAGCGCCAAACCTCCGGATTGACTTTTGGAATCGAATATAAATTCAACAATAATCACAAGATATTCTCACGTGGACTTTGGGATAAATTCGATGATATTCGTCCAGTACATGAATCGTATGTTGACTATACGAATAAAAGATACCAATACAACTATCGGTATTCTCATTACCAAACAGCGTTAAATGGATTTGAGGTAGGTGGAGAACACTATTTCGGCGATAAGTTAAAAGTGGACTGGTTAGCATCCGATTACCAAACAAAGTTCTTTCTAGAAACCCCTTCTACAAACGGAACAAAGGGCTTACCGATTGCCACATTCCGTCAAAGAATTAATGGAGGATTCATCGGTCTTTCTTCTAATGGAAAAAAATACTGGAATTTCGATTCACCAGATGGAATTGGTCAAGATCCTATGTTGTTTGATCCTATGTTAGGGAATGCAGCAGAGGTGATGGATCCTACAAAATTGACTTTGCAACAGTTAGTTATTTATGGTTTAAATACGGAGGAAGCCGATAAGAATCTGCAAGTAAACTTCTCTCATGAAACCTCCGAAAAATTGAAATTAAAGGCGGGTCTTAAATTCCGCTCAAAATCGCGCGATGCCTCCTTTGGTACAACGGCGGTTTGGGTTCCGAATGCCGCATTGGGTATTCCAGGTTCTCCAGCCTTAGTGCCCTTATCTTCTTTAACAAGAGAGGAATTTCCGATAGGCGCAGGGTATTTCAATGAGTTGGAATTAGATTACTCTAATATGATCATGAAGCCTTTAACGCCTCGAGCTTTATTTGATTTATATAGCTCCGCTGCATTGACAGCTAATGGAATGCGCGATGTGTCTCCTGCCTCTAATGCCACTTTAAAGTACAAAGCGACAGAATCCGTCGCGTCGGCTTACGTAATGGGCGAGTATAAAGTAGCAGAAAATATCACCTTAGTTGGAGGTTTAAGAAGCGAAACAACTTTCTTGAGTTTGGATGGAAATAAATTATCTGCCACGAAAGTAGGAACCACTACAACAAACACCGTGACTCCCATCAAGCAAGAAAATCAATACACGAATCTCTTGCCTATGTTCCACGCTAAGATGGCTTTGAACGAGAAATCAAATTTGCGTTTTGCTTACACAAGTACGTTCTCAAGAGCTAATTTTTCGGATTTAAATCCAGGAGAAAACATCGATATGACGCAATCCATACCGACGATTACACGCGGAAATACAGCGTTGAAGCCTACCAAATCTCAAAATTTTGATTTAATGTATGAGCATTACTTCGATAATTTAGGAATTGTATCTGGCGGTTTGTTCTACAAAAAACTACAAGATATTGTTTTCTCAAATCGCAGTATTGAAACTATATCAGGTACAAATTATGTGTTAACGCAAGCAACGAATATTTCAGATGGTAATCTTTTTGGTTTTGAAGTAGGGGTGAACAGGCGATTAAACTTCTTACCTGGATTTTTAAGCGGCTTAGGTGTGGAAGCAAATTATACTTATATCCAAAGCGAAGCAAAAGTGCCCGTGATAGGCACGAGCCGCTATGACGTGACAGAATTGCCGAATCAGTCTAAGCACCTGTATAATGCCATCTTATTCTATGAAAAGAATGGTGTTATGTTACGTTTAGCAGGCAACTTCCGTGGAGCCTCATTAGAAACTATTAATCAGTCTTTAGGGAAAGATTTTTATACCTATACGGGTAAAAACTTCACGCTAGATGCTTCTGCTAGTGTTCAAGTGAGTAAGCGAATTAAGGCATTTGTCGAGTTAAATAATTTGAACAATGAGCCATTAAAGACCTATATGGGCGACGAACGTCGTGTAACGATGGTAGAATGGTACTCTAGCAGAGGACAAGTTGGTATACGTTGGGAACTTTTTTAAAGTAAGATGATGCTTAGAACACTAGTCGTATTTTTATTTTTTTCGCTCTCACTACAAGCGCAGGTAGTCGATAGCTTGCAGCGTAAGGTATTTTTAACGGGTGCCCATAATTTCAGAGACTTAGGGGGCTACAAAACGGCAGATGGAGGGCGAGTTAAGTGGGGTAGAGTTTATCGTTCCGCAGATTTGTCAAAACTGACGGCAGAGGATTTAACTCAATTAGCCGACCGTAAAATTAAAGTTGTTGTTGATTTTAGAGGTCCTGTCGAAATCAAGCAGGCACCTGATAAATTGCCTGCAGGAGCAAAATACGTAAATCTGCCAGCAGGAAGCGGTCAGGTAAATCCGAATTCGGTCTTTTTGAAATTAAAAACCGCTGCTGATACAGATTCTATGATGCGTTCATTTTATGGACTAAACGATTCGTTAGCTTTTCGCTACAAGCCGTTTTTCGCAGAACTAGTAAAGGCTGAGGAAGGCAAGAACGTATTATTTCATTGTACTGCTGGAAAGGATCGCACAGGCATGGGGGCAGCATTATTGCTCACAGCCTTAGGAGTTTCTAGAGACCAGGTAATAGCTGATTTTTTAGCGTCTAATTATTATCGCCAAGATGAGAATCGTAAAATGATTCCTCGCCTAAAATCAATGGGTTTTACGGAGGAAATGGTATTGGATTTGATGGGAGTGAAAGAGAGCTACCTACAAGTAACGTTCCAAACTATTGAAAAGAAATACGGTTCAATTGAAAAATATTTAGAAGTTGAATTAGGCGTAGGCAAGCCTGAAATAAGCAAATTAAAGAAGCTGTTTACAGAAAAAATTTAGCGATGAAGGAGTAAAAAAAAGGGGAGACATTGTCTCCCCTTTTTTTTATGTTATCTCAATTTATTTCTTTGCTTTCGGTGCGCGAGCCTTCGGTTTTGCCGGAGCCTTTGCAGCTGGAGCTTTTGATGCTGTTGTCTTTTTTGCTGCAGCTGGAGCAGCTGGCTTTTCTTTAGCGATCAAGGAAGCAAGTAATTTAGCTTTAGCTACTTTTTTGCTCTCTTTTGACTTCTTTTTAGCGTCTTTTTCTGCTTTTTTTGCTGCTGCTTTTGCCGCTTTCTCTTTCGATTTAGCCGCTTCTTTCTCTTGTTCAGCGATTAACTTGCTGTATTTTTTTACGATTGAAGAAACAGATTTTGTCGTTTCGTTAAGTACTTTCTTCGCGTTTTTCTCTGAAAGTCCCTTCAATTTAGGCAAAATAGCCTGTGCTACTTGGTCGATTAATTTTTTGTTATCTTCACTCATACTGGTTTTATTTTATGTGATGATCAAAACTATGTAAAGAAATTGTTAAATAAAATTAATCTATGTTAACATTTACATAACATTGAAAAATTTAACATTGGAAATTAAGCCGGTGCGCTGAATTTCAGCCCTACAATCCCGGTAATAATGAGGGTAAGGAAGAAGAATTCGGACAGGTTTGTTGGATTTTTTAAGATAAAAATATCGCACATTTTGATCAAAATCAGGGAAACGGAGGTCCAGGTAGCTATCGCAATGGTCATGGGGATAGTCTTCATGGATAAGGAGAGGAAATAGATATTAGATCCTCCTAGGCCTAAATAAAGAAGTAAATAGCCAAATTGTACCCCTACGGCAGAACTAAGTAATGGATTTTCAACAATGGCATTCTTTAGAGCACCTAAATCTAGCTTACGCAAAGAAAAAGTCCAGGCAGCCTCTAATCCTGAGGCCATTAATAAATAAATCCAAGGTTTAAGCATAAGGGGTATACTGGTTCGTAAAGCGCCCATCGGCATAAAGATCGATGATCGCATATCCGGGTTTTGTTTGCTGGTAATTTCCAGCCCACCACGCTCCACTTACAGCACCATTACAACAATAGGTTACTCCGTTGTATTCTACTTTATCTAAGAGGTGAATATGTCCCGAAATAGCTAATTTAACGTTTGGATGCTTAAGGAACAAATTTTTCAACTCATGTGCATCTTCATGCATCCAGCGTCCTGGGACATTCCACTGGTTATTTTCAAAACGATTACCATCGAAGAAAATACAAGCAGCTAAAATCGGAATATGACTTACGATTAAAACGGGTTTGAAAGAAGGAATGGAATTTAATTCATTCTTTAGCCAGTGCATTTGGGCTTCATCAATCTTTCCCGTATACCATTTGCCCTCATGATTCGGGCTAATGCTATCTAAGCTAATTAAATGCCAGGCCCCAAGGTCTTTTGAATAATAGAAATCGGACTCTTGAATTTTATCTAAAGCAAATTTTTTCCCGTCTAAGATACTCTCTGGGCTTTCATTTTTCACCCAAATATCGTGGTTGCCTAATGACTGTACGATGGGAATCGAGAGCTCTTTTTCAACCACCTCACTCCACAAGCGCCACTGTTTTTCTGCTACGGATCTGCCACCTCTGTGTGCATCCATAATGGCATCGCCACTATTGATAATTAAATCGGGTTTATCCGGAAGGGATTGAATATGGTCCAAACATCTAGAAAAGCCTTTTGCAGCCCCAATTAAAGGCATCATGTGCACGTCTGTAATGTGTGCAATTCGAAAAGGTTTTTCAAGAGAAGAGGGGGTTTTTGCATTACCTATGAGCGGTAAGCTGACAGCGCCTAGACCTAAGCCTAGTGTTTGAAGAAGTGATCTTCTGTTCATTTATCTAGACCAACGGAATCTTCTGCGTCCTAACATGCCAGACAAACCCGTTCCTTGATTCTTTTCGAAGTTTGCCACATATACCGGCTGAGCAATTAAATCACGTAAATGGCCTGCCATTAATCGCTGCGATTGAGCTACCCACTCTTGGTATTGGTCTTTCACAGAAACGTGTGTAGGTAAGTAGTTTTTGAAGATACTTAAATCGAAAGTGGAAGCACCGATACCCGCTCCAGACATCTCGCCGTCGAAAGCGTTAATCATCTGTTCAATATGGTTAGGCACCGGTACCATCATCGCCGGTTTTCCTAAATACATCGCTTCTGCCACTGACTCAAAACCAGCTGTAGAGATTAGGCCAGCGCATTCCGTCATTTTGGCCAAATAATTCTCTGCATCAATCGGATGAAAAGTTAATGAATCCGAATAGTGATACGTCTCTTTGCGTGCTGGATTATCCCAAAAACAATCCAATTTCACCTCCGGATTCGCATTAGACCAGTTCATGATATCCTCCGATAAACGGAAGTGGGTTAGATAGGCTAACCAACGCTCCCCTGCTTTTGGAACGATATTCTTCACTTGCTGACGCAATAATGGGGGGACAACTTCAATCTTTTCGTCATTTTTGATCGGACGGAAAGATAAGCCTAGTAATTTCTTAGAACCGATAGAGGTGATCAACGTATTCATATTCAGCAGGATACGATCGATTTTCTTCTCCTCAATGCTTTCGAAATTCTTATTTAAAAGTAAGTATTGATGACCCACTGACATCGTCGGGATCTTTGAACCCGATTTCAATTTATATAGACCCGTGATCGACTCATAAAAGTTCACAATCCCATCTGGTTGTAACTCGTCAATGAATTCTTCCAGTTGTGTCGCGCTATTCCAAAAAGTCTTGAAATTCGTGAACGCCTGTGCCGCTGTTTTAAAAAGCTGCACTGATTTTCCATTGCCAAAAATAATGGATGGACTTTCATATTGTAAAATAGGAGTATCACCGATGAAATCTAGGAAGAATGAAGGAATTTTACGGCCTTGGAATGATCCCACAGCGTAACCAATCACCTCATGTCCTGCCTCGCGTGCGATTTGAGTAAAAGAGATCGCTTGCGTTAAGTGACCGCGACCTTCACCTTGTACGGTAAATATGAATTTTCCCATCTTATTCAGCTTCTACAGCGATTGCCTCGCCTAAAATTTCGTTTAATTCTGCTTTTAAGTTGTAGTGCGGGAATTCAATGATTTGCCATTCCCCTTGGTGTGTTTCCACTAAAGCCGTTAATGATTCCACCCAGTCTCCCGAGTTCATGTAGGCAATTCCGTCGATCATTTTGATCTCAGCTTTGTGGATATGGCCACAGATGATGCCATCGGCACCTTTGGCCTTCGCTAATTCCGCTAATTTCTCCTCAAAATCAGAGATGAAATTCACCGCCGCCTTCACTTTCTGCTTAATGACCTGCGATAAAGAATAATAAGGCTTTCCTTGCCAGCTGCGGTATTGATTATACCATTTATTCAGCCACAGCAAGAACGTGTAGCCGATATCGCCTAAATAGGCAAGCCATTTCATTTGGCTCGTGATACTATCGAAAATATCGCCGTGAGTGATTAAGTATTTTTTGCCAAAACTCTTCAACATATAGTCCTGGCGGATCGAAAACTGCTTTCCAATTTTCAATGGAAGTACTTGATCCAAAAAATCGTCATGATTTCCGCGTAAATAGATCACTTCCGTGTCCCATTTGTCCATCATTTTCAAAACACAACGGAAAAATCCCGTGTGCTTCTTTTTCCAGCTGCCGCCCTTTTTTAGCTGCCAGCCGTCGATGATATCGCCGTTTAAGATGAGTTGGTGGCACGAATGCGCCTTTAAGAATTCGTTTACCTCGGCTGCTTAGCTCCCTTGCTACCTAAATGCAAGTCAGAGATAACGATCGTTTTGTAGGTGGGTTGAGAAGAGTGGCCCATGGTTACCTATTTGGTTTACCAAAAATAGACCACCACTATAAACTACATATTAAGTGGATATTACGATAAAGTTAAATCTACCAAACCATAGGCACCTCGATCAACAACACCTTCGTGTCCGCTGTCGCCGCCTTCACATCAATATTGTCCGTCTGTGAAATCCCGATCGCATCACGTCTGCCTAGCTTCTCACCAGCCACTTCGATGCCACCCTCAATCACAAACACAAATGCCCCTTGCTGCGCCCCGTGTAGCGCATAGCTCAGACTTTCGCCCTCCTTTAATTCTGTCAGATTAAAATAGGTATCCTGATTTACTTGAAGGGAATCGATATCCGTACCCAGTGGCGAAACCACCGTCTTCCATTGCCCCTTGAAATCAGCGGTATTATAGGTACGCTGGTCATAGCGTGGTGTGATATTTTTCAATTTAGGCATGACCCAGATTTGGAATAATTCCAAACCCTCCGTCTGACTCGCATTAAACTCCGAATGATAAATCCCAGACCCCGCAGACATAATCTGCACATCCCCCGCCTTAATAATGCCACTCGTTCCCATCGAATCTTCATGCGCTACCGCACCCTTCATCGGAATGGTCACGATCTCCATATTATCATGCGGATGTTTGCCAAAACCCATCCCAGCTGCTATATAATCATCATTCAGCACGCGCAACGCACCAAAATG
>ERZ650308.250-NODE-250-length-29264-cov-39.919443_pt1 | contig 29264 bp, 33 predicted proteins | sample MGYA00376244_ERZ650308 | MGnify/ENA primary metagenome ERZ650308 (study PRJEB26733, sample SAMN07839295) | wastewater metagenome | biome: small river; feature: stream; material: water | place: USA: North Carolina | collected 2016-04-26 ... | reverse complement strand
ATCCACCCATCCAACAATCCACCCATCCAACAATCCACCCATCCAACAATCCACCACTTCCTCACTCCGGTCGCATCCCCCAAAACCGCTCCGCCTCCCGCCGCGTCTTCAGCGCCTTGTAATGCCTGTGCAGCATCGCCGCACTCTCATGCCCCATCAGCGTCTGCAGCTTCGCCTCATCATTCCACATCGCCAGGTGCATGCTCGCATACGTATGCCGCAGCGCATTATTCGGCCACACCGCCAGCCCACAGCGCCGCCAAAACACCGGCCAAAGCCGCTTCAAATTCGCCGGGCACACCCGCTCAGAAGCACGTTGTTCACGCTTCAGCGTGTCAGGCATACCCCTCAACCACGCCACCGCATTCTCACTCAGCTCCACCACGCGCCTCTGCCTCGTCTTCGCATTCGCTGCCCGCACAATCACCGTCCGCTCCTCCAGATCCACATCCTCACGCCGCAGCCTCTCCAGCTCCGCACGCCTCAGCCCACCGAACAGCCCGATCACCACAAACGCCAGCAGCTTCCACGCCACACCGCCGCGCTCCAAAGCCTGCGCTCGCGCCCGAGAAAGCACCGCCTCACACTCCGCCAGCGACAGCGTCCCAATCTCCTCCGCCGCCGCCTGCGTGAACCGATCCAATCCGCTCGCCACATTCCGCGAAGCATGCCCGCGATCCGGCCGCATGCACCACGCCAGAAACGTCCGCACAAAGCCCAGCGCCCCATTCATCGACCGCGCCGCCCATCCCTGCGATTGCAGCCAGTCACGCACATCCTCGCTCGTCAGCTCATGCACCAGCCTCTCCCCATGCATCCGCACCAGCGACCGTAAACACTGCCGATACGACTGCACCGTCCGCAGTGATTTCCCCGCGCCCTCCTTCGCCTCCAAAAAAGCCTCCACCGCCAGCGCCACCTTCATCGGCCGTTTCAGCGAAGCCCCATGCCTCACAAAAAACGCCACCGCCTCCCGCATCGTCGCGCCCACCGCCCGGAGTTCCTCACGCAGCGAAACAAATTCAGCCATCTCCACTGGCGAAAGCACCACGCCCATCGTCCCCATGCGTTTCCGCGACCGTTTCGCCTCCGCCATCGCCCTCTCCGCCTCCTCCCGCGATTCAAATGCCAGCACCTTCCGCCTGCCCTCAACCATCCCCAGATCCAACTGCCAGCCCTTCCGGCCCGATCGATACACACGTTGACGGATTTTCATGCCCGCAAGCTACCCCCCGCGTTGCGTCCGCGTCACGCCTTTTCTGGCGTCCAGTGTCGTTTTATGGCGTCCCGTGACACCTCCCCACCTAGTTAAGGTGGCGACCCCTACGAGAATCGAATGGGTGGGGTGTTATTGCGTTTGCAAGGATTGCAGCGCAAAGGTTGCGGATGCGTTACGCCATCGCCTCCGCGAAGGTTAGAGCTTTGTCCCAGCGATTGACGAGGCCTTTCCAGAACTTGGCGCGGGCTCCGATGGGCGGGGCGATGCGGCGCTCGTAGGTTTCGCGGGCGGCGCGGAGTTGCTTGAGGAAGGCGCGGCGGTCGTCGAGGGCGTTCGATGCGGCGATGGTCTTGGGGCCGACGTGACCATCGGCGACGACACGGAGGGCGATCTGGAAGATCTTGGCGGCTCCGCCGGGGCCGCGGTTGAAGGCGCAATCGCGGAGATAGGCTTCGACGCCGCTCCAGCGACACCAGGCGCTGACGACATCGGTGTAGGAGCAAATATATTCAACGGCGAGGTTTTCGGCGACGGCATGCTGGCCGAGCTGGATGAGTTCTTTGAGGTGCTCGGCGGTGCGCGGGTGGTAGCGGTCGTTGATGCCGGCGACTTCGAAGGTGCCACCGCCGTCGCCTTTGGGGAGTTTGTAGATGGCGATGCGGCCTTGTTTGTCGCGCCGGGCTTCGGCGTTGACGATGAACTGGCCGATCTTGAGCTGGTAGGCGGGGCGAGGGGTAGGGGCGGGCATACGGGCGAGCGGGTGTCAAAGCTGGGGGATGGGTGGAGTGGTGGATGGTGGATGAATGGAAAGCAAAACGCCCCCGCCGGTGAGGGCGAGGGCGTTGTGAATGCTGCGGCAGCTTTGGGAGGCCGATCACGCGGCCTATGGCACGGTGTTTGGGTGTATAGCTGTTATTTGCCGCTCACGGTGATCGCAGGCAGGGCCGTGGGAGGCGGGAGGATGATGGTTTCGGCGGCGCGGATGGCTTCAGCATCGGCGGCGGTGATCGCGCCGCGTTTGACGGCGACATCGACGGCGAGGTTGACGAGCTGGCCGAGGCGCTCGTTTTGCGCGGGCGTGGAGCAGGCGGGGAGGCTGAGGAGGCAGAGGGAGGCGATGAGAAGCTTCGTGCTATTGGTTCCGAACCAGATGGCGGAGATCCAGCCGCGGATGCCGCGACCATCAGCGAGGGCTTTGGCTAAGCGGCCGACGATCATGAGGCCGAGGACGATGGCGCTGCCGTAGGACGACCACTTGGCGGGCAGGGCATCGGTGACCACTTGCTGGATCGTGGGATCGAGGACGATGGCGCTGGTGTCTTGGGCGGGCGCGTGGGAGGCGAAGAGAAGCGCAGCGGCGAGGATGAGGGCGAAGAGTTTCATGGCGATGGATGGCGGGTGTCAAAAACTGCCCGCTGCGCGGGAATGACGAAACCAGAATGAGGGAGGATGAATTATTGTTCCTCGGTGCCGCAGGATGCGGCAGCGTGCGGCAGGATGCGGTAGTTGGCGGCGATGCGGTATTCGCGGCCGGTTTTTTCGGGCGGTGGCTCGATCTCGGGTAGTGGGCTACTTTGAAAGTTTCCGCAAAATAATCAAAGATTCTGATTGCAGAATCTTTGATGCCTGTTAACATGGGCATTGTCAGTCAAACACAACCCGACCCGGCGGCTAAACCGGGACCACGAAAATGAACATCGCAATCCACCCCTCCATTGTCATCGCCCTGAGCGATTCAGTCGAAGCTAACATCGAAGCCGTTGCCACAATCAAGCCACGGAAGCGACTTAAAGTCATCGCTACCACATCGGTGTTAAAGTCCGCTGGCATCATTAAGCCCTATGTCACCGACGCCGACGATACGATATGGGTCATGGTTTACGACCGCGAAGCCTTCGGTGGTTGGGCTCCTAACACGCGCCTGAATCGCACAGCCGCAGAAGCGGCGGTAAACAATCGTGGAGTAGTCCAGGTGGAGCTTGATGGCATCACACTCTTCAACAGCGGCAATAGTCTCAGCCGCGCAGAACACTTCACCGGCATGAACGCTGTGGCTGTCGTGAGCGAACCACAGAGGGCCGAACTCGTTATCGACGTTCCAGCGGGTCACACACTGGCCCTCGCTGATTGCGGCAAGGTGCAGTGTGAGATTGCAGCCACGAGGGCGGTAATCAAAGGGCGCACATGCCTGCTGAACGACCCGTCTGGCTTCGAGTTCGACTCAGTCATGGAACTGGATGTTTACTTGGGTGATTCATGGAACGCCATGATCGGCACCGATACTGGTGGAGTGCAGATACACACACTCAGCCCTGATGGCGCCCTCTCTCCCATGATCACCCATATTCGCAACGGCCACGGCGACGGAATCTACCAGATCAAAGGTGAAGGCAACTGCATCCACAGCTTCAAATACTAAAGCCATGCCTGCTCCAGCCAACAATCAATTTGCCGCCAAGCCTCGGTCCGAGAAACGGACCGAGGCGAAGCCCATCTACCTCCGCCCGACAGCGGCGGAGAGAAAAGAAATCATGCGCTGGCACGCGGGTGAAGGATCGCTGTCAGCGAAGTGCTTGGAAGCCATCTTAGCAGAGGCCCGCCGGTCATGAACCGCCTCTCTTCATCCGACCGTGCCCGTGTGATCGCCTGCCTCGTGGAAGGCATGAGCCAGCGGGCGACCGTCCGCGTGACGGGCATCGCCAAGGCTCAGTCGGTGAGCTCTTTGTTCGCCGCACTACGATCTCTCCTTGGCGTCGAGGGCGGCCTCGGCTTTGCGCTTGAGAAGATTGGCGGCCATGGGGACGATGGATTGCAGGACGGTCCAGCTCAGCATGGCCACGGTGGCGGAGACGGCGAGGATGGCATCGGTGAGGTCTGCCCATTTGAGGTAGCGGAGGATCATGGGGGCGAACATGATGCCAGCCAGGGCGCTGGTGGTGAGCTTGGCGGCGAGCTCGCGGTTGGTCTTGACCTGGAAGAGCATGACGCTCATGACGGCCCCGCCGAGGCTGCCAGCGACGCAGATGAGGCGGAGGCGGTTGTCATCCACGATGGAGAGCGCGGAGGCGGTGGATGGATCAGGCAGCAGCGCAGCGGCCGCGGCGGAGATGATGCCGAGACCGGCAGCGAGGATGATGGAGGCGGAGGTGGAGGCGAGGGGCATGGTGTGAGGAAATGAGGAATGACGAATGCGGAATGCGGATGGGGTCACGGCACGATTTTGACGGTGCCGCTGTCGTTCCAGAGATCGCCACTGGAGAGTCCGGCGGAGCTGGTGGGCATGCCGCTCATGTTGATGACACCGGATGCCTTGACAGTCATGCGGACGGTGGGCGTGGTGGTGGCACTGGTGCTGATGGTGACGGTGCCACCGGCGGTGCTACCATTGCCACCGCGGAGATCGAGCGAGGCTCCGGTGCCGGTGGTGACATCGTGAGCCTTGATGGTTTGATTGGTGGCGACGGTGGCGTGATCGTCACCGGCCTGCCATCGGGCTGCAGCGTCACGTTGCCAGATGACATCGGGGCCGTTGGCAGGGATATCCTGGGTGATGCCGAAACGGCCATTTTTGCCCAGCGTGATGCCAGGAAAGACGTTGTAACCGACGCCGGTGCTGTTTGGGTTATTCACGCCTTGAAGCATGAGCATGTCGATGTCGGAACGTCGCCAGATGGTGGCTTTGGAGTCGGCATTGAGGAACAAATAGCTGTTTTTATCGACGGCGAAAAGCTCCGTGGTGCCTCCCGATCCACCGAGCACGCGAAAGGGTGTTGAGGTGGAGGCGGAGGCGGTATCCGTGATGGCGACGGTGAGGCCTCGACAGGTAGTGCCTGAGGCATTCCATGTTTGTGAGAGGCTGATGCCTGCGGTGGCAAGTGTCCCAGGCGTGATGGCAAGCGCACCGGTCAGGGTGCCGCCGGAGAGGGGGAGGTAGCCGGAGAGGCTGATGGCCTGCCAGGTGCCGTCATCGCGGAGGTATTTGGTGCCGTCGGGTGTGCCGGTGATGGCGAGCTTGGAGAGGGCGATGGATCCTGCGAGATCGCCGTTGGCGATGGTGCCATTGAGGATCATGGTGCTGGTGACGGTGCCGGTGTCGGCGGTGCTGACGATTGCCCCGTTTGGATTGAATTGAACCGCTCGGTTATCCGTTGGCGTGGTAGGACTCAACGAAACGCTAAACCCTGAGCCGCCTGCGTTATTCCAACCAATTCCCACGTCTCCAATTCCCACACTGCGCGTCGGGAAAACCAGATTCGTAATTGTGAGTCCTGATGTCGTGATGGCCGTATTACCCACCGTCACCGTGCCGGTGAAGGTGGGCGAGGCAAGCGGGGCATACGTGCTCGCGGCCGTCGCGGCCGTGATGGCATCGGTGATGCCGTAGCCTGCGAGTGTCGTCGGGGTGCTGGTGATGGTGCTCCATGCCTGGTTGTGGCTGATGGGCGCATACAGGCTGGCGAGATCGAGCTCACCGAGGACGCCGCTGTTGTTGTAGAGGGCGCGGCCGCTGGTGCCGCTGGTGATGGTGCTGGAGCCGATGGTGAGGGAGCCGCCTACGGCGAGCATGGCGGGCACATCAGCGGTGAAGCCGATGGCTTTGCCGTTTTCGGCGGTGATGCCGTAGCTGGTCATGGTGCCGTTGGCGTTGCGTTTGCGGAGCTCCCATTGGCCGACGGAGACGGATTGGGCGGAGAGATAGCCGCAAGAGATCGCAAGGAACGCAAAGAGAAGGGAGCGCATGGATGGGTGGAGTGGTGGAGGGGTGGAATGATGGCGGGGCAGGAATGCCCCGGTTACAGGGCGGGCGGAATGCCTTCGTTGAGGGGGATGTGGTATTCGGTGTCGTCTTCGCCGGTGATGCTGAGGCAGCCGCGGAGGATGCTGGCGGCTTTGATGCCGGTGATGCCGATGTTTTCGAGGGCCTGCACTTTTTCGGAGGCGCTGAGGGTCTGGGCCTCATCAAAGCGGACGGCGCGGGCAGTGAGCCATTCCTCGGCACCATCGAGGACGATGGGCGTGTCACTCTCCGGGGTGACGAGCGGGCGGCGGAGCGTGGCGCTGAGCGTGCTGCTGTCGGAAATCGAGGGGCTGGCGGATTCGCCGGTGCGATACCAGTGGAGCTCGATGCTGGCGGGCAGGCTCTTGGTGTCCTCGTCTTCGAAGGCGCTGGTGAGCTCGTCGGTGTGGAGCACGAGCTCGGCGGTGTAGCAGCCATCAGCGGAGCCGGGTGCCGTCCATGAGGTGGCGGCGGCGAGGATGGTGCCGGCGGCGATGAGGTAGAGCCGGATGGCGGCTCCGGTGGGGAGGAGCTCGGCGGTGCCGCTGCGTTGGAATTGGATGCGCTGCGGCTCACGTGCCCGCCATTTCATTTCGATCAAGTCGCCAGAAGCTGGCGTGAGGGCGTTCGTGGCGAGGTCGTAGGTCCAATCCATGCGGGAGGATCGGTGTCAAAAGCACGGCGCAGGGCACAGTGCGAACGTGGCTGCATCAGACCTCGCCAGGGCTCGGCTGATGAGCTGGTTTGTTCACCCGATGACATTTACGCGCCAGCTCCACGAGCCACGCGGCGAAGGCCGGGGGTGTTCCTTCTCTGACTTTTGCAGCGCGGGCATCTTCGCGGATCACTCCGTCACGGCCCAATCGCTTCTTAATGTCTGGCAGCCATTTCCCGCCCATCGCGTGCGTTGCCGGTTCCATCGTGTATGGCACTGGCGGGATGTCTTTCGGCTCGCATCCCACGATGTAGAGGCGCGTTTCCTTCATCATTGGATGCCCCCACCACCGTTGCGGGACGATCATAGTCCACCCGCCCCATCGGTCGCGCTCCCCTGGCCCGGGCAGGCTTTGATCCTTCCAGAGTTTTGAGCCTTTTGGATGTTCCAGCACTCCGCCATTTTCGCGGATTTGCCAGACGGCGATTCGGGCGCAGTGATGCTCGCCGGGGCGTGGCGATGCCATGTGACTCAGCACACCCCAAGCGCGGCACGGCGGATGCGCGATGCATGGCATTCCACCGGGCCAGTTCCGGGCGTCACGCTCGAAATCCCAGCAGTCCACGCCCATTTCCTTGTAGATGCTATCCCGTCGCACATATAGCGCAGCAACGGGGGAACAAGTCGCTGATGCCAATCCCCGCCCGGCGGGGCTGGTTGGCGAATCAACGTCGATGGCGGGCAGGGCTGGCATAGCTAGCCACCGGCTCTCGGGACACCGGTCGGAGGGGTGCCAGAGGGCGCGGCGCGAGCAAGAGCATCGGACGCTGGCGTGAGGGCGTTCGTGGCGAGGTCGTAGGTCCAATCCATGCGGGAGGATCGGTGTCAAAAGCTCATGCCCGCGGGCCTTTGATCCAGGTGACGAGCGTGTAGCGTGTGCCGCTGGTGACAGGCTTCACTTTGTGCCTCAACGCACTCCGGAAGATGAGCGCATCCCCTTGCTCGCGGTAGGCATTGGCGGGCAGGGGGTCAGCGGCGGGATCGAGCTCAAATTCGCCGCCGGTGTAGCCGGGATGGCCTTTCCGCAGGAGACCACCGGGCACAGGCTGGCGGCTGGAGAGCTGAATGACGAAGCTCAGCTTCCGGTCGTAGGGATCTTTGATGGTGGCGGAGTTGTCAGCGTGCCAGTCGTAGTGGCCTTCATCGGTGCCGTGGTATTCGGTGAACTGGATCTCGGGGCTGAAGCTGTGCTGCAGGTGGTAGCCAAAGCCTCGCGCATTGGCTTCGAGCACGCGGGCTTCGATGCGGCGGTAGAGCCACAGGAGGTCGAGATCGGCGAAGTCGAGCCAGCGGATGACACTGCGGCGCATCTGGTCCGCCTTGGCTCCGCTGCCATGCCCGATCACGCCTTGCTGAGGCTGGTAGTGTTTGAGCGCATGGGTGATGACGCGCTGACATTCGCCGGGGGTGAGGAAGCCGGGAAGGTTCCACCAGTGGGCATGCATAGGCAGGGAAGGGTTGAGTTGGGAAGGTGACCGGCGGGATGCCGGTCACTCCCTGCCGCCTGTCAAAGCGGAGCCCCAGAAGCGGTCATTGGCGAGGCGCTGCTCATCGGTGAACTCCGGGAAACTGCGGCCGGCATGCCCGCGGGCAATGCCGGCGAGGAGCACGCGCACGCGCCTGGTCTGGCGGGCTGGCACGGCCCGCAGCTCGATCTGCGCGGCATGCATCGTGGCCGCGATCTCCGGCGGATGGACGTGCCGGATCTCGATCGCGGAGAGTGGATCGAGCGCGGCGAGGAAGCGCTCGCTGATGGGTGCGAGCACATGCCCGCAGTGCCGCGGCAGCTCGATCTCGAGGATCTCGAGGAATTCAAAACGCGGGGCTTCGATCACGTGCAGGGCGCGGTGCTCGATCTGCCGGGCGTGCTCGACACGCACGATGGCCAGCTTGCTGCCGGGCGGGCCATAGCTGCCGGGCGGCCCTGGCGGGCCGGGATCACCGGGCGGGCCGGGCGTGGTGCTGGGTGTGCCCGGTGTGCCATCGGTGCCGGGAGGGCCGGGAGGGCCGGGAGGGCCATCAGGGCCGGGCGGGCCAGGCAGATCACTTTCCGTCGCGGGCGAGCCCTCAGGGCCGGGTGCTCCGGGCGGGCCGGGTGTGGTGCTGTCATCTCCGGGGATTCCAGCGGGGCCGGGCGGGCCAGCGGGGCCCACGACTCCGGGCGGGCCAGGCGGGCCGGGATTGGTCTCCGGATCTCCGGGATCTCCCGGCGGCCCGAGAGGCCCTGGTGGACCAGGAGGGCCAAAGATGCTGCCGCCTCCAGCTCCGGGCGGGCCGGGCGGTCCCACTGGCCCCGGAGGACCCGGCATGCCGGTGACACGGATCATGCGCGTGTAGGCAATCCCTTCGCCGGTTTCTCGCGAGCCGTAAAAATCAGGGCTCTCGATCGCAAAGTCCGCCCCGCTCACTTCCGCCAACCATTTGAGCCAATCAGCCACATCGGCGAGCAGTGCCAGCCCTTCGCGACGCTTGAAATGATACACAGGTTTTTTCATGCTTGATGCGCTTGCGCGTAGAAGGCGTCGTTGGCAGCCAAATCCGCCAGGCTGTAAGTCCAGCTCTCCGCGCCGGCATAACCGCGGCGGATACCGTGGACGGTGACCATGATGTGCAGCGGTCGCAGATGGGCCGCGGCGGTGATGATGACAGCCTGGTCATCGAGCGTGGCGACGAGATCGAGCGCCGGCCAATCCGGCAAGGCGGCCGTGATGCGCAGGCTGTGAGGCTCGCACGCGGCCACAAAGACGGGATCGAGGTTGTGGAAGAGGCGGCACCGGCCGGGAAGCAGCACCAGGCGCATGACATCCTCAAACCACACGCACCGGGCCTCTTGCGCCAGCAGGCCCACATTCCGCCCAGGCAGGGCGAGGATGGCCGTTTTCTCCGCCGCAGGTCCCGGCGGGCCAGGAGGGCCATCAGGGCCGGGCGGGCCTAGCGGCCCCTGAGGCCCATTGCTGCCATCGGCTCCCGGAGTGCCGGGCAGGCCGGGCGGCCCCATCGGACCGGGCGTGGAGCTGGCCGCGCCTTCAGGGCCTTCATCGTCGATACCAGGCAGCCCGGTTGGTCCTTTCGGGCCGGGCGGGCCTTTGGCTCCCTTGGGGCCTTTCGGGCCTTTGGGACCTTCATCGGTGCCTTTGGGACCCTTCGGACCTTTCGGGCCTTTGGGGCCGGCGGCTCCAGCGGGACCGGGCGGGCCAGGCATGGAGGGGCCGGGCGGGCCTGGAAACAGGCCGCCATCGGCCCCCGGCGGGCCAATCGGACCCTCCGGACCAGCCGGACCAGCCGGGCCACGGCGATCACGGCGAAAGAAGCGGGCATAACCGGACACCTCACGGGCTGAGACGAGGCCCTCTTGAGCGGAAACAGCCGGCACATCGATGTTGAAATCCAGCATTGAGCCCAGCCATTCGGCGATCTGACGCAAGCGTTTCATGCTGAGCACTCCTTTGGCTTTCAGCTGATAGATGGCACGTGGGCGGGTGAGCTTCATGCGGAGGCGCGGGCTTGGCGGTAGAAGGCGCGGTTGCTCTCATATTCAGCCGCGGTATGCAGTGGCAGGCGGCGGAGGCTGAATCCACGCCGGATGCCGAGGATGGAGATGGTGATGAGCGTGCCTGCGGGCGGCGGCGGCTCGCAGCGAGCCTCAACCCATGCTCGTCCGGCGCTTTGCTGGACACTGGCACCGATGCGGCCGGGCCAGCCGGGGATGCAGGCATACTGCGCCTGCAGCGTGCCTGCATCACAGCAGGCCACGAACGTGGGATCGATGAAGGCGCAGGCAAACCCTGCGACAGTGGGGATGCTCACCGAATCCTTGAACCAGCATTCCGCGCCCTCGATCGCATGCATGGCGAGAATGCCGTGCGCAGACTGGAGCAGCGCCGTCTTGGTAGGATCGGTGCTGTCTTCCCCCGGCGGGCCATCCGGACCAGGCCATCCCGGCAATCCTGGATACCCAGGCAGACCCGTGAGACCTGGATAGCCATCACTGCCCGGCGGGCCGGGTGGTCCTGTGGGACCGGGCGGCCCCGCTGGCCCGGGCGGGCCAGGGATCTGCAGGCCATCACTCCCCGGATCGCCAGGCTCTCCCGGATCGCCGGGATCTCCGGGATCGCCTTTGTCACCGGGTTCACCTTCGATGTCAGATGGCTCGCCGGGATCACCAGGATCACCGGGGGTGCGCGGGCCTTTGGGACCCTTCGGACCTTTCGGCCCCGTGGGACCGGGCGGGCCAGGCTCCGCGGTGCCTTCTGCTGGCACACCACTGGGGCCGACCGGACCTGGAGCCCCCACCGGCCCCGGCGGGCCTGCATAAGCCGCGGGTGCCCATTTAAGCCGGGTCGCATGACTTGTCTCCGCGGCACGCTCCAGCCCTGGACTGATGATGGTGACATCCACGCGATCTCCAATCCATTCCGCCAGACCGATCAAATCCCGCATCGTGGCCAGCCCACGATGACTGCGGAGGCGATACGTCTGCCGTTTACGCCCCAGGATCATGCAGGATCTTCCGAGATGGGCCGCTTCTCACCGCTGATATCGATGATCCGCGTGCAGTTGTTGGCATCCGGGATGTGTGGCATCAGGGCACGCATCGCGGCCCCATGGGTTTTAAACGGGGCGGTTTTATCGTCCAGGATGGCGCGGGCATCATCGCCGTGAACGATATGCAAGTAAGCGGTGATCAACTTCATGAGGCGGTGGAACGTGGTGTGGCGGCAATTTGATAACCCCAGGTCAGCGAGATGAGCCAGACCGCCTTGTCACCGATCTGCTCGCTCTGTAGATTGAGCACCTTCCACCCCCTGGGGTAATGGTAGGTGAAGGCATCGGGATCACCGTAGCCGGTGGAAATGATGACCACGCTGGGCGCATCATTCGGAATCCAGTGACCGGGCACGATGCTCGTCGGCGGCGGCTCGGTGGAAAGAATCACATCGGTCACTGAAATCTGCGGAAGGTCGAATTCAGCGGCCATCGTGCCGGGTATGACCGGCGGACCAAACACCGTCGTGCTCACTACTTGCGGCGGATAACCTTGATAGACGGGCGAGTAGATGATGCCGGGATAAGCATCGTTGGCGACGGTCTGCCCCGTGGTGTTGATGCGTCGCTTGACTGGCTTTGAGTCGCCATCTCCTGCCAGCCTGCCCTTGAACTGCAGATCAAGGTAGTAGTAGCCTGCGATGCCAAGCTTCAACGAGGCCTCACAGCCGCGGGCCTTGCTCTTGCGGCGATCCGTGATCCACAGGTTTTCAAAGCCTCGCATCACCGGCCGGAGAGTGCCACCTACGCCATCACTGGTGATGTCGATGTAGCTGCCTTTGCGGACTTTCCCCGAGCTGACGTCCGTGCTGATATCCACCTCGCTGCCACCGGGAGTGAGGCTGACTTTGAAGGTGTCCGCAGTGGCAGCGATCACGTAATAGGGCACGATGAGCACGACGAGGCCCACGCCGCCGGAGAGCACTGGAAAGACGACCACGTCTCCATTCGCGAGACCGTGAGCCACGGCGGAAATGACATTTGTGGATGCCACGGCTGTGATGTCGATCAATGATCCGAGCACGCTGACACCAGCCACCACCGCACAAGCATTGCTGTGAGCGAGCCTGAAGGTGTCCGCATCCACCACGTGGGCGAAATAACCCCGCGCCGATACGATGCCGCCGAAACCACCACTGTGATCGAGGTAACACATCTGGCCGGTGACCATTCCATGGCCTGGCTTTTGCAGCAAGTCCGTGGCGGCGGCGGCTGAAACGCCGGTGAGAGCATCCGCCTGCAGTTGCTCACCCTTCCTCCAGCGGGCCGCATCTGGCGCGGTCAGATACAACCGCTTCGCGACCACATCCCATCCTTCCTCCGCCGAGTCCTCCCCATGCTCGAGCTCAAGGTAGTCGGAGCCATCGGCGATGCCTTCGCAATCGATCCGCAGTTCATAAGCTGCATCTTCGATTTCTTCTTCAGGCTCCACGGCCACGATGCGCATGCCGGGCCAGCCATCCGGGATGGCCCCAATGCGGAACTGATTGCGGCTGGGAGCCTGCCAACGTTGCGCCAGGGTATGCACCTCCTGGTCACGCATCACCGGGCGGTCTGGCAAAAGCCGGAACAGCACATCACCATAGAGCTTGGGTTCAATCACAGACATCAGGGGGCAAGTTTAAGGATTCCATTTTTGATCGATGCGGTCGATCTGCCGCGCCCGCTGCACGAGCTTCGGAGGCGTGATGGCGAAGGTGGTTTCGCCGTAGAGTTGGACGGGGGTGAAGGCCATGGGCTAATTGGTGATGAGGGCGGTGATGCTATCGGCGATGCGGGTGAGGATCTCGATCTCGCGATTCGAAAGGGCGACGGTGGGCGTTCCTGCTGGCGCACGGTTCTGCGCGGCTTCATTGCGGGCCTGACGGCCAGCCCTGCCGGGGATGAGGTCTTTTTCCCAGACGAAGCCGCGATCCTGGAGCTTGGTGAAGTCGCTCAGGCGGGAGGCGGCGAAGTAGCCGTTGATGATGCCGGTGTTGCGGATGCGGCCGGTGCCGGAGGCTTTTTCCTCCATGTCCCGCATCTTCGTGGCACGGGCGGTGGCCTCTTTGGCGCTGAGGCCCTCTTCACGCATGAAGCGATCCCGGCGGCTGCGGATGGCGATGTCGCGCTCGACGCGGTAGTCATCGCTCTTCCTGCGGGTGCCGCGGGCTTTGAGCAGGGCCATCTCATCGGCGCTGCCTTGCACGGCGCCATTGCGCTGGGCGATCCATGCGTCCTGCTCACGCTTGATGCGCAGGGCGGCCTCCATGTCGGTGCGTGCCTTGTTTTTAGCGGCCTCCATGTCGGTGCGTGCCTTGTCTTTAGCGAGATCGGCGGCGCGTTTGGCATCGGTGGTGATGCGGTCCTGCAGGCGCTGGATGTCCTGCTGGATGGTGAGGGCCTGCTTGTAACTGCGGAGGGCTTCGGTCTCGCCGCTGATGTTTCCATCCCGCCGATGGCTGGCGGCCACGTCTTTAAGGTCTGCGGCCGTGCCGATGCTCATGCCGATGTTTCGCACGCGGGCACCCATGAGCACCTCTTCGAGCTGGGCTTTGAGGGCGGCGACCTGCTCCTGGTCGGGGAGCATATCGACAGCCATTTTCTTGGCTTCACCGCGGAGGGTTTGGAGTTCCTCGCGCTGTTTCGCGGCCTGTGCCTTGACGGCAGCGGCATCGACGGGCGTGACACCGGCGAGCTGGTTCTTACGTGTGGCATCGGCGATGAGCTTCTCCTTGACCTTCGGATCGAACTGCGTGCCCTGGATGCGCTGGATCTCGCGCTGCAGGGTGAGTTGGCGCTGCATGGCCTCCGCCGCCTTGGCATTGCCCGCGGCCTTCAGCTCGGCAATTTTGACCTCATCGGCGGAGCGGGCGAGCAAGGTGGTCTGAATCGTCGCGAGCGCATTGGCCTTTTGGATGGCGAGGTCATTGGCCTGCCGTTCACGATCTGCGACGGATGGTCCGCCAAACAGCGCCGCCATGCGAGCCCCGATGCCGCTCCAGCCGGATTGCAGGCTCTCGATATCGGAGTAAGCGGATGATACCCCGGTGCGCACTTCAGTGAAGAAGGTCGCGATCTCAGAGGACGAACCGGTGAGGGAGGCTTTCATCCGGTCTGCAAAGCCATCGGCGTCCGCCTTCATGGCGTCGAAGTTCTCACGCGATTTCTGCGCCATCGTGAAGAACGCACCACCGATGGCGAGCACACCACCTGCGATGGCACCACCCGCCCCGAAAGCGCTGAGGATCTGCGAGCCCTGCTGCGCGAGCACGATGCTGGCTTTGGTGCCCATCTGGAGCTGCACGGCGATGTCCTGAGCCTGCATGGCGACGCCACCGAGCTGGATGCCGCTGGCGGCTCCGCGCATGTTGTTCATCTCACGGCTGAAGGCGGCCATGTTGGCCCGGTGGCGGCCCCAGGTCTCATCACTGCCGAGCATGACCTTGGAGATGCCGCCGCCGCTTTGCATGTCGGCCTTGAACTTGTTGGCCTCTCCCTTGGCCTTGGCGAGGGCTTGCTGATACTGCGCGATTTCGAGGCGCAGGGAGGCTTCGATGGAATTGCTCATGCTTTTTTGAGGCCGCTTTCTCCGGCGATTTTGGCGAGGTAGTTGTCCCAGGTGTTTTGCATGCGGTCAGCGCGGACTTCCATGGCCCACTTGATGCGGCGCTGGATGTCCTTCACCTGGCGCGCATAGGCCACCTCATTGGTCATGGTAATCTCAATGGAGCCGGTAGTGATGTCCACCTTCAGACGGCCGGGAGCATCGTGCTTCTGCACGCCGTAAGGGATGCCTTTCACACCGAGTGCGGCGAGGGCGTTTTCCCAACCGGAAGCCAGCCACCAGATGTTTTCCTGCTCCATCTGCACGTAAAGGGCGAGCTCCTCGGGATCGGAGACGAAGAAGCGGAAGTTGCGGGCGCGGCGGCGGAAATTCCGGCGGTGATGCACGCCCGCATCAAAGGGGGCGAGGATGCTGCCGGTGGCGCTGCGGAGGAGATCGGAGGCCTCCCGGATCTCGCCGCGTTTGTAGTAGCCCCAGAAGGCATCGGCCTGGCCGTTGTGCTGCGGGAGGAGGTCATAGGCCTCCGATGGCGTGCCGTAGAGGCTGTTGATGTCCGCGGCCACTTTGACCTTGGCATGGGACTCCGCGGCCTTGCCGAGCGTGCCGGCATGCGCGGGCGGTGTGTAGCGGGCGACATTCGTGAAGACGATGCGGGCCTCGCTTTTGAGGACGTCCACCGCGGCGCGTTTGCTGGTCATGAGCACACGCTGGAGACCTGCTTCGAAAGCGGAGGAGCGAACGTGGAAGCCATCGGTTTCGGACATGCGGCGGAGGATCGGCGGGACATGGGCGGCAGGGTGTCAAAACGGCCGCTGGAGGAGGAGGCCGCGCGAAGCGCGGAATGACGAATGACGAATGAGGAATGACGAATGGCCCAGCGAACGTCCGCTGCATCAGACCTCGCTAGGGTTCGGCTGATGAGCTTCCTTGTTCTGGTTTCTTCATTCTGGTTTCGTCATTCCCGGCTCCGCCGGGCTCGTCACAAATCCACCTGCTTGATCCAAGGTTTCCGGGTGCGGAGGTCGTGGGCTTTGAGGAGCTTGCGGCCGATGGTGGAGAGGCGGGGATCAGGCCAGATGTAGATTTCATGGTGGAGGATGCCGGAGGCGTGAATGAGGGACCAGCCACGGGCGAGGGAGATGTGACGGCGGAGGTCGAGGTAGGAGGTGCCAGGCAAGGCCCGTGCGAGAAGCGCCAGGAACTGCGCCTCGTTCACGGGCTCGGCAAGTTTCCCGCTTCGTTGTGCGTGCCCTTTCCGTGCGGTTTGAGCATGGGAATGAGCTGGCGGTGCTCGCTGAGGATGCGCTGGGCGAGGACGCAGGCGGCGGGCATCTGCTCCGTTGCGATGTGCGTTTCCTGCCATGCCTGGATGGCGGCGAGCAAACGCACGGGATGGGCGCGGAGGTGAAACCATTCTTCGATGGTGTGGGCGGCGATGTAGAGCACCTTGCCCGCGGCGGGGAGGTATATGGCCCAATCCACGCATTCTTCAAAGGTGGTGGTATCGGTGGGATTGGCCGCTCGGATGGCCTCGTAACGCTGGCGCATGATGGGCAGGTCATCGAGATCACCTCCGGGGAGATCGAGGGCCTGCAGGCGGTGGTAAAGCGAATGGCGCTCGTGACTCCACGGATGCAGCGGCAGATCGTTCCAGGCGTGGGATTCGCATTCGCTGACGATGCGCTCGCGCTCAGTAGCGGCGGTGGTGGCGAAGGCTTCGAGGGTGTCGGGTGGGGCGGGGAGCATGGGGTGGAGTGGTGGATGATTGGATGCGTGGATAAGTGGATGGGTGGATGAGTGGAGATTTGGAGATGGGGAGACTTTGAGACTTTGAGATGGGTAGATGTGGGCGGGAACGTGCGCTGCATCAGACCTCGCTGGGGCTCGGCTGATGAGCTGAGGTGTTCTTCTTGTCTCCTTGTCCGGTTGTCTCCTTGTCTCCTTGTCTGGCCTCAATCGCGGCGAGTCGCTTTTCGAGGGCGCTCATGTCCGCGGCAGGTGGCACGCCTTGGCATCGGGTGAAGAAGCTCATGAAGGAGGCGGCGAGGACTTCGTGGCCTTGCTTGCGGCCGTTGTCGAAGATGGCGGTGATGACCTCACGCACATCGCAGCGCGGATCGAGCACGATGTAGATCTGCGGGAGGGAGCCTTGGCGGACGAAGCCGGGCTGCTGGGTGCCGTCCTCGTGTTTGTGGAGACCCGCGGGAAGGAACTCGGCATCACACAGCAGGGTGATGACGGCGAGGCTGAAGCCTTGGTGCTTGCATTCGTCGATGTCTTTGGCGTTCATGGGGACTGGATTGACGGTGTTGACGGGATTGACGGTGGATCAGGCGATGCGGAGGGAGGGGGCACCGATGCGCTCGGCGATGGCATCGATGACGCGGCCGGTGTGATTGGCGGTGATGAGGACTTCGAAACGGCCGTGGCGAATGTGGAGATTCGGGGCGCGGGTTTCGAGGAGCTTCTTGAGCACGGCGCGGGCATTGAGGGCATCGTAGGCGATGACGACGGGATGCATGGGATGCGTGTCCTCCAAAGCAAGGCGGCGCGGATCGGCGGGCGTGGGGGCTCGCTGCACGAGCTGCGCGGCATCGGCGATGAGGGGCTGGCCTTTGTGATCATGGACGATGTAGCCATGACGCGGGATGCAGTAGAGGCGGGAGCGGTCGGTGCCTTGCAGGTCGCGCACGGGGAGGCCGATGCCACCGAGCGCGGCTGCGAGGGCGAGATCTGGCTCAGGGATGAACTCGCTGGCGAAGGCGCTGGCGGGATCAAGCTGGGTGCCAGGGCGATAGATGGTCATGCGCGGCAGATCGATGTCGCCGATGCGGATCATGGCGGTGCTGCGGAGATTCATGATGGCTCCGCGATGCATCTCGATGATGCGGTCGTAGTTGTGCTGCGCCCGCATCATGATGCAGAGCGGGTGCATGGGATCGGCCTTCTCCAGGGCTCCGCTCTGCCAATCGGCGGCGATGGAGGGACTGAGCCGGGCGTATTCGGGCCGGACGCTGGGGAGCCGGAAACGGAATTCGCAAACGGTTTTGCCCTCTCCTTTTTCCGGCACGTCGTGGAGCCAGTCGAGCTCCGGTGGGAAGCCAAGGGCGACGAGGCAGGCGGCGAGCTTGGTATTGGTGATTTGGACCGTGTTGGCGGTGGCGGCGTTGGGTTTGATCATAGGGGATGGGCGGAGGGATGGGCGGCGCGAGGCGCTGATGGGGATGAGGTGTCAAAACAACAGCGCCATGACCGGTGAAGGTCATGGCGCTGAGGCGAGGCAAGGCTGAGCGGGCCTTACGTGGGAGCAGCGATCTGCGGGTAGTAGGTGGAGGGAATGGTGATCTCAGCGGGATTTTCTACGCTACGATCTTGCTTCACTTCGCCGACCATGAGGAGCTTGGTGGCGTCGTTGTTCATGCGATGGATCTCGGCACCGGCCTGGAAGTTGGCAAGGCTGAGATGCTCACCGGGGCCGACGAGGGCGAGGCCGGTGAAGGCTCCGGCGCTGGTGGGGATGGGCTGGATCTTTTGCTCGATCTCAGCTCCGAGATAGAACACCTGCACCTGACCAATCTGGCGGTAGCTGGCGAGCGTGATGGGTGTGACGACACCGCCGGTGCCATCGTCGCTCACGGCGACGGCCGTGCCTGCGTAGGCGTTGTTGGGGCTGGTGGCGAGCTTGAAGGTGCTGCTGTCCAGCTTGATGACGTAGTAGGTGCCATCGGTGAAGCCGGCGGAGAAGTCCTCAGCCGTGACGGGCTGGCCGGTGAGGAGGCCGTGAGAGGACTTGGTGAAGGTATCACCTGCATTCGTGCAGGTGACGCTGGTGAGGGCTGTGCCGGTGGTGGCGGCGACGTGGCGGCGCTTTTCAACCTTCTCCATGCGGGTGGTGAAGGAGAAGGCGGTATTGACCGCGCCGGTGTCGTTGTATTCATCGAGATCACCGGCGACGAGGGCACCGAAGAGAGCATGGGGATCGTAGGGCATGAGAGCGGAAGGTGAGGGGTGGAGGGCTCAGGGATCGGCGGTGTGTCAGGGGGAGGATGTCAAAAGCGCCCGGGATCAATCGGCAACGAGGCGAATGTGGAGATCGATGGTGCAGGCGGCGATGATCACACGTTTGTCCGGCTTGCGATGCAGCGGGGCTGCTCCGAGGTGGCGGATCTTCGTGATGCGCCAGCCGCTGAGGCGGTCATCATCGAGGGTTTGCAGCCAGTCTTTGAAGCCGAGGAGCGGGGTGCCGTCTTTATCCGCTGTCTCATAGGTGCGCAGGCGGCGCTCGATCTGCGCGGAGGTGGCGAGGACTTCGGCGGTGGTGGCGCTATTTGCCACCGCGGCGGCATCTTCATCATCGGCGACGATGCGGGCAAGGTGCATGAAGCTGAGATTGACGGTGCGCTGGGCTCCTTTGCTGCCGTCTTCCTTTGCCACGATGACGAGCGATGGCAGTGCGGGCTCATCGGCCATGTCGAAGACTTTACGCGGCAGCGCACTGGTGGATGGCACGCCTGCACGGATGCTGTCTGCATGACTCAGGTAATCGAGAAAGAGCGTGGCGAAGAAATGCTCCAGAGAGGAATTGGCGAGGGTGCTCATGAATGATCAGCGGGTGGGGCAGGAGCCTTTGATGATCCAGCAGGCGGAGTGATCGGCATCGCCGGTGACGGCATCGATGTCGTAGATGCGGCTGGCGTATTCGAGCTTGTCGAGCGTGCGGCGCGGCGCGGTGGTGACGAGTTTCTTGGGAATGCGGGCGGTGATTTCGTGCTTGCGATCGATGCCGTATTCCTCCGACTTGGCCTGGTTGTCTTTGACGCGGACACTGGCACCGACGATGGCCTTTCTGCCAGCGGCGGTGAGCAGATACAGCGGCATCGCCTGCGTGCTGGCAAAGGGCGAAGCTGCGATGCCACGCAAGACGGCGGCTTTGAACATTTGCTGGCGGGTCACGTGATGGCGCGGGTGTCAAAAGAGACCGGGAGACTTTGAGACAGGGAGAAGGGGAGACGCAAAGAACCCGCCGCGACCCCAACCAAAGTATCGCGACGGGTTCTGTAGCAACCAACGGCAGAGGGCAAGCTGCCGTGGAAAGTTTTACGAGGCTTTCTTGGAGCCTTTGGATTTGGCGGCGACCTCGGCGGCTTTGGCTTTGGCGGCGGCTTCGACAGCTTGGATATACGTCGCATTCATCTTGCGGCGGCCGGGGCCTTCAAAGATTTCGTAGTGGTGAGCGGTGGCGTCGGCTTTCATGGCGGACTCGGCCTCCGAGCCAGATGTTCCGACGTAGATGACGCGCGGGGGCGTGGTGCCTGATTTTTCAGGATGTCCGATGATGATGCGGGTGCGGGGCATGGCGAGTGGAGATGAGGTGGGACTGACACCGGAGGCAGCATGTCAAAACAAAGCAGCCCGCCGGGGAGGGCGGGCTGCGATGAGATCTTGAGGATGCGGAGCGGCTTACGCGCTGACGAGGCGGTGACCAGCGTAGTCCATGAGCTGGCCGGGAGCACCGGCGGCAGCGGCATCGGTCTGGCGGCCGAAGGAGAGGCCATAGACGAGGGTGGGCACGAAGTTCACATCGAGCTTGCCAGCGTCTTCCCAGGTGATGCCGGCCATGGTGAGGCCAGTCTCAGGGTGGGTGATGATATCCACGCTGTTCACGCGGTTGACGTTGATGCCGAGCTGGCCTGCCAGATCCATGCCATCCGGGACACCGGCGAGCATGGTGATGGCGCGGGCCTCACCGAAGAAGCCGGTGAGCGTCTGCGTGGGTGTGATGACGCCACCCGTGCCATCCGCGGAGACGGCAGCAGCGGTGCCTGCGAGGGCATTGGCGTAGCTGCTGGCAAGCTGGAAGGTGCTGGAGCTGACGCGGATGACGTAGTAGGTGCCATCGCTGAATCCAGCGGAGAAGCTGGCGGCGGTGACGGTCTGGCCGGTGACGAGGTTGTGGTTCGACTTGGTGAACAAGTCGCCGCTGTTCGCCGCGGTGACGCTAGTAAGCGCGGTGCCGCTGGTGGTATTGCTGAGATCGGGATACTCCATGATCTCGGCAAAGCCATTCACATCGGTCCAGCGACGGTAGCCTTCGCCACGGACGCGCTGGCCCGCATAGTCGGCGGAGGTGAGGCGGCTGTCGGCAGCGAGCACATTGGCGACGGTGGTGTTGACGAGGCCGAATCGGCCGTTCGGGATGGCACCGACGAGGTTCAGATCACCACAGATGTTGTCGAGCATGTCGGCATCGGAATCGGCGACGGCATAGAGGCTCTGCTGGCTGAAATTGACGGGGCTGAATCCGGCGATCATGTCGGACACGACCTGCTTTGCCATGGCATAACCAGCGAGGGCGATGACCTTGTCATACTCGATCTTGTTGTCCTTGATGGCGTTGATGTGGCTCCACTTGAGCTTGGTGCCTTTGTGCTTGTTCACCGTGACAGGCACATCGGTGAGCAGGTCACGCGCATTCTGGCCGGTCATGGCGGAGTAATCGCCACTGGAGACATCTTCCACCGAAGGCACCGAGGGCACGTGGGCGGTGTAGGTCTGATTGAGCTTCAGCGTGGTGGGGCGGAAATCGCGGCCGATATAGGGGATGAGCGGCAGCTTTTTCGTGAAGGCATCGATGACATCCATGAGGATCTCAGCGGCGGTGAGGGTGGGCGCATTGCAGCGGCCGGGGATGGGCCGCAGCACCGCCATGGGAGACATGACGGCGAAGACGGCGAGGCCAGCGAGCCAGCCATAGGCGGCGGTGACCATGAGCGCGGCAAGAGCCGCAACGGCAAGGATGAGGGGCGAGGTGTGTTTCATGAGGGTATCGAGGCGGTGATGAGTTCAGGGTGTCAAACAAGGGCTCAGGCCTTGGGGCTGCGGAGCTGGCGGATCTGCATGACGATCTCACCGCGCTGTTTGGGATCAGTGGTTTTGGCGAGCTCGGACTGGAGACGCTTGATCTCTTGATCGGCGGTGGCCTGCGTGCCGACGCCGCCATCGGCGACGGGCATCTCGGAGGCCTGGACTCCGACGCCGCGGACGATCTGCTTGGCTTGCTCGCTGGCGCGTTTGTTCAGATCGGTCTCGGCGGCTTTAAGGGTGGCGACTTCGGTCTGATGCTCGGTGAGGGCGGCATTCACTTCGCCGAGCTGGGCTTCGAGCTCGGTGATGCGGGCCTGCGCGGTGGCGAGATCGGCACGGGCGGTGTCACGCTCGGCGGTGATGGTTGCCAGCGAATCCGTGGCGGCATCGAGCTTGGCGGTGAGATCGGTTTTGCTGCTCAGCGCGGCGCGGAGCTGCTGGCCGATGGTGGCCTTGGGAGCGGCTTCGCCTTGACCACCGGCATCCGGTGCATCGCTGGCGACGTTGAAGAGAGGGGTGTGTGGGCGGAGCATGGCTTTCGTCGTGATGACGAAGCCGTGAGGGTGTCAAAGAGGCCCGCTGCGCGGGAATGACGAATGCGGAAGGACGAAGGACGAAGTTGGCGAACGTCCGCTGCACCACACTTCGCCAAGGCTCAGTCGGTGAGCTCTTGGTTATCCGTCGCCTCCTTCGGCGTGGCGTTATCTCCCACACCCCTACCCCCGCCGCCCGCCCTACCAAGGAATCCCATCTCCGAGACTTCTGGCAACGACACGAGCGCAAACTGATACGCTCGGAAGACAACAACCGCAGTGGCGAACGGAGCATAGTGCTTTGCGCCGTAGTCATTGTCGAAGTTCAACCGATTGCGGAACAACCTCACCTCGCCCTTCATCGCGTAATCGTGCCACCATTTTGCATCCGCACGCACCGGAACAACCATTACCACTGTCGCGCCGCGCTTGCTTTCGCGATACGCTTTCGCCAGCCATTTTGCCGTGATGCCCTTTCCGTATGGCGGGTTCACCCATACCACTTCATCCGTCCAGTTTTTCGAGAGTCCATCATCCTCGGCGGTGTAGTAGCGTTTGCACTTTGCATTGTCCTTCGACGCGGCGGCGTCCAGCGTGAAACCAAACTCCATGTTGAGCGCGTGGAACAGCCATTGCGGCGTGTTGTATTCGATGCGCCCATGACCGTGGAAGTAGTCCATATCACCCTTCGACATTTGTGCGGGCTTGTTTGTCGATCTCTCTGAGGCTACCCCGCATCCTCTCAGTTCATCCGGTAGCGATCCGGCAACACGTTCCGTTACGCTTTCCCGGCAAGAGCAGTCACCCGGCGACCGCAAACAAAAGATGCAGCGAAGAAGACTCCGCCCACTCCCCTCCCACTCCGCTCCGGTTGGAGCGTCTCCAGACTCAGAACAAAGCGACGGATAACCATGCGCTGCACCGAACTGGCTCGCAGCGCCGCTCCGCGTGCGCTGCTCGCCGTGGGCTTGGTTGTCCTCAGTGCTATTCATGCGCGGCCTCCGGCGATCCAGTCGGTGAGCTGGGTGTTCGCCTCAGATCAAACTCACGAACTCTTCCCAGCTTGCTACCAGGCCATCGGCGAGGCCGACATCCACGGCTTGGCGGCCGGTGTAGACTTTGGCGGAGGTGAGGGCTTCGGGGGAGACGCCGGGGCGGGATTGTTTGACGGTGGAGACGAAGCCGGCGTTGGCTTCATCGACGATGCTTTGCAGGTAGTCGCGATCTTCTTTGGTGAGGGCGCGGCCGGACATGCCGATGCCTTTATGCGTGCCTGCGCTGAAGATTTCGAGCTTGAGGCCTTCCATCTGCATGCGGACGGAGTCGTCGAGGATGCCAAGGATGGTGCCGATGCTGCCGATGGCGGCGGAGGGCGTCAGATAGGTCTCGCGGGCGGTGATGCCGGCATAGACGGCGGCGGAGGCCATCATGCCGTCCGTGAAGGCATAGGTCATCTTTTTCTGACTGAGCGAGGCGGCGAGGGATGCAAGCTCCGGTGTGCCGCGGACGGTGCCGCCAGGGCTGTTGATGTCGAAGATGACGGTTTCGATCTCGGCAGCGGTCATGGCCTGCTGCATGGCATGGGCGAGGCGCTCGTGGGATACGGCACCATAGCAGGCCTCTTGGAAGAATCCGGCGTTTTTGACCATCATGCCGCTCCACGGGATGATGGCGACATCGCTGCGGCCTTCGAGGGTGTTGTAGTAGCGGCCGTCGATGCTGCCATCGCGATTCATGGCGGGGGAGGCCATGCTGGAGCGGCGGTGGCCGTATTTGTGCGGCTTGTCGGCGGCGAGGGCTTCCCCGAGATCGACGGCGCTGGCCTTGCCGGTCATGCGGGGCAGGAGGAAGGCGGTCAGATTGGAGTAGGTGCTCAATTCGAGCGCGACGGGCTCACAAAAAGCGGCCTGGAAGAGGAGGGGGAGCTGGATGGCGTTCATGGCTTTTAAAGATCGTCGTCGAGTTCGAGGTCGGAGTTGTGAGCTTGGGGCTCGCCGGTGGTGGTGTCGGTGTTCATGCTCATGGAGGTGGAGCTGACGGGCAGGTCCTCGCGGGTGAGGCCGAGGCGCTGCATTTCCGCCTTCTTCCAAGCGAGTTCTTCAAGCCATTGGGTGGTCTGGCGTTTCCAGCCGTCGCCGCTGTAGCCGAAGAGCGTTTTGAGCGTGATGTGGCCTTGCTTCCACTGCTCGATGTAGATCCGGCCATCGCGGCCGAAGTCCACCGTGAGGCGGGCCGGGGCCAGCCATTCATGCATCCACCATTCGGGATCTTCGCAGGGCGGGAGCATTCCAGCGGCTTCCCAATCCTGAATCATGAGGATGTAGGCGGGAGCGAGGACTTGCTCGACCATTTCTTCCTGGTCGATCTGGATCTTGCTTTGGCAATCGGCGAGGACGAAGCGAGTATTCGCACCGCCGAGGGCGTCAATGCGCCAAAGAACCTCAAAGGGGTAATCGGTGCCGAGGGCGATGTCGCGGATCAATTCGGTCTCGTGATCGCGGATGTTCGGATGCGGGCGCTGGTCGTGGAGGATTTTCAGCGATTGGCCGGGCTTGAGCTCCTCGATCTGCCCGCTGGAGAGCATTTTTTCGAGGATGATGGGCTTTTTCGTGGTGGGGTCCTCCACGATGGTCTGCGGGCGCGGCGGGGCGTAGATGCCGGTGCCAGGTGCGCCGGGAGTGACGCTGGCGGGCTGGCCTGCGGCGGTTTCGATGGTCCAGGCGTATTGCGCACTCGATTTGATGCCGTGGGTGTGGGCATCGTCGATTTCGTCGATGCTGCGGAGATTTAGCACGGCATGGGCGAGGCAGGTGACGCCGCGGTTCCAGCCGATGCCTTCGCGAGAGCAGAAGAAGAGGACGTTTTGCGCATCGACGTCCTTTTGGGTGAGCTTGCCTTTCACATCGCGACCGAGGAAGCGGTAGGCGAGGGGGCGATTGTCCTGCGTGGCATCGCAGAGCACGCCGTCATACATGCCGGCGGGTTTGTTGGTGCCATCGCCGATCTGTGCGCCGTCGTAGAGCATGAAGCGGAGGCGGCCTTCGCGATCACGGGCGGGGACGAGGGCGCTGTCGCCGGTTTTGAGCTGGGCGCGTTTGAGGGCTCGCTGCGCGGTGGAGCCGCTCCATTTGCCGCTGATGCTGAAGGCTTGCGGCGACTCGGCATGGCGAAGCCAGAGCTTGCGCACGGCGTCGTTATACCGCGTGTCTTTGGTCATCGGCTCGGGCATGAGGCCGGTGCCGGTGACCATGCGGGTGATGCAGTTGATGATGCGGCGGGGCTTGCCGCGATTCCGATACAGATGGGCGATGCGGGTGAGCAGCTCGGTGCGGCTCATGCTGTCCACTTCCTCGCTGCTGGCGATGCCGGAGCGCGGCCCCATGGGGGGCATGTAAACCCATTTGTGCTGCGTTGTGGTGAGGGCTCCCTCGTATCCGCCCCAGGCGGCCTGCGGTTGCATGGGCTGATCCTCAAGCTGGCGGATGATATCCCCGCCGGGGCCGAGGATGACGCGGCGTTTATCGATCATCGTGCTCATCGTGAAAAATCGGTGTAGCGGACGCTGCCCGCGCCGGCGAGGGTGGTGCCTGCGGCTTCCGCCTCAGCTTCGGCTTCGAGCCGCTGCAGGCAGAGCTCGGTGACGTGCTGGACGAAGCGGGCATCGACATTCCGCGAAGCGGTGGCGCTGCCGCCCTCATCGCTGGTGACGCTGACGAATTCATCGCCTGCGGCGACGACCGCGGTGGCGTCGTCATTGAGCTTGTCGAGCCAGGCAATGGCATCGGGCTGCCGCCGGGCTTTACGCAGCCAGCTCGCGAGGTCGAGGTGTGTGATGTGTGGCTCCGCCATGTGCGGGAGCGCGGGTGTCAAAGCCGCGCGGAGCGCGGAATGCCGAAACCAGAATGAGGAAGGACGAAGGAACGGGGACGTCCGCTGCGCCACACTTCGCCAGGGCTCAGGTGGCGAGCTCGGCGTTCCCCTTCAGCACATACTCCCGCGTGTGCGGATAGTCTGACTCGGGTTCTTCATCGGGGGGCGGAGGTGGGGTGGAGGTGGCGCGGATGCCGTGGGCTTCGAGGAGGGGGTTGAGGTGTTCCATGAGCCAGAGGACGAGGTATTTGGTGGTGTCGCGCCAGTCGTTGGGTCCGAATTTTTGCTTGTTGTGTATCCAGGTGTCGGTGGTCTGGTCGTATTTTTCGGCGGTGAGTTCGGCGGCGAATTCGGCGGGGTAGTCATGCGGCAGCCACAGACGCCAGCCAGGTGCTCGGGTGAGCTTGTCATTGAGCTCGTGCTGCAACGGGTGATCTTTGAAGTAACGCACCTTCAAGGTGCCGAGATCGCAGATGTCATCGACGTAGCGGAGCATGCGGCCGCGGGCGGTGTCTTTGGAGCGTTTGTCCGGTGAGGCATCACGCTGGCGGCCAAACGCTTCTTTTTCGCCCTCGCCACGCACGGGCCAGATCTGCAGGCCGAGCTCGTGGTAGCACTGGAGGCAGAATTTATAGACGGCCTGACCACGGTAGCGAGAATCGAAGAAGCCGGCGGTGATGAACATGGGCTCATCACTACCTGCGATGTGATAGGGCCTGCGGATGACGTTGGCGAGCAAGGTGCTCTCATCGTCCTCGCGGCCGAGATCAAGCAGGTGGGTCTCGCATTGGCCTGGTAGCATGGCATCGACACGCACGCTCCAAACGCTCCATTTGAGGTAGCCGAGCTGCTTGTCGATGAATAGGACGATCTGCGTGGGCGTGAATGGCAGCGGCGCGGAGAAGACGCCGTGGCGGTAGGCGAGGCGGTAGCCACCGGGGATGCCGATGGTTTCGGTTTGCTCGATCTCGGTGCCGTCGGGCTGTTTGATGCGGCGGGTCTCGATGCGACCGGCGACGAGCTTGGCGATGGTGTCGGTATCGGTGCTGACGATGTCGGGCTCCTCGCATTCGCCTTCGTGGTTGTTGATGTAGTGCGCCTTGGCCTCGTGCGAGGGCTGGATCTCGAACGCGACGAGATACATGACGCGGAGCTTTCCCCAGGTGACCTTGGGATGGTAGCTGACGTAGTCGCTGAGCTGGTAGCTCTCGACGCCGGGCACGGGCGGGACGTATTTGCCATCGAGCCCGCGGCGGCGGTGCTGCGGATCGCGTGGCACCCACAGAGCGCCGTCATTCATGAGGCGCTTTTCGTGCTCGTCGATGCGGCCCTGGCATAGCGGGCAGACGACGTAGGTGTGCTTTTCGACGAGCTCCAGATTCCACGTTCCGTCGAGGTTTCGGCAGTCGGGATCATTTCGGAAGTGATCGCGGGCGAGCACGAAGCGGCCCTCGCAGCGCGGGCATTGCACCTTCCAGTCTTTTTGCGTGCCACGGATGAAGTAGCGATCGATGGGGCCGCCGGCCTTTTTGGGCTTGGAGATGGCGATGAGCAGGGAGTCGGCCACGTCGGTCTGGCGTGACAGGGCTCGCTCATAGGTCGTGGTGCTGTCGCTTTGGTCGTGCTCCTCCAGCTCATCCAGGATGAAGTAGCGAACCCACCATTCCGTGAACATGCGCGAGGAGCCGGAAGGCCCCATTTTGATCGTCATGTTGAGCAGGTGGATGTTGCTCAGTCCGGTGTCGTGCTCGTCGGGTGAGAGCTGCGCACTGGCGGCCTTTTGGATGCTGGAGAGCAAACGGCGCTTCGTGACATCGCGGCCTTGTTTGTCCTCGGGGAATACGACGCCGGCATTGCCCGGCCAGTTCTCGGGCATCCAACGCAGGATGTTGAAGGCGGCCTCGGTGCCGCCGGAGCGCGAGGGCTTTTTGATGACGCACTCGCGGACATCGTGACGCAGCGGCAGCTCTTGGATTTCCTTCATCCAGGGCGTCATGTCAGGATCGTAGAATCCCTCCTGCGCGGCCATTTTGGCATCAAGCCAGACTTCGCGAGCGGCCCACTGCCATACGGGCTCGGTGGGAGTCTCCTTGAAGTTCGCCGCGGCGACTTCGGCGGCGACGCGATACTCCAGCGAGTTCATGAGCAAGTCTCGTTGGCGGCGGTCGTGCTGATGCCGGAACAGCTCCAGATCGGGCGGCTTTCGCCCAGGGATCGAAAACGATGGGAAATCGACGGCGAAGACCATGGCTCACGAGGGAAGGAATTCGGCGATTTGCTCATCGGCGAGCGCTTCGGCAAAGCGCGTGCCTTTCAGCGCGGCAAAGATGCGATCTCGATACCGCATGACGATGTCGCGGCGGGCATTTGGCTCCAGATGTGCCGCGTAGCGATCCATGATCTGCCGCAGGGCCGAGGTGAAGGATTTGTTGATGGCTCCAAAGATGACACCGAGGGCCTCGCGCTCTTTGTCGGCTTCGAGAACCTCGCCGGTGGCGAGTTTTTCCCGCTGGCGGTCTTTTTGCCAGGCTCGCAGCTCCTTCACGAGGGCCTTGTATTCGCTCCAGGCACGGAAGAAGGCCTTGTTGTCGCTGCGCTTGCGGGCATTCGACATTTCTGTCAGCCAGCCCTGCGCGAAGTCCTGGAGCTGTTTTTCGCCCGCCGTGGCCTGGTCATCGAGCTGCGGCAGATCAAAATCTGGCGGCAGATCGGCCGGCAAGGCGTCCTTGGCATCCGCAGGCGATTCAGCGGCGGGAGTGGAGGCCTTTTCGCCCACCTGCTCCGCCAGCACCATCCACGCGGGCGGCTGCTTTTTCATCACGCCCGCGTCTTTGAGCCGTCGCCACCACGCCGCCAGCTCATGCGGCCGCTGAAACGGCGGCAGATCCGACGGCGAGACCATGCGCCCCTTTTCGATCCACCGCTTGAGCGTCCGCTCCCCATCTTCACCCGCTGGCGATTGTCCACCAGACAGCGCCGTAAGTTGAGCCACAAACTCACCAATGCCCACCCCTCCATAAAAACGCATGCTCTCTCGCCGCCGGGATTCCTTCACGGATTCCACCGGCGGCGCGAGGGACAATTCCGCGGAGCCTGCTTTTTCACTCACAACCCGGAATCCGTGTCAATTCAGGGACATTCATAAAAATAGCGATTCACTCTCAAAACCGAACAGGGACGTTATACCTAACATC